>WNFQ01000122.1_pt1 | contig 44995 bp, 46 predicted proteins | sample 5400171 | NCBI WGS metagenome assembly WNFQ01 (sample SAMN13153356, study PRJNA577476) | soil metagenome | isolation source: 20 cm soil under Madrone tree | place: USA:California | collected 2016-06-14
GAGAGGCGGCACGAAAAAGGTTATCTAAAGGGAAGCGGGCCAAGTCGATGGAATCCCTGCATACTTTATCAAGCCTCCCGAAGATCAGGGCTTAGTTATCGTGAAATATGAACGCTTCATATTTCACGTGACGCGGCTTGCTGAGAGTGGAGCCGTACTTCTGGGAAACATAAGCCAATCCGAGCGGACACCGACTTCCAATCGCAAATCGAGCCACCCTCGATGTATTCGTCTGCTTGTTGCGGAGCGACGCTTATTCGGTGAAATTCATGCCTTGGTTTTCAACTGCGCCCAAAAAAAATTATCGGATTTATTTCGGCTCCGTTTTCATAGGTGAAATGGGGGTATAGCTCAGCTGGTAGAGCGTCTCGTTCGCAATGAGAAGGCCAGGGGTTCGAATCCCCTTACCTCCAGTCTTCGCTCGCGTCGCCGACGAGAGCGGGACTGTCGCGGCGAAGCTTTAGCGAAGGCGGACATCTTCTGAGTTCGCTACATGAACGTAGCGAGCGATGACTCGGCAAGCCAAGGGTTAGAATGGCAAAGTTCTTCTACTTTTACGTTCTTCAAAGCCATGTGGGCCCGGAACGATTCAATACAGGCCTAACCGATGACTTGCCCATGAGGCTGAAGCGTTACAACTCAGGGCATGTTCTCCACACAGCTAAATGGAAACCTTGGAGCCGGAAAACGTACGTTGGATTTTCTGACGATCTCGGGCAGTGCAATTTGAACGATATCTAAAAACATCGTCTGGTCGCGCCTTTTTTAAAAAGCGCCTTTAAGAACCCAAGGCATCTGTCACGCCGGAGTGAAACGAAGGCGGACTTTCAATGTGCAACATAAACGCGGCGAGCTACGATTCCGAAGGAACTACCCAGGCGCGTTAATTGCACGACCACCGGGTTCATCTCTACGTTTTATCTCGTGCGTGCGTTCTTATCTCACGTTCTTTCCAGACAATCAGCCATTCGTACCAGGCGAGTAGTCGACAATATGTAAAGCCAGCCTTGCCGTCCAGAATTCCGCCCCGAAACAAGTACATATAGATGAATCGAATAGTTGCTCTGCAGGGTAACCGCCTGAAGATTTTTTTGGCGGCTCGGCGGCGGTCAGTTGCAATACTGAAAAGATCCAGGATGGGAACATCGTCATCAGCGTAGCCGTAAACGTTTTGCCGTGCTTCAGCCGTCGAATACCGGTTGTGTTTCTCGATCCAATCGCCAAGTCCTTTCGAAAAGTTAAAGTGCAAAAGCGATGACTTCAATGCGCCAACACGACCTGACTCGAGCGTTTCTCGTTGACCGTGACCCACCTGTTTGAAGCGCAAGGCTTCCTTTCGCCCGAAACGAACTTGATACCATGGGAATAGCCCGGCATGCCGCAGAAATTTGCCGCAAAAAATCAGCTTCGAGGAAACGCGATAAGCATCTTTGTCGCCGAATATCGCTGTTGCCAGCTCTGCTCTTAATTCAGGAGTAACGACTTCGTCTGCATCCAGATGAAGAACCCATTCGTGTTTAAGGTTTCCTTGTTCACTACCAAAATTCCTTTGAGAAGAAAAATCCTCAAATGCTCGTTGAATGACACGTGCTCCGTGGCGCTTTGAAATTTCCACGGTGCGATCCTCGCTGAATGAATCGACCACGAGGATATCGTCGCTCCATGATACGGAATCGAGGCAACGCGCAATGTTTGTTTCTTCATTGTGCGTCAGGATGATAACGGAGATCATTTTGGCTCAGGTCGCCCCTTAATCGTGTGCTGTATTTTTCAATGACAATCATCCACGGTTTCACGTCCTTCAACACGACCGCCCCCGCTTCGAGAATCGCACCTTCATGAACGGTGACGCCGCAGCGCACGGTTTGTCGAACGGGCGCGGAATACTATAGTTCGCCGCGATGCTTCGCCTGCTCCATCGTGTCCTGACCCACAACCGCATCACCAGCCGACTCCAGCGTGCCCTGGTGCACCGCGTTAAACAGTTGCTCTACATGCCGGATGGGTACTACTCGATGGGACAGATTTACCGCAAAATCAAGCCCGCTGCGATCCTCGATATAGGAGCCCATCATGGCTACACGGTGGATAAGCTGCTGGACTACGCGCCCGGAGCTAGAGTTCACGCTTTTGAGCCTACTCCGCAAAGCGCGGCCATCCTCCGCCAACGAATGAGCAAGCGACCCAATGTGCACGTGCACGAGATGGCGCTGGGGGATAAGACCGGAATGACCCGCTTTCATTTGAATGTCGGCGAGCAGACCAATTCGTTGTTGGATAACGTCACGCAATCGCCATTCGGCCAGGTTCAGGAGCATCTCGCCGAAGTTCAGGTGCAGGCGATGACGCTGGATGATTGGGCAGAAAAATTCGAGCCACAAGGGATGCTGCTGCTCAAGGCGGACATCCAGGGCGCCGAGAGGCTGCTGGTCATGGGTGGAAAGAAAACTTTTGCCCAGCGCGTTGCGGCGTTTTACACGGAAATTTGCATTTTGCCGCAATACGAGAGCCAAGCCACATTCTGCGAGATGAACCGCATCATGGTGGAGCAACTGGGGTTTGCGCTTTACGACATCTATCCATGCCAGAAAGCCGGTCCCGGTGCAGCAGCAGGCTTTACCGACGTAATGTGGGTGAAGCCATCAGTGCTTCCACTGGAGGAGTAAAATGGATGTTGACGGTTTCAGCCAGTTCGGCCGGGATCTTTTCATCGATCGCAGGCAAGAAGACGCGGCAGACGCGCGGCTACGTAGATCAAGTCGCTGCTCAGATCATTTTACAGAACTATCTCGACAGCCGCGCGCAGCAAAAAGCAGCAGGAGGCTTTATCAAGAGCCTCGATTGAGGGGTTTGGTGCGGGTGCTGCCGTGTTGGCCAATCTAGCGTGAGTGCCCAACGAAAAAACGCGTGTCAACCCCGTGATCGGTCGACATTTGCCATTTTCGGCTTCCCGCAATTTGGCGAGAGCAGGTAAATCGCATCCGCTCCGTGCCGGCTCGCCCACTTTTGCAGGAGGGTTTCCAGCTGAAAGTTCGCCCACGGCCAAAGCCGGTCTCCAAAGGGAATGCCCAGGCTATGCCGCCGCATCTCCACGATCCGCAGGCCGGCACCATGACACGCGTCGGCGATATCCCGTTGCGAAAACCAGGAAATGCGGTATCCGCGCCGCGCTAGCTCCCGCTGCGCGGTCACTGCGCGGACGATCCGCCCTCCAATGTGATCGGTAAGTGTTGTTTGCAACATGATACGCCCGGCGGGCGCTAGCATTGATTTCAAATGCGGCAGTAAAATGTCGAGTCGCCCAACGTGCGCAATCAATCCCAAGCACAGAATCAGATCGAAACTGGAATCGGATGGCTTGAAGGTGAACACGCCCGAACGGACAAATTCGAGCTCTGTGTTGGTGATTTGCGCGCTGAGAAGTTCGTTTGCGCTCTGCAACATCGCTGGCGAAATATCGACCACCGTCGCATGGGAAAACCTGCCGGACTTTAACAACGCACAAGTTATTTCGCCGGTGCCAGCTGCGCAATCGAGCAATCGTCCCACCGACGCGCCAGCCAATTCGCACGCCAGTGTCAGGCGCTTTTGAAAACAAAAGTTGGCGCAGGAGGCTCTTTGCACGAACTGGCACTTGTAAATCTGCGGGAGTTTTTCGAAATATGCAGCGACCGGATCGTTCATTGTTGAAAGAGGACTATCGCTCCAGCTCGCGCATGCCGCTCATCGTCTCAAGCGAACCGTTTGAATGAAGCTATGCCACACGGGGAACAAAGGGCGCGACGTGACGGCGCGCCCTCACTGACTCAGCCGACCAGCTATCACCTGCATTGGCCCGGCGTTAGCGGGAACGACGGTTGCCAGCTGCGGCAGTTGTCGAAACCGCTGCGTGGCCCGTATCTCAGCAAGTCGAACGAAAAAGTATGCAAATACGGCGGGCCAGAGCACCAGCATGGTAATGTCCCGGCCGAGGTTGAAGGTAAGACCGGCGCCAAGCATGAACAACACCAGGCGCAGGAGCGATTTCCTTTGTTCCCACCAGCGGACCAGCAGACCGATCCAAAGGGCCATAAGTATCCCGGCTGCGACCGGACCAAAGATTTGGCCAAAGTTCAAGACGCCGCCGCCGATCATTCCGGCGGCAACGGTGGTGTTCACACCGAGCTCGCCCTCCTCGCTGTCCGCGATCTCAAATCCGCGCCACTTCGCGTAGTCAATTCCAAGCATTGGCTTTGAAGGCCAGATCATGCGCGGAATAAAGTTAAGCAGCTCATTCAAATATCTTGCGCCATACGCCGGAGACCCAGCGCCGGTTTCGAGATAAGTATTCACGAAGCAAAGCTCCTGAATCATGTTCAGGCCGGCTGTTCGCTCATCTTCACCCAAGAGCTCATACCGATTCTCACTGGCCAGCACCTCTCTGAAGCCACCGAGGCGAAATACAGTAACAAACTTGAAACCCTCCTTTAAGCAGAAGAACGCAATCGCCAGAATGGCCAGTTTTAGGATCAGCAGATGACGCCCATAAAACAGATATGTCAGGATAAAAGGCATCACCGCCGCGAGAAATTGATTACGCGCTCCCGCGAAAAAGAAATACGGGAGCGTAATGGCAAACATTGCGCCTGCGAGCAACCGCCGGGCAGTACTGCGCTGGAAAAATACCAGGACGCCTAGAAACGCTGTTACGGCATTAAACACATAACCTGCGAAGGAGATCAGAAATCCGCTTGCCCCAGTTTCCACTGCAGCACGCCCCCACATCGTCGCGCCACCGCGGCCATCCAGCGGAAATACAGCGCCCATCACATCACCGCCCATTCGAGCGATGCCAATAATAAAAAGGACGAACCAAAGCGCGGCGGCAGCACTCAAAATCTGCTCAGGAGTAAGACGGGTATCAAAAATGCCCGAACTCCGCCGATGGAGAATCCAACGTATTGCAACGGGTGCGAAGACGCGGAATCCGATTAAGAACAATAGAACCTGCCCATAACTTTGGCCTAACGAGGAGGAAGGCAGATAATCATACTCCTCCGGGTTTATAAACGGATCAACGAAATACCATGCGAATACCGTTACGTACACTCCGACCGTGATGCCAAAGCTATCCCGGTTCAGCAGCTTAATGCAGCTTTCTGCCGTCAACACCACCAACACGACGGCAGCGAGATAGAAAGTTAGTTCATGGCTGACCGTCGACTGGAAGAAAACTTCAAAAGAAGTAGAAGTTGAAAGAATCATCATCACGAGGAATTGCTACAGAATTGCGCCCAGGCGCTGCAGTTGGTTGGCAAGCGCTTCGATTGTGAACTTATCACGCACACCTGACGCGGACGCAAGCTTTTCCAGCCGGTCCAGACTCGCGATGCAGTCGCGGACCGCGTGTGCGATGCACGTGGGCAGTCGGCCTGATTGCTGGCTCCTGACTGCTGTCTCTTGATTCCTGTCTCCTGATTCCCAGCTTCTACGGTCTGTCTTCGAACTTTTGCCTGAGCGCAGCCAACAAGCGTTCGCCGTACCGTTCCCACGTATAATCGTGTGCTCGGTCGCGCGCGGCGCGTGACATGCGCTCGCGTTTTTGCCGATCCTCAACAATCTCGGCAATCGCGTTCGCCAGCGCTTCGGGGTCTCGCGACGGCACAATGCGTCCGTCAATGTTGTCCCGCACAACCGATCCCGCCTCTAGGGTCGTCACAACCGGAACTCCGCAGGCCAGCGCTTCATAGGTTGTTTCCGCCGAGCCTTCTGCCAGCGACGGTAGCACAAACACATCGGCAACCGCGAACTCACCTGTTATCTTCACGCGTGGGACGCGGCCAAGGAATTTCAGGTGACGACATTGTTCCTGGTTTGCAACTGAGCGTTCTACGTTGCCGGCAACCCGGAATTCACAGCGCACTCTGCGCACGAGAAGTTTTTCCGCTGCCGCCGCAAAGTAGTGAATCCCTTTGCGCAGGTCCGCAGTCCCTGCAAAGAGAATCCGGCCACGCACTGGTTCATCAGATACAGAAAGCATTTCCGGATTTACCCCGTAAGGCACGATCGCCGTGTGTTCGCTTGGGAATCCAAAGTTGCGAACCAGGTCATCGCGCACCCATTCCGAGGGGCAGATCGCAAAATCCGCGTCCGCACGTGGGCCGCCCGAGGATTCAAACCCGCGGCAGACGGCGGCGTAGTCAGGTACGTTTTCTTCCCAGCCGGGGAAGTTCTTTCTCTCCTCCGTCAGTATGCGCTCAGTGCTCAGCGAGATATAAATCTCGGACACAGTGACAAGGCCGCGCCGTTTTCCTTCTGCGAACAGCGGCCCGCATTCCCCCAGCATCGAGTACATATGGGTGGCACTGCCAAAGCCACGCCGTGCCATCGCTCTGCCGAGCGCATCGGAAAAGCGGACCCCCTCACGACACGCCGCAGCCGGATCGCGCGCCACCATCGCTTCACGTAAAGCGTGAACCAGGCTGATACCCGGAAACGTCGTTGTCTTTGCACGAATGTTGAACGGCAAACGCCGTGCGGTCAACCGGCGCGCGGATTTGCCAACAAGTGGCAACACGGCGGCGGCAGAAAAGACGGCGCTAAGACCAATGTCGCCCGCGATGTCAGTATAGAAACGCTCAAGCATTCCGGCTTCTTGCAGAATAGCCGGCACCGCGTAACTGCGCCGCGCGCCAACCTGAGCGACGATGAATTTCACAAGGTAAAATGCTGAAAGACTGAAAAGCTGGGAGTCAGCATGCGCGTGAAGCCTTGTGGGCGCGGTGCAATAAAAAGCCACTTCATTGTGCTACTCCTAATCGTGCTTCTGGTCGTCGGCTGTAGTGTGCGCTGTCCTCAGCGCATGCTGCTGGCGGGTTGTTCGCGCTGCATTATCCGCTGGGGACAGCGGACCCTACAGCAGTTAGAGTAAAAGGGCACAATTCCTCCGGCACCTCTAAGGCAGTTGGAGCCAGCGTTTGTAACTTGCCCATGAAACAGGCGTGCGCTTTCGAAGACAAGGCGGAATTCCAGCCAGTGCCTGACACCACCAGGTGGGCTCCCGAATTACCCACGACCAGCCTCGCTTACAGGCATAACGAAACTGGGAGAAAACGCGCCAGCCAAGGATGCCAAGCGCAAAGGGGAAAGGGCATCGCATGAGAGTGCTCCACAATTCGTTGCGGGCATGACGATGATGAACGCGCATCTCATTGCGTGCTTGGCCGGAGTAATGGTGACGAATGGTGATAACCGGAGAGAAAAGCACGTCATAACCCGCCGCCACACATTGCAGGGCGTAGTCCGGCTCTTCATACATGTGGAAGAATCGCGGCTCAAACCCGGGCAGTTGGAGATAAGTCGCTCGGCGCAGCACCGCGCCGGAGTTAGCAAACGAACGCGTCAAATGTTCCGGGCCGAAGTCTGTATTCGCGAGTGTTTCCGGATACTCATCGGTGCGCTGGGGAAAATGCAGCACTGCCAGTTTGGGCCGCTGTGCAAACAACGGCACGATGCGCACTATGCAATCCAACTGCTCCGGATAACTGTCGTCATCGAGGGCCAGGACCAAATCACCTCGCGCCTGGCGCATCATCCGATCGCGCGAAGCAACCGAGCCGATCCCTGGCTGGTTTGCAATCAGCGTTATCTCGGGAAATTTGTCGGCTACCATATGAAGCGTTCCGTCGGTACATCCATCGGCTGTTACAAGCACCTCATTTGGAGCAGGCCGCAGCTGCATAACTGCGTCACATGTCCGCTGCAAATCGGTAGCACGATCCCGCGTCGTGATGATCACGGACACAGTCATCAGTTTGGTAGGGCGCGACCGCTCGCCACGGCGGAGCCCGTCCACGGCGGAGGCGGGCCGGGCGCGCCGAAAGCCTGCGGACGGCCCGGCCCGATCATGGTCGGACCAAGAACTCTTTGATGCCGAATGCGTCCTGGAACATCTCAATCCACCAGTAGCCATTCGTCTCGATCTGATATGTCTCTGTCCGTCGAACGTGGATCTCTGGCCATCGGTATTCGCGCGTTATTCCATAGCCGCACTTCCGAAGCGAGCGCCCAAGTTCGTACCTCAAGTGAATTAACATTCCCGTATTTTTAATTTGCCACTGATTATCTCGTGAAGCTTCGGCATCACTTTCAGTTCATCAGTATCCGCCAAAATTCCGGACTCAAGCCATGCGTCGTTAATGGAGCGGAATTCCATTTGATCCTGATTCAAAGCAAAATCAATTGTGCGGCGTGGTGAAAACGCGAAATCAGCAGGGTCGACCCATCTGGCACCAGAAAGAAAGCTGGTCTTAACCGTCGCGTGAGCATGATAGACTGGTATACATCCCGCTCGGACGGCATAGACAAATTTTTCAGTAAAGTAATAAGCTTCGGTACAGTTCTCCAGACACACAGCAACCTTATAGGCCGACAAAAATCGGATGTGCTCATCGTCGGCGGCGGCGGGAGACGCTCGTCCCATGTAGTTATCCGGCGGCCGTCGGATCCAAAGCTTCGGAAAATGGCGGAACTGCGCCCATGCCTCCGGGAAGCCGAACAGCTCGACGCGCCGGTCTAATATCATCCGATTCCGGGTCCAGATGTGAGACTTGAGGAACCAAAAGCGTCCGCCGAAATTATTAACGGTGGCAACTACAGCGCGCCTTACTGAAGCTACTCGTGGCCGCGACAATGTGCCCCTGTACGTAGGATGCGGAACGCGATACCTCGCGTCGGGATGCCCGTAAAAAGCCCGTTCCGTAGCATTGAGCTCTTGAACAAGTCTCTTGCCGACTGGATGGGAGTGGAAGTGGCTATGCCAGGAAGGTTCAATCGTAAACCAGAGCTTGGGGCCAGTGAACCGGAGTAATTCGTCACTCGGATCGTACAGCACGAGCAACGCATCCGCTTCCTCGAGCGCCACCCGTGGGGAATACAGGATGGCCCCTAACCGAAAATCATTCCATGAATCCGCCTTGAACTGCTGCGAAACAACTCTGCACCTGTATTCAGTTTTAAGGGCCGTCTCCCTCATATCGACTTTTTCTATCTACCGCGAGACTGATTTCCCAACAGCGCTTGGACCAGTGGCGGCGGATTTAATTGCTGCAAGGCAAGGCAGGGCGTGATTGAACCGCGAACAGGCCAATGCGATCTCGCCATCCGGTCAATCAAGCATGAATTCTTTCCTCAAGCTCGGTATGACCAGGCGTGTCCGGCGGAGGCATCCCAAAAACATCCGCACCGTTTGGATCCGATTATGCCGACCGCTTGCATTGTTGCCGTGACCGACACGGCAAACCGCGGCGCTGAAGGGCACGGTTGCCAGCCGGTGGCCCAAATAAGCAAACTGCGCCTCGGCACGTGACGGCGTGTCGTTCAAAAGTAGTGTGCCAGTTGCCGCACCGGGGACCAGTGAGGATAGATCAGTTGCTTCGATTTGCTGACTTACGTCGTCGAAGTTCGCGCCTTCACAAGAATTAAGAAATGGTCCGGTCCGATCCGCCAGGTCGTTCCTAATGATCAAACACGAACCGCAGGAGCGATCGAACTGTTCCGTGCGCTGGATCAAATGGGGGAGGGTTGAACGCCAGACCCAGCCATGCTTGATGCGGTAGCCAGCTTCGTCTTCCGCCGAAACGAGCCACTCCACCAGGCGGGAACTCATCAGGTCATCCCAGTCAACCTTCATCACGTATTGCGGATTCCACGTGCATTTCGCATAGTCCCAAGCCGCCGCCAACTTGATCATCTTGTCCTTAACCGCCGCAACCCAGTACCCGCCTTCTCGTGACGGCAAAGGATGATCGAGTGACAAAAATTTCAATCTTCGGTCTTGCGGCAGTGGAAAGTCCGGAGCCTCGTGGCCGACTACTACGACGCAATAGTTCCCGGCAGTTGAGTTAAATACGGAGGCCAATGTTTGCCTAAAATAGGCGCAGGCAAGATGCCAGTCCCTCACCACACGGGCCGATGCCATTGGAATCAGAAAAACAACTCTTGGTCTCCGGCTCATCGCATGACAAGTTTCATGCACTATACGATTTGCAAGCAGCGCGTTGGAACCGGCGCTGGAATTTGCCGCTCAACACGCGCCGTTCCTCACTCAAGACTTCCAGCCAGGCGCCGAGTTCACCGTGCTGCCTTCGATGATGCTCCAGCCGTGCGATTGTGAATGGGCGTGAATAGCTACCGCGGTCAAACAGGAATGGTTTGCGCCCGCAAAAGTGCGCTACCCGCGGACGCCTGACTTTCTTGGGGAAATGCCAATTGCTATCCGCACAATCCTGTTTCAGTTCGTCTACGCCATGGTGCTCGCTTATGTGTTGCAGATCCGACATGGCAACTTCGAGTTCTCCGCGTTGCCTCATCGAGTGAACAAGATAATTCAGTAGCGGTTGCTCGTAGAAATCACCAAATAAACCCGGTGTTTCCCGCCCCCACAATTCCGCGTCGAGCCATTTTTCGAATGGGATAACCTCGCGCCTGCATGCGAAGGCGCCAGAAGAAAAATAGGCGTGTCCACGCCAATCAAACGCGGCATCAAAGCGCCTCAGCTTTTGCGGATCAAAATAAAAATGCGGCAGCCAGGGTGGAATTTCGGCGGCAGCTACGGGGATGGAAATCTCGCTCCAGAAAATTTGAAAATCGACATCGCTGCGCACCTGTGGAGTAAAGTCGCCCCACACAATTGCGTCCGAATCCACCCACACGTAAAACTCAAAAGGCCCCTCCCACATCGCCGCCAGTTTAGCGCGGCCGCTCCCACTGACCAGGTTCCGCATTGTCTCCGAGGCCAGTTCTGGAACGCGCAAAACGATCAAATCGTATTCTCTCTGCAGATCGGATACATCAAAATCTCCATCCACCGTCAGGCAAATTGGCACGTCCGGGCAGTAGTGCCTCATGCTCGCCAGTGTGGCTTGAACCATGAACTTGTCACCGGCGTGGCAACCGGTCACAAAACCAAATGGAGCCTGCACCTTCACGTGAGGACTGGTTGTTTGTGCTGTGCGTCCTCACGCGACGAAACGCACTCCCGATAGAGCTGCGCGAATGCGTTGGCGAACGAACTCGCCGCATTGCGAGTGTGCGCCGTCTCATGGGCAAGATTCCCTAATCTCTGGCGGAATTGCGGTGAATTCCGCAGCTTGGTAATCGCTTCGACCAGCCCCTTGCCATCTTGGACGGCACATAAAATGGCTCCCTGGCCGTCAGGCGCAGCTTCAGGAATTCCGCCCACTCGAAAGGCCACAACCGGTGTTCCAAAAGCCATCGCTTCCACAAGCGTAAGGCCGTAGGTTTCCATCAGTGAAGCGCTGACAAAAACATCCGCAGCTGCAAGGAGCCGCGCCAGATCACGTCGCTCACGAATGCCCCCTGTAAAGCGAACGTTGAGACCCCCAGGAACCGGCACGGCGCCTTCGCCGAATGCCAAAATGATTATGCCATCGAGATCTGGCAACGCCGACAGTTGCTCGAGCAGCCATGGCACATTTTTGTTTTCATCGGTGAGCGACGCGCCGCCTGTGACGATGACAAATGCGTCTTCGGGCAAGTCGAGATGTTTTCGGCACAGCGCCTTGTCCTGCGGCTTAAAAACTGTTGTGTCGATACCAGGCGGAATTACTTCCACCCCGCCGCAAGCTCTGGCTATTGGGCTTTGGCCGGCGATTTCGGCCAACCAGTGACTGTTTGCGACCATCCGCGCTCCACAATTCCGGTATGCCCGCAACTTCCGCGAATGCGCAGCCGTTGCCAAAAATCGGTTTGCAGGCCATCTCAAGATCGGGCATGGATCGCAACGGTGCGTCTCATTGGCGTACCGATCGCATCCACGATAAAGGAAGCAGCCTCCAGTCACATGCCACATATCGTGGACACTGATCACGACACTGATTGTGAGCGGCAGCGCCTCCAGCCACTTAGGAACATCAAACCAATCGGCCACCGTGTGCAGGTGCACCACATCCACTCCTTTCAGCTCCTCAGATCCCGGCGGACACAACAGCCGCCGCGTTCCGTGCCACGGCTCAGTGGAAAAGGAAACATACGCTCGACGAATAACGCGATCCAAGAGGAGTCTGCCGGTTTGTGCTAACGGCGAATTTTTACAGAGCACACGGCTTTCAATCCCCTGCTCCACTAATGCGGTGGAAAGAAGCGCCGCATATTCGTAACTGCCGCCGGAGGCATGAGTATTGAGATGCAATACCTTCATGAACCTAGTGCCGTGCACTACGCCAGCGGCGATACGCAAAGATCAAATTTCATTCTACTAATTTCCTGATTGCGCTGGCGATGGAGGCGACGCCGGCGCGGCGCGTTGAAAATATAATAGAACCAATACCGCGCCGATTTCTGATACGCCGCGCATTTTTCGTTTTGTCCGGCAATTTTGTAAAACAACGATAGTAGTGGAAAAGCGAGCGCCCGAAAAGGTGCAAGCGCATTGCGAAACAATTCTTGCCGCTGCTTTTTCTTGAAATCCGCCGCGTGCCGATTGACAGGCAAACCGGCATCCACTGCAAGTCGTTCAAACAACACCTGAGCCGGGCCTCGCGTTCCACCGAGCCACGGCGCCGACGTCGTGTAGTGAAGCACGCAGTCCAGATCATTGTTCTGCTGCGCATCGAAGCGCCAGGAAGCTCGATTCCAATGTTCGGGTAACGCTTGAATCTGTTCGTAGAGAAGAAAATTGATAGCGGATTGATCCCAAAATCGGTAGGCCGACTTCCTATTCAAAAATTCGACAGCGCGTTCAAAAAAATCTTGTTTTCTCAGTTCATCCAGATTCATCAACATCACCCCGCAATTAAAGTAAGCGCCTTCAGCGGGAAGTCCCATCGCATCAGCTATCGTCCGGCAGTCTTCCGCAAGTGATAACGTCTCAGAGTCAGGAACTGCGGCAAGGACTTTGCCGGGCGATAACTCAAGATCAAAAAGCGGCGATAGATCGCGGAATACCAGCACGTCACAGTCGAGATAGATCACCCGCGGCACGTTCAGCAAGTGTGGTAGCAGTATGCGACAGTAAGTCATGTGCGATTCGCCCGGTCCCAGTGTCGCCTTGCCAAAGACGGATGGATTTACCGTGACAAACTCCAGTCGCACAACTCCGCCAACTCGGTCAATCAATTTCGAAAAAGTGTCCCGTGAGGTCTGAGAAATACCTCCGTCGAGCACCTTTAAATTCACTTCGCGCGTCCGGTCCAGGTACCTCCACGCGCTCGCCACCGCGCAATAGAGTCCGGGGAAGTAGCGTTCGTTGCTGGCTAGTGCAATAACAAGTGGTTCCATTTCTTTAAAGGCGTGCGCGGCAGCACACACTCGCTGGGTTCGTTAGGCCTAGACTCGGCACCGGGAAACGGGTTCATTCGAGTCTGCCCCCTTTTTTTGTTGGGCGTGACTTTCCAAGTACCGCGGTTTGTAAGCCTCCAGCGTAATGCTGAAATATGGCCAGTTGGTCAGCTTGTGTATCAAAGGATCCAAAAGTGGGGGCAATATCCGAAGCGGTAGTACCACTGCCCAAGCAAGAAGGTGATGTATTCGGGAAAGCTCTCGCAGCAGCCACGTAACCTTCTGGCTCAGAAAACCACTGCAGTATGAGATTTGCTCTACTACCAAGCCTGCATGCTTACACAACTCCTCCAGCATTCGCGGCGTATAGCCTCTCCTCACGTGCCCACCGTCCTCGAGAGGAGAGAACGGCCCCATATCCCCCTGGGTAATGGGACGGTAGAGAAGGTAAGGAGTGGTGAGTAGGAGACGTCCGCCCGGCTTCATGCAAGCTGCGATGTCTGTAAGTAATTTCCTATCGTCAATGATGTGTTCGATGTTCTCAAGGCAAATGGCGATGTCGTATCGCCCCAACAAATCTGACCTCATGTCCAATCGTCGAACATCCAAGACTTCGAATTTAGCCGAGTGCGCTTTGCATATGTTGGCTCGCTCACCAGCAACACGCTGGTTACGCTCATCCCAGCTTAAGCCTAAGCTCTCATATCCCCTTAAGGCTGCCCCGACGGAAAAGGCACCGGTGCCGCATCCAATATCTAGAAGGGTGTCGCCGTTTTTGGTCTTGGGTAGTCGGTCCCTGAGCCAGAGCCATCGGTCCAATACGAGTGTGTCGCCATGAAGCAATGTGGCAGGGAAACCGATGATCCGCACTAGCAAGGACTTGTCCATGAAACTTGCTCTCCCCACAGCCATATCAACGAGACAGAGATAAGCCACGGCAGGGCGTCGTGGCAAACACTCTGAACCTATTTCGAAATGGGGCCGTTGGCTTCATCGAGAGGCTGTGTGAAAAGTTTTTCATGCGGCGGATGATTTTCTTGTACCCAAAGCCGCGGCCTTCTGGCAAGCTCCGTTTCCATGAATTACATCCGCGGGAGCGAACGGGAGGAGATGCTCCTTTTGCCCGAGGCGCTGGAGGATTACATCGCGCCGGAGAACCCGGTGCGTTTTATTGACGCCTTTGTCGCCCAACTCGATCTGCAAGCGGCCGGCTTCGCCCGAGCGCAGTTGCCGGAGACCGGGCGGCCGCCCTACGATCCGGCCGTTCTGCTCCGGCTCTATCTCTATGGTTACTTGAATCGGGTGCGTTCCAGTCGTGGCCTGGAACGGGAAGCAGGGCGCAACTTGGGAAAGGTTACGCCAAATGTGCGGTAGATCGCTCCAGACATGATTGCGTTTTAGTAAACGAGCATTTCCGCAAAAATTGACCGGTTCGCGATCACGCGCCGACGTACTACAGGTTGATTCTCTACGGCACGTCGAAGGGAATCTGTTTCACACGTGTTCTTGGCGTACGCTGCCTTGCTTGTTGCCTGCCAAGCGAAAGTTCTCGAGCCACAGCTCAACGAGCTCGAGCTCTGCGGGTGGAAAGATCGTTGCAGCAACCAGCGCCTCATAACAGCGGCGAAGATTGTCGCCAATTTGCGTTTCACCGCTCTTTAGTTGCAGCCGCCAGAGCACGTCGGCAATTTCTTTGTTTCGCGTGTAGCCCGGTACTTCCTCTGCAAAATCACGATCAAGATCGTGCTGATTACGATCCTGAAATACTTCGGGTGCATGAAATGTAATTCCGTACCCGAGCTCCCAAAGACACCGCCGGGAAATAAAGCTTTTCCAAATGTCGCACGTCCGAAACGAGCAGTAACTTGGAAGGTATAACAATGGATATGCTATCGGCCACCACCACGTGCTCTGGGTATTGAACGGGCACCAGTTTCCAGCCTCCAGCACAACCGGCGCGCCATCGCTGAACGCGAAATTTCGATCCAAGATTAGCCGCCACACTGCATCGACATCTGGCGAACCGTTGGCCACTCCCTGTTGGATCGGGCTACGCACCGCTGCAACCATTCTCGTTTCAGGTACGTCCGAGCGAACTTCGGACAGCGGGAAGCCGCGGGGCCAAATTAGCTCGCTACTGAAGTATCGGTATGCGTTTACCCATCGTCCGTTTGTCTGATCGATGGACCGAGCAGCGGCCACGGACTCGGAACGAAGCTGCCATGAATCGAGCGGGGCGTTGTCGTCGTCGGTCTCATAAAGGAAATCCACCCCGGCGGCAATTGCATGAAGATAAGCAACATTCTTGCGACTGTAAGAGCCAACGGGCAACTTTCGAGCTAACTCAAACTCGCTCGCCTGCTGGTCCGTCAGCGACAGGAAATCAATGCGGCAGCCTTCAGCGAAATGCCCGCTTCGGAAATGCGCTGGTCCTTTTTTATCGCCTGCAACGACAAGTAACCCTCCACAATCTGCGAGCTTTTGAACAAGCTTAACGACTGCGCGTGTCGGTTCCTGAATTGTGGTGATTACAGCCGCAAACATTTCCGTGTCTTACACAACCGAATTCAACGCCACAATGAACTGCTGCTGCAATCTAGCTGGCGAAAACTCTGTATCATAACAGTCCTGTGCACGCGTACCTAGTTCCTCTTGCAAACGCCTATCACGCTTCAACTCGTTAAGTTTTTGCATCAACGCCGATGCGTTGGGGTCGCTGACTACAAGAGCAGCCTTACTCTTTTTGGCCCATTGGACGACTGCCGACCTCTCTGGAGCCCAAATCACAATTGGCCGGCCGAAGCGCGAGTAATCGACGAGCTTTGTCGCAAAACACGTTTCCGAGCGCCGCCGCTGCGCTGCATCAAAAAACATTACAACCAGATAGGCATCGAACGAACCGAGCCAGTCGTCAAAGCCCGGTCCGTGTGCGAAATCGTGGAGCAGATGACGATGTCTCATCTCACGCATTAGCGCTTCGGGCCATCTAGGGCGTCCTCTGAATTCGATGCGAACGTCGCTCTGTCTGACCGCTAACTGAGCGAGATCAGCAAGCATATCGCCGTAATCAACCATGTTGCCAGTATAGCCAACGCGAAACTCAGTAGCTGAATGGTTGCACTTTGATGTCCTGATTGGCTCCGCATCCGGAATCGGCAATATAACGTGCGCGTTGCGATGCGGGCCCAACGCTTTGAGCATTCCCTCGCTGATGCACAGACTGAGATCGGCAGATCGATGGAGATCGACAAAGCGCCGCTCCAGGCATTTTCGAACAGGTGCATGGACGGGAGGGATATCTGGCCACCAATCATCAAACCGAACAACCAAGGGAAGGCCGTATCGCTTCGCGTACCGCTGCGCTACCCAGCAACCGCTTCGGTATGCAAGCGTAAGCACGACTGTGCGTGCGCTAGTCGGCGGTGGCGGGAGGCGCTTCTCCAGCGGTAGAGTCGTATGCACCAGGTAATCCACGTCGTTCGCCCACTGGCGAGCTGCGCCTCGCATCAGCCGTGGGACAATCTTGGAACTCACAGAACCGCCGGCGAGTTCGTGATGCTCTGCCGGGAAAACGTACAATCGAATGCCGTGCCGGTTGACGAGATGGCGATGCAAAGTCAATGCGGCAGCCATACTGTTCTCAGGCCGAACGGAAGAGACGACAATTACATTAACGTCATCCATTTGTTAACTCGGTTATTTTTCGAACAAAGAGTTCTTGCAATCGGTCCGGATTAAACAGCGTCCGATGCAGTTGCAGCGCTTGTTTTGAGAGCTCCTCGTTCAACTCTGTATCTCTGGCGATTTTATGGCAAAGGTAGACCACTGCGGTAGCGTCGGCGGCGGAGACCACCGCAGCCCCGCCGTGCTCGCGAGCAACACGCACAGGCGTGCAATACTCTGGTCCCCAAAGAATCACTGGTTTACCAAATGAAACGTAGTCGAGGAATTTGGTAGTAAAACTCGTGCGCATGAAAAGTTCATGTTCTTTCTCGAAGCTCATCACTGATAGCAGCGCGTCGGCACTGGCCAGCACCTCAGCAGCTTCTTCTGGTGGTTTGAAGCCCAGATAGGTGCCATTTGCTCGCGCGCGCTCAAGGAGTTGCTTTGGCCAGTCGGCATTTGGTCCCACCACGATGATTTCTAAATCGCTCGTCGCCTCGATCCGTTCGATTAGTGAGCACAGCATCCGTCCATAGAAATTTTCCACCGAGCCGACGTACACCACGCGAAATTTTCCGCTGCGGGGCGACCACGACTCTTCCGGCACAACATGCCTGCCAGGCATGGGGTAAATCACGTGACTGTTTGGATGCGGCCCGAGCATCTCCTGCATGCCATCGCTGGTGCAAAACGCCAAATCGCACGCGGCGTAAAGCTCACGATAGCGTTGACTCAGAATCCGCTGCGTCGACTTGTGGCCATAATGACCTTTCATGACGGGAAACCAGTCGAGAAAGAGTCCTGCCAGCGGTATTCTGTGCCGTTGTGCCGCCTTGCGAGCAATGTGACACAATCCACATTCGGCGAGCGTAAGGATCACTTCGGGCTGGAATTTCTCCACCGCCTCGTCCAGCGCGTCATTAGCTGTCAGCGGCCAGATAAAATTTTCATAGTCGCTGATCCACGCGGTCAATCCCGGACCGAATCGGCTCTTTCGCAAACGATGAACAGGGTACGGCAGCCGCAATTGTGTATGTATCACAAGTCCTTCAGCGAAGTCTGCGTTGCTGGCGACGTGCAATTCAAACGGGCTTCGCTCGATAAAGTGCCGGTACATGACGATGCGCACGCCGCAATCGTTTCGTGGTGGCACAATGCTGACCAGCAGAACGCGACGTTTAAACGTCATGAGTTTTCCCCTTCCAAGGAGAATATCAGCGGTGGATTTGCCATCGAATTTCTCTCAGCGAAGCACTGGTGGCGTTAAGGGCGCTGCGCGTACCGGGGCCTCCTCCAAAAAATACCACGAGCATCGCGAAGCACTCACGTCGAAAATTTAACAGGCCAATTATCCACCATCGACTGATAGCAGAGCTTCCCTCAAAGCTTCCAAGTACGACCTGCCATACCGCTGATCAGGCTCGAGATGATTGCCTTCTGCCCACTCATTCCACGCATTGAGGAACAATATGTGTGGCGTATTCCTGGACTTCATCAGCTTCGCGAGGGTCTCGACCAGCCAATGATGAAAAAGCTTTGGTGACGACCCGATAAACATGATTGGATTTCGCCGACGCCGAGGAGAGTTGTCCCATGACGGAGTAACACAGGGAAACCGCAGATAATTTGGTTGAATCCGTCTGCTCATCGAGCTGACAAGATGACGATAATTTTGCACGTTCATATTGTTGTCTAAAAGCTTTCGACGAAGAAAAAAGCGGAGATCGTTCCATCGCCATTGTCTAAGTCTAAGCCGACGCAGGCTCAGTAGCATCCCCAGATTTGCGAACTCGGGCTGAAATTCGACTGCTGCATCCAGCCCAACTTCATTCGGAGGCAATACATCGGTACCTGTGTCGACGCGGCACAGGAAAACTTCGCCTATTCCCAAACGGCGGCATTCGTCGCGCCAGATCGCTGTCGTCTTCCGGATGTCCGGCAGCTCATGCGCGCGATAAATGATAAACAGAGGTTTGTTTTCAATTCTGATGTAACGGGGATCCGCGAAGGCATTGGCGAGCCAGCGAATGTGCGCAAGATCATCCTGCTCCGAGTAGGTTTGCTCCATCAATACCTCGGAACCGCCGCCATCCCAAATGCGCGTCCAATTCTCGTTAGCCCAGCAAAGGCAAAACGGAAAATTAGGGCGTCCTGACGTTAACACGTCATCAAACGGTCGATGGAGAAGCCGCTTGCCTGAGAACCAATAGTGATAATAGCAGAAGCCGGTAATACCATACTGCCGGGCCAGGTCAGCCTGCGCTTCGCGCGATTCCGCAACACGAAGATCGTAAAAACCGAGATCGGCGGGTAAGTGCGGCTGGTAATGCCCGCGAAAAAGCGGACGCGCTTTCGTGACATTCGTCCACTCGGTAAACCCTTTTCCCCACCACGCATCATTCTCGGGAATCGGATGAAACTGGGGAAGATAAAAGGCAATAACTCGTGGAGCGTCTCCCGCGAATAGCGATTCAGGCATCGTGGTTAAAATCTTCGAGTGCGGACCTTAGCTCGTTCAGGTATCCCCTGCCCCACTTCTGGTCGGGCTCCAAGTGATTGCCTTCGGCCCACTCGTTCCAGGCGTTAATGAAGATCAGATTGTCCTGTCGAAAAGGAGATTTCTTCCAATTTGAAAGACTACGCCGCAATTCTTTTCCAAAAGAAGCGGGGTCCGCTCCGACACAGATGGTCCCAAATGTTCCACGGCGAGGGCTGTTGTCCCATCCTACTAGCACACAAGGTATTTGAGGGAAGCCGCGTAGACAGGGCGTCATCTTCCGCCTGGCTTTTATGTAGTCATACAACTTTAGCCGACCGCTAAGTACGCCCAGCTTCAGGTTCCGAGCGAGGCGAACTATCGATGAACGGTCATCCATCGCTCCAGGGAGCACGCCAAGCTGCGGCTCAAAGTGCAGTGTCGTATCGAATCCAAACTTTCTGTCGTCTTGATCCGGGAGGCCAGCGTCTACTGCAACTAGATATGGCTCGTTGCCGGTTGCGCGACGTGCGGCACTCTTCAAAAAGGTTGTGAAACGAATCGGATCCGGATGGCGATCCGGGCGATATAGTAAAAAAACCGGCCGATTATCGACGGTTATGTACCGCTCGTCGCTAAATACAGAGCTCAAATACTCGCTGTGGGCTTCGTCGTCTTCGCGTGAGTAAGTTTGGGCGATTAGAATGTCTTGCTCATCACCGAGCCAACGACGGCTCCATGGCTCATTTGCCCAGCAAAGACAAAACGGAAATTTTGGCCTGCCGGACTCGAGAACTTCTTGAAATGGCCGCTCGAGCAGCCGGCGGCCGTGAAACCAGTAATGAAAATAGCAAAATCCCGAAATCCCATGTTCACGTGCAAGCTCAGCTTGAGCCTCGCGCGTTTCGGGCAGCCTAAGGTCGTAAAAACCGAGATCGGCTGGCAAATGCGGCTGATAATGCCCGCGAAAGAGCGGACGTGCTTTCGTGACGTTCGTCCACTCAGTAAATCCTTTGCCCCACCAAACATCGTTTTCCGGGATAGGGTGAAACTGCGGCAGGTAAAAAGCAATTGCCCGGATTCTCATCCCCCGCCCGCTGGGTTGACGACCATTTGCTGCGCCACGGGGTGCGCTTTACCAAAAGGCTTCAAGCGATCCGTTCGCGCCACAGCGAGGACGTCTTGAAAATCCGCCCAACCCCGTTCGCTGTAGGAGAGAATCCTCACACCGGGTATGTTGCCAGCAATCTCGACAATCTTCTCCGGCTTGCTAAGCGAAACGCCGTAGCCCGGAGCGCGCTCGAAGAGTCCGAAGAAGCGTCGCGCCAAGATACGGCCGCCGGGCACACTGTCGGCAAGATTGATGATCTTGATGATCTTCCCCCGCCCTCGGATCGAGGCGGGGTAGTCGGCGTAGCGGTCGCCGTAGTCGGCATAGCCGTAGCCTGTTCGTTCGAAGTCTCTGAGAATGCCTCGCCAACGGTCGTTGTCGATCAGCGGATGGACCGTTCGTTGGACCTCGATGGCCCAGCGCCCGTGAAAGGTAGCCACTAGAACGCCGTTGTCGCTCAGACACCCGCACAGGAATTTCATCCACTCGGCCGTGCGGCGCTGGTCGACGTGTGTGAACAGCGAACCAACCCAGATGACGTCGAAGGGCCCCGGCAGGCGCACTTGTGTCAGGTCAGGCACTGAATAGACTCCGCGACCGCCAAACGTCTTCGTGCAAAAATCGACGCCTGCGCGGTAGAGGTCGCAGAACGTTAAGCTCGCTTCTGGGAACGCCGCACACAGATGACGGGCCTCCCGGCCGTGCCCACACGGCAAGTCGAGGATCGTCTCGACGTTCTGAAGCGAGCCCATCGCCAACGCACGCAGTATCGCCAGCACTGCGCTTTCTCCGACGGAAAAATAATATGACAAGTCGGGAGCGGCCAGCCACATCTCGTCGTCCGGGGCAGTGGTCTGAATGATAGTCGAGCGCTTCAAGCGGTGATAGATGGTGTCGATAGCGTCAGGGGTCATCAACGTCTCCAGTCAGTCATCCAGCATTCACTGCTTCTACCATTGAACGCTGAAGAATAAAAGAATACAGGAAAGAGTACCCTTTGGTTGCCCTACATGCCTCGCGTGAGGGGAGCGCTTACCACTCTACTTCATTACCGCCTGAAATACCCTTGGTTTAGCCAAACGCTGTGGTGTGCGCGCTAGAGAGACCGCAACGTCCATGTTGGTTATTGACGCCATGTTGACGTTACGACCGTCTAAAGTGGTCGTTTTTGTTCGCAAGCGTTCGCTGATGTGCAAGGCAAGTCATTGGTAGTCGAGGGTGAAACATTAGATTTTAGCCCAACACCGTTCGCCACAATGGTTCTTTCATGGCAGCGATCATGTCTTTTGTCCGGGCGTTGCCGTGGGAGTGGGCGTTGCTGGTTTAAGCGGCGGCACTGGAAACACTGTGGGTGTGCCCGCGTAAAGGATACAGGAGAGCGCGAACGTGATTACTGCAATTATCATTTTCATAGGTTTATTTTCCTAGCACTTTCCAGTCAGCCCCGTTGAACCATACAAGGTAAAAGCTCGTACCGCCTCCATCGCCCCGCTTGATCATTGTTTTGTTTTTTTGTCCGTCAATCACCGCTGCTATCTGTCCTACTTCTGGATGCGCAGGCAGATCAGCCACTGTCGACGCCTTAAATGTCGGCGGCGTTTGCCAGTTGTAGCTGTAATCGGTATTGCTGTTTTTCGCGAGCACCTGCCCTGTAGTTCCGCCGGATGGCACCGTGCCTTTGCCCGTTATGATAGCGCCCCCTGTCGTGCCGCCACCGCCAGCGCCGGGGGCGAGCGTAACGTCGCCTGAGAAGAGATTGGTAAGAGTGAGCCCGGCACCGCCCAACACACTGGCCACTATGTTAGTGCCGTAGCCACCGTTGCCGATAAAATATCGAATCGTGCCAGTACCGTGGTTAGCGGCGTCACTAATATCGTGGCTCGGAGCCCACCAACCGCCAGTCTGATGTTCGGCTTCAAGCAACAGATCAACGGTGTGAGTTCCGAGGAATTTGATGCCGTCAACGCAGCGTTCCAATTGAATGTTTGCCCAGGAAGGGTAGATCGACTCCAGAAATGTTACCCCGTTCTTGCAGAGAACCGCATCCATCATGGGTGCCCGGAGATGTTCGCCCGTCATAAAACAACTATCCCATCCGGAAGATAAAACGTGGTTCACCCAGTTCATGCCAAAATTGGTTTTGTTAGGCATCCACAGCCCCACAGTTCCGTGCGTAGGCTCCGAGCCTCCAGCGGCGATGACCACACAGTTTTCAACAAACGCCCAGCCAACCCCGTCCAGCCTCACGCCGTTGAGTGAAGGATTGTCGGGCAAAAGGAAATTCAGATTCTTGATAACGACCATGATGTTGTTCATGCTCGTGTAAGGAATGACCCCTGGGGCACGAGGCACAGAGCCTGCTAAAAGCGCGGGATACGAGCCGATGCCCGCCTGCGTGGTCGTAATGGTCGAAGCGTGATTAGCGTCAAAGGCTACAGCGACGCCCCATGCGGAATGTTCTTCGCCGCGCAATTCAAGTGTGACCGCGCTCGTGGTGTTAGCATTCAAGAACGGAATCTGCAGGATGGCGTTATAGGTAGAAAGAAGTGGGCCGTTACACAGGTAAACGCCATTTGGAAAGAACACAGTGCCGCCGCCTGCCAGCACTACTGCGCCCATCGCGGTATTGATGGCGTTACTATCATCTGTCACGCCGTCACCGGCAGCATTATATGGCGGATCTTTAACGCTTACGAAGGTCCCTGGCCACGTGCTGCCTATGAGGTGCGCGGTATCAAGCCATTTCGCGACCTGATTCGGAAGCGGCGTGCCACTGGCTGCAATAGCCGAACTTCCGGCCCCGGGCGCAGCGAGATCGAACTTATTCGTGGAAACGTTCCATGTTAAGCCGCTGCCTGCATAGTCTGACAAGTTTGCGCGAAGCGCTTTATATAGCGCGAAGTCAAGGTCGCTTTGGAGAATGCCGTTATTGATGGCCAGTTTAGCCGGTGACGGTGAAATGATGGCTTGTCCGTTCGCCAGCGCGGCCAGCGCGCAGGCAGCAGCCAAGTGTAGAAGTTGTGTTAGGATTGTGATTTTCATGTTGTGAATGAGCTGTAAGGCAAGCCAGCGCCCCCGTTAAAAAGAGCGGCGATCTCGGCAGCGGTCAGTTTCCGCTTCCAAAAACCCACTTCATCCAAGAACCCTTGGTTTAGCCAAACGCTGTGGTGTGCGCGCTAGAGAGACCGCAACGTCCATGTTGGTTATTGACGCCATGTTGACGTTACGACCGTCATTGGTGTCGAGGGTGAAACATTAGATTTTAGCTCTGCAATGTTCGTTTTTTGCTTTGCCGCCGTCGTTTCAAGCCGCCCGATCGTGGCTTGCTGTTGCTCCACCTTGCGATGCTCCTTGAGAAACTCATTCAGCAGCATCGCGTTCACTGCTTCGTAGCCCCGAGAGATGTCCCGACTATCATCTGCCTTAGAAGCTTTTTCATGTTACTTCTTCAAAGTGCTACTGCAGGGAATCTACTGGCACCTAACATTTGCCACTTGGCCTTCAGACCGATCTTTGGGCGAGCATAGCCTTTACGGGTTGGCCCTTTGCAGTATTTCGTGGTAGTCATTTCTTAATAAGGTTTTTGCTGAACGAAGACTTCAGGAAACTGACCGTCAATGCCGAGCGAACGGTCTCGAATAGTATGAATAATCACGGGGAATTTGCCCCAGTCCTGGAGTAGAAAAGGAAGCTCCACACCCCATTCAGTGAAAACCAATGATCCGCTGCTATCTATCGGGTTGCCATGATAATCGGGTTTTTCCAAATGCTGGAGGACACCGTCTTTCATCAAAGCTCGAACCAGGGTTTTCTTCCAGCGGACCCAGGGAACCGTAAAGATATGCGCGCCTCCCGGCTTCAAGGTTCGCATGATTTCTCGGACTGCCAGCGCGACATCTGGCAAATGTTCGAAGACATCGGAAGTGATAACTAAATCAAAAGATTCGTTTTCGAATGTTTGCGCCATCAGATCTTCACAGCGAAATCCCCTGTGGATTTGGCCTCGCGGCGTGTCTGGAAAGAAATGAGTAGGAAGATACTTCGGACATTCCCGCGCCAGCTTGGCGGATAACGGACCGCCGGGAGACGATTCATGAATCTTCAATTCCCGCCATTTTGGATAAAGTTCAGCAACTACGAACATCAACGCCCGCCAACGTGGAATGCTCTGGCAGTTGACGCATTTATAGTCGTTACGCAAATAGGGGCCTTCGATTGCAAAATAGACTTGGCGCTCACAAATAGAGCAGTAACCGCGATTACCTTTTCTCCGCAATATTTGCCACGTTCTGCTGATCTTAGCGTGTGCGCGCCGCGCGCGCGCGCTGCGTTTCAATCTCGATATCATACCTAAATCTCTTCGTCGTAATCGGATAATCTCGCGGAAACTGAAAACAGCCGCACTAAGTAGCCCAGGGAGCCGTCGCCAATCGGAGCCGTTGTCATTTGCTGGTTTCGCTCCGAACGGAGGTTCTTAGTTTCGACCTCATCCAACATCTAAGTCGTGATCCTGTGATTCGAAACCACAAAACGACAAAAGAGAAAATCATGCGGACGACATGTCGGCTGCGAGAAAGGCGAAGCGCTTCGAGAATCATTCGCCAGGCAGGAAGGGAGCCGACTGTGACTAGCAGGTCGCGGGCGTTGTAAACAGCGATTTGCGCGAACCACAAGCGGGCTTTGCGGGCAAGGGCACGACCACGGGCAGGAGTATGGTAAGTCGCTGTGAGCTCGATCATCTGACGCACATCGCGCACATCGGCGGCATCGAGCTTCAGACGCGATGTGGCAGAGCTCCCGTGCAGTCGATAACACGCGAGGATGGAAGGCTCAAAGCAAACCGGGAATCGAGAGGCAATTCGTTGCCACATCTCCCAATCAACGACGTAGTGAAGATTCGGCAAAAAACCGCCAAGCTGCTCGTACACGCGTCTTCGAACGGCAATTGCTGGAAATTGAATGAGTTGCTCAGCCGTGATCTTAGCGTGCCAGTCGTCCAGCAAACCGGCGGATTCCCCGTGCAGCTCGGAGATGCGCATCCAATGTCCATTCGAATTCACGATTGCGTGTCGACAAAAGATCGCGCCAGCATGGCTTTCCTCCGCTCCTTTGCGCAACCGGTCGTAGAAGCCCGGCAACACGATGTCATCCTGGTGAAGAATATGAACCCAATGACCTCGGGCGCGCTCAATGCACCTATTCCAATTATTGGCTAAACCTCGGTTCTGCGATTCGGCATGGAACGTCACCCGTCCCGCGCCTAATCGCCGAGTAACTTCAGAAGCAGTGTTATCATTCGAGCAATCGTCGACTACCTCAATCTGCATCTGTTGGGGTCCGGGGTCCTGCTGCAAAACGCTGTTCAGCGTTTCCTCCAAGTAATCCGCCCGCGGATTGTACGTCGGAATCATTACGGACCAGTAAGGACGCGTACCAGGACCTTCTATTTCTGGAATCAATGGAGGGGGAAGCATCTTCTTAGCGAGAACAGCGCCACAGTTTTCTGCAATTTAAGCATTCTCTTCGCATGTCCGAATCAGATCCGATCGTCTTCTACAGCCGGTGCTCTCGTCGTTGGCGAAAAATCATCCTCTTAAGAGCCGCACCGAATGCAAAAATTTGTTTAAACCTCGCAAAGGACAACCCACACAGCGAGCAGACAACGAGGCAAATTGCCTTGGCGGAGCAATTTTGTTTTAACCGCGTAACTTTCCATCGTAGAGATATGTGCGAACCAAGGCAATTAACACGTGCCACGGAATGGTCGCGAATCCGTTTGCTCTGATAAACCTTAACATCGCAGATTTTGCGGCGTTTTTCCCGTCGTATTCGCGAATGAACCAATAAGCCTTCTCTGCGTGGACGCTTGTTAGCACCAATTCTTCATGAAACTGCCGACGTGCTGCGGAATGTGATTCCGACAACCACTTTTCGATACAGCTAATAATGCGGGTGTCGCTGGGTTCTGCCATTTCTATCACCCTGCTTTCATCGAGTCTTACACGCCTGAAATCCATAGCTACTGATGCAAACTTGAAAACTTCAGTTGATTTCGTGAGAATTTGCAACATCGGCAATGTCTTTCCTGCGGTCGATGTGGTCAACCACGTGATTCCGCTGGAGCAACCTACTAAGCCTGTGCAATGGCGGGCCAAGGCGGCATTTTCCCTGTAAGTGAGGCAGGATGCATCGACCACTTGAGGGGATGGTCTGACAAGAGTTTCGGTTGAGCTCATCAAAAAAACCACCTCTGGATGGTATTTTCCCAGTGCGTGCGCCAGTGCTTCACCCCTGGCCGGCGTCAAAGGTGATTGTCCGCTGCCAGGGGCGCATTCAAACAAAAAAACATGTTTGAATTCACGAAGGCAATGCTTCTCGGCGAAGTCGGCAACATTCCGGTTCTCTGCTTCTGTTAGGAACACCTCGGGGAGATGTGGCCCCGTTATTGGCTTGCCATACGCCCCGTAGATAGTGGTGCGGATCAGTCCGTCGTAGTATCGAACGTTGTCCGGCAAGATTTGAGTAAAATAGGCTTTTTCGAGATGTCCCATGCGAACCTGATCGGTCACCCAGGTCTTTGCGTTCTCCCAGCCGGATGAATATGCTTCATCCCTACTGCTTAAGACTATTTTGTGGACCGCATCTACATGCGGGTTTCCGTCAAGTATGGAAGCGCACTTGTCTCCGATCACCCAGGTTAAATGACATCCGGGATGGTCCCGCTTGATTTGCCGTGCAACGAGAGTTGCGAAAAGACAATCTCCATACTCAGCCAAGTGAACTAACGCAACCCTCATAGCTTGCAACCCAGACCGTAAGGACGCGCATTAGGACCTTCTATTCTTGGAATCAATTGGGGGGAAAGCATCTTCTCAGCGAAAAGACCGTCAGTTTTTTACAATTTAAGCATTCTCTTTCGCATGTCCGAATCACACCCGATCCTTTTCTACAAGTGGTGCTCCCGTCGTTGGAGAAAAATCATCCTCTTAAGAGCCACACCGAATGCAAGGATTTGTTTAAACCTCGCAAAGGACAACCCACACAGCGAGCAGACAACCAGGCAAATTGTCTTGGCGGAGCAATTTTGTTTTAACAGCGTAACTTTCCATCGTAGAGGTATGTGCAAACCAAGCTGATATGAACGCCACACAGTCCCATCCAAGTCCAAAGCCGCGTTTCTCTCTTGCACTGCGGTTAGCCACCTCCTTCGTTGCTGTGCGTCTAACCATCCGCGGCGAAAATATTTCATCCTTAAAAGCATAATGGATCTCCATATGGCTTCCGACATCGTCCGAACCACTGAGCTTGAGACAATACGGTATTTTGCCGCCGGGATTTTGTCGTAAGCAAACCGAAATCTTCGGCTAATCCGCATCCACATGTCCCAGTCCTCGAAGCAGAGGTCTTCATCGTAGGTTCCAACTTGGGTGAAGCACTCACGCCGAATCAACGTAGTCATTGCAGGAATGAAGTTTCCCTCCAAAAGCACATCGAATAGAAGGCCTTTCGGGGGAAAAGCGAAGTTGCGCTGCGCCTCGATGAACATTTGCGGCAACGTCGCGCCATTCTCATCAATCTGGAAAGCGTCGCTGTAGACAACTCCAACGTCCTCCGGCAATCGTTCCATCATCTCCACCTGCCGAGCCGTCTTATCCGGCAGCCAAACATCGTCCGCCGCAACCATTGATATGTATTTTCCGCGCGCTAGCCGCAACACTTCATTCAGGCTCGCACAAATACCAATATTTTTGGTGTGCGGAACGAACTGCCAATCGAGGCGCTGCTTTTTCAGCCAGGTATCGATAACGGCAACTGAGTTATCTTTCGAACGATCGTCAAAAATAATTACCTCAAGGTTCGGATACGTCTGATGTCTAACGCTGTCGAGACACTCTTCGACAAAGCGTGAATGGTTATAACATCCGACAAAGGCTGTCACGAGAGGATCGTTCTCTAACTTAGGATTTAGATCGTTTGCCATTTCGCCAAACCTTCCATCTCGTTTTCATCATGTGGGCAGAAAACATTCCCAGCCCTTCAAGGCTTCAACGGAAAGAACGGATTGCCGCAATTACATGATTTTGCGCTTCCTCGTTCAAATGTGGTCCAATCGGCAAGCTTAATACCATCCGAGCCTGTTCCTCTGCGATGGGGTATGCGCCTTGGCGTTGCCCTAAATCCGAATAAGCCCCGGACAAATGCGGTGGCACCGGATAATGAATAAGAGTTCCTATACCTGCCTCAGCCAAATGACGCTGGAGTTCATCGCGGCACAGATGACGTACAACGAACAAATGCCAGACAGGATCCATATCTGCTGGCACAAATGGCAGCACCAGTCCTGGCAATCTTTGCAACTCGTTCAAATAGTAATGGGCGATGGTCTTCCGCCGGGCGTTCCACTCATTGAGTTTTACCAACTTCACCCTCAAAAAGGCGGCCTGAAACTCGTCAAGGCGTGAATTTGTTCCAATGCGCTCATGATAATACTTCAACTTCGAGCCATAGTTACGGAGAGCGCGCAGTTTGTCGGCGAAGGCTGCGTCGTCGGTCGTCACCGACCCACCGTCACTGAAGGCGCCAAGGTTTTTGCTCGGGTAGAAGCTGTGCGCGGCGGCGTGGCCAAGCGAGCCTACCCCTCGCCCCTTGTAGCGCGCGCCCTGGGCCTGTGCGGCATCCTCCAAAATCTTCAGCCCGTGCTGCTCGGCGATCGCGATAATCGGATCCATATCCGCCGGTTGGCCGTAAAGGTGGACGGGGATGATCGCACGTGTGCGTGGAGTGATGGCAGCGGCAACGCGCCCGGGATCGAGATTGAACGTCTTCGGGTCGGGTTCGACCGGAACAGGCGCAGCACCAGCAAAGGTGACGGCAAGCCAAGTGGCGATGAACGTGTGCGAGGGCACGATCACTTCGTCGCCTGGACCGATCTTCCAGGCGCGCAAGGCGAGATGCAGAGCATCAAGGCCGGAGCCGACGCCGACGCAATGTTTCGCGCCACAATACGCAGCGTATTCCTGCTCGAAGGATTCAAGTTCGCTGCCAAGCAGATACCAACCGGAATCCATGACCCGATGCCACGCAGCATTAAACTCATCCTTAAGTTCAAGGTAGGTCGGCTTGAGTTCCAGAAAAGGAATTCTCATGATTGGACGTTGACCACCTGGAATTCGGAGTAATCACGGAAGTAATCTGACTCGTCGTAGTATTCTGACGCGAGGACCAAGCAAACAGATCCCGACGAGAAATTATCTAATTCTCTCCAAATCATCCGCGGTATGTACAACCCGTAGAAGGAGCGATTCAGGTGAAAGCGTGCCTTATCACGACCGTCATCGAGCACGACATCGAAGCTGCCCGACATGGCAACGAGAAATTCCTCCACGACTTTGTGCGCATGTCCACCACGCTCAGCCCCGCCCGGCACATCGTAGAGGTAATAAACACGCGCGATCTGAAAAGGAACGTGCCGCGCCGATTCGATAAATGTTAAATTGCCGCTCGGCTCGGCGATCTTCGGCAAATCGATGATCTTGCAGTCACTGACTTTCATGAGACAGGTATGAGCCCGCGCGCGCGGCGCTCGTATCGCTTACCGCACTGGCAGCTAAGAGCGGCATCCCGAAGGGTTTCGCCGCACAAGCAAACCCACCCTTTCCGACGAGCTGGATTTCCGATCACCAAAGCATAATCGGGAACGTCTCGCGTCACGACAGCGCCAGCAGAAACCATTGCAGCTTTGCCAATACCCAAGCCAGGTAGAATCGTGGCGTTGGCTCCGATGGTGGCGTACCTTTGCACTCGAGTAACTAGCAGGTGTCGCCTGGTTTTTCTTGATCGAGGAGCCCTGTCGTTTGTAAAGGTGGCATTAGGTCCGATAAACACGTCGTCCTCGATACGAGTGCCGTCCCACAGCTGAACGCCTGACTTGATTGTGACCCGGTCGCCTATTGCTACGTCACTCTCGATCAGCACATGTGCACAGATATTGCAATCGCAACCGATCCGCGCGTGTGGGAGAATGATGCAAAACTGCCATACTCTGGTGCCCGATCCAATGATTGCTCCCTCTGTTTGCGCTGAAGGGTGGATCTGTTTCTTCTGTATCTTGTCCGCGCGCTTATTACGCGTGCTTAATGGCTTTCTTCTCCCGGAGTGTGGTGCTGTGTCTGTCGATGCCATTGCGTTACGAAGGGTTCCTGCTAATCACGAAATGTCTGCCAGGCGCAAAACGTGAGCATCGCTGGATGTCTGGGCTTCACGAATTGCCCGAGTAGGCAGAGCTCTCAATAGGTCAATTGTTCCGGTATCATTCTTGAGCAGGTTCTTTTCAATTGTAGAGGAATACGGAACCTGTGTTACCGCTTGTCGACTGCAGAAATCCCAGTCGATCAGGCCGGTGTACTCCCATGACTGCTGTGCGGATTTGCGCATCCAATCATCTTCCCGCGAGGGTAGAAGGTCATCCTTAGCTCTGCAGACGACCGAGAGATAGCCCGACTCGACGTCGGTCAGGTACCTGACGGAGGATTTGATCTCTCGATGCGAAATGTATAAGCAATCAATCGGAGCCAATTTCAGGTATCTGAGAAGGTACTCCAGAGTGGGGACGGACAGATACCAGAAAGTGTTTGTTTCCTCTTGCAGCCGCCCTGCGTTGTTGAATTGCATCGTAAAGGCGTTATCGACAACAACGTTGGTTGACACGATGATCAGGCCATTCCTTTTTAGAAGAGAGCGAACTCCAGCTAATACCATGAGTGGCGAAAATACGTGATACAGCACTCCGGAAAGGTTGATGACATCAAAACTGGGTCTTCCCAATTTTCTAAGTTTATTGGTAAGGTCATACATCAAGCCAGTCTGCTGGAACTCAAAATTCGCTTCGTAGTAATAGCGAAGCGCTGCCATCTTTTCCCGGCAATGATTGATTGCGTCTGTCGCCACGACTGTTTTCGCACCTTGCCGGCACATCAGAACGGGCATCAATCCTTCCATTGAACCGAGATCGAGGCACGTCGTCCCACGCAGATCGCAGTTTCGTAAGAGAATTCTGGGCAACATTGGGAAACTATCGGGATAATGGCCCCTCGTGATTAAGCCCGGCATCAGTTCGACACTGTAGTACCACCATCCAGTGAAAAGATCGCTCTTTGCCAGGTCTTCGGCAGTTTCGGGGAAGCTCTGCGGAGAGAGCCGTTGACGAATACAATTTAGAATTGCGTTCATCAGCCAACACGCGCAACGCTGCCGGTCACTGATCGCCGCGGATTGTAAGTGAGGATCATTACAGACCAAAAAGGACGCGAACTAGGACCCTGCATGCCTGCAATCAACGGAGCGGACGGAGGCATCGTTCTAGCGAAAATAGCGCGACACTTTGCGCAATAACCGCACTGAGGCAAATACACTCACGAGCCGACGATAGGGACTTGCATAAGTCCGGTCAGTCTCTGTGTAATCGTTCCAATCGAGACCTACCTCACGGAAGCATGCTTCGATCCAATCCCGGACAGCATGGGATTTCAAGCGAGCGTCGGTCCTTGAGGATGATGATCCGGCTTTGGTCCGTCTTGCGTGTGGATTGTACGTTGGAATCATCACCGACCAGAAGGGACGCGCACGATAGCGGTTGCTGTAGGTGTTGCGGTTGGTGTTGCTGTCGCGGTCGCTGTTGCCGTCGGTGTCGCTGTCGGGGTTGGTGTTGGGCTCGTAGCGGGATTCGGTTGGTCCAGAAACCGGATCGAAAGGATCGGGTGAATTTCAATGTTATTTGGAGCCCGTCCCGTCTGGTTGTGAGGCCGATCAAAGAAGCCGACCCCAGTGATTTCTACCGGAACACCGGCTCCGTAATTCCATCCGCCCGATTGGTCTGCGTTCGGAAAACGCTGGTTCATCGTTTGGCGAGCCAAAGCGATGCCGTTCGCGAAGGGCGTCTGCGAGCCGAATGATCCATCGCTACCCGAAAAGCAGCTTGGATCGGGCACTTCGCCGATAAAGCTGTGACCGGTAGGGGGAACGGGAGGATTCGCACTCTCATCCGTGTAATTCAGTGCGTCATCCGTGAGCACCAGATGGTAGTCGCCGTCCGATTCGTGTCTCCACTTCGCCAAACGCGCCTGCACCCCGGTAGACGTGCGTCTCGTCCGGAACAATGCGCGTCTTGTTGTCGCCCGGCAGCTGCGGCTGATGAATGGTCACAAGATCCGTCACAGCCTCGGACGTGATATTCGTTAGGTCGATGTTCTGGGCTTGGGAGTCTGTGCCGTCCTTTGGACCCCACCGCTCCGTACCTCCACAGTTCTGTGCCGCGGACGTGCCCGCTAGGAACAACATCAACAAAAACAGGGTCAACTGTCCGCCAAAGGCTACGAGGGTTCGTTTCATTTGAGATCGCCTCCGGTTTAGATTGTGCCCGTTTATATCACTTTGTCGTTGCCGTGTGGAGAGCAAAAAAGGCAGAATGCGGCCTGCGTGAAGAGGTACTGGGAAATAATCGCTGACAATCTCAAGAAAGCGGGTTGGAGTTGGGGTTGCGTCTCAGCGATTGATTCGGACGGGCGAACGACCACCAGGATCTCATATCCCCAGCCTGCCGGGATCGAGGCAATAACCTCTTTGACCAGATCAACAATGTGGCCCGATTCATTGTAGGTTGGAAGAACAACGGAAACGGTGGAGGGTTTCACGGTTTTGTCCGCGCTGAAAATACGGCTAGCCGCCCGGTTGCACCAAGAGTCCGCGCAACATAGCCCCGCAACTGGTTGTGATTGAATTTCATTATTCGCGCAACCCCACTAGTTGCTCGCAAATATAGTTAATCTGCTGATCCGTAAGCGAGGGGAAGGTTGGCAGGCTGATGACGTTGTTCGCCAGCCGCTCGCAGACCGGCAGTGACGGGCAGCCGGGATAAATGGGCAACTGGCTGGCCGCATAGAAGCCATTCCGCGTTTCAATACCCGCAGCCGCAAGTTGCTCGATCACCCTGTTCCGCCCTTGGGGAAATGCGGCAGGATCAAGCTCTACGGCAAAAGCCCACAAGACAGGATCAACCTCGGGGCGGAATGTTTGCAGGCGCACCCCTCCACCATTCTTCAGCGCAGTCTTGTAGGTTTGGTGTACGCGTTTGCGTTCCCTGATAATCGAATCCAGCCGTTCAAGCTGTGCGCAACCGAGAGCCGCCTGCAGGTTCGTAAGCCGAAAGTTGTGGCCCGGAAGCTCGTGCCAGAAGTGGCGGCCCAGTACGCCATGACTGCGGTAGAGCGCCATTTTCCGCGCGAGTCCCTCGTCGCCAGTCAAGACCATGCCGCCCTCGCCCGTCGTGATTGTCTTGGTCGCCTGAAAACTATAGGTGCCAACCTGAGCGATCGCACCCGACTGCCGGCCTTTATACTTTGATGCAAAAGACTCGGCGGCATCTTCCAGCACGGGCACTCCCCTGTTTTCTGCGAGTGACATGATGTCATCCATGTCGCAGACATTTCCATAAGTATGAACAACAACAATGAGTCTGGTACGCGGGGTCAGGACGGCCTCGATCGCCTCGGCGGTCACGCAAAACATTTCTGGGTCAACTTCCGCAAAAATGGGTTTTATCCCCATTTGCAAAGCGATATTGGCGGCGGCCAGGTAGCAGAATCCGGGGATAACGATCTCGTCACCGGGCTGCAGCCCCATGCCGAGATACACCAGATGGATGGCGGTTGTGCCGTTGGATGCGGCGAGCGTAAAAGGCGAGCCGGAGAAGGTTGCCAATTCACGCTCAAGACGTTCAACAAATGGCCCCCCGGAAATCCAAGTCGAATGCAGCGCTTCTACAAGATACTGCTCTTCCAGGCCCCAGAAATCAGGTTGCTCCCAAGGGATGCTGGAAAAAGTTTTCATCGATGGGACACCAAGAGAGAAGCAATAACGGAGGCGAAAGGTCAAGACCGATTTTTACGGTTCTTTGAACTCGCCAGTGTGTTCGTGCGTCTCGATCACGTTACCAGTCTCATCGTAAACGCGAATCACAGCGGTGTGCGAACGGCAGTAAAACTTCGCGTAGCCTTGGTTAGAAATGATTCGCGCGGTAGCGCCTAACGTTTCGATTCCAAATCCTCGATTCTCTTCCGTTCCAATTCTTCCGTTGTCCTTTCTGCTTCTCTTCGGTAATAGCCCAGGTCGGACACCAGGTTGATATAGTGGACAATCAAGAATACGGTTTGCATCTGACTGGCGTTCCAGCCCACGATGGCAAAATCAACCTTTCTGCTCCAATTACGCCAAAGCTCCTTCCGCCCATTGCTTCCTGTTCCAAGAAACTGCGTATTCGGCGAGAACATTGCGCACAGCACTTTCATCGTCACTTCCGTCGTCCGTGGCGCTGTAATAGTTGCCGTAGTAACTCGCAGACGGGTAGCCATATCCGTAATCATAGCCGGACGACCCATAGCCATAGCCATAGTTACCGTATCCGTAGCCGGAGTAGTCGGACGGATAGGATCCGTATGGGTAGCCCCAGTTCCAGCCCCACCAAGGACCCAACCACCATGGAAAGCCGTAGTCGCCGATAAAGATGATTTCCTTGAATCGGTCGAAGCGACGAAACCGATCATCTCGATCAAAGTCGCCGTCATTGAAACGGTTAAAGCGTCGAAGGCCCAAGGCTGAATTCATCATTGGAGCGCGGTGCATTTGCATCCGTCCCATCGAACCTAGCATCGGAGCGCGGTGCATTGGCATTCGGGCAGTCGAACATGGCGTGAAAGCGCCGCGCATTCCCACCCGGGACATCTGTTCGGAGACTTCACAGCGCCGTGCCGCCTCTGCCATCATCATCGCGGCAAGCCGGGAAAATGTGCATTCAGGTTTCCAACCCAGGCTCAAGAGCTTCGCCGGATCACTCACGAGCCGACGATAGGGACTTGCATAAGTCCGGTCAGTCTCTGTGTAATCGTTCCAATCGAGACTTACCTCACGGAAGCATGCTTCGATCCAATGCCGGACAGCATGGGATTTCAAGCGAGCGTCGGTCCTTGAGGATGATCCCGCTTTGGTCCGTCTTGCGTGTGGATTGTACGTTGGAATCATCACCGACCAGAAGGGACGCGCACGATAACCCGCTTGGTGTGGAATTAACGGAGCACCCCGAAGCATCTTCTCAGTGAAAGCAGCGCCACAGTTTTCGGGACAGTCGGGCAGGCGCAAGTAATTGGGGCGCTAAACCAAACTTGAAGTCGATTGGGAGTGTAATCGGGGCATGCGGTAAACGCCGATCCCAAATCCGGGCTCCTCATTGACGACGCGCTCTTCAGTCTCGTGCTCGACGGTGAACTCTCGCCAAAACTGCGCGACCCCCTTCGTCCGCTCTGCCGGATTCTGTGAGATATCGTGGAACGCAATAAGTCCGCCGGGAGCCATAAAAGGCGAGTACGTCTTGAAGTCTTGCCATACCCCTTCGCAGGAATGGTCGCCATGAATGAAGAGAAAATCGACCGCACGACCGTCCAGCAACGCCGCGATGCGCTGCCGTGTGCTTTCGCTGTGAGAGTCGCTGTCCATCAGCAAAGTTACGCGTTGCGAGCCTACCGCGAATGCTCGGCGTACGAGAGAAAATGGCGACCACATGCCAAAACGACCGACTGGTCTGGTGTCGATTGCAAGCAGATGCGCGTCGGGAGCAGCAGCGCGCGACCAGAGGAAGAACGTGCCGCCGAAGTCTAGTCCGATCTCGAGCACGGCACGTGGTCGTTCCGCGCGGACGAGCTCGAACAGCCACCGGATCTCCTCGGGCTTCTGCACGATTCCGATCTCCACGTCAGCGAACGCATAGGCTTTGTCGAACGTAAGGTGTTGCGCGACTGATCGGACCCGACACAGCTGTCTAAACGCGGCGGCGTAACGCAAGACACGTCGAATGATTCCGTGTCCTTTTGCGCGTATCTCGGCAATTAACACGCGCCACCGAATGGTCGCGAATCCGTTTGCTCTGAGAAACCTCACCATCGCAGATTTTGCGGCGTTTTTCCCGTATTGTTCCCGAATGAACGAATAAGCGTTCTCTGCGTCGGCGCTTGTTAACACCGATTCTTCATGAAACTGCCGACGTGCTGCGGAATGTGATTCCGACAACCACTTTTCGATACAGCTAATAATGCGGGTGTCGCTGGGCTCTGCCATTTCTATCACCCTGCTTTCATCGAGTCCTACACGCCTGAAATCCATCGCTACTGATCCCCATCGGAAAACTCCATCTGATTTCGTGAGAATTTGCAACATCGGCAATGCCTTTCCTGCGGTCGATGTGGTCAACACCGTAATTCCGCTGAAGCAACCTACGAAGCCTGTGCAATGGCGGGCCAAGGCGGCATTTTCCCTGTAAGTGAGGCAGGATGCATCGACCACTTGAGGGGATGGTCTGACAAGAGGTTCGGTTGAGCTCATCAAAAAAACCACCTCTGGATGGTATTTTCCCAGTGCGTGCGCCAGTGCTTCACCCCTGGCCGGCGTCATAGGCGATTGTCCGCTGCTAGGGCCGCATTCAAACAAAAAAACATGTTTGAATTCACGAAGGCGATGCTTCTCGGCGAAGTCGGCAACATTCCGGTTCTCTCCTTCTGTTAGGAACACCTCGGGGAGATGTGGCCCCGTTATTGGCTTGCCATACGCCCCGTAGATAGTGGTGCGGATCAGTCCGTCGTAGTATCGAAGGTTGTCCGGCAAGATTTGAGTAAAATAGGCTTTTTCGAGATGTCCCATGCGAACCTGATCAGTCACCCAGGTCTTTGCCTTCTCCCAGCCGGATGAAAATGCTTCATCCCTACTGCTTAAGACTATTTTGTGGACCGCATCTACATGCGGGTTTACGTCAAGTATGGAAGCGCACTTGTCTCCAATCACCCAGGTTAAATGACATCCGGGATGGTCCCGCTTGATTTGCCGTGCAACGAGAGTTGCGAAAAGGCAATCTCCATACGCGGCCAACTGAACTAACGCAACCCTCATAGCTTGCGACCCAGACCGTGTAAGGTTGGTTCCATAAATCGCTTTATGAGTTGGTTGTCATTTTGTTTCCTCCGGGCGGGGAAATTGGAGGGATCAAGCACTTTCTTTCGCGGCCGCCCGCTAAGGCCCATCGGCCTTCGGTTCGGAAACTTCACAGCGCTGTGCCGCCTCTGCCATCATCATCGCAGCAAGCCCGGAAAATGTGCATTCAGGTTTCCAACCCAGGCTCAAGAGCTTCGCCGGATCACTCACGAGCCGACGATAGGGACTTGCATAAGTCCGGTCAGTCTCTGTGTAATCGTTCCAATCGAGACCTGCCTCACGGAAGCATGCTTCGATCCAATCCCGGACAGCATGGGATTGACCAGATCCAACAACACATTCAAATAGTTCATCTTGCTGAATCAATAGCCACATTGCGGCGGCCACATCGCCGGCGAAGTTAAACTCTTTTTCCGCATCCAAGTCGCCGATGAAGAGTTTTTCCTTGCTGCCATTTGCGGCGCGGGCGGCTGCCACGGCGATTTTCATATTGAGGTGACGGTTGCTGCGCAATGGGCTGTCGTGATTGAACAGATAAGCGAAGTAAATTTTGAGGCCCCTCTGCCGGAAATAGCGAGCGCCGAACAGCGAGGAGTTCCTTGCAACGACATAAGGGCTGGAGTGGTCGAGCGGCGATTCTTCGTTTAACGGAAGCCCCTGGTTGACGAACTGCAGGCCGCTCCCGGCTAAAAGGACTTTTGCTTTCGGAACATGCCGGTCCACGGCGTCGAGGATGGCAAGGGTGCCTGTGGCAATTACCTCATGATTCTCGAAGAGCGCGTCATGTCGCGTAGTCGAATTGGCCGCGAGGTGAAAGATGTAATCGGGCTTATGTTTCCGAACCAGAGCCTCGACTTGTTCGGCCTTCGCCACGTCGCCAACGATCCAGCGACCCCCACCATCCGATCGTGAAATGCCGACCACCTTGATCCCTTGCCGGACAAGCAGGTTGCCCAGATAAAAACCATCTTGTCCGCTGATTCCAAAAACAATGGCGTTCACATCGCTATTTTTGAAACACCAAAGCAACGAGGGAGCCGCAAGTGCAGCATGATGCTCGATTGCCCATGGTAATACCCTATAGCGCAACCGTCCCGGTGCGTTTCGTGTCAATATAGATGGTATTCACAAAGGTATCTGCGTACGGCACATATCCGTGAGGAGCCAGGATGGAAGTAATCACGTTGCTCTTCGGCTTTGCCAGGGTTTCGGAGAATCCAACAGTTTCCACGCAAATGGCAAGCGGCCGGTGTTTCTCGTAGTTCAAGGATTTCAGAAGCGCCAGATCAAGTCCTTCCGTGTCGAGTGACAGCAATTCCAGACCATCCGGAAAATAATCTGTGATGATTGACTCTAAGGTTACGACCGGAACCGACATCTCCTTCAAGATCGGTTGTCTGCCAGAGCGGGCCCTGGCAGCGGCCTCTTCCGCATCAAAGGTGTTGTGCTGGCAGTCCTCGAATAGGTAGTAGTGGCAGGGGCCGGACTTTTCAGCGGATACGCCCACATTGAGCAGCTCGTCCCTGGGACGTTTTTCGCGGATTAACAGCGCCAGATCAGGGTTTGGTTCGACACAAACCCCCTTGGCTCCTGCACGGTAGAAAAGGTAGGTATTGTTATCTACGCACGGATGCCAGGTGCCCACATCGAGATACCGAGGAGTCGCAATGGCAAGCTGGATAAACAAGAAGGCAAGGATCCTGTCCTCCCCGCATTGGGAAAATGTCTCGTCGGCATACTCGACACGAAAGTGGTGAGGAAAAGCTGACCTCAAGCGACGGTAAAGGGCTAAACGAATACTATTTGGGAGGAGCCTGACAATTTTACGCATCATAAAGAAGCAACTCTCGCGACCTGTTGGCAGCGATTTTCCGCTATCACTAAAAGGAAATATCTTCTCAATGCTTCTCGGTGGTTTTACGCACAATCTCTATGTTCGGTAAGGGGAATATAAAGCCGATGCCGCGCGCCAGGGTCTCGCTTTCGCGCCGCACGAACTCCTCTTTAAAATGCCAGGGGAGAACCAGGTAATAATCCGGATTCATCGCGCGTGACTCCGCTTCACTGACAATAGGAATGTCAGTGCCCAATGTCCTGGCGCCGTATTTATCCGGGTTGCGCTCGGCGGCTACGTCCACTACGCGGTTATCAATGCCGCACCATTGCAGGATCGTGTTGCCTTTGGTCGAGGCGCCATAGATATGAATTCGTTTCCCCTGTTTCTTGAGCCCTTTTAAAACTTTGATGAGTTCCTCGCGATGAACATTGATGCGGTCCTGGAAATGTTTGTACGGTTTATCGGTGTCCAACTCCAGGTCGAATTCCTGCTGCCGCATGGTTTTGATGTTTTGCAGGAACTCATCTTTTCTATAAGAAAAGTTTTCCACATGCGTCGCGTAGCAACGCAAGCTGCCGCCATTAATGTTATTGATGGCGACATTGAAGACTTTCATACCGGCTTCCTTGAGGATGTGCTCTATGTTGGCAAGGCTGTAGTATTCGAGATGTTCGTGACAAATGGTGTCATAGGAATTCATCTGTAACATCATAGGCATGTAAGACATCTCAAAGATCCACAGACCTTCGGGCGCAAGCACTGATTTAATGCCGCGGGTAAAGGCAACCGGATCTTCTAAATCATAAAACATAGCGATCGAGGTGATGATGTCGCAGCGGCGATTATCAAGCCGTTTGACCAGCTCTGCGGATGGAAAAATGTCCTGAATGACGGTGATGTCACCGCGGATCTCCTGGGCCACGTCGGAGGGATCGACACCGAACTTTTCAAAGTCGGCCGGATAGCAGCCCAGCAGCGTGCCGTCGTTGCAGCCGATGTCCAGCACTCGAGTGGCCGGCTTGGCGACAAGCACGGTAGCCTCTTCGGCTATAGTCCGCAGATGGTTGCGCATGGTATCATTGGTGCCCGAGCGATACCAATAGGCGGAGTAGAGAATCTCAGGCGGCACTGTGCGCTCCATCTGCAACAGCCCGCAGGCGTGCTCGTCCCTGGTAGGATCACAGCGTACAAGGGTGCAAGGGATCCGCCGCGTGGGTGGAAGTTCTTTGCCGGGCTTTACAAAAGAACCTTGGAGATATTGCTCCCCGAGGTCGATGACTTTCGTCAGCGCGGATGAGCCACAGACTCGACAGGTGGTTCGATGGATGAGGTGCATGGATTTAGTGTTCGATGGCCTTGGATTGCAACTGCTGGACTGCTGCGCGGAGTTGTCGGTCAATTTCGTCAATGCACTGGGTCCGCTCGAGGTTAAGCACCGCCAATTGCTTGACAATCCCGTCTCTGGCGTCAGGCGGCACCTTTTCGATTTCGTAACTTTTGTCCACCTCGTGCCACAGCCTGCAATTGACATCCGCCAAATGAGAGAAAACCGCGCCGATACTGCCCGTGACTTCCGGGACCGGGTTGCCTTCTTTTCGATAAACCTTGTTGGCGGCAAAAGTCAGCCGCTCCACCGGAATGCGACCGCTGGCGGCATCCGCGATAAACGCATCGATTTCCTCCCGGAGCTGTTGCTCCTGCGTTGCCAGGCTGCGCATCCGCTCGGGTTGCTTCTCAGAGTGCCATTCCTTGAGCTTGACGATTGTCAGCTTATCACAGAGTGAACCGAGTGTTTCTGCCATAGAAGGCAAGGGTAAAACGTTTCCTGTGGGAATTCACGCACGAACGCCACCTTATCGGGGAACGATGAGATAATTGATATCCATAATCAGTTTTTCAAAGCGATAGGAAATAGAGTTCACAAAGTCCACATAATCCTGAAATGATGTGCCAAACTCCGCCTGAAATTGTTGCTCGAATTCGAAGAGAATCGGCATCCTGTGTCGCTTGATCGTCTCAATCGCCCCGCGCAGAGCGAAGAGATCGCTGCCTTGAATATCCACCTTCATAAAACTGATCGGCGTATTGATGTTAAGCCCGTCGATCGTGAGAGTTTTGACCGTACGGCCTGCGGTTGCATTCGGGTCAATGCCATAGGAGCCGTAGGCTGGATCGCGCTTGAAGTCCTGGACCGGGTAAAAGAGTTGTTGGTTGGGGCGGTCATAAACGGCGCCCAGGTGAGCCGTAACGTTTTGGCAATTGTTCGCGGCGAAAGTCTTTTGCAAAAGTTCGTAAATAAAAGGATCCGCCTCGAAGGAATGTACCTGTCCTCCGGCACCGACGAATCGCGAAAAGAGGACTGACATTTGGCCGAAATTCGCGCCAACATCGAGCACTGTACTTCCGGGCCAAATGTAGGCTTTGGCTGTCTCGACAACCTCGGGTTCGAAAACTCCACCACTTTTGATGCAACTGATTACATGATCCTGCGGCGCGTCGGTCGGCAGATAATAGCGGCCCGTTGACGTCTCGTAGAGTTGTGCGCGCTCCTGAATGCTTACAGTGGTTCGGAAGCATTTCCAAGGCTGTTTTTCAACTCGGTTGATGGCGAAGCCAAACGGCGATAGCAGGTCGTTTACAAACAGCCGCGTCCGGTGCAGAAAAGCCATTAAAATCGAAGAACTTCAATTTGCATGAAAGGCGGCAACCGCAGGGATTTCATTAGCCAGGTCAACCAGTTGATCGCAATTCGCCACGGCACTGAGGCGGTGAGCGGCCACAACCATCGTGAGCTTACCCGCAAGAGCACTCAACGCCTCGAGTAGCCTTGCTTCAGTCGCCACGTCCAGCGCGCTGGTTGCTTCGTCCAGGATTAACAGCGATGGACGATTGTAAAGAGCGCGCGCAAGACCAATGCGCTGCCGTTGCCCACCGGAAAGTCTCACGCCGCGCTCCCCCACGATCGTATCAAAACCGTTAGGCAGTTCCGCTTCGATGAAGTCGAGCAGCTGCGCCGTGCCGCTGGCCTCGCGCAAGCGGACGGGATCGATTTCACTATCCTGCAGGCCAAACGCGATGTTGCGCGCAATGGTATCGTCCATGAGAAAAATATCCTGTGGCACATAACCGATGGAAGCTTGCCACGAAGGCACCAGCGCAGGTGTCAGGAGCTGGGTATCGATCACGATCTCGCCTGCCGTTGGCTGGTAGAGACCAAGCAACAAATCAACCAGAGTTGATTTTCCCGAACCGGTCGGGCCAATTACACCAAGCGAAGTGTTTTTCTGAATAGTCAGCGAAAGTGCTTCCAGCGCCGGCCGCGCTGCGCCAGGATAACGAAAACTGATTTCGCGCAGAGTAATCGAATCGTTCCAACGAAAAGGCCTCGCTCGAGCTCGTCCATGGCGTGGCGCATCGAGCTGACCTGAGTCAGCTGGCTATAAAGCAACTGGATTGAAGGCAGCAGCCGGTAACCTGCAAGCGCCATCACGCCGAGGTTCGGAAGAATATCGGAAAAATCGCGCCCTCTCGCTGCGAGCAGCAACACAGCCACAACGAGACCGCCAAAAGCGAGCGGTTCTACAATATAACGCGCGCTGTTGAAAATGGCTACGCGGGCACCCATCTTCGCGATGATTGCGGAATGGCCGGCAAACCGAGCGAGAAAATGTTCTTCGGCACGGTGGACTTTCACCGGTTTAATGCCGCCGAGCATCTGATGGGCTTCCCGGTAGTAGCCGATGGAATGTGTTCTTAAATTTTCATCCACCTCTCGACGTTTGCGCGTGAGGAGCCGAAACGTGATTATATAAAATCCGCCAAGCCCGATCGCTGCCGAAAGCGCGATCACCGGTTGGACCAAAAACAGCGTAGCAAGTAGCAGCACTGACGTGAGAGCGCGCGCGATCGTGTCCAGTAATGGGAGGAGCACTCCGACGGTGTAATTCAACACGTCGGTATGAATTTTCTTGAGAAGTTCGCCGGAGTTACGCTGAAGAAAATAGGTGTATGGCTGTGAAGCCATTCGGCGCAGGAGTCGCACCCGCAACCAGTGAGCAAAGTTCTGGGCGTAACGAGTGCGCGCGTACTCGGACAGCAGGTTAATTGCGTTCGAAAAAAGGACCCCTGCGATTGCGATGACCCCGGTGGTTATGAGCAGTTGGAAGTTTCCCATCGGTGGAAACAGGCTCAGGAATAGCGTGCCAAAATGAGATCGGCGGATGCGATCGGGATCAGCAGCGATAGCTAAAAATGGGAAGATCGACGTGGCGCCGATCACCTGAAAGACGGCCTGCGCAAGGGCGAGCGAAAAAACCCCAGCTAGCTTTGCCCGGCCGTACGGGCGCGCCAGAAAGAGAACGCGACGAAGAAGTCGGAAACGGTATGAACAAACCGAGGCATGTTTCCGAGTTACACGTTTACGAAATCGGGGGCATCGGCACCTCGCAACGGCGAGATTTCCCAATTATCTGCGGGAAAACTCAGGTGTCAAAGCTTACCGGACGACCGCGGCTGGTTGCCGCGGCGGCGCTCCGCACTGAGTACTTTCGCTCGCGGCGAGTTTCATACCCAGGCAATGACCGCGATACAAAGCTTCATCGGAGTTGATGTAAGCCCATTCACCAAAGCGTCCAAGTGTATAAATCCGGTGTTTCCTGAGCCAATTTTGGGCGAGCGCTACAGTATTGTTGCGCGAATGCGTTTGAACCGGGTATCCAAAGGGAATCCGAAGCACCTTAGTACGGCGAACGCAATCAGGAGAAGGAATCACACCCATCCGTAGCAAACCGGCAACAATGGCTTTCACCAAGGATCTGACGTCAGTGCTGCTGCTGAAAGGGTTGAGCTCTGATAACTCAACCTGCACACCATGGCGGGGCAATGTCCGGAGCCAGCGCGACGAATTGTGGTTGAGGACTATCTTATGGCCGATGATGTCCTTGTCGGGACAATAAATTCGTTGGCGAAGCGTCTCATTTCGCCCATTTAGAACCAACATCACAAGAGTGATTGGCACGGCTTCTAGCTCAGACACCGCAGAGCTTATTGCAGCCGGGACGTTTGTGATCAACCGTAGCAACGCGGGCAACGGAAGTGTTGAAATGATGCGGCGCCACGACGCTGTTTCGCCATTTGCCATTCGCAGTGTTGAGGTTTGGGGGTTGATACTTGTGACGCACTCGCGAAACCGGATATCGGCAACCCTCCGTGCCAGCGCTTGGAAGATCTCTCCATATCCGCCTTTAGCTGGGTAGGCGATTACGGCTTCCCTTGGTATCGGTGAGCGGCGGCGGCTCTCCAACATACTGCTCTCCGCGGCGCCGGCAGGAGCAGCAACCCGTTCGGCGACCCATTCAGTATCAAGACGGGTCAGATCGGCACCCCAGAGCTTCCTGTTATAAGGACGCATGAACAGCTCAGTGATGCCACGTCCAAAACGACGATCGAGGTACTCATCGAAATTTGCCGCATCCTGCCAGCCGCCCGCTGCGTCGAGGCCAATTTGGCAGGCATGACGTGAACCAGAATCTGCAAGCTCTGAAAAATGCTGCTGGAACGGATAGCGTACCCATTCCCCATTCAGCCAGCACCACGCGTCGCG
>WNFQ01000118.1_pt1 | contig 44876 bp, 43 predicted proteins | sample 5400171 | NCBI WGS metagenome assembly WNFQ01 (sample SAMN13153356, study PRJNA577476) | soil metagenome | isolation source: 20 cm soil under Madrone tree | place: USA:California | collected 2016-06-14
GGCGCTCGCACGCAACGTCGGGCGCAAGGCTGCGTTCGAAATGCTGGTGACGGGAGAATCCATCGGCGCGGCGGCCGCGGTGCAGCGCGGGCTGATCAATCGCAGCGTGCCCGCGGATGCCCTCGATCGGGAGATCGACAAGCTGGCGGCTGCGATCGCTGCCAAGCCTCGGTCCGTGATTGCGGCGGGCAAGAACCTGTTTTATCGCCAGCTCGAGCTCGGCATCGCTCCCGCATACCAGCTCGCCGGCCACGCGATGGCCTGCAATATGATGGACGACGTCGCGCAGGAGGGGGTCTCAGCCTTCATTGAAAAGCGCGTCCCGAGTTGGGCCGCCGATCGCTCCACGTGAAGTTGCAATTTCGCTCGCCCGTGTGCACGGAGCCGCTGATGTCGGGTGGCCTGGGGCGCCCTGGGCCAGAAGCGCGCAGCGCTGGATTGGCTCGAGAAAGCGCGCGACGATCATGACAGCCTGGTGGTCTTCCTGACTACGACCTCAGATTTCGATCCGCAGCGTGATACGAGGCGGCTACACGGTACGTTGGGCTTTGCTCGCTGCGCTGGCATTCTTGCTGGATTCGCGAATTTTCCGCCACGCGTCGTCGCTCAGTTTGGAAAGTCCAGCGAAGGTAGAGGGCGCCGCAAGATGGTGCCCACCGTCTATGCAGATGGTTTCGCCGGTGAGATAGTCACAGCCGTCGCTGAGCAGAAGGATCATCAGGTTGGCAAGCTCTTCGACTTCCCCGTACCGGCCAAGCGGCACGTCGCTGGCTTGGGTGGCTCCGATGGCGCTGTCGTCAGTCGGGTTGAGCATCTGCCACGCGTATTCGGTTGGGAACGGACCGGGCGCAACGGCATTGAGCCGTATTCCATAGCGCGCCCATTCCACGGCGAGTGACATGGTCATGGCGTGAACCGCGGCTTTTGCCATGGCCGATGACGTCACGAACGCCGACCCGGTCCAGATCCATGTCACGAGGGTGGAAACCACCGACCCCTTGAGTCCTTGGTCAATCCAGCGACGTCCGCAGGCCTGCGTAGTGAAGAAAGCCCCGTTCATCACCGTGGCGGTAATCGCCTCGAACCCGCGCGGACTGATGTCCTTGGTGGGGGTGATGAAATTCGCCGCCGCATTGTTGACGAGGCCGGTGAGTGGCCCGTGCTGCCTCCAGATATCAGCGACCGCCGCATCGACCAATTCGGCGTTGCGTACGTCAACGGCTTGCACATATGCACGCTGACCGTATTGGGCATTGATCTCGGCGGCGGCTTGCTGTAGCACCTCGATCCGCCGGCCCCACAGATGCACCTCCGCGCCGTGCGCGGCCAGAGCGTGTGCGATCCCTTTCCCGAGGCCGGTGCCACCCCCGGTAATCAAAATGCGTTTCGCAACCAGCGCAGACTTATCGAATAAAGCCACGTGAGTCTCCTTGCGCAATCAATACGCGTCGTCGAAGCAAACGGGGCGATTCATCTTACCGCACGGGTGGCTAACGGCCACTTCCCCGCGGCAGCGAGTTGGTATTGTGGCGGCAGCGCCGCGTTCCCGCCCAACTTTGTCGCGGCATGAATCGCCCAGCGCGGATCATCTAGCATCGCTCGTGCCAGCGCGATGAAATCGGCCCTCTCCGTGGCCACGATAGATTCCGCCATACCCGCATCGGCGATCAAGCCGGCGCAGATGACAGGACAGCGGAGCGCCTTACGCACGGCGGTGGCGAGCTGCACTTGGTAACCCGCCTCGAGCTTTACCGATACGCCGCCGCGTGCCCCACCGCTGGAGACGGATAAGTAGTCGACGCCGGCATCGAGCAGGCAACGACCAAAAGCGATGGCATCATCGATCGCCCATCCGTTCTCTATCCAGTCGGTTCCGTTGATCCGGACCCCGAGAGTCTTATGCTGCGGCCAGACGCGGCGCACCGCCCGCACTATCGCGAGAGGAAAACGCATGCGGTAGTCGCGCGAACCACCGTAGACATCGCTTCGATGATTGGACACCGGCGATAAGAAGGCGTGCATCAAATAACCGTGAGCCGCGTGCAGTTCGAGGAAGTCCAATCCGGCCATATCGGCGCGGCGAGCCGCATTGGCAAATGCTTGCAGAATACGCTCGAGGCTCGACTCATCGAGCTCCACCGGTACGGGCCAACCGGCGCCCCAGGCGATCGGCGAGGGCGCGAATGTCTGCCACGCGCCTTGATCAGGCAGCAGCGGTTGTCCTCCCTCCCATGGCCGAGCCGCCGAGCCCTTGCGCCCCGCATGGGCGAGCTGGATGCCAATGGGCAGACTCGCGTAGCTGCGAATCCGGCGAAGCGTGCGTGAAATCGCATCGGTTTGCGTGTCGTTCCACAAACCCAAGCAGCCGTGAGTGATCATCCCCTGAGGTTCCACGCCGGTGGCTTCAATCGTCAGCGCGGCCGCGCCGGAATTAGCCAGGTGGCCCCAGTGCTGTTCGTGCCAAGCTTGTGCGACACCATCGATCGCAGAATATTGGCACATCGGGGCAACCAGGATCCGGTTGACCAGCTCCAGTTTGCCAAGCCGGGCACTCGAGAAGAGAACGGCCATCAGCTACCCAAGCGACTTGCCAATAAGTATGTTACCATACCAACATCCGAGAGGCAGTGTATTCGGGGGGTTGTGAACAATTCGGTCGCGACACTAACTGCGCGAATCCGCCGTGATCTCAAGCTCCCGGTGATCATCGCTCCGATGTTTCTGGTATCCGGCCCCGAGCTCGTCGTGGCAGGCGCCAAGGCCGGCGTGATGGGGTCCTTCCCGACGCAGAACGCGCGCACCATCGAGCAGTTGCGGGAATGGTTCGATCGCATCCGAGCTGATCTCGCGAAGGTCCGCGAGCAGGGTGGCCGGCCCGGCGGGTGGGCGGTGAGCCTCATCGTTCATCCCAGCTATGATCGCTTTGCGCAGGAGCTCGAACTGTTGACGGAGTATCGTCCGGAACTCGTCGTCACGGCATTGGGATCTCCCGGTCGGGTACTCGATGCCGTACACGCTTACGGCGGCGCGGTGTTTGCCGACGTCATGTCGCTGAAGCACGCGCGCAAAGCCGTGGAGGCGGGCGCGGATGGACTCGTGCTGGTGTGCAGCGGCGCCGGCGGTCACACGGGCTTCTATAGCCCGTTTGCCTTTGTCGGCGAGGTGCGGCGCTTCTTTGACGGTCCGCTCGTCATTGGCGGCGCCATATCCGATGGCCGTGGAATCTGTGCTGCTCAAGTACTCGGCGCGGACTTGGTCTATATGGGAACGCGGTTCATCGCCTGCCCTGAGTCCCTGGTCAATGACGAGTACCGTTCGATGTTGGTCCGGGCGGGCATGGACGGTATCGTCACCACGAAGGCCGTCACCGGGGTACTCTGCAATTGGCTGAAGGAGAGCGTGGCAGCCGCCGGCCTGGATGAGGCGCAGCTTGCGGCGGAAGCCAAAATCGACTTTTCCGATGTTCACGGCGAGCATAAGCCTTGGAAGAATATCTATGGCGCGGGACAGGGCGCCGGCAGTGTCGACCGGGTGGCTTCGGTTGCCGAGGTCGTCGAGCAATTGTTGGCGGAGTACCGGGCAATAGGCATCGGCCGTCCCCAAGATCGTCGTGTAAGTGGCCTTGACTGAGGAGGCCACGGACAATGTTGGCACATCGCGCAATTTACAGCGACGAGCACGCAATCTTCCGCGATGCCGTCCGGAAATTTGTCGTCGCAGAGATTACTCCGAACTTTTCGGGCTGGGAGGAGCGCGGTATCGTCGACCGCGATTATTGGGACAAGGGCGGGGCCGCCGGCTTACTGTGCCCGCAAGTACCGGAGCGATACGGTGGCCCGGGCGGCACCTTCAAGCACAACGCCATCATTGGCGAAGAGATCGGTTATGCCGGATTCGCCGGCCCCTTGAGTGACTTCTCGGTGCACAGTGACGTCTGTGCCGGTTACATCTTGTCGCAGGGCTCGGAGGAGCAGAGATTACGCTGGCTGCCGCGCATGGTCAGCGGTGAGTCCGTTTGCGCCATCGCAATGACCGAGCCGGGTACGGGCAGCGATCTGCAGGCAGTCCGCACGCGCGCGGTCCGCCGCGGCGACGAGTACGTGGTGACCGGCGCGAAAACCTTTATCTCCAACGGCCAACATACGGATCTGGTGATCGTCGTGGCGCGAAGCAGCGACGCCCGGGGCGCCAAAGGTATTAGCTTGATCTTGGTCGAAGCGGATCGGCCGGGTTTCCGTCGCGGTCGCAATCTCGACAAGCTCGGCCATCGATCCGCAGATACGTCCGAATTGTTCTTCGATGATGTGCGAGTGCCGGCGGCGAATCTGCTCGGCGGCGAGGGCTGCGGTTTCGCCGCCTTGATGAACGAACTGCCGCAGGAACGTCTGACTCTGGCCGTGTCCTCGATGGCTGCTGCGCAGCGCGCGTTTGACATAGCTTGCGAGTATGTACGCTCGCGCCGCGCCTTCGGCAGCACCGTCATGGAATTTCAGAACACACGCTACAAGCTGGCCGATATGAAAGCGGAGCTGAGCGTCGGGTGGGCCTATGTGGATCAATGCATCGAACGCCATGAACGCAGTCAGCTCACGTCAAGCGATGCGTCGATCGCCAAGCTGTGGTGCACTGAAATGCACGGCCGCGTCGTCGATCAATGCCTGCAGTTCTTTGGCGGCTACGGATTCATGCGCGAATACGAAATATGTCGTCTGTATGCGGACGCGCGGGTTCAGCGTATCTATGGCGGGACTTCGGAAATCATGCGCGAGTTGATTTCTCGCTCTTTGTGATCTCTGTCGAATGCCAAGCATGCGGACTTGCAACGATTCACGCGCCCAAATTGACAGTCGGCGCGTAGATCAGTAAACAACGTTACTAACCAATGGGAGTTGGCCATGACATTCTCAGGGTTGCGGCTCGAAGTGGAGGAGGGATTAGCGCGACTGACCTTTACCGATGCGGCGCGCGGTACCCCGATCGATGGGCCGCTGTGTAGTGCATTGTGCGAAGTAGCAATTCAGATCTCGGAAAATGCCGATGTCCGCTGTGTGCTGATTGCCGCCGAAGGTAGTGCCTTTAGTTATGGGGGCGATGTCGGCTCATTCGTGGCTGATCTTGATGACTTGCCGCTGAATATCAAGCGCTGGACCGCGGGCCTGCACAGCGCAATCGCGCGTTTTCAGCGTATGAACGCGCCGGTCGTCTCGGCGGTGCACGGCGTTTGCGCGGGCGGCATGTCCGCCTTCGTTGCCGGCAGTGATTTGGTGATCGCCGCGGACGATGCGCGCTTCGTCGCGGCCTATGCGGGCATCGGCTTTTCTTGCGATGCCGGGTCCTCGATCATGTATTCCCGTCGCATGGGCCTTGCCCGGGCGCGAAGGTTTCTGCTGACCAATGAAACGCTCTCGGCGGCTGAGGCTCTTGCGGTGGGTCTGGTGGATGAGGTTCTGGCTGCCCACCAAATGGCCGCGCGCGCGGAGGCCGTCGCCCGAAGGCTGGCTGCGGGACCTACACGCGCTTTTGGGGAGATACGGCGTCTGCTGATGTCGGCTGAAGACCAACCTCTGGAGGCGCAGCTCGAATTGGAAGCGCAAGCGCTCGCTCGCATCGCTGCGACGAGCGACGCGAGGAATGCTCTGCTCGCCTTTGCCGAGAAACGTAAGCCGGTATTCAACGGCCGCTGATAAAGGACTAACGGCAATGTGGCTCTATCCCGAAATCAGAACGTTAGGCGATTTCCCAACCTACTATGCGCGTACCGATCCTGCGCGCACGGCGCTGAAGAGCGGCGGTAAAGCCGTCAATTTTGGCGATTTCGATCGCATCACCAACAAAATCGCGCATTTTCTCGTTTCGCGCCAGACGGGATCGCGTGCCCTGGTCGGTTTTCTCGGCAAAAACAGCTTTGATTTCTATTTGGCAATGTTTGGATGTGCAAAAACGCAGGCGGGCTTCGTCGTCTTGAACTGGCGGCTGTCAGCGGCCGAACTCGCGGCGCAGATTCAGGATAGCGAAACGCGGCTGGTCATCGTCGAGCGTGAATTCGAGCCGCTGTGGCGCGACGCGTCCAAGTCACTCAGCGGGGCTGTTCCGCAGGTCATTTGGCTCGATGGCGACACTGGACTGGAGGAAATTGTCGCCGATCAACCGGTGACCCCCCCGAATACGGTAATCGGCGAAGACGATACGGCAATTCAGCTCTACACGTCCGGTACCACGGGCCGTCCGAAAGGCGTGATGATCAGTCACGGTGCCATCAACCGTATGCGCCTGTGCGAACATTGGGAGCCCAGTTACGAATGGCGCGACGGCGACAGTTTCATCAATGCGCTGCCCAATTTTCATCTGTTGCACGTCGGGATTGCCCTTCAGTGCCTGTACAACGGCGTGTCCGTTACTATCGTGCGGCAGTTCGACCCGGCCGCAGTGCTCGCGGCCATCGCCACCGAGCGGCCCACGCTGCTGACACTCACGCCGACCATGTTGCAGATATTGCTCGACCATCCGAACGCTGCCGCGACTGATTTCTCTTCGCTACGTCTCACCCTCTATGCCGGGTCCCCGATTTCGCTCGGCCTCATCAAGCGTGCAATTGCCGTGATGCCATGCCAGTTCATGCAGTTCTACGGGTCGACCGAATCGGGTGGCGCGGCCTCGATATTGCGGCCGCAGGAGCATGATTTGAACGACGAAGCCCGTCTGCAGAGCTGCGGTCGGCCGCTGCCGCTCATCGAATTCAAAATCATCGACGCCAATGGCGACGTGGTCGCGGATGGCACGGCTGGAGAGTTATTGATCCGTGCTCCCAGCATCACCAAAGGTTACTGGCGACAGCCTGAGGCGACAGCGGCCGTTCTGCAAAACGGCTGGTATCGAAGCGGTGATGTCGCCCGGCGGGACGCTGACGGGCTTTATTACATCGTCGATCGCGTGAAGGACATGATCGTCAGCGGCGGTGAAAATATATATTCCGTGGAGGTGGAAAGTGCGCTATCCCTGCATCCAGCGGTCGCCGGCGTGGCGGTCATCGGCGTGCCGGACGAGCGTTGGGGCGAGGCGGTCAAGGCGCTGGTCATTCGGCGCGACGGCTCGCAAGCGGACGAGGTCGAACTGATTCGCTTTTGCCGGAGCCGCCTGTCCGCCTACAAAGTGCCGAAGTCGGTCGAGTTCGTCGATCGATTTCCGCTCGTTGCGTCGGGCAAGGTATCAAAAAAAGAGCTGCGCGCGCGCTATTGGCAGGGTAATAGTCGGGGCGTTGCCTAGCGAGCCATCCCCGGTGGTCTGATTCAACGCCCGCAATGTCGACGCCACTTCCCGCGATGACGAGTTCGGCGGTCGAAGCGGTGAACATGGGCTCGACTATAAGGGAATGCCCTTAGTCGACGCCCAATTCCATATCCCTGCCATTTGCGCTCACTCGTCGCTTCAGTTAAGTAGATCTTTCTTTACAAATATCGTATGGAAGCATACCATATCGTGGAGCCCATAAGCATGTGATTGCGATCTATGTTTGAACGTCGACTGTTTCAGAGCGAACACGAGATGTTCCGCACATCGGTGCGGAAATTCATCGAGAAGGAAATCGCACCTCACCACGCCCAGTGGGAGCGCGATGGCATTGTCCCTCGTGAGCTCTGGCTGAAGGCCGGCGAGGCGGGTCTGTTATGTTGCACCGTACCGGAAGCCTACGGGGGACTCGGTCTTGACTACCTGTTCGACGTGATTGTGTTCGAGGAGATGGCGCGCAGCGGATTTACCGGCCCGGGCTTTCTGATCCACTGCGATTTGGTCGCCACTTACATCAAATCCTTCGGCACCGAACAGCAGAAACAACGCTGGCTGCCGAAGATGGTCGCAGGCGAGGCGATCGGTTCGCTGGGGATGACCGAGCCGCATGCGGGTTCCGACTTGCGCAGCATTCGTACCCGTGCGGTGCGCGATGGCGACGATTACGTGATCAACGGGCAGAAGGTATTCATTTCGAACGGCCAGCGATGCGATGTGGTCGTGCTGGCAACGAAGACCGACACTCTCCCCGGCGGTAAAGGCATTACGCTCTTCTTGGTCGACACTAGACTTCCAGGATTCAAGCGCGGTAAGAACCTGGAGAAGCTCGGGCTGAAAGCGCAGGATACGTCGGAGCTGTTCTTCGAGAACTTGCGAGTGCCGGCGGACAGCATGCTCGGTCGCGAAGGTGAAGGTTTTACTTTGATGATGACCAAGCTGGCGCAAGAGCGGCTGGCGCAAGCCATCCGGTCGGCCACGGTGGCGGAACATCTGATCGACCTCACCGTCGAGTACACGTCGCAGCGCAAGGCCTTTGGGCAAACCATCGGCGATTTTCAGAACACCCAATTCAAGCTCGCGGAGATGAAAACGGACGCTGTTGTCGGCCGCATATTTACCGATCACTGCATTACCCAATTCATGAACAGTCAATTGGGCGAGGTTGATGCGGCCATGGCCAAGATGTGGCTTTCCAATTTGCATTGCCGGGTGGCGGACGAATGTCTGCAGCTGTTTGGCGGCTGGGGTTATATGTGGGAATACCCGATAGCGCGTGCCTTTGCAGACGCCCGCATCGTGAAAATCGCGGGAGGCTCCATCGAGATCATGAAACATATCATCGGCCGCTCGCTGTTCAGCCAATCGGCCGGTGACGTCAAGCGTCGCTCGCGGGCCAAAAATACGGATACCGATTCTGCCGTGACTGACACAGATCGCGCCATCGCGTAGCGGAATCCGTGAGACCGACTTGGGGTTCCTGCGAGTACGCGTTCAGTCTACGTCGCTGTCTGACGCGGACATATCGAACTCGGAGATCGCTTTCTTGATCAGCGAAAGCATGTGCAGGAGTTGTTCGCGTTCCACGAGCGATAGGCCGCGCAAGATGCGATCGTTGAATTTCGCCTCCTCTACGGTGAGCTTTTTCACCAATTGGTGGGCGGCGCGCAGCATAAATACCCGTCTGGCACGCTTATCGGTAGCGTCGGGGCGTCGTTCGATGAAGCCCCCGGCCTCGAGTCGCTCCAACAATGTGCCGATGCTCGCTTTGCCCACATCGAGCACGTCGGCGAGTTGAGTCTGCATCATGCCATCGTGACGCGACAGATGGGCGAGCACCCACCACTGCGCGCGCGTGATGCCCAGAGGCTTCATAATCTGGTCATACGCACTGCGTCTCATGCGAGACACGTCGTGAATATGAAAGGCAATGCGCAAACCCAACAAGGACGACTCTTCGTTGCCATCCACCACCGGAGAGATTCCTGCCTTGTTCACTGAAGTCGTTGCAGACCGCCTTTTCGGGCTGCTGGGGCGACCGGCTCTCTCAACGGATCTGACTCTTGCCAATGCCATGTCGTCTCACTTTGGGTCGCAATTAAGCGTGCAATGACGTGTCTTTATTCACTGATCTTTTCGAATCGCATGACTCTATCATTTTAGCCGACCTTAGATCGGATTGAATACCGGGTTTTCAAGGCCAATGTCATTGATAATTCGGTCGGCGCGCCTTAAAGTGATATGGGAACATACGAGGACTATCAGCCCGTGCGCACGCAGCGCGTACCTTGATAAGGTGGGAAACAAGCCTAAATGCGCTCGCTACTATTCGTGCCTGCCGACAGTGAACGTAAACTCAATAGAGGTGCCGACGCCGGCGCGGACGCTTTGGTGCTGGATCTAGAGGATTCCGTGCTCCCGGAGCGCAAGCCCACTGCGCGAGTGATGCTTGCAGAGTACCTTCGCAGCGCTCCAGTCCAAAGCCAAATTTGGGTGCGTATTAATGACCTGACTAGCGGCGAATTGCTTAAAGATCTTGCTGCAGTGGTGCCGTTGGCCCCCAAAGGCATCGTCTTGCCGAAGATTCGCGGTCCCGAGGACTTGGATGTGGTCGCGCACTATCTAGACATGGCGGAAGCGATGCATGGCGTTGCGGCGGGTTCGATCGCCATGGTGGCCGTGTGTACGGAGACACCCGCGGCCGTGCTGAGGATGGCCGAGCTGATCGCCGTCAAGCGGCCGCGTTGGCGTGGACTGATCTGGGGCGCGGAGGATTTGAGCAGCGCGATAGGCGCCGGCGATCCCCGTTCGCCGAATGGAACCTGGCGCGCCCCTTACGAACATGCGCGGGTTCAATGCCTGCTTGCCTGTCACGCATTGAAGGTGCAAGCCATCGATACTGTGTACGTAGACTTCAAAGACCTCGAGGGCTGCCGCCGCAACAGCGAAGCGGCACGCTTCGACGGCTTCACAGGAAAAGTGGCGATCCACCCCGATCAAGTGGCGGTGATCAACGCAGCCTTCACGCCGAGTGCCGCGGAGATTGCATACGCCAAACGAGTTGTGGCGGCATTCGCGTCCGGCGTCGGTGCCGTGTCTCTCGACGGCAAAATGCTCGATATTCCGCATCTGAAGGCCGCAAAGCGTACGTTGAACAGTGCGTACGGGTCTTCTCCGCCCCGCGAGCCAAACGACACTGGCGGGCGGACTCGCGGAGAATGACAATGGAATGGAGCAATGCACCTCTTGCGACCAGCCTGTGTGTGGCAGCGGCGCCATCGCATGGCGAGCTCTCGACGAGGAGCGGTTTCTTCGCAAAAACCTGCCTGGCTACGCGGAGTATTGTCAGAGAGTTCGATATCGTCTAGTACCATTTGTTTGGTGATTCAAGAGATCTTGCCGTCGCAAGCGTTCGTCATCCAATACCCTGCAAGACTGCACATCTGCCCCCAATTGCCATAGAATCTAATTGTGTCTCCGCGAATGCCAGGGTCATCGGATTTTCAACGACTGTTTCAGGTGTGGGCGTTGTCGCTTCTAGCGGCCTTGTATCTATTTCGCGGCATGCTGGAATTTCCTTCCACCGGCTGGCAGCCTCAGACCATTCTGACGGTGGTCGTCGGGCTGGGGCTGCTTCCGACTCTGGCAGCGCTTGCTGCCACGACGTTCTCGTTGCGGCGGTCGACAATCACAGGGCTATGTGCCCTCGGTTCAGTTATCAAGGCGGATCGGAGTGACAATACGCTCGGTGACGGTCTGTAAATCGTTACTTCCAGAGTCTCTCATCGAGCGAAAACGGCTCCGGCTTCGATATCTGCACGCGCGCGAACTGCGGATGGCGGACGTTCAAGATGACGTTCGTCTCGCGGGGGACAATCACGGAGGGCGCGACCAGCGCTAGTGCGCTGCCCTCAATCAACCATTCGCGTCCGGCATCTTGGGTAATCTGCGGCGATCCACGACGGCGCCAAATATTCTCGGGTGCTTCGTAATGGCGCTGCCGCGCATCCTTGGGGAGAGTGAGCTCATACAGTAAGAACTGTAATGAGCGTGCCTCGAGCGCCAGATGCACGAACGTCTCAAGTACCGCGAGTGCGCGTGAATGCGATGCATAGACGACGGGGAAGCCCGGCGGGTTCCATCGGCCGCCGTAAAGCCGGGCGCCTTCCCCTGAAAAAGCGTCGCGAGTGTGTCGGGCATTGATGAGCCGGTAAGCCGTCGTCACGTGTAGACGCTGTACTCGATACGTCTGAGCAGCGTCTCGACTTCGTCGGCACCGGCTTGGGTCACCAGCAAATCGAGTGGAATCTTTCCGCCGAGGCCGGGCTGTGGGCGGCGCAGCCAGGTCATCGCGCCGTGATCCGATTCGAGCGCCTCGAACGCGACACTGAGAACCTTCGAGAAGCGATAGAGGCGGTCGCCGATGGCCGGATCGAGGGGCGTACCCGCGACGCGTGCACGTCGCAAGGTGGCCTCGCCGATGCCTAGGAGCCGCGCGAGCTCAGCATCCGTCAGTCCTGCGCGCGCTTTGACGTTTTCCAACGCTTTGAGCGGCAGGCCATCCAGAATCCGTGCGTGCCACTGGGCAGGCTCGCGCACGCCATGCCGCCCGGTTAGAAGCTCGGAGAGGTGATTACCGTACTTCAAAGGGTGGTCGCTCATATGATCGAAAGTATACGCGCAAATGAGCGAATTGGGCAAGCGTGAGTCGTCCCCGAAAGAGTCGAATACCCGGCCACAGATTTTTTGGGCTTTATAAAAGTCCAAATAGTTGTATACTGTGTTTCTCCCGGTGGAGATTTCTATGCACAACGCCCATATTGTCAACGAAATTCTGGGACCTTCTTCTTTTATAGAGCCGGAAGGTGCCGGGCTTTTGGCGAATCTGCATCAGCTGATTGGAAAAGGCTTGCCCGCTAGGGTGATCGGAAAACTCGAAAAGATGTTGAGTCTGTCCCCCCGGCAAAGCGCTCGACTCCTCGCGGTCAGCGAAACCTCCCGCAAGCGCTTCATGCAAACCCCGGGCAAGCGGCTGGGCGAGACTGCGTCCGATCGGATCGTGCGCATCGTAAGCACGATTGCCGAGGCGGCCGACATTTTTGGGGATGAGAGAAAGGCCATCGATTGGTTCAAAACACCGAGCCTGGCATTGAACGGCCAGCAACCGATCGACCTCATGACCAGCGACCCGGGCGCAAAAATCGTGCGTGATGAGCTGAATCGCATTCGTTACGGACATTGGGCGTGATAGAAATTTTCCGCCTCGGGCGGAAAGAGTTCAAAGACACGTTGTGGACAGGTGAGGGAGGATTATATGTGGATGGCCGGTGGCACTTACCGGGCCGGCGAATCGTCTACACGGCGCAATCCTTATCGCTCGCACAGTTGGAAGTCCTGGTGCATATTTCCGATCGGCGTCAGATGCCCGAGCTTGTGTTTGCCGTGGCCGGTATCCCGGATTCGCTTGCCATCGAGACTATTGAAACCTCCGTTCTGTCCGGCAATTGGCGCCGTTTTTCGCCTTATTCCTCAAGGACCCAAGCGCTGGGAATGCGCTGGCTGACCGAGATGAAAAGTGCAGTATTGAAAGTACCCTCGGCTATCAGCGAGGCGGAATGGAACTTCCTTCTCAATCCTGCGCATGCCGACTTTCAGAAGCTAAGGATCGGCAATGCGATACCATTCGTAATGGATCCTCGCGTACCGTAAAAGAGATCTTGGCGGCGCCGGGTGCGCATCGCGGTAGGACCGGCGAAAGGCGAACATGATTACGCCGATCCATACGGCCGTCGCGAGAAAAGCGGGCCTCATGAACTCCGTGGTGATTCGCCGAGCGACGCTACAGCGCGGGAACCTTCTCGCGCCGCTGCAACAGGTGCTCTTCGGATCGCACTCTTGCCCTGCGTGGAGCAGTGCAATGAACCGGCGTCATTGCCGCCTCGCGCTGGGGATCGGCGTCCTCCGCGGCTCGGGCGCTCGAGACTTCGTCGAAAGCGATGAGCGCGGCTCCGTATGCGCCCGCCGTTTGAGGATTTGCGGGGATCACGAGCGACACGCCCAGAGCCTTTTCAATGTAATGTACCGCGGCCACATTGTGTGCCACACCGCCGGTCATCACGATCGGGGTGCGCGATCCAACGCGTGCGACCAGCCCGATCGTACGGCTGGCGATGGCCGCATGGACCGCCCCCAGTATTTCGGGTTTGCCATGCCCCTCGGCCAGTAGCGAGATAACCTCGGTTTCGGCGAAGGTGGCGCACATGCTCGAGATCGTGAGTGTCTCTTTGGCCGTCATCGCCATCGGACCCATGTCGTTCAGCGGCACTTGCACCGCGCGCGCAAGCGTTTCGAGAAACTTTCCGGTGCCGGCCGCACAACGGTCGTTCATCGCGAATTGGGCAACGAGACCATTGTCATCGATGGCGATCACCTTACTGTCTTGTCCGCCGATATCGATGACCAGGCGGGCCCCGGGAACCATGGCGACGGCGCCGCGGGCGTGACAGGTGATCTCCGTGTACGAGGCATCCGCTACCTCCAGCATCCGTCGCCCGTATCCGGTGCTCACCGTCCGCGCGACATCCTGAATGCCGATTCCGGCGCGTTCGAGCGCCTCCGCAATCGCTATTTGCACACCCTCATCACTGACCGATCCTTTGCTCGCGACGCTCGAGGCAACGACTTTGCCGTCACCATCGAGGATCACTGCCTTGCCGGTTGTGGACCCGAAATCGACACCCATTACAAACGAGGCCATGAGAACCTCCTCAGGCGTAAGCCGTAATGCCGCGCCGTAGCCGACTGTCCGCGGCCTCGAGCATCGCTTCCACGCGGCTATTGATGAGCTCATCCTTATAAAAGGACTCGTCGACCATATCGCCCTCGATCATCGCGACCGGCAACCCCAGTTGCTTTTGCACGGCTTCCGCAATCAAGAATTGCGGATTGGAGAAGGCGCGGCAGGTACGCGCCGCATGCAGTACCAGCCCATCGATCTCGTATTCACGGCACAGTCGGACAATTTGTTCGACCATCAGCGGCGCGGAAAGATTGATGGGACAAACCAGATAATTGATCGCCATTCCTTCGAGCGGATCCTTCACGTCAATGCACTCGTGTTCGTGCCAAAAGCCCATGTGCGTGTAGCGGCCCGCCACCATCGCTGCATCCATTCCGGCGAACTTGTTCGCCAACCAGCCAATCTTGTTCCAGTTCATGATGCCATCCCAGAACAGACGATATCGCTCGCGCGGTATGGTGCCGACCCCTGCGGCGATGCGCACCTCGATTTCTTCCTTGACCTTGCGGAAGTAGTCGACGATCGCCGGGCCGCCCGCAACAAAATTGACCGGCGCCAGGCTCGTGGTCCAGTCGAAGAAGCTGGCGGGCGCGGGTTTCGCGCGGCACAGCGCCATGGCTTCCATTCGCAGCCGGCCGGCTTCCTTGGTGTAGGCCATGATTTCGCAGAGCTTGTCGAAGTCGTAGAGCCGTCCGGTGCGGGCCTCGATGAACTTGATGCATTCGCGAAGTTGCCGAACGATGAACTGAGTGGCATCCTTGAATTCTGCGCCACTGAGGTAACGCGCGTCGGGCTTGTTGCCCCACACCCAGGGAATCGAGATATTGAAAACGGGAACTTTTTTTCCGAACAGGCGGAACAGCATTTCGTCCCACTGCTGACCCGTGCTGCAATAGGGATAGGCACTGATGAAAAAGTCGGGTATGGGGACGCGTTCGGCCAGTTGACCACCCGCCAGAGCGTCCGCGAACGTGCCGGAATCCTGCTCTTCCCGACGCTGCGCCATGACGCCGCAGCCGATGTGGGTGCGTGCGTAAGAGCACAACTCCTTCAAATACCCCCGATTCTCCGCCGCTTGTTGGGGCTTGACCTCATTATTTCGAGCCGCCAGCAGCGCCGACCACGCTTCGCCATGAACCCAAGAAACATCAGCGGCTTGCATCAAGGGATTGATCGCGACTCCCTCGTACCAACAGACCAGGCGACCTTCCTGCTTCGCGTTGAAGACGCTTGTCCAATAATCGTTGACCATCCGATTGTTAAGCGACGCGGTGTCGAGACGGTTCGCTTTTTTCACGATTTGCACTGCTGCGTTCATGCTATTGCTCTCTTTGGAATTGAGCGCCGTCGTCGGACAATTTCAAGAAAAGTCTCGACGCGCGTGCGCAGCGCTTCGAGTGCGCTCATCTCGTGTTCGGTTTCAATGAGCAGGTGCGGAATTCCGCGAGCCTCGAATGCTTCTTTGATTTCGGGGTAGTAGTACATGTGCGGTTCGCAGAACTTGGCCATCAACACGATCATGCCTTCCGCCTTCGAACGATCCATGGCGTTGACGAGATAGCCTTCCCAGTCGGCATTCTGGTCGACTCGCGTCGGACACGGGACCTTCAAATTCCGCGCGAGATACCACTCTGCGAGTGCGTCGAGCGGATCGCCGTCTTCGGCCACGTCGGTCGAAATGTAACGCTGCCCATGGTAGAGATCGTCGTCGACCACGATGCCGCCGCACTCCTCGATCAGTGCGAGTACCGCCGGCTTGGGTGCCTGGCAAAAATGACCGGAGAGGTATACGCGGGTACCGCGCTGTGGGGGTGCGACTTGAGTGCGCAGTTCCGCCACCAAATTCTCCAGCAAGGCGGTGTGCGTGGCTTTGTCCATGACCATGCTCGACTGCACGGCCATCTGCATCTGGTGCGCAGTAATGAAAGCAGTCCCGGCACGCCGCAGATCGTATAGTTCTCGCAGCAGCGCGCGGTTTCTATTGAATAGTCGGATGCTGCCGCGAATGGAGGCGTCATCGATCGAATGTCCGACGAGATCCTCGAGACCTAATTTGAGCTCCGCGAACGTCGCTCGAGCGCGAGCGCGAGTCCACGGATCGCTCATCGCCGAAATCAGTTGGTAGAAATGCACGCGTGTGTTCGGGAGCTTGCTGCGAACGATGTCGGCAGCTCCCAACACCTGAACGCAGTGATCACCAAACATGATCGCGTCGAGGAAATCGAAATCGCCTTTGCACGCTTGGTCGACCACGCTGCGGGTGAAACCGCAGTAGAACGGAAAAATCATGCCGTGGCCGACCGTTACCGGGGCTTGCGACTCCTGAAGAATGACGGGCAGAGTCCCCGCAGCGTGTGCGAGTTCGCCGGGGAAATGCATGGGGAAAGACCCCACGACCTTCATTCCGTGCTGCTCCTTCCAACGCTTTGCGTTATCGAGGGGGCACTCGGCAGCTTGCTGAAACGTATCGAAAGCGCTATCGCTTCTTAGAACGATCATTGCTCCCGCCTTAGGGTTTCGAGTTTCAAGGATCAGATCTCGAAGATAGCTTAATGAATGCTATTCAGTATGTCAATATTAATGGGCGCATATTATAGTCATGTGATAGAATTGACGCATATAAAACAAGGCTATAGGAAATCACGTCATTAATGAATAATATTCATTACAGATGGATTTAAGGAGAAAAAGATGACTGATTCGAGCGCCGAACGGACACTCGGCAAGCCGCGCGAGCGGCTAGCCTACGATGAGCGCCTTACGACCATCTTGGCTGCCGCCAGGATCGTGCTCGCCGATAAGGGTTACGAGAAGACGGTTATCGCGGATATCGCGAGAGAGGCCGGAATCGTCGAAGGCACGATTTATCGCTACTTCAAGAACAAGCGCGATCTATTGGTCAAAGTGGCTGAGATTTGGTTCGCCGAGAAGCTGACGGAGGATTCGCACCTTGCATCAATCCCGGGTACGCGCAATAAGCTGCGGCATCTCGCCGTGCGGACCTTGTCCATCATTCGCAGCGATCCCGTGTTGAGCCGATTCCTCTTGATCGAATTGCGGCCGGACCCAAGCTACCGCACCTCGCCGTTCTTTGAATTGAATAGACGTTTTACCCACGAGATTGTCGAGGTCTGCCGGCAGGCGATTGACCGCGGCGAATTCAGGCCTGACGTCTCGCCGACCTTGCTGCGCGACATGTTTTTCGGGTGCATCGAGCATCGGACCTGGGCATTCCTGCGCGGCGAGGGGGATTTTTCAGTCGAGAAGGTGGCCGATGGTGTGGCCGACGTCATCTACCGCGGTATGGCGGCCTCTTCGCGCGAGCCGTCCGATCTAGACACAATGGCAGCTCGAGTCGAACGGATCGAATCATTGCTGTCCGCAGCGCCTTGGGTAGAACCGCTTCGCACGAATCCGGACGACTCGTGACCACAGGCGCGCGTTCGCGCTCCGATATATCGTATGGTACAATACGATTATCCTTAGAAGTCATGACCCGGCAGCTAGCGCTGGCCGGCTATCAACAACTCAAGTCGCTCTATCTACCGGGGTCCACCGGCTAAAGGGGTCAAATCATGTCGACTCAAATTCAGAGCGGGAGCGGGCGCGCGGCGAAAGCGGCTGTCGTTCGCGGCAAGGGAGCGCCGTTCGCCGTCGAAAATGTTCAAATCGGCCCACCGACCGCCAATGAAGTATTGGTGCGCATCGTTGCAGTCGGCATCTGCCATACCGACGCGATTGTGCGCGACCAATATTACCCGTTCCCGCTGCCGGGCGTGCTCGGCCACGAGGGCGCTGGAATCGTCGAAGAAGTCGGTGCCAACGTGACGAACGTCGTGCCGGGCGATCACGTCGTGCTGACCTACATGTCTTGCGGGCAGTGCCGCTACTGCGAACGCGGCGAACCGGCATACTGCAGCGATTTCTTTATGCTGAACGTGGGTGGCGCGCGCAAGGACGGCACCACGGGCACCTGCGATGCGCATGGGGACTCGCTGCATGATCATTTTTTTGGGCAGTCATCATTTGGCACCTACGCGCTCGCGCACAGTCGCAATGTGATCAAGGTGGCAAAGGACGTCCCCTTGGAGATTTTGGGGCCGTTAGGCTGCGGCATCCAGACGGGCGCCGGCGCCATTTTGAATGCGCTTCAGGTCGGCGTCGGGGACTCGGTCGCCGTCTTCGGTGTGGGCGGCGTCGGCCTCAGCGCCGTGATGGCGGCTCGCGCCGCGGGTGCGGCGATTATCATCGCACTCGATGTAACGCCGAGCCGGTTGAAACTCGCACTCGAACTTGGTGCCACCCATGCGGTGGACAGCGGCAAGGAGAATCCTGTCGAGGCTGTGCGGCGGATTGGCGGTGGAGGCGTCGACTACTCGCTCGATACCAGCGGCAAGCCCAGTGTGCTACGCCAGGCGATCGATGTGCTCGGGATTCGCGGTACTTGCGGCGTGGTTGGCGCACCCCCGTTGGGTACTGAAGTCAGCTTCGATATCAACAGTCTGATGATTCCGGGACGGAGCATTCGTGGTATTTGCGAGGGCGACAGTGTGGCAACCGAGTTCATCCCGCAGCTGGTCGAATTGTATCGGCAGGGACGGTTTCCTTTCGATCGCCTGATCAAGTTCTATGAATTCGACGACATCAACACGGCGATCGATGACGCCGCGAAAGGCCTCACCATCAAGCCAGTGCTGCGGATGCCGGTGGTGTAAAATGACGGATTCACGCGCAAACGACACGAAGGCGCCAATGCCCGTCCGCCCATCGCCCGACGTACCCACCCCTCGCCGACTGGAAGAGAGTTCCGTGGTCATCACCGGCGGGACGGCCGGCGTCGGCCTCGCCGCGGCCTTACAGTTCGCGGCAGCCGGCGTGCCGCGAATCGCGTTGCTGGGGCGTGACGCCGAGCGAGGTACGGCCGCAGCTCGGGTGGTCGCAGCAAAGAACGCTGCAATCCAAGTCGAGTTCTTCGCGTGCGACGCCACGAAGCTCGAAGAGGCCGAGCGCGTGATATCGCTGACGCGGGAGCGCTTCGGTCGCATCGATGTGCTGGTGAATTCCACGACAACGGGCTACACACCGGACCTGCTTCATCGGACTCCCGCCATCGACCTCGCGCCGCTGCTGACGCAAGTGGCCCTGGCGCCGATGTACGTGACGAGGGCCGTACTGCCCCTCATGCGTGAACAGCGCAGTGGGGTGATTCTCAACATGGCGTCCGATGCGGCCAAAGTACCCACCCCGGGGGAGACCATCATTGGGGCGGCGATGGCCGCCATCGTCATGTTCTCCCGTACGCTGGCGCTCGAAGCCAAACGGGATGGTATTCGGGTCAATGTGCTGACGCCGTCGTTGATCGCCGGCACTGCAACTGCCGAACGCGTGCAGAAAGAGGGCTTCAGTGCCAAGTTATTCGCGAAGGCCGCTAGTCTCGCGCATCTTGGCGTTGCCGAGCCGGATGACCTCGCCGCGCTGATCGTATTCCTTGCAAGTCCGCAGGCGCGCCGCATCACCGGCCAGGTCATCAGCGTCAACGGCGGCATCTCTGCCGGATGAGAAGCCGCGTTACGACATCCGCGCCGCGTGGCTGGCATCGGTAAACTTGTCGTAAAAAATCGACCCCAGTCCGACGCCGTGGTCCGTGAGCGCCGCGATCGCCACATCGATCATTCCGGGCGGCCCGCACAGATAGCCTTGAACAGTTGCCCACTCAACACCGGGCAAGGCGTCCGCAACGAATTCCGTGACCAGTCCCCGCGCCCCGGTCCACGCGCTGTCCGCGGGCTCATGTGAGAGTACAGGTAGAAAAACGAACGGTGCCGCCCATCGCGATTTGATCGCGCCAATCCGCTCGATCGCATACAGGTCCTGCGCCGTGCGCGCGCCAAAGAGCAACACGCCCGGCCGCGCGACGGCGCGACTCGCGGCCTCCTCGAGCATGCTCAGGATGGGAGGAAGGCCGCTGCCGCCCGCCACGCACACGATAGGACCGTTGCCGTCGCGTAAGTGAAAGGTCCCATGAGGTCCGTCGATCTGCAAGGCGACTCCGGCGAGCTGATCTGCGAATAGGGCCTCTGTGAACGCTCCTCCGGGTACCTTGCGCACGCAGAACGTAACCTGTTTCGAGCCTTGCGGCTGCGGCGGCACGGCGAACGAATAGCTGCGTAAGCGGCCGCCGCCCGGCGCCCCGACATTCGCATATTGGCCGGCGATGTAGCGGATCGGCCGGTCGAGTTCTACGTGGATCTGTAGGATGTCGTGTGTCAGGCGAGCGGAGGTCACGATCCTCCCCTCATACTGCTCATGCTTCTCGGTCTGCTCCCGAGGGACTGCGACCTCGATCCTGACCAGCGCGTCTTTGGGCATGGACTGACACGGCAAGATGAAATTCGCCGCGAGTTCCTGCTGCGACAGCGTGTATGCAAACTCGCTAAGCGCGTTCACACGCCCCGCGGTCAGCCTGGATTTGCACGTCCCACAGGTCCCGACCGTGCAGTCGTGCGGAAAACTGATGCCTGCCGCGAGGGCGGCTTCCAGGATGGTCTTGCCTGCGGGAACCTCAAATTGAGCTCCAAGGGGAGCGATCTCGACGATCCGCGGCGCCTTCGTACCGAACAGCGAATTGATGATACTCATGAGGTGCCACGCTGCCTGCAAATGCGTGCACGCATCGCGTGGCTAATGCGCGTGCGCATCGCGCGATTGGGCGCGATGCGCAGGCTTCCTTGCGGCTATCGGGGAGGGGCTGGCAGCGTAGCGGGCGAGTGCAGCGATGACGCATACAGCAACGCCGATGCTCACCGCAGCACCGAGCGTGGCGAGCGCCGGCGACGGGGACGCGAGACCCAGCGTCACGAGCATGGGAGCACCAATGCCAAAATTGACGCCATAGAACGAGCACGGAAAGAGGACGAATATCCCCAACAGACCCCATCCGCCGGGAATCCGATTGCGATACTCGTGGGCGAGCACGCTGAACAGCATGACGAATGTCGTTTCGAGGACACCGACCGCCAGCGGATATCCGAAAACACGAAAGGCGTGCGGACCCCAGTAGGAATAGGCACCGCCCGCAATGCCATAGATCTCAAATACGGAGGATGCCAGCAGCGTCACGCCAGCCCAGGTCAAAAACGTCCGGCGGCTGATGCCGCGGGCGAGGTTCTCGCAGATGAATATTGCGGGGCCTGCATACAGAATCATGTAGCCGCTGATGGTCCAAACCGGCTGTGGAATGTCGCCATAAGTAAATAATGTCCATTGACCTGGGATGAAGAAGAGCAGCTTGAAGGCGATGTCATAGAGGGGTTCGGCCAGGGCGGCGAGACCGGCGGCCAGTACGAGGAGCACTGGAAATACTGTCCGTTGTTGCCAACCCCGCCGCACCGACACAGCCAACAAACCGAGTGCGATTACCCAACTCGCGAACGTCATGATCGTCTGCGTGACGAGATTCAACGAGTGATCGTACGGCGCCGATATCATGGTTCAACATCCGTTAAATGGGGGATTCACTCAGCAGGCAAGGGTGGCCGGCACGCGCGCCGAGTCTGTGGACTGCTGGTCGAACCAGTCTTCCCAGCCCGCGGCAAGATTTTGCTGCCGCGCCACCGCCCGTTCGGCCGGTGTCGCGAATTCCAAATCCCAGCGCTTGAGCGCCGGCTTGATGATCATCTCGTCCCAAATCGGCGGAATCAACGCAGCCAGAAAGCACACGAAAATGCTCGGCATCGGTATGGCCTCGCGATGCGGACGCAGCTTGTAGTAGGGCGCGTAGGGATCTAAATGATGGTCGGCGTGATTCGTCAACTCGAAACCCACCAGACGTGTGACCGCGCCCATATGGTTCCACACGTGCCGCCGGCCGATTGGCGTACCCGGAATGCGTGTTTGACCGTAGTGCTGGAAATAGCTGAACATTTCCACCCAAACGCGGGCCATGGTCATCGCAGCAAGCGTGCACGCCACGGCGAGCCCACCGCCGATGGCGCATACAATCGACTGATAGATTACTTGTATCAACAGGATCTTCCAGGCCCGATGTTTGTAGTTCCAGCGGCTGAACCCGCGCTTCTGGAGGGCGTCGCTTTCTGCCTTGAGCGAAACGCGCACGACTTCATAGACGGTTTTCGGCGTGTAGCGATATATCGACGTGCCGCGCGGTGCCGTGCTGATGTCGATCGGCGTCGATACGTCAATGTGGTGATAGACGACGTGCTCCACGTCCCGCATGCCATCGAGCAAGGTGAACTGGGCATAACGTCCAATCGTGCGGGCGATTCTTCCGCGCGAGTGGAATAACTCGTGCTGCGCCGCGATTCCCGGAACCAACGCCAGCCATCCGCAGCTCAAAGTGCCGCCGATAATTTGCTGAATGCTGAGCGGCTCAATGGACAGCCGCCAAGCGAAGGCGACGAATATGACCACAGGAGCGAGTGCCCCGAGCCAAACCGGGATGGCGGCCCAGAAGGGTGATGCGATACGTCGCATGTCAAGGTCGCGGGGCAGCAAAGCGTCCAAGAGCGTGATCGCCGGGAAGGTCGCGAATCCCAACCACACCCAGTTGCCGCCCAGCAAGAACCCGGCGAGCCCGATCATCGAAATCAGGGGCCCTGCGTAGTATTTAACGTAGTCCATGATCGCCAACTCCTCTACATCCATCCAGCATTACGTCTTGTGGGTCATTTACCCACGGGCCGGCGGGCAAGTCTTTCAAAACTGTGTCAATCGCGTATCACGGATGTGCTGTCACTGCCTTGACAGAACGGTGGATAGCGGAATAATCGTACCGTGAAGTTTTCCACCCAAATCAAGCCCTTTCGTGCCATCGAGGCGCTGGCTTCAGCGGTGCACGTCGGGCCCAGCCTAGTCAGGGAAAGCCGGGTGTTTGGGGGCGTGTGCGTGTGTGCCTGGGATACGCCGTGGTTGGAAGGCTTTGAGCTCCCCGAAACCGATGAACTCATATTGGCCTACCATAGCCGCGGCTCTCATGATGTGCGCAGACAGCAGGGCACTATCTTGAGCCGTAGCCGCTCGATCCCTGGCTTGCTCACGCTCATACCACCGGGTCACTCGGTGGCCTATCACACCGGTGGACGTGTAAGTTTTACGACGGTCCACATCAGTCGGACCGCGCTCGGCGAATTCCTCCGCAGTGGTACGGATTTGCCGGCTCACGATCTGTTCGCGTTTCGCGATGCCTTCGTCGCTTCCTGCGTCGATTCCTTGCTGCGGGAAGCGCGCATTCCGGACCGTTGGAGTCCACGATTCGTCAGCGCCGTGACCGAGGCGCTGCTGTTGCAGCTGCTGCGGCATTCGCCTTCGGAACCGGAACCCGCCGACGCAAAATCGCTCGAAACCAGAGTCGCCGAGACTCGATCGCGTATTGATGCCAACCTCGCCGGGGATCTGTCGCTGGAAGCCCTGGCCGAGGAGGCGGGGATTAGTCGGGCACATTTCGCACGAATCTTCCGGCAGGTCGTCAATGAGCCACCGCACCGTTATGTCATGAACCGCCGCATCGAGCATGCCAAAGATTTATTGTCGGCGAGCACCGCCCCGCTGAAGGAAATTGCGCATGAAGCCGGCTTCTGCAGTCAAGCGCATCTAACGCATTTGTTCCGAACTCGCCTTGGATTGACGCCGCAACAGTATCGCCGCAAGCACCGCCCCGTCTCCCCTCATTAGCCCGCACTCATGCGGCCAGTGAGCGAAGAATACGAGCCGCTTCATCGGCCATCGCGGGGACGAATTCCGAAATTCGAATCAGTTGATTGATTGCCGATGCCACCTGACCGGTCATCACCAGTCCATTCTCAATGTCGCCGTGCATTTGCGCGCGTTGCATCGATTCCAATTTCCAGCGAATTTGCTCGGCAGGATCACCTGCATGTCGAGTCTCCGCCAGGAGTGCCTCGGAGGCTGCATTGCGCAAACCACGGCAGGGCCCATAAACTCCCGGGAAGGCGACATCATCGCCTTCTTTGGCATCGAGCAGGGCGCGCAGATACGCGGGATGCCAATCCGAATTGTCCTCGCTGAGAATGAATCGAGTCCCCATCGCCACACCGTCGGCACCCATCGCCAGCGCGGCCGCCAGGCCACGGCCGTCGCGTGCCCCGCCGCTGAGCAGCACCGGTACGTCGACCGCTTCGGTCACGTTCGGCACGAGTACGTAGGTATGCATCGCCTTGCCAGAGGTGTGGCCACCCATCTCGAATCCCGCTGCGATCACTACGTCGACGCCGAGTTCTTCGGCTTTGATTGCCTGTCGCGTAGAGCCCACTTTGTGCTGATGAATCATGCCCGCATTCTTGATCGGTGCAATGTAGGACCCGGGAAACCCTGCTGACGTCGTGAGAACTGTCAGTTGTCGTTCGAGTTGCCTGTCGCTTGCACGGGCCTCGAGCACCGCGCGGATGTAAACATCTGTGAACGGGAGCACGTCGCCATTCGCCGAGATCCCGACCGGTATGTTTACCGCGAAAGGCTTCTGGGTCAGCGTGGCACATTCGTCGATGTGCTCGCGCAATGTGCGCGCTCCCGCGGCGAGATCGGCCGGCATCCCCGGCATACTGACCGTGCCGAGGCCGCCCGCCTGCGACACGGCCGCCGCTAGCCTTGGCGTTCGAAAAGGACCGAGCCCCTCCTGAACGATCGGATGCTCGATGCCGATGAGGCGTGTATAGCGGTTGGTGATTGCACCCAATGCTGTTCTCAGTGACTTGTGTGAGGGCCTACGACTGAAATCACGGTTTCGAACTCGTAGCGGCCAAACGCGGCGCCCAATTGCTCTCGAAGCTCGGTTACCTCCGCGATTGTCGTGCGAATGTCGAGTTTCACGCGCGATCGGACGCCGGATTCATCCACTGTCACGTCGAACGTGCCCGAATTGCCGATGACCGTCGCTGCTTGCTCGCGGGCAACGCGCAACATCGCGTCGGCACGCAACGCCGGTTTGTTGACTTTGCCGACGGCGGTGAGTGGAATCTGCGGAGTGATCAGGACTTGCACCGGCACTGCCGCACGTTCCTGGACTTGCTCGCGGCAGAGCTCCAAGAGCTCCTCGACACTCGTGGTCGCGCCAGGTTTGAATTGTACGTATGCGATGGGCATCTCGCCCTTCGCGGCATCCGGTCGCCCGATGGCTGCGGCGATCTGCACGGCCGGGTGACGCATCAACACGTCCTCGATCAATTTGGGATCGATGTTGTGGCCGCCACGAATGATGACATCCTTAGCCCGCCCGAAAATCCACACGTTTCCGTGCTCGTCCATTGTCCCCAGGTCGCCGGTGTTCGCCCAGCGCGCAGCGTCCGGCATACCGGTGACGAAGAGCGCCGCATTGAAGCGCTCGTCGACATAGCCCGGCGCCAGCGCCGCGCCGCTCGCGACCAGTGAGCCCCTCTCGCCGGGCGCACATTCGCGGACGAAGCGATTTTCCGCATCGACTTCGATCACTTTGATCCGGTGCCAGGGCGCCGCCCGTCCCACGGAGCCGATGACCGGTTCGACGCCGATGTCTGGATGGATGGAGACCATGCCATGAAATTCCGACATGCCCCAGATCTCACGCAGCCACACGCCGAATCGGCCGTGGAATCCGCGCAGCACATCAACCGGAATCGTGCTGCCGCCGCAATTGAAAATCCGGATGCCGTGACCGTGCGAGTCGGCGTCGGTTTGCGCCAGAATGGCGGCCGCCGTGGCCGGCGTCGCGATAAGCGAGGTCACTTGATATTTGCGTACGATGTCCCAAAAGCGGCGGACAATGTCGGTATTGCGGAAACCACCGGTCGTGAGCGTGACAATGGTTTGTCCATAAAGCACCGCGCGCAGCGTCAGGAGATTCGCGCCGCCGACATGAAAGTTCGGCATCGCGTGGCCGATGACGTCATCGGGTGCGGAGCCCGCGTGTGCGCCGATCAGCCAGGCCATCAGCAGCTGGCCGCGATGCGTCATTCGTACGAGCTTCGGCGCGGCGGTCGTGCCACCCGTCGGCAAATAAGTCGACTCGCTGTCGGGCTCGCGTGTCGGCGTAAATGACAGGCCGGGCGGCCGCGCGGCCACCGCCGCGGCGAAGTCCATCGCGGGATCGTCTGAATCCACCACCAGGACTCGCTTCAGCGTCGGTACGCGATCGACGATTTGGGCGATTCTCTCCCATGCGCCGCGTCCGTGTTTCGTGGATCCGGTGACGAGCACCGTGGCGCGCGACGCGTTCAATAGCGACACGATGTGTTCCGGCTCGAGGTAGGGATTGATCGGGCTCGCAATTCCCGCAGTGGCTGCCGCCCAGGCGGCAATGAGCGCTTCCGGCACCATCGGGAGGATGATTCCGACGGAGCTGCGGTCGTTTCCGCTCGATTCATGGAACAAGCTCGCGGCGCGCTCGATCGCATCGATCAGTTCTGCGTACGAAAGCGTTCGCGGTGCTGTTTGCGCGTCCGCGGACAGGAGGTGGATGATCGCTGCTTTCGCGGGATTGTCTCGCGCAGCTGTGCGAATACATTCGTAGATCGTAGGGCCCGGCAGAACGTCACCAGGCGCAACTGCGGCGATTGCCTCAATATCGGCTGCACGGCGAATTCTCGCCCGCGCGAGCCTCCCGGGCCCCGGCTCACCCTCCGGCAGCCATGGACTTTCCTGGTCGTCGTCCATCGGCTTATCGGGTCTTCGCACGTTCGCGCCTGAAGAGAGAGCGGCCGATGATGTGTTTCATGATCTCGATCGAACCCCCCGCGATCTTGATCACGCGCGCGTCCGCGTAGGCGCGTGCGATGGGATATTCCCACATGTAGCCCCACCCGCCGAACAATTGCAGACACTCGTCCACGACTTTACAGTGCAGGTTGGACAACCACATTTTGGCCATGGCCGCGTCCACTTCATCGAGTTTGCCGGCCATGAACCGCTCAATGCACTCGTCCGTGAATACGCGGCCGATGACGGCTTCTGTCTTCAGTTCAGCCAATTTAAATTGAGTGTTCTGAAAGTCACCGATGGTCTTGTTGAAGGCCTTGCGCTGCGATGTGTAGTCGATCGTCCACTCAATGACGGTCTCCGCGACAGTCGCGGATCGTATCGCCTGAGCGAGCCTCTCTTGTGCGAGCTTCTGTCTCATCAATTGGAAACCGTGACCCTCGGCGCCAAGCATCGCGGCGGCGGGCACACGCAGGTTCTCGAAGAAGAGTTCGGATGTGTCTTGTGCCTTCAGCCCGACCTTCTCGAGGTTGCGTCCGCGTATGAAACCGGGGAGTGCGGCATCGACTAGAAACAAGGTGATCCCGCCGTGTGTGTCCCCCGGCGTGCGAGTTGCCAAGACCAGCACGTCACAGGATTGTCCGTTCGAGATGAATACTTTCTGACCATTGATCACGTAGTCGTCACCGTCGCGGACCGCTCGCGTGCGAATATTTTTGAGGTCGGAGCCGGCATGCGGTTCGGTCATGCCGAGCGAGCCGACAGCTTCACCTTTCACCATCTTAGGCAGCCATTGGGATTTCTGTTCCTCGGTGCCGAAGGAGCGCACGTAAGTGGCGACCAGATCGCAGTGGATCATGAAACCCGGCCCCGTGAAGCCGCTCCGAGCCATTTCCTCAAACACGACGACGTCAAACAGATAGTCCAGTCCGAGACCGCCGTATCTCTCCGGTACCGTACAGCAGAGGAGCCCGGCCTCGCCCGCCTTGAGCCAAAGGTCGCGCGGAACGACACCGTCCTTTTCCCATTGATGATGATAGGGAGCTATCTCGCGCTCGACAAATTTGCGCACCATATCCCGAAACATGTCGTGTTCTTCTCGAAACAGTCGTCGCTCAAACATAGTCGGTTTTTCTCTCTCAATACGACTTCGGTTGATCGAGGACTTTTTCAGCAATGAAGCACAGAATCAGCTGCTCAGTAATCGGTGCGATCCGAGTGACAGTCACTTCGCGAAGCAGTCGCTCGACGTGATACTCCTTGGCATAGCCGAAGCCGCCAAATGTCATCACCGCCTGCAGACAGGCGTCGAAGCCGGCGCGCGCGCCGAGAAACTTGCCCGCATTGGCCTCGGCTCCACAGGACTGGCCATGGTCGTAAAGCCACGCGGCCTTTGACACCATGAGCTGTGCGGCTTCGAGTTGCATCCATCGTTCGGCCAGAGGGTGCTGAATCCCCTGATTCATCCCGATCGGCCGGCCGAAGACTATCCGCTCCTTCGCATAGGCCGCTGCGCGCCGCAGCGCGTCCTGGCCGATCGCGATCGCCTCAATGGCCACGAGCACCCGCTCGGGATTCAAGCTATGCAGGAGGTGGTGGAATCCCTTGCCCTCTTCGCCCACTCGGTCCTCTTCCGGCACGAAAAGGTCGTCGATGAAGATGGCATTCGAGTCCACCGCCTTGCGGCCCATCTTGGGAATTCGTTTGACATCGATGCGACTACGGTTGAGGTCGGTGTAGAAGAGCGAGATACCGTCGGTCGGTCGTTTGCAATCTTCCAGCCGCGTTGTTCGGGCCAGTAGCATGATCTTATTGGCCACCTGCGCGGTGGAAGTCCACACCTTCTGACCACGGACTTGGTAGCCACCGGGAGCCTTCTGTGCAAATGTCTTGATGGCGGTTGTGTTCAATCCTGCGTCGGGCTCGGTCACACCGAAGCAGCACTGATCGGAACCCGCGATCAACGCGGGAACCCACCGCCGCTTTTGTTCCGGCGTTCCGAAAACGACAATCGGATGCGGTCCGAAGAGATTGATATGTACCGTTGAGGCCGCCGCCATGCCGCCGCCGTAGCTGGCGACCTCGTGCATCATGCACATGGCCTCGGTAACGCCGAGCCCTGCGCCGCCGTACTCCTCGGGCATGGTCAGTCCCAGCCAACCCCCGTCGGCCATCGCCCGATGAAACTCGACCGGAAAATGCCCATCTTCATCGCGCTGCAGCCAATAGTCGTCTCCAAAACGGCGTACCACGTCCGCTACGCCCTTTCTTATCGCCTCGTGATCGCTATTGGTTGAGAAATCCATATGTACCGACCGTATCTGATTTCATGAATACCGCAGCTACACTAGCCCGCGGGCTTACGCAGCATCAGCGCCTGGCGCGTGCAACGGCAGACGATCTCATTGCGTTGGTTTAGTCCCTCATGCAGAAAAGTCACGATGCCTGAGTCCGGTCTCGATCGGCTGTTGCGCTTCTCCAGAACCGTCGTTCGAGAGCGGATGGTGTCGCCGGCGAAAACCGGCTTGGGGAACGTCACCTCGGTCATACCAAGGTTAGCGATCGTGGTACCGAACGTCGTCTCCTGCACACTCAGGCCAATGACGAGTCCTAAGGTGAATATCGAATTGACGAGCGGTTTGCCGAACTCCGTGGCGGCGCAGTACTCCGCATCGATGTGAATTCTGGCTGGATTGAACGTGGCGGCGCAAAACCATACGTTGTCTGCCTCGGTTACGGTACGCCGAATCTCGTGCTCGAAAACGCTGCCGATCTCGAATTGCTCGACGTATAGCCCAGCCATGAATGACCGCCTTTGTCCCACCCCGTGATAGTATTATACAATACTATTATCCCTGACGTCGAGACTACGGCGTATCATCCGAAATTACACTGGATCCCATGTAAATACGTCGCCCGAGCGATGCAAGGGATAGAAATCGTTGGCAAACATGGGTAATACACGGTCAAGGATGGTCTCGGGTGTCCATCCGTCGGCGGTATGCGCGGTACGTATGGGACGGGGCTGCGAGAACAAGTAAATTTCGTTATTGCGCACGCCAAAGATTTGGCCGGTGACATGCCGTGCCGCATCGCTGCACAACGCAACCACGAACGGGGCGATTTTTTCCGGGACCAGCTTTTTCAAGCCCTCGACGCGACGTTTCTGCTCCGGCGATTCGTCGGGTATCGAACTGACCATCCGCGTCCAAGCGAACGGCGCCACTGCGTTCGAGCGGATGCCGAACTTATTCATGTCTAGGGCGATTGCTTTGGAAAGCCCCGCAATGCCAAGTTTTGCAGCGCAATAGTTCGCCTGCCCGAAATTGCCTACCAATCCTGACGTCGACGTCATGTGCACGTAGGCGCCGGATCCTTGTTGCTTGAAATGCGGTGCGGCCGCGCGGCTGACGTTGAAGGTACCCTTCAAATGCACCGCGATGACGGCGTCGAATTCCTCCTCGGTCATCCGATGGAAAATGGCATCGCGCAAATTGCCCGCGTTATTGACGACGATGTCGATTCGGCCAAATGAGCGCCGCGCGGTTTCGATGAGGGCATCGGCCGCGCTAAAGCTCGAAATATCGCTACGATCGACTACCGCTCGACCACCGACGGATTCGATTTCGCCGGCGACCGACTCGGCCGGGCACTCATTGGTTGCCGCGCCTGCCAGGGATGAACCCAAATCATTGACCACGACGGCGGCGCCCGCGCGCGCGAGGTCAAGCGCGATTCCTCGACCTACACCGCGACCGGCGCCGGTGACTACGGCGACTTTGCCTGCGAGGAGGTGAGTGGACCCTTGAGTATTCATCGATCAATCTCCCAATTGGGACAACAGAGGAATTAGAGACGGCGTTCCACATCGCGCCATTGTGCACCGAGTTCATCGCGAAATTCCGGCGCCGCGATCGAGAGCAGCGCCTGAGCGCGCTCTTGCACGGTACGATCGCGCAGCTGAGCGACACCGTATTCGGTGACGACTATATCGGCCGCATGGCGGGGAAGGGCAATCAGCGGATGGGTCTCTGCAGCGCAGACGATCCGACTGACCCGGCCTTTGTCGCCGGACGCCGCCAACACGATAATGGACCGCCCGCCGGGCGACAGCTGCGCGCCGGCGGCAAATGCAGGTAGGCCGCCGACACCGGCGACCAGGCGACCATTGAGAGAGTCGACGTTGACCTGACCAAATAGGTCGACCTCCAACGCCGAATTGATTGCGCAGAAGTTCGGAATTGCCGCTATGCGTCGAATATCGTGAGTCTCCGCAGTGGGCCGGAAAAAGAATGTAGCATCGCGATCGAGCCGGGCGTAAAAGGCCTCGTTGCCGAGGGCGACGCCGCACTCGATCGCACCCGCTCCGTCGATGGCACCGGCGTCTATCAGTCCAACGACCGGCGCGGAAACCATCCCCGAGTACACGCGAAGCCGACGGTGATTCTTGAGCGACCCGAGGACGGCTGCCTGTAATCGGCCAACGCCGAATTGCAGCGTGTCGCCGTCTTCGATCAGGCCCGCGACCATCGCGGCGAGGCGTAGGGACGCGGCGTCGGGTGTTTCGTCTTGAAGCGTCGGGATCGCCCAGTCGCTCTCGAACGCGATATCACAATCGGAGGCGCGCACCGCGAAGGACCCGTGAGTGCGGGGCAGGCGCGGGTTTATGTGTAGGATGCGGGACGTCGCCCTATGCCAGATCGTCGGTAGAAAATCTTGGCTCACCCCCAAACTGCACATACCCTGCTCATCGGGCGGCGATACTTGAGCTACCGCAACGTCGGGAGGGCGCATTCGCTCCAGGTCGCGAACGATCCCCGGATAGTCGAGCGGCAGCAGATCGACGCGGCCGGTCGATAAACCTTCACGCAAGGCCTGCGACATGAAGTACGCGCGTTGGCGCACGTTTGGATGCAAGCTGAGATAGTCGCAGCGGTTGATACCCGGGAAATGCACGCCAACAAACGTCAACCCATCGGCTCTATCGGGATGCCGGGCGAGTTCTTCAAAAAATGCCAGGCTCTCGCCGGAGACGCCGGGAACGAATACCGTCGTACCCGGACGCAGCATGTCGAGCGCTGCGACTGATGGGGACAGACGAAGGGGGGCGTTCATTTGTTCCCAACGACAATCAGCTCGACAGTCGCACTGGCCTCGATAAGCACTGCATCGCTGGGACTCAACGCTTCCAATGCGAGCACAGCGGTGTCCTGCGCGCGACTCGTCAGACGGGCACGACACACAATGGCTTGATCGATCTCGATGACTTTGCGAAAACGCGCTCGAAACAACAATAACCTCTGTTTGACGATATCCTCCTCAATCAGGCGACCCAGAAGCGCCATGCCGAACATGCCGTGGACGATAACGTCGGTAAAGCCTGCCTGGCGTGCGAACTCTGGATCGAGGTGCAGTGGATTCAAGTCGCCGGACGCTTGAGCATAGCGTTCCAAATCCTCCCGTTGTATCGGCCCGAATGTCCTTTCGGCGATGATCGCGCCGATCGGCGCAGTGTCGAGTGGGATGTTCACGCTGGCGCGATCGGGACTTCGTTGCGGACGAGAATCCGTTGCGTTGAACGACCCACGCTGACGCCGTGGGTATTCCGCAACGTTGATTCGACAACCACGAATACGTGGGCCCCGTCCTTACGGTCGTAGATGTCCACTACTCGCCGTTCGACTGTCACATGATCGCCACCACGAATCGGTGCGCCGTAGTCGAACTCCTGCTCGACGTGCATCACCCGTCGCAAGTCGACTCCCAGCGCGGCCACGATCGCGCGCGAGCTGCCATTTTCACCTTCTATCACTTTCATGTATGTGGGCGGCGCAAGGTCGGAATGGACGCTATTACCGATTGCCTCGGCGAATCGCCGCAGCTGTTCGCGATCGACGAGCACAGTAAAGGGTGGCAAAGAGAAACCAATGTGCTTGCGGTCGATCGGCACGCTAGGCGCTCACTGACGGGTGCATGCCCAGTAGTCCTTCGCAGCCATCCGGAACGTCGAAGAGAGCGCCGTACTTCTGTCGGGCTCGCTTGGCGCGCGCGCCTACATCCTCGAAACCCCGCTGCCGCAAATAAGTAAACGGACCGCCAGTGTACGCCGGCGCGAAACCGGCAATGACTGCCGCGACATCCGCGAGGTCTGTGTCCTCTATGCCACCGCTACACCATACGCGCGCTGCCTGCAATGCGATCGCGAGGAGGCGGTCCTCCGGTACGAATTGCAGGATCGCAGCTTGGATATTGTCCAGCGATTGGAGAAACGAGACCTGGCGGGTTATCAACGGGACCGCATTGAGCCAGCGCGCAATGTCGAGGGCGTCATCGTTTGCGTGGCGAGAGCCCGGGCGCGTGCAGACTTCGACCGAGCGGCCATATTCGGTAGTGTCCGACACCCACACGCCCGATTCGGCGTCGAAGTCCGCCAACGATGCTTGGGTGCCACGCAGCCATGCAACACCGGACGGGCCAGTCGCGGAGAACGCTGTATCTGTCACTATCACGAGTCCGCCCTCGCCGACCCGTAGGGGATCGATGAGTGTCAGTCCGGCTTGTTCGACAGTTTTGGCCAGTGTGCCTGCAACAGGTCCTTTCACGGCCACTTCACGATTACGCCCCGACATACCACGCCCTAACACTTTTGTTGCGCGTTGCCGGTTTAGAAACAGCGTCCGCACCAAGTTTCCGGCGATGGGGTCCTGAATCAGGCGCACGAAACAATCCATCTCCCACCTGCAAGCATCGTCCATCGGCCTCAGCCAACCCCCGATGACCGACTGAATGATCGCCTTGTATGCCGGGTAGTGCGTGAGGCGATCGTCGTCGATGCCGACAGCCTTGGCTATCTGCGGCGTTACATCGTTGGCACCAAAGTCGTAGGAGTTCGCGGGCGGACGCCAGTCGGCACGATCCCAAGGCGACTGGAACGACCCCTCCGCTAAACGATGGGCGCGTTGTCGGGCGATCGTCAGCAGTGCATCCTTTGCGACGATCTCGTCGACAATGCCGAGCTCGAGCGCACGCTGGGCCGAAACAGGTTCGCCGCTCAGCAGAAGTTCGAACGCGGCCTTAGGTCCAGCCAGCCGGGGCAGCCGCTGAGTCCCCCCCGCGCCTGGCAAAAGTCCGAGCTTGATTTCAGGAAGGCCGAGCCGAGTCGTGTCCTCATTTGAAGCGATACGCTCGTGGCAGGCCAGGGCGAGTTCGAGGCCACCGCCCAGCGCCAGGCCATTGATGGCGGCAACGAACGGCTTGCCGATGGTCTCAAGCCGTCGAAACAAGCGGCCCAGACGACCGCACATTGCGTGCAGCGCCTCGGTGGAGTCGCGTTGCGCGCACTCGGTGTAACGCCGAACCATGGCAAGGTCGGCGCCGGCCAAGAAGGCCGTCTTTCCGGACACGATGACGACGGCGCGAATTTGCGGCCTCGAGCTCACATCCTCGAGCACACCTTCGAGAGCATCCATCAAATCGTCCGAAAAGACATTCATCGACTTTCCGGGCATATCGATGGTCGCGATGAGGACCCCGTCCTCGCCGAGCACCGTCTTGATGTTGTCGTTCACGAAAAACGATTCCGCCTGAATCCGGCGCCGCACGCCTGATCTAAACGTACTTCTTGAAATCCGGTTTGCGCTTTTCGTTGAATGCACGCACGCCTTCCTTCGATTCCTCGCTCATATAGAAGTGCTTGACGGCTTGTACGCCGAGGAAACTGATGCCGCGGATGTTCTCGCTGTCCGCGTTGAACGAACGCTTGGCGATTGCAATCGCCGTCGGACTGAGCACATTGATCTCGGCAGACCACGCTTCGACCTCCGCGTCGAGTTGCTCATGCGGCACGACTTTATTGACAAGTCCCATGTCATAGGCCTGCTGGGCCGTGTATCGCCGGCAAAGAAACCAAATTTCGCGCGCCCGCTTCTCGCCGACATGCCGGGCAAGCAATGCGGTTCCCCAACCCGGGTCGACGGAGCCGACCTTGGGTCCAACCTGGCCGAACACGGCCTTCTCGGATGCAATGGTGAGGTCGCAGAGGGTTGCAAACACATTGCCGCCGCCGATCGCGAAACCCTGCACTCGGGCAATCGACACTTTGCGCAGGTCGCGAATCGCCGTTTGGAGTTCTTCGATCGGCATTCCGACCGTGCCACGCGGACCGTACAGCCCATCTTCGGTCAGGTGTGATTTCTGATCGCCGCCCGTACAGAACGCTTTCTCGCCGGCGCCGGTGAAGACTACGGTGTTGACCGAGTGCTCCTCGTTGGCGGCTTGAAACGCATGAATCAATTCCTCGACCGTTTGCAGACGAAAGGCGTTGTAAACGTCGGGACGGTTGATCGTGATGCGCACAGCGTTCTCGCCCAACTCGTAGATGATGTCCTTGTACGTGGCCATGGTTGACTCCAGTGGTAGAGGGTTGCGGTTCAGCCGTGCATCGTGAGACCGCCTGAGACGCTTATTGTCTGGCCGGTCATGAAAGCCGCGTCGTCACTTGCGAGGAACGCGACGAGTCCGGGATAGTCGGTCGGTTCTCCGATTCGGCCGAGGGGCACGCCACGGACCATTGCGTCACGAATCTTCTGACCCTGCTCGCCGGTACCCACGAACGCATCCATCGCCGGCGTATTGGTCGGTCCAGGACACAAGCAGTTCAAAAGTACATTGTTTCGCGCCACTTCTCGTGCCAGCGCCTTGGCAAAGGCGATCGTGGCACCCTTGCAGCCGGAGTAGACGACTTCGCCCGACGAGCCCACTCGCCCCGCATCGGAGGCGATGAAAATCACCCGCCCGCTGTTGCGTTTAACCATGCGGCCGACGACCGCATGGGTGACATTGATCGGGCCGAGGTAGTTGATTGCGACGACCTTCGACCAAAAATCCGGGGTGGTCTTCAAAAACGGCATCGGAGTATCCCATCCGGCGTTATTGACGAGCGTGTGGACCGGCCCTAACCGTTCCTCGACGCTGGCAACTGCGTGCTGCACGGCGGAATAATCACAAATATCGCAGGTTTCTGCCGCCGCCACGCCGCCCCCCTCCGAGATAGCGGCAACGGTCGCTGCGGCGGAATCCGCATTGACGTCAAGGACCGCCACTTTCATTCGTTCTTCGGCAAGACGCAATGCGATGGCGCGGCCTATACCGCTGCCGGCGCCTGTTACGATCGCTACTTGGTCTTTGAGTCCACGCATGTAAGCTCCCCCTTAAAAGCATACGGCATAGTTTGGCTGCTATATAGTATTGTAACATACTATTATTCACGAAGCAGCTATGGCAGCGAGGAACCCCCTGGCGGCTAGGCCTTGGGCAGGAAGGTTAGTCTTCTTCGCCGGCGGTCTCTGGAGAGATTTTCTGCAACAAGGCCTGCTTAATGCAGGTCAGTTGCCGAATCATCGATTCTCGCTCTGTCGGCGACAAGTCCTTGAGAATCAGTTCGTTCAAGCGATTTTCCTCTAGCGTCATTTGCTTGAGCAACTGCTGTCCGGCTCGCGCCATATAGACGCGCTTGGCGCGCTTGTCGACCGGATCGTCGCGCCGCTCCACAAGTCCGCCAGCCTCCAAGCGCTCGATGAAGGTGCCTAGACTGGCCTTGCCCACATCCAGCGCGTCCGCAAGCTTCGTCTGCATCATCCCGTCATTCCGCGATAAATGCGCGAGCACCCACCACTGCGCTCGGGTGACACCCAGGGGCTTCATCAGCTGATCAAACGCGGTGCGACGCATCCGCGACACATCGTGGATCAAAAAGCTGAGCCGAATGGCCTGCCGCCCCACATCATCCGCAGCCTCCGTCCGAACCGGCCGGGCGGCACGTTTTGCCGCATTGTTGCCGCGACGAATTGCGGGCGCCTTGGCGATGGATACGGAAGAACCTTTGGCTGCCACGGGGGCCTCGCTATTACAAACGGTCGAAAAACGGATTCAGCCGCACCGCTCTTTGTCGGGCGAGTTCGACGCTCGGCGCCAGTCAAAGGAGTCCGACAATGCTGATAGCGGCGACGCCATTATAGGGCACGCCACCGAGATTGTGGCTCAGGCCTAGTCGCGGCGCTTTTATCTGGCGCTCCCCGGCACGCCCCATCATCTGGACGTAATGTTCGTAAACCATTCTCAAGCCCGAAGCCCCGACGGGGTGCCCAAAGCACTTGAGTCCGCCGTCCGTCTGGCAGGGCAGGGCGCCATCAGCGTCGAATTTACCGTCCAAGACATCGGCAACCGCACCTCCGGGCTCGGATAGGCCCAGATCCTCCATGGTGACAAGTTCGGTGATGGAAAAGCAATCGTGGACTTCGAGTTGCGTCAACTCCCGGCGCGGGTCAGTGATGCCCGCCTCGCGATAGGCTGCCCGCGCCGCGAGCCTCGTGTTCGGCACACAGCTGCCATCCCATTCTGAGATACCCGACTCGCGTCCGCTGCTGGCTGAGATCTGCAGGGCCTTAACCGTGACGAGATCGCGCTTGCCGAGACCCCGTGCGATATCAGGCGTCGTGACGATCGCGCAGGCTGCGCCATCGCTCACGCCGCAGCAATCGAATACGCCCAAGGGCTCCGCGATGATCGGCGCAGCGAGGATCGTCTCGATACTCACCGGGCGACGCAGATGGGCTTTCGGACTTCGAGCGCCATTCTGGTGGCTTTTCCAGGAGACGTGCGCGAGCGAGCGCTTGAGTTCCTCGCGACTCAGACGGTACCGTGCTTGATAACCCGACGCGAGTTGCGCGAAGCCCGCGGGAGACGAGCAGTACGGCATCCACAAATCGCTGAGCGTGCCCTTGGTGGGCACCGGCAAGCCCCCATAGCCGGTATCCTTGAGTTTCTCCACGCCGAGCGCCAGCGCGATGTCCACCGCACCCGCAGCCACTGCGTAGCACGCGCCACGCAAGGCTTCCGTGCCGGTCGCACACATGTTTTCGACACGCGTCACGGGGATGCCTTGCATGCGCAGCGCCGTCGACAACGGGATTGCCGAATTGCCCACATTCGCTTGGTCGAGAGCACTGCCAAGCCACGCAGCGCCTATTTCGCTGCGCCCGATGTCGGCGTCCTTCAGAGCTTCGTTGAACGCCTCTACCATCAGTTGTTCGCTGCCCACATCCCATCGTTCCCCGAAATGAGAGCAACCCATGCCGAGGATTGCGACTTTGTCCTTTATGCCCGACGCCATGTGTGTCTCCTAAGTGTGCGAAGCCGTCGTCCCTCTCGAGGAAACAGGTATCGCCTTCCAGAAGTAGCGAGTGTAATGGCGCAAATCATCGTGCGCCTTGAGTCGAAACGCGAAACGGACCGGTGTACCGACCTTTACCCCAACCGTCGGCACATCGACGATTTCCATCAGCAGGCGTGCGCCTGCATCGAACTGAACGAGACCCACATACAAGGGAGGAGCAGGGTAGTACTGTAGCCAATCGGCGCTCACCGTCGCGATTCGCGCCGGCTCGTCAGCGAGCGGAAACGCCGCCTGGGTGTCGGTCGCAGCGCACGAGACGCAGGTCGGCAAACTCGGAAACTGTACTTGTCTGCAAGTCGCGCAACGGCCGCCGATAAACCCCAGAATCTGTTGAGCGGAGCGATACTGCTGCGTCAAGGCCGCCTTGATTTGTACCTCCGAACGCGGACCCCAGTCGAGCTGCAGCTCGCCGGCGAACGATAGCATCTTGCCGTACGAAGTTTCCGCGCGCCGGTCTGCGAGGGTGTCCGCGAGCCTGAATGTCGGGCGGCGTCCCCCGTCTGTAATTTCGAAGGCGAGCACTTCGCAGCCGAGGCCAAATGCGGCGACAACGACCACATCGCCGGGCTTTCCGCATTCCAAAGCGCTCGTCAGCAATAGGAGCGCGTGCGCAGCACCCGTATCGCCCACCGTGTCTCGAAGGTCCGGCACGACGCGCTCCGTCGCTATTCCAAGCGTCTTGGCAACGAGTTTGTCGCTGCCGCCCGGTGCCCCCGCCAGCCCGAACCAAGAGACTCCTTCTGCGGTGAGTCCCAGGCGTTTCAACAGGGCGCCGACGACTTCGGGAACCAAGCGCAACACGCCCTCATCCCGGATCCAACGCTCCTCGCCGAAATAGTCGTACCTTTCTCCGCTTTCACGGAAGTGATCGACGAATGCCAGCGACACGGATTGGGCCCCGAGATATCGCGCCAACACATCGCCTTGGCCGGTGAGAAACGCAGCCGCACCGGCGCCGTAGCTCAATTCCTGTGCGCTGCCGGGACGCGCATGCCGGCGCTCCGATGCGACGACGAGTTGATCTTCGCCGTCCGCGCAGCGCAATGTTTCGGCCAACGCGCTAAGGCCCGCGCGAGTAGATCCGGACACGTCTTGGCATGGCACCTCTGCCGGTAGTCGCAACGCCGCAGACACGATCGTCGCGTTCTGCAAGTCGGCAAATGGAGAAGTCGTCGACGCCAGTTTGAGTCCCGTCAGTCGTGCAGATGGGGCCGCGGCAAGACACTGGCGCGAAGCCTGCACGGCCATCGTTATCGCGTCCTCGTCCCAGCTGCAGAGAGCCCGTTCGCCGCGTGCCAGCGCCTTCAAGTGTGGCAACGCCCACGCATGCGCGTCCGCGATGGCCGCTTTCGCCATTCGAAGTTGGGGAACGAACGCGCCATATGTCTTGATGCCGATTGCCATGTTGCCAGTACCTGCTATTGCTCAAACCCTCTGGCTCTACTCAAGCATGCACTCTACCTGTACGGACTGTGCGCAAGCTCATGACCGGTCCTGCTTAGGATTGTGCGCCGCAACGAGGCGCTCGAACCCGTTCAGATTATAGTATTGCCTAAGACGGTATTGTACAGTACTATCTTCAACGGTGTTCGATATTGAGCTTTCGCGTAACGGCCCTCAATGACGAAGACTGCGAACCACCCATAGCAAGAATGTGTACAGCACGGCGAAGGGTGTCGACTACAGCGAAATTTTCGGGGGGGTTCACAGATGTCCAAGTTATCAACTGAAGGCCTGCAGTGCATTCAGAGCGTGTTGGGCACGCGCACCAAAGTACTGTCATTGGTTCTGTTTTCTGCGAGCTTTGCCTCGCAGATATTCGCGCAGTCGGCGACAACAAACACCGTTGCGCCCGCCTCTCTAGAAGAGATTACTGTCACGGCTCAGAAGCGTGCTCAATCCATCAACGATGTGGGTATGGCCATAAACGCAGTCAACGATGAAGCTTTGCGGCAACAAGGCATCAAGGATGTCGGCGATCTCGTGCAAATCGAGCCGAGCTTTACGGTCTCTCAAGCTCAATACGGCACCCCCGTGTATTTTATCCGCGGCGTCGGCTACAACGAGGCATCGCTCGCGGCAAGTCCGGCAGTGAGCGTTTACGTGGACGAGGTTCCATTCGCTTATCCTGCTCTGACCAAAGGCGCCACGCTCGACATTTCCCGCGTCGAGGTGTTGAAGGGACCTCAGGGGACGCTGTATGGGCAAAACGCAACGGGCGGCGCCATCAACTATATCGCGGCAAAGCCCACCGATACATTGGAGGCGGGGGTTGAAGCGACCTACGCACGATTCGATTACAAGGACCTCAATGCCTTTGTGAGCGGTCCTTTATCAAATAACGTGCGAGCACGCTTCGCGTTCGACGTCACAAACGGGGGGGCGTGGGAGGAGAGCTATACGCGCCACGATAAGATCGGCGCAACCCGACAGGGAAAGGCGCGGATCTTGTTGGACTGGACACCGGCAGACAATTTCAAGGTACAACTAAATGTTAATGGCTGGGTTGATCAATCCGATACGCCGGTAACGCAATTGTTGGCTATCACGGTCCTCGACCCAGCGTTTTCCAGCTACGTTCCCAAGTTAATCAACTATCCGCTAGCTCCTCTCACACCGCGCACTGCCGATTGGAACCCGGGCTATCGGCATACCAATGATGAACATTTCTACCAGGGCGCCTTGCGCGCCGACTACACGGTTTCCGACTACCTGACATTGACTTCGATTACATCTTTCGAGCATTACACTCAAAACAACGTCATTGGTAACGATGGCGTGAGCACTGATTCGAACAGCGAACGTCAGACGGGCAGCATAAACTCCTTTTCGCAGGAGCTTCGAGCGAGCGGGAGCCTTCTATCGAATAAGCTCCATTGGTTGGCAGGAATCGACTATTCCAAGGATAAAGTCGTCGAGTACATCTACGGCTACCTACCATACACGACGCCGGCTTTTGCGCTGACCCCTCTAGGAGTGCCGCCGTTTTCCGATATCGCTTTCTCGTCCGATCCCATCGTGACCACCAAAGCGGCGTTTGCCAATCTCGAATATCAGGTCGTCGATACACTCAGCGTCCATTCGGGCGTCCGCTATACCAAATCGGACAATGTCTGGCTCGGGTGCTTATACGGCATCGATCCTAATTTCGCCGGTGGGTTGAATGTGCTTCAGGCCTTCGTCAAGGGCGGTGTCGGTGTAATCCCGATCAAAACGGGAGATTGCGTGACCTTTAACGCCGCCTTCGATCCGGGGCTGCAGCATCACTCCTTGGACGAAAATAATGTCTCGTGGCGCGTAGGGGCCGACTGGCACCCGGTGGAAAAGACCCTGGTTTACGCGACTGTAAGTAAGGGCTTCAAAGCAGGCGGCTTTCCGACTCTTCCGGGCACTGGGGCGATTCAGTTTACGCCGGTCACGCAGGAGTCTCTCCTTGCCTACGAATTGGGTGTGAAGACCAATGTCGCATCAAAGCTGGAGGTGACGGCCGCAATTTTTCATTACGACTATAAGAACAAGCAATTGCGAGGCCGAATCGTCGATCCCACAGGCGTATTCGGCAATATTGACGCCCTTTCCAACATTCCAAAATCGCTGGAGGACGGCGCCGAACTGTCTCTCAATTGGCGGCCGTCCCAAGGGCTAACATTGAGCGCCGCGGCCACGTACCTGGATGCTCACGTCGCCGGTACTTTCAACACGGTAGATGTGTACACCGGTAAGGTGACCAACTTCGACGGCTATAGTTTTCCTTCCACTCCGAAGTGGAACATTACCAGCGGCGCGCAATACGAGTGGCCTGTAGGAAATGACCTGGTGACGTTTGTCGGCGGCAACATCCGATATCAAACGAAAGCGAGTAGTGTGTTCGAGGATAGAGGCGACGTGGCGCTGGGATACCCGTCGCTGGATACCCCGGCCTATGGCGTGCTTGATCTAAGGACCGGTCTCGAGTCGGCGGACCATAAATGGAAGGTTCAGATTTTCGGCAACAACGTGACGAACAAATACTATTGGACTGAAGCGAGCCGAATTTACGATACGACAGTGCGCTATGCCGGAATGACGGCCACATTCGGGGTTACGGGCTCTTATCGCTTCGGGCCGCACTGATTGCCTTCTAGCGCGAACCGCGCCCCCACATCGGTTCTAGGGCGTGCAAAGAATCGTGTTGGCGTGCATCGTATCGAGATACTCTTTGACCCCAGCGATTTTTCCGTCGCGTATCGTAAAAAGGAAGTGATAGAGATTATTGTAGGTGCGACCGCTTCGGGTCTGCGTATAAGATTCCGCTTCGACGGCAACATGACCGCCTTCGGCGACATAACTCTTGGGAGTGATCCGTATCGGTCCGGTGCAGGTCTCCAAGACTCCCGAGAGAAGCCGGGTGAAGGCCGGCTTGTCGTAGGTACCTGAAATCGGCATGGTTCCGGCGACCCACCAGGTGGCGTCCTCCGTCATCATGGCCATCGTAGTATCCACGGCTCCGGTAGAGAATTCCTCGAGAAAACGCGCAACGATGCTCTTGTTCGCTCGTTCTCTGCTCATCGGCTCATCCTCGCGCACGGAGCTCGCGGCGTCGGTGCCAATCGCGTCCGGTAGTTCGATTTCGATTTTCCCATGTTTATCAACCCTAGTTTTGAAGGTCTGAATGACGCCCTTGGCGAGAGGTCCAACGGGCGCACCGGTGCGCAAGTCGAATTGCGCACCGTGCTTGGGGCAGAACAAGAAGTGACCGCGCAATTTCCCGCCCTCCAGGGCCGCAAGTTGATGCGTACACTTGTTTTCAACGGCGTAGACGCCCGTGATCGAATTGCAAACGAGTATCGAACGACCGTTCAGCTTGAATGCCCTGTTCGTGCCAAGCGGCAGATCCGATAGACTCGCAACGCTCGCCCAGCGCAACAACTTGTGCTCCTGCATCGATGGAGACCGCTATTTTTCACCGCTGATGTACCGGTCCACTTCGCGGTGAAAGTGCCGCAGCCGCGCTTCCTGCTCGCTCCACAAGGGGCCCTTGAAGCCACGCGACTTGAGGCCACGCTGCACTTTCGGCACGAGTTCGAAATCCTGTAGGAGAACCGGACCGATGCCCGGCTCGACGCCCGCGCCCCATCGCTCGATCGGTGGGCGGGTTTGCCCGGTCGTATCTATGCCCTCCGGCATCGCCATCCATGCAGGAACGCTGTAGTTCGGATCCTTGAAGTGACGCTACAGCAGCATATTGTCGTAATAGAAGCGGTTCGGGTCAGTGGCATGCGGCACGAAGCGCATGACGAAGACGCCCTCAGCATGCATGCCGATTTGCACGTTAAGCCGGTGATCCATCCATCACTGAGCTGACCATCGGTCAGTTTTTCATAGTGAGTCAATCCCAGCCGGTTTGCCCTTTCCCGTTTCGCCTTTTGAATGTCATTGCGTGTATCAGCGATCGTTCCCTGGTATGCATCCACGTCGACGCCTGCGTCCTTCAACATAATCTTGACGCCAATGTCGAGGTCACGTTCGTTTTCTACGATATGACGGTGCGATTTGATTCCAAACCACATGATCATCCGGCTAAACCCGTTTTTATAAAGATCCACCTGACTGAATTCCTCGATCGAGCCCTGCGTCTGGGGATGAATGTGCGGCAGGTGGTACGACTCGTAGAACGTATCGACGCCCGTCTTCCAATTCGATTGCCATTCGCTTCGGGTGTGCCGTACCACGCTCATCTTGTCCAACTCGTAGCTTTCGAGATACCCATCCGGTAGGCCCAACCATTCCTTCAGCGGGGGCGCCAGTCCGTCCATATTGACGAAGATCACGCCCGCAAGAACCTCGCACCGGATCTCGGTCAAGCCTGGACGATGCGCAATCAATCTTGGGTTGAACGTCTCTTCATCGACAATCTTCTTCAACTTGCCATCGCAGCCGAACTCCCAACTGTGGAAGGCGCACGTGAAGCTGCTCGTGCTGCCCCGGTCGACCTGACAAACGCGGTTGCCTCTGTGTGGGCACGCATTGAAAAACGCCTTGATCGCACCGTTCAATTGACGAACCAAGAGGATCTCTTCATGCCCGTGTTCGAACAAAGTGAAATCCCCCGACTCAGGTAGGTCGGAGGCGACGCCGGCTAGCAGCCATACGTGGGGCCACAGCCGCGCCCATTCCCGCTGCATGAACTCGGGCGAGTAATAGCGGGAGGGGTCCGGAACGTCGAGACCGTTGTCGACCGGAGGAGCCCTTGCCTCCAGTGAACCGTCAGGTGCTCCAAGATCCAAAGGAAAATGAAATTCTGTTGCTTTGACACTACTCATGAGTCTTCCTCCGTAAGAAAGCCAATTGCTGTGTTACTCAGGTACTGGAAATGCGAACGACGTGACCGTAGTCCACAGGCAGAATGACGCCATTCAAATATGACCCCGCGTCGCTCGCCAGGAGTAAGAGTGGCCCGTCGAGTTCTTCCAGAAAGCCGACCCGCTTGGCCGGCAGGTTTTCCACTTCGATTTTTCCCGCGTCGCTGTCGAAATACCAATCCACCATGGCCGTTCGGAAGTATCCGGGCGCGATGGAATTTACTCGAATCTTGTGCGGCAGCATGTCCATCGCCACTTGTTTGGTGAATTGGATCAATGCCGCTTTTGCGGTACCGTAAATCGAAAGGTAAGCCTTGGTCTGTTGCCCGGTGATGGATGTGATGTTGACGATGCTTCCAGGCTTGCCGGCGGCAATGAGGCGCTTGCAGAATTCCCGCGTCATTCGCATCGAACCCGCAACATTCACATTCATCAAATTGTTCCATTGGTCGTCCGTGATGTCGGGAAACGGCGCAAATACGATCTGACCGGCATTGTTGACCAGCAGATCGAT
>WNFQ01000357.1_pt1:2500-44803 | contig 44803 bp, 37 predicted proteins | sample 5400171 | NCBI WGS metagenome assembly WNFQ01 (sample SAMN13153356, study PRJNA577476) | soil metagenome | isolation source: 20 cm soil under Madrone tree | place: USA:California | collected 2016-06-14
GACGCGAACCTGGGGCACCAACTGAAAGTTTCCCTCTTGTGGGCGCTATCCTAAGCGTTCGCTGACCAATGCCGATAAAACAGGTGGGTGCGTCCTCTCGCCTCCATTCCGGCGATGTATTCTTCTAACTCACCGCTATCTGGCGTGGACGTGGACTGAACTATGCCAGGAAAAACCGGACGAACGCGTCCACGCGGGTCGCCACTTCTGGACCGGATGCGGTTCTTCTTCGAGTCACGCCCGCAACCCCGCCCTTACCGGTCGATCCACTCCACGCTGACGTCCCCGCTCTCCCTGATGCCGAGATCGCCGCCATCTATCACGGGCAACGCGTGGCGGGTGATTTTTACGAGTTTCTGCGCGTCGGTTCCGCATGCGTGCTGTTCGGGCCCTTCGACATTGCCGGGCGCCGCCAGGATACGCGGCAAATCCTGATCGCCGCCCAGGGCACCTTTCGGACGCTCGCGCCTCAGCTTTTTCGCTGCGACCGACCTCAGCCAGGCAGACGCCATGATCGAACTTAGCCAAGAACTGAATCGCACCATCCTGCAATTTGCCGGTAGCGCGCGCAGTTGTCCGGCTTTTCTCGGCTGCTTCAACGAGGACCTCGGCACCGTGTGTTACGCCAATGCCGGCCACACTCCCGGCTTGTTGCGGGATGCCACCGGAATCACCCGTCTGGCAGCGACCGGCCTACCCCTCGGGCTTTTCTCCCACACCATTCGTGATGCCTACACGGTTTCGTTAGATCCCGGAGCGGCTCTGTTGATCGTTTCCGTCGGTATCATTGAGGCGGAACGTGATGGCGAGGAATTCGGGCTCGATGGCGTGAGCGCCGCCTTGCAACAAGCATCTCCGGCGGCGGCGCGGGATCTGTGTCTGACGATTCTCCACGCCGCCCGGCAATTCATGCGAACGACCCCAACCCACAACGATGTGATTGCGCTGGCATTGCTCAGCATGCTGCAAGGGACCACTTCAGAATCGGTTCGAGCATGACAGTTCCCATTTGCTTATGCGCACACCACTATCTGCTTCTGAGCTCCGCTCACGAAGGGCTTGCGCTCGAAACTTCCGTACTTTGCCTCGATCTCGAAACCCTGCGAACGAACCAACAGGCCCAGTTCCTGCAGGAAAAAGCAGCGCATGTGCAGGTCTTCTACGCAGAAGTCTTTCTCGTGGCCGTTCGGGCCCCGCCGGCTGAAGTACCAGCGCATCCGGCTTACCTGCGACGCGTCGTCGTAGACCAGGGTCTGCTCTAGGATGATGGTGCCCTGTCCGTCCGGGTCTTCGTACTCGCGCTCGTGCGTTCGGCTTGTGCCCTCGCGAGCCAAGATCGTTACCCGCGGGTTGAACACGTCGAAGATGAACCTGCCGCCCGGCGCTAGCTGGCGCCTCACATTGCGAAACAACGCCTCAAGCGAAGCGGGGTCATGCAGACGCTGCCTTGAGTTGAATGCCATAAAAATGAGCGCGAACTTCCGCTCGAGCTCAAACTTCCGGCAGTCGCTCTCGACGAACGGAATCGCGATTCCCCCCACGCTGGCTTTTGCGCGTGCTCGCGCCAGCATCGACGGACATTGGTCGAGGCCCACGATGCTGACGCCACTCTGCGCGATCGGAATCGTCAGGCGGCCCGTGCCACAGGCTAGTTCAAGAACCGAGCCCCCCGCGCGCACAGCTTCTTCCACATAGAACGGGATGTCAGAGACGATATCGCTATTCAGGAGGTCATAATGACGTCCGTCACGGTAGAGCGGGGTGGGTTCGAGTTTGGACATGGGTTATTGCTCTAATTCTCTAGACCGGCCGGGGCTCGTCGTCGCCCAAAAAGCAGGTTCCTCCGCCTCCGCTTCGCTCGGCGTCGGAATGACAAAGCTTTTGGAGCATCGACTGGGCCATCTGAGCCTCGTTGCACAACAAAAGCTGCGGACAGGAGTGCCCGCGCCATAAACTGCGAACACTCCTGCCATCAGTTGACCTCGGCTGTTGACTCCAGCGTGCGGATGTACTCGACGACCGACTCGGACCAGCCGTCGATGTGCGTCCACTTGCCGTAGCCGACGCCGGTCTTGTAGCTCGCCACGTTGATCACGTAACCCTTCCCTTGCGGACCGGGCACGGAGTCATGCGCCTGTTCGTCGGTGATCACGATCAGGCGGTCGTAGCGCTCCCTGGCGTTCAGTTCCTCGACAGCCTTGCCGAGGTAAGTGGCGCCGTGCGACTGCGACTGATCGACCGCATCGCGCAAGGCAAAGCCGCGACGCGCGGGAACCTCGACCAGAGCGTTCGAGAAGGAGTACACCGCGACCTTCTCGGCGATCTCGCGCAGCAACACCGCCAGACCGTACGCCGCGTCGGTGCGCTGCATCTCGGAACGGCGCGACAGCGGCGCCGTCATCGAGCCGGAGATGTCCACGAGCAACGCGGTCTTGCCCGGGAGCTTCGCGTTCTCATGTGACGTCTGCCCGGCGACCCACTTCAGCATGGCCTGCCCGAGCGGCCCCTCCCACTGCGGAGCGTAACGAGCCGCAGCGAGAAAGCGGAACGGCAGCACGCGCTGCGTGTTCATGCCCTCGAGCGCCGAGCGCACGAGTTGCTCGTCCACGCCCGCCTCGCGCAGATTGCGGAGGTTGCGAAGCAGAGCGAGCGCACCCAGCTTGTTCTCGGCCAGCAGACGCTCCCAGGCGGCACGCTTGTCGCGGCCAGTCGCACCCGCTGAAGAGAGCGCGACCTCCCAGGTGTCCGGCACGGCGAGACGCCCCCAGATCAGCTTCTTCCACACGGCGGCCTGCTTGTCGTCGCGCGGCTTGGCGTGCGAGAGAAACAGGACGTCGCGCAGCTTGATGGGTCCGCCGCGCTCGTACTTGGCAAGCTGATACTCGTCGAACTTCGGGAAGGCCGCGGCCAGCCCCTTCTTCACCTGGCCAGAGAGCGGCACGCGCCCGTCCTTCCAGTAGATGGCCACGAACTCGCAGAGTTCGTCGGCACGCTGGATGATGCGCTCGAGGGTCTCGGCCACCAGCGCGCGATGCGTCTTGTGACGGGCCATCTCGCGCACCAGGAGCAGTGGCGCGTGACGAAGCTTCATCTGCTCGCGTGCCTCGACGGCGAGTGCAGAGACACGCTCCGCGGCAACCTTGGGAACAAGCTCGGCGATGCGCCCAGCGATCTCGACGCCGTCCTCGTAAAACTGCTTTTCCCAAAGCACGCAGGCCAGCACCGAACGCCGCAGCCGCAGTTCGGGAGAAATGTTGCGTGCAGGCGCGCCCTCGTGAGTGCTCACACCGCGAGCGAGATTGAAAAGATTCAGTCGGGCCATAAGTTGCTCCTTGCTGCTACCTTCTTGCGGCTAGCTTCTGTTCATCGATTCGAACTGTCCGTGATTCCGATTTTCCGTCAGCTTCACCCCAGCTGAGCAGCAACCCCTGAACCTCGGCCATCGTCTCAGCTTCCGGATGACTATCCGCGAACCATTGCGCGTCAAGCATCGACGCGCGCGGAAAGAAACGCCGGTACAGTTCCATTTTCTGCTGCTCAGTCGCCTTCCCCAGATAGAGTCGATAGTCGATGCGTCCAGGCCTCAGCAAAGCCGGGTCAAGCGCTTCGACCTGGTTGCTGGTCATGAAGAACAGGACGCTGTCCGGCGCGTTAAACCCGTCCAGCACATTCAGCAAGCCCGACAATGTCACCCCGAACCGCTCTGCCGGATCCTCCTTTTCGCGCTTCTTTACGATCGCATTCTCATCGCTGCCATCTTCCGGAGTGGCTCGTACTTTTCCGGTTTTCATGCAATCCATATCTTCGAAAAGAATCATCGAATTTCGGCCAATGTCGCTCATCGCAGTCATTAGCGTCCTGTCATTGAACTGGGTAAGATTCATGGCATAGATCGACATTCCGAATTTCTCGGCTACTCCCGATACCAACGAACTCTTCCCCGTACCAGGCGGGCCGTACAACAAGTAGCCCCGGTGGTAGGGAACACCCAGACTTCGATACCGTTGACGCGACTTCCTGAATGTCTCGATGTCGTCAATCAAGTCTTCCTTCTCTCCGCCCTTCAAAACGACTGAGCTCAGTAGACGGGGCACGTACCCTTCGACTCGCGTCCATCCGTCGTCATACCTGTACAGCCAAGAGCTCACCTCGATATTTCTTCGATGACATTCCACAATCTCGGCGACAAAGCGGTTGACGAAGGTTTGCTTGCGACCGATTGTCCGAAAAGCGAAGAGCTCACGGCGTCTTGGTCTCACGCCCGTGGTTTCTTCCGTTCGATAGAAATCGACGCAAAAAGGTCTCCCCCCGTGACAGAACCAGTGCTGGCCTGGCGCGGGAATCAATGCAACATTCTCACCCCTGAGCGTTGTGTCCACGTCGAGTCTGCGAACACGCTTTAGAAACTTCTGATCCAAGAACCATTCTTTTACCCACACAAAGGCGGCATCATCGTCTTTGATTGTGATAGTCATCGTGACCTGATCGACAAACCACTCCCACAGCTTCAGCGGAACTGTCCGCAGGTAGACGCTGATGCCTCCGATGATCATTAGCAGCAGGCCGCCAGAGGCAAATTGGTTCTGTCCGGCCAACATACGTTTTAAAATTTCGAGCATGACTCAAGTTTGTTTCTAACCGGCTCGTGGCCGGGGATGAAATTTGTCTAACAAACCGTTCGCGGGCAAGAGTGCCCGCGCCACATCGAGAAGCAGCCGGGAACAGGCGCCAAAGGAACACAGGTGCTCTATCCACTGAGCCACACGGGCATAATTCCCGTGGCAGGATTCGAACCTGCGACCACCCGCGTCGAAGGCAGAGTAACTCCTGTCTTCACCACCGGCCGAATTGTTTGACAATAGCGTTTTGCTGACTCGCCCGGGGAACCTGCGAGAAGAGAGCCGGCTCGAAGAAGAAGTCTCGAGGGACCTGGCGGATCGGGGCTACGCCCCGTCCCTCGAGCTTCTGAACCTCGGCAGGGTTCGCTACCCTGCGCGCCGTCGTCGTTTGGTGCGAAGTAACTCTGCTCTTTTCACCACCGGCGAAACGTGTACGGGCGGACAACTTGGTCAGGGAACATGCGGACACGGCAGATTTGCACAAGGGGGATTTGAACCCCGGTGTCCCAAGGGACACCTGCGCCGAAGTAGCCGTGGCCTTCACCACTGACCCTGTGAAGCTAAGCTGGGGGAATCGGCGGCAGCGGTTTAGGTCGATTGATAGTCGACGCAACCGCGGCCTGCGCCACCCAGCGGGGTTTTGGTGTTACTTGGGTTGCAGTGGGAAGTAGTTAGTAACTTACGTTACGAAACGACGCCCACATGCAACCCAAGCCGTCTAGCGGCCGGCATTGCGTAAGTGCGATGTGTGTTTTAAACCGCAGCAATGGGCATCCTTTCTTGTGAAGATGTCTGAAGATGCCATGACTTTGAAATTTGCGCAAGAGAGAAAACAGAAAATTTTGTAAGAAATTTGTCGTGAAGCGACATTTTGTCTGGAAGAGATTGGTCGCGAAGTACTTGCCGAAAAGCGGATGGGTCGGAGGTGCATTGATTCTTGGGCCCGACGTGCGAGGACGCCGGCGCTCGAGGAACGCAGGGAGGACGCACTGCCACAGATTTCGTCTGCGAGCCGTGAAGCATTTTGCGGGGCGGCCATCTTTTGATAGCTTGTACGACGCCCGTAGAACGTATCCCAAGGAGACTCCCGGTTGAACTATCCCAGGGCCGTGCTGTGTGTCCCCGTTCTGGTTTTCCTCTTCAGTTCCACAGCGTCCGCGCAGATTGATGACGCGACTCGGCAGCTTTCCCACGACATCTTCAAGCAATTGATCGAGATCAACACCACCGACTCGTTGGGTAGCGTGACCGCGGCGGCGGCGGCTATGGCGAAGCGGTTTCGCGACGCGGGATTTCCGGACGGCGACGTGCAGGTACTCGGGCCCAATGATCGCAAGAAGAACATGGTGGGCCGGTTGCACGGCACGGGCAAGCGCAAGCCCGTGTTGCTGATCGGACACCTGGATGTAGTCGAAGCACGGCGCGAGGATTGGACGACCGATCCGTTCCAGTTCGTGGAAAAGGATGGCTACTTCTACGGACGCGGCACGCAGGACATGAAGAGCGGCGACGCCATCATGGTCACCACCCTGCTGCGTATGAAAAAAGAGGGGTATGTGCCGGACCGCGACATCATCCTGGCGCTCACGGCCGACGAAGAGGGCGGGAAATCGAATGGAGTAGACTGGCTGATCAAGAATCATCGCGAACTGATCGACGCGGAGTTTGTCCTGAACCACGACGGCGGCGGGATTCTGACGGACCACGGAAAGCCAGTGATGATGACGGTCGATGCAACCGAAAAGCTTTATGCCGACTACCAGTTGAGTGTAACCAATCCGGGCGGACACAGCTCGCTGCCCGTGCCCGACAACGCCATCTATCACCTCGCCAACGGGCTGGTGCGACTGGAGCACTACGAGTTTCCGGTTGAATTGAACAACGTTACACGCGCCTACTACGAGCGCATGGCCGAGGTTGAGAAGGGGCAGCGCTCCGCGGATATGAAGGCAATTCTGAAGACGCCACCGGATCTCGCAGCGGTCGATCGGCTCTCGCAGGACGCCATGGATCACTCGAAGATGCGGACTACATGCGTGGCGACGCGGCTCGATGCCGGGCACGCCAACAACGCTTTGCCGCAAATGGCGCGCGCAAACGTGAACTGCCGAATCGCGCCGGGGAAATCCTCCGAGGACATCCGGCAGAAGCTGATCGAGGTGCTAAACGATCCTAAGATCAATGTGAAGTATGTGGGCGCGATCGGAGAAGTGACGGATCGCGGTTCGGAGAGGCAGTCGTACGCGCCGCCGCCGCTGCGTCCCGACGTGTTCCAGCCACTCGAAAAGGTGGTGAAGGAGATGTGGCCGGGAACGCCGGTGATTCCAACCATGTCCACCGGCGCGTCTGACGGGGTGTATACCAATGCAGCGGGATTGCCGACATATGGGATCAGCGGGACCTCAGAAGAAAGAGGTGATCACCGATCTCACGGCAAGGACGAACGGATCGGCATCGAGGCGTTTTACAAGGGCCTTGAGTTCTATTACCGGTATTTGAAGGCGGTGGCGTCGGAGTAGGTGTGAGAAGTGCGCGTCGTTCTGTACATCTGGTGCACAACGGCGGAGGGAATCAAAAGCTTTTAACCGCAAAGGACGTTAAGTAACAGCGAAGGACGCGAAAAGAAAATCTGCGCGCGGCTCGCTTATCTGTGCGTGGTCGACTCTCGACATGGTTCGCCGTCAGCGCCTTACGTTCTTCGATTCCGACCAACCTTCGCGGACAGGAGTGTCCGCGCCGCACGTTCTGCTTGACATTCGCTTTTTATTCGCTCACAATCGGCCTATGGCAATCACGCGTCGACAGAGAGAGCTGTACGACTTCATTTCGCGGTTCGTGGCCGAGAAGGGATACTCTCCATCGTTCGAAGAGATCGCTGAGGGTCTTGAGCTGAATTCGCTGGCGACGGTGCACAAGCACGTCTCGAATCTCGAGAAAAAGGGATTGCTGACGCGCGACTACAATCGCAGCCGGTCGATCGACCTGGTCGCGCCCAAGGGCAAGCTCAAGCAGTCGATGGCGGTGAATACCGGGCTGGTGCTGCCGGTGTTAGGACGGATTGCAGCCGGGCGTCCGATTGAGGCAGTCGAGCAGCGGGATGGCAACACGATTTCGCTGGCCGACTTCGTGCGCTCGAAGGAAGTGTTCGTGCTCGAAGTACGTGGCGAGTCGATGCAGGACGAGCACATCATGGACGGAGACTACGTGCTGGTCGAGAAAACGAAAGTGGCGCGCAATGGTGAGCTGGTCGTCGCGCTCGTGAACGGAGATGAGACCACGCTGAAGCGGCTTTATCGCGAAGGAGAAAAGATCCGGTTGCAACCTTCGAATGCGGCCATGCAGCCGATTGTTGTTCCGGCGTCGGCAGTGGAGTTGCAGGGCAAGGTGATTGGAGTGTTGAGGAAGTATTAAGACAGGCTTTGGGCTCTCGGCTCTGGGCTTCGGGTTCGACTCTGGTGTTTTGGGCTTTCATGCGTTCTGCCAGTAGGATTTCGTTTCCAATTGTCTTCAAACCATCCCTGATCGGCATGTGTGGAGTTCTCGACGACTCTTCGTAGAGCCACGTTGTCCGTCGTCTCAAGTCGTCTCAGGGCGCTGAAACTTGAAATCTGACGTCGGGGCGAAATAGCGCGCCTGGCTTCCTGCTCCAAGAGCCCACGGTAGTTGTATTCAACCTGGAACGTTGGCACGGAGGCGTAGAATCGGGTGCGGAAGGACGAGCCGTCGCCCGCCGGAGGAAGGCACATGTGCATCTCCGAGAGTGTGGGGCTAAATGCTCCGAATCAGAATGATGATGTCACTCTGATTCAAGCATTGTTGAACTTGAACCTTTCCCTGCTGCCGGGTGTGCCCTTCCTCACCGAAGATGGTGTGCTGGGCCCGCACTCGCAAGCGGTCATCCAGCAATTCCAGAGCCTGGTGGCCGCGCCTGGAGCTGATTCAGGCGTCATCGATCCCGGCTCCGCCACTCTCACCGCTATGCGGGCGGCTGTGAGCGGCGAGTTCACTTCCGATTTGCTCCACATCCTGATGCCGCTGTCTTCCGAGGACCAGGCGGACACCTTCACCGCGCCCCTGGTGGCTGCCATGAATGCCAATCAGATCAGTACCCCGCTTCGTCGGGCCCATTTTCTCGCGCAGCTTGGCCATGAAAGCGGCAGCCTGCGTTACACTGCCGAACTGGCAAGCGGCGCAGCCTATGAGGGCCGCACTGATCTCGGGAACAGTCAGCCCGGCGACGGCCCCCGTTTCAAAGGCCGCGGCCTGATCCAAATCACCGGCCGCACCAATTACACCAACTACGGAAACGACAGGGGTCAGGATTACATCACCGGACGCCATCCCGATCTGCTGGCCACCGATCCCCACGTCGCGGCCGACTGCGCAGGCTGGTTCTGGGCAACCCGTCACCTGAATGAGCTGGCCGATGACGATGATCTGCTCACCATTACCAAGCGGATCAATGGCGGCATCAATGGCCTCGCCGATCGCGCCCGCCGCTTGAAACTTGCCAAATGCTTGTTTATTCCCTAGCCGTTGTTCTCGTGCTGCCAACCGTCGCCATAGCTCAAGGGGGACCGCAATATGTCGAACTCTGCGACCCTTGTAGCATCGTTCTTCACGATGGAACTCCGCCCGCCGACTTTCGCTTCGAACTGGAAACTGTTCCGCAGGGGCGTGTGGTGAAAGCCATCGTCTTTGAGCGCGGCGGCCACACCGTGCAGAAGCTGGACGTTCCCTCGATGACGCCGCTCGCCCAGGATGAGTCCTTCTTTTTCGGGGGACAGGAAATTAATTTTGACGGCTGGCTCGACCTGTTGCTTATGACCGAACGGGGATCCGCCAACGCAGAGGCCGAGTACTGGGTGTATGACCCGGCGGCCGATCGCTTTCGGGACCTTGGCGAGTTTCCGATGTTTCGCGTGGATGCGGCACACAAGCGACTGAGCACCTACGTCCGCAATGGGCCGGCGGGACTCGACTTCGAAAGGCGCGACTACGCCTTCGAGGGCAATGACCTGATTGTGATGAGGGAAGAAACCCAGGAGCCCGCGCCCAGGCGGCCGGGATGGTATGTTCACACTGTTCGCCGCCGCAAGGATGGCAAGCTGGTAGTGGTCCTACGCCAGTCGGTCAAGCAACCGCCCACACCATAACCGGTCTTACTCTGAGTCGGTCGGCACTGGCGCGGCTTGCACACCGAGCACGCCAAGAGCAACGACTCCCCGGCGGATGGGGACTTGGTTGGAATAAAGAGGTCTTATAGCTTGAAGAGGCAATTTTCTTCAAAGACTTGGGCACGTCTTTCTGTACGGACGGTTGCCAAAGTAGGTGCCCCATTCCTTTGGCGTAAGGTTCCGATTGGCCAGACGACAAGCACGGCTGGACCAGCCCTCGAAGTCGACTTCCCAGAGAACAATCGAATCATCTTCGCCGACGGAAGCCAAGAGCTCTTTTTGGGGGCTAAACGCCACATTCTTGATGGCTTTTTGTTGTGCACTGAGAGTTCCGAGGAGTTCGTGGGTCTCCACGTCCCAAAGCCGAATGTCACCGTCCAGACTGCCCGACGCCAACACCTTTCCGTCTCGTCTGAAATCCACGCTGGAAACCGACTGAGTGTGGCCATACAGCACTGGTGGAAGTGGCCGTCCGCTTTTGACGTTCCATATGGTCACCGAGTCCTCTCGTGTGCTCATTGCCAGGAGCGTGCCATCGGGATTGAAACTTACTCCAGCAGTCGTAACCTCGTCATAGTGGTCCGCAACCGTGGCCCCCAAACTTTTCATGGGCTGGGTTTGATGGCCGGTCTCCCAAATCTCCACTACACGGTCGTTTCCTGCCGACGCCAAGAATTTTCCGTCGGGGCTGAAAGCCAGGGTCCAAATGCGGTCCCTCTGTGATGTGATTGGGGGCCCCAACTGCTTACGACTAGCAAGCTCCCAGAAAACCAATTCAGCGTCCCCTCCTGAAACCACAATTTTGCCATCGGGGTTGCACGCCAGACTCCAGACTGGAGATCGATGAGCTTTGACCGGTGAACCTAGAGCTGTGCGAGAATCCGTGTCCCAAAAGATAACGGTCCCCTCCATGCTTCCGGATACCAGCACCTTGCCGTCAGGGGTATAAGCCAAACTGCTTACTCGTCGATCATGACCGGATAGCGGCGCGCCATGGAGTTCACCGCGGAGAACATCCCACTCCAGAACATCGCCAAACTCGCCGCTTGAAGCGAGGAACCGGCCATCCGGACTGAAGGCAACGTTGGACGCGCCAACATCTGCTGCCCTGATGCGCCGGCCCAGAGGTGGATCGTCGTTTACGTTAATAATGATTACGCGATTCTTCTGGAGAGCCAGTGACCTCGCATGACCATCCGGACTGACGAAAATCGAGGAAATGGAAGCGCCAAAGTTCTTAACTGGAGTGTCCATCGGCTTTCGAGTCTCCAGGTTCCACCGGATGATCGTGCCGTCAGCGCTTCCAGAAAGTAAAACCACCGCGTTCGGGTCAAAGAGCAAACTGGTCACGGTCTCAGAGTGGCCCGCTAAAGTACCCAGTCGGCTGTGGCCCTTGACATCCCATAGCACAATCGTCTTATCTTCGGACCCCGCGGCCACCATCGTTCCATCTCTGCTAAATGCGATCGAAGTAATGTTCTTTGCGTGGCCGCTGAGAGGTTGTCTGACCGCGCGATGGGACCGAAGATCATAGAGAACGAGATCGTGATAGCGGGCAATCGCCAGCAGCGCGTCATCCGGGCTGAAAACGAAGGTGGCTCCTTCGATCGGTTCCCCGATCAGTTGATGACTGGCCACATCCCAGACGATCACGCGAGCAGGGTGACCGCCGTAAGCGTCCGTGCTAGCGGCAAGCAAGTTGCCGCTCGCCGAGAAAGCGACATGAACAAAATCTTCGTTCGTGTATTGGAAAGGTAGGCCGACAGGTTGGTGAGACTTTGTGTCCCACATCATAATCGATTTGCTTGCTGTCGACGCGAATCGGGAACCGTCAGGATTGAAGGCAACGCTGACAAGACCCTTGGGGCTCGCAATGGGTTGGCCTATCGGCTGACGTGTAGAAACGCTCCACTGAATGATGCGATTGTCCCACCCCGCGGACAAGACGGTTTGACCGTCGGGACTAAACACCGCGCGTGTCACGGCATCGGTATGTCCCCACAGGAACGCTTCGGCAGGATGCACGCGCTGGAGCGCCACGAGCAGGGAACGCCTGGATTCAACCGTATCAGCGATTCGACGGGACTCGAGGCTAAGCAGCAGCCCCAGCGAACGGTCATCCAGGGTCGATGTTGCCTCCGAAGCCAAAGCCCGAGACGCAGCGGTTTGCTGGCGCCGGTGTGCCATATTCAGGCTCATTCCGGCCGTAAGCCCGAGGACAGCAATAAAGACAGCGACCGCCCAAGCTGTGTGCTGCGCCTTACGATGGAGCCGAATATCTTCACTGTCCAGATCGTCTTTCGGTCGACCGGTCAGCGGGGCGGCAACGTCCAGGAGAGCGCCCCGATAAGCCGAATCTGAACCGAGGTATATTCCATGTGCTTTTGCGGCGCGAAAATCCGCATACAGCGGTTCAGCGGGAAAGGCGCCCTTCAAACCCGAAGGCAGAGCGGTCGTTTTCTCCCAATCAAAGTCGCGTGCCTGACCGTCCCAAAGGATGACTCCGTCGGTCAAGCTAATCAGTAGCTTTTCGACAGAGCGATTCTGCAGCCACCATTGAACCTCCTTTTGCACCCACGGTGACTTGGCGGACGAAGGACATGCCAGGAGCAAGAAATACTTGGACTCGCTGAGAGCTTGCTCAATAGAAGCCCAGAGTGCTGGGTTTGCTGACAGACTAGTTTTGTCTCGAAAAACCCGCATTGTGCGGAGACGGTACCAGGGCTTGGCGAACCGACTGAGCGATGACTGAAGCGACGCGGCCAATCGTTCATCGGAATCGTGGCTGTATGACACGAACGCCTGGTATTTCGGTTCCGTCAATCCGGTTCCTCCGGGATTGGGTCCGCAGAAGACTCCTTCTCGCCATCCAAACGGCCCTGTACCAGTGCTGCACGCTCAGGCTTCGTAAGCTTCCCACCCGTGAACGTCGATCTGGATATTGCTGATTTCTTAGGTTCCTCGGCCCCGGTCGAGAATTTTTCGCGGAACCATCAGAGTTGGACAACCGGCACTAGAACTCGTACCAGGAGTCCGCGGATTGGGCTGGTTTGCTTTGCCCGATTTGACCACCGCCCACGACCCCAGACGATGCACTCGCGTGCCGAAAGAATTTCGCTTGGAAATTGTTCGGGTGTTTCGCGACGGAAGAAATCCCAGGCGCTGCTGGAAAAGAAGTCTGCGTCGCGGACGACGTGGGCACCTTTTACAACTGCCCGCTATAGGCACCCCAACTCCCTTCACGCGGTCCTGGATTTAGGCTCCTGCTGCTGCACTGACGCCCATTTCGCATGTTCCTGCGAGACTAACGACTCGATCCGTTCGGCCAACAGAGCGTGTGGATCTCCGGCACTCGCATAAGGCGCAGCCTTTCCGAGGTAGACGTACTTCTCATGCTTTAGGGATTCACAGGTTGAACGGTACGCAATCCAATTCTGCTGGTACTGGTTAAGGTGCAGCATTCCTTCGAGTACCGTAATCAGAACACCGAGTCCGCCGGTCACCCACATCACTCGCGGATGACTAAACGCCGACAAGAACGGGATTATTGCCGCAGCCGCTATCTCAACCATCTTTATTCGTTTAAAGTATCGCTGGTTGGCCAAGCTGTTTCGGTCATACCAACCAATCTGATCTTCGAGTCGGTCCATGATCGGATCGATTTTAGTCGCGTTCGTTGCGTCAGTGTTCATTGCCTGCCGATTCTACCCGCACTTGTGACGTAGAGCTTCGGTAATTTCGCACACGATCGCGGTGCCCGAATGTACGCGCAACGAAGTTGGCCGCGATCGCCAACCGGCCTCCCTTCGCCAGCCGGGGCGCGCTCGACAGATGACCTCGAAGCCCACTTCTTGCCAGCGCGTCCTTTCCATCCTCATCCTTTCCAGCGAACGGGTCGGCCCGCTTTGCGTTTTCCTGTCCTGTGCGAACAGGCATCTACTGAGGACGATGTCGGCCGGGCCTGAGTGTGCAGACCGGGAGGAGCCAAATCGGTAACAACAGGTTAAGAAGCGACTCGATGTCGGAAGCCAAGAACGAGAGTTGGCGGGGTACCGACTGCTCAGTGGTTGCATGCGGTAGGGCTGAAACATGCCCTCCCATTTCATTCGTCAAAGCAAAACGCCCGGCTGCGGAGCTGGGCGTTCGCACTTCTTAACGAAGATGATTAGCCAACGTGCTTGTCGAGCGCCTTCTGGATCTGTTCCTTGGGGACGTAGCCGACGATCTGTTCTTTCACCTGGCCGTCTTTGAAGACGAGCAGAGTGGGAATGCCACGGACGCCGTAGCGCATCGGAGTGGCTGAGTTCCGGTCGACGGCCATCTGGCCGACCTTCACCTTGCCTTGATACTCGGTGGCCAACTCGTCAACGATCGGGGCGATGGCGCGACAGGGGCCGCACCACGTGGCCCAGAAATCGATCAACACGGGCTTATCGGACTTCAATACATCAGCGTCGAAGTTTGCATCAGTGACTTCGACGATTCCGTTGCTTGCCATTGTTCCTCCCAGATACCTCGTTCCGGCCCCGGTTTCTGAACTTGCCGGCCGTGGCACCGGTAATGAGTGCCGCCCTTCTTGCGGGCAATCGATTCTAACACTCGATATAGATGCGGCACAGGCACGGAAGGTGCAAGGGCAGGCAGGTCTCAGGTCTAGGCCCCAGGTCTTGGGGGTTTCGGTAGAACAGCTTGTATTTCAAGGGTTAAGCGCGAGGAAGAATCCAACGCGTCGGGCAGAACGGCACTGAGGATTGCGAACTGAAAGTTAAAGGCGTCCTGAACTAAGTTCAGGACGCCCGGCAGCCCTCCCCCAGAACTGCCAAACCACGAGTGGATCGTACTTCGAGGCTGGTTGAGTGTAAATGTCACTTTCGTAATTCGCGATTTTGATACGTAACCTGCTGCCGTCTGACGAAAGTAACAAGGCTGCAACGCCCGTCTGGCGGCTTGGCACACTGTTTATTTTTCTGAAAGCAAAAGAGAAAAACAATCCAAGGAGTACTCGCGATGGCCGTCGGTTACCTGGAACCTCGCGTCGTCGGATTTGAACTTTCTTCACCGCTGTGTTGAGGCGAGTGAGAACACGCGGGCGGCAACAGCAACGTTGTGAGCGGGTAAGAGAACGCGCGAATGCGGGACGAGCTCGGCTAATCGTGCCTCCGCGCGGGGTAGGCCGCCAAGTCGTTTCGGGAGCAAAGAGGTGGATTGGGGGCCGGAATAGAACGTGTCGCCGGTGAGTAGAGCAGGTGAAAACAAACCGGGTGCAATCCCCGGCGGGAGCGCACCCGGTACTATGCGGTGGTGGTGCCAAGCGAGCGTTTAGAACGTGAACCGCGCTCCAAGTTGTCCGACTCGGGCCCCGGGGTTTCCGCCGCCGTCCAGGATCTTGCCGAGATTTCCGTCTACCCCGGTGCTGGGATCGGAATAGCTGTGACGGTTGAAGGCATTGAACATGTCGTAGCGGACGTTCAGTTTGAATCGGCCATCGGTGCCGAACGAGAAATACTTGTTGATGCCGATGTCTTCGGTGGCCAAGCCGAAGCGGCGGACATTGGAAAGGTAGGTCGGGGAATTTCCGAATTCGCTGTTGGTCGGATTCACGAAGCACGCGGGGTTGAAGTACGTGCTGCCAATCTGGCCGTTGAAGCTGCCACTGTGAACATCGCAGCCCGCAACCAGGTTGGGATACACATTGTTCATGCCCGGGTACCAATTGGATGAGGTGATGCGCAGCGGCGTGCCACTGTTGTAGTGGAAGCCGCTGTTGACAGTCCAGCCTCCGACCAAGCCATTGAGGGCTCCGTGGGCTTCGGACAGCAATGACTTGCCTTTGCCAAAGGGCAGTTCGTAAACGATGTAGCCCTTGACCACGTGAGTCTGATCGAAGGATGCGATGGTGTGTCTTTCTTTCCCGAGGTTGTAAATATCCTGAATCGGGCCGGCCCACCATAGTTCTTCGAAAGCAGTGTCGGTGTCGCCATGCGACGACGACAGGTTGTAGCTAGCCTGGAAGGACAATCCGTGAGAGACCCGCTTGGTGAGAGCGATCTGCATGGATTGATAGTCGGAGTTGCCGAGTGGAGTACCCACGGTGAAGAGCGGGCCCCAGGTCGATGCTACGGTCGGGAAGGGCTGGACCGCCATCCATCCAAAACCCGACCAGTTGTTGAAGCCGGGCTTGGTCACCGATGCCCACGTCTGGTCGGCTTGCGCCATGGCAGTGTAATCGGCGAGGCGGGCCTGATTGGCACCAAGATAGCCGCTCTGCAGATGGTAGCCGTGGTTCTGGATGACGTTCACGTCCAGCATGAAGTCCTTGGTCAATTCGCGCTGAACACCGACAGTCCATTCCTGAATGTTGCCGAGTTCAAGCGAACGCGGATCAATGCTGACCATGCCCCACCGGGTGAAGTTGGGGTCCTTGCCGATGTCGACCGCCGTTCCTTGATAGCCACCGTCCCAGTTAAACGCTGTCAGAACCTGATTGTTGAGGACGTAGCCCGGATTGAAGCCATACGGAATGCCTCCCCAGGTATTCAGGTTGAGAGGCACGTAGCGGATGCCATAGGAACCGCGGACCACGGTCTTCGGAGTGAGTTGATACGCCGCTCCGAGGTGCGGAGCAAAGTTGTGGAAGTTCTGTTTGCGCTCAAACGAGTCGCCGCCGTTCCTGGCGAATTCCAGTGCGCCGGGTTGCCCGGTGACCGGGTTGAGCAGAGTGGGGCTGAAATTGGACCAGCGACCGTACTTCTCGTGATAGCGGCCGTTGAAATCCCAGCGCAGATCGAGGTTCAGGGTCAGCTTGCGTGTGACCTTGATGTCGTCCTGAGCGTAGAGAGAGAGGGTTTTCCGCCGGCCGTAGGTGTTGTTGGGCGCACTGATCGAGGCTTGGTTCACCTGGCCGAGCAGGAAACTGGCAAAGCCAAATCCGGCGGCACCACCGTAGGTGCCGGCGGTCTGAGCCGGATCAAACGCAATCGTTGGAACGCCATAGTCTCCGTGACTGTTGAACTGCATGAAGCGCATTTCCGCGCCGAATTTCCAGGAGTGGCGGCCTTTCACCCAGGACACGTTGTCGCTGATGATGCCCGTGTTACCAGCGTAGAAATCGTTGAACTGGCTGCCCAGCGGGCTTTCGTCGACCTGGATCCCACACTGGCTGGAATCGGTGGCATTGGGCGTGCAGCGGTGCTGGTCGGAGTTAATGCCCTGGAACCGGATAATGGGGAAGTTCCCCGCCCCGAAGTCTCCGAGGCCGAGGGTGGAAGACCAGTTGCCCTTCTGCGATACGGCGGAACTGGGGTTTCGAAAGCGGTTGAAGGTGACGTTGAATACGTTCAGGAGACTGTTGGAGATGGTCCATGACTCGCTGAAGCGTATTGAGGGCGCAGTCGTTCGGTGATTGTAGGCATTGGCCAGCGGGCCGCCATCGGTTGAGCCGGGCGCCCAGACGCCTCCCTGATCGGCAAGAATACGGGGAATCGCGGACCAGATGTAAGACCCGTTGAGGCGGTGCGCGCTCGAAAGGTTGTAATCGAGTTTCACACTGATGCTGCTGATCTTGTAGAGAGGCGCGGGCTGGTTCACCGGCATGGAGTTGTTGTTAATGAAGCCAGGAGCCAGGGGCTGATAGGACTGCTTGTAGAGGTCGACGATCTTCTGCGAGACCGCACTAAAACGGTCGCTCGGAACGATGTTTCCGACAAAGGCGTTGCCGGTCTGCGGATCGATGATGGCGCCCTTGTACACGGGGTTGCCAGCACCATCCGTACCGAGAGTGACCCGCGTGTCCAGCAGCGCACTGAAGTCGCCCTTGAGGAAGTCGGTAGTTGGAACCGTCTGATTCATGGCGCCCAAGCCGTAATTCTCGAAGGTGTAGCGTTCGGCGGAGGTGTAGAAGAACAGCTTGTTCTTGACGATGGGACCGCCGAAGCTGCCGCCCCAGTCATAGAGACGATCGTCGGGACGGCTGTAAAGCTTGCTGAGAAAGGCGGCGCGGGTGGGATCGGATTCGGCTGCAACATCAACCGCTTTGTGATAGTTGTTGCGCCAGGAGTTGGCGTCGAAGATTTCGTTGTGCAGGAAGCTGAACCCGCTGCCGTGCCAGTTATTAGTTCCGGACTTGAGGTTGTAGCGGAAGACGCCGCCCCCGCTGTGGCCCTCGTCGCTGCGGATGCTGGTGGTGGAAACCTGGAACTCCTCGACCGCTTCGAAGGGCGGGCTCGATTCGCTGATGTAGCCGCCGATCTGCGAGATAGCCGACGTGCCGTCGATCATGACTTCCTTGGTTTTGCTCAAGCTGCCGGCGATATGGGAGTCGTAGTCGCTGCCCTCGACTCCGGGAACATAAGCGAACATGAAGGTCGACAGGGACCTGCCGCCATACACGTTGAGCGGCAGCGTGCTGACGACATCGTTGGTAAGGTTGGTGCTCACTGTGGCGGTTTGCGTCTGCAGCGCACTGGCGTTGGCAGTTACCTCGATAGTTTCGGCGGTAGCACCGATGGGTAGAGTGGCGTCAATCTGCGCGACCTGCCGCACGTTGAGGACGATTCCCTTCTGCTCGTATTTGCGGAATCCGTCACGGCTGAATGTCAGCGTGTACTGCCCGATGGCAAGATTGGTGAGAGTGTAGAACCCAAGGTCGTTGGTGGTAGCGGTGTTACGAAGGCTGGTGCCGACGTTGACCGCCGTAACCTGAACGGCGGGAACTACGGCGCCGCTGGGATCCCGGACCGTGCCGGTAATCGAGGCACGGTCAGACTGCGCGACGAGGACTCCCGTCAACAGGAACAGCGCCATACCGAGAACGATCAATCGAGAATGCATACAAGCTCCTTTGCTCGCTGAATGCAGATCGAGAAGCTGCCATTTTTCTGGCGTGATGGGTTCTGCGGACAAGTCTTGCTTTAGGATTTGGACCCGAACCATCAAATTTCCTACCTCACACAAACTTGCTGCCCGAAGAAACATAGGCAACACGCCGCCTTCCGCTGAGTCTTCACTTGCGGGCATACACACGCACATAGTCGACCGACATGGTTTGCGGATACATGCTGGAAGCGTCCGGATTGCCGGGAAAGTTGCCGCCGACGGCGACGTTCAACAAGATGAAGAAGGGGTGGTCAAATACCCAGCGCGTGCCCGTGGGAAGATTGGCGGGGGTCTCGGTCAAGTACAGGCTGCCATCCACATAGAAACGGATTGTTGTGGGTTCCCATTCGACGGCGAAAACGTGGAACTCGTCGGCGAACGGAGTGCTCGCGGTGTAAATGGCAGTCAGCGGGGTTGCGCCGGAGTAGCCCGGCCCGTGCAGGCTGCCATGGACTTTGTTGGGCTCCGAGCCGACGTTTTCCATGATGTCGATTTCACCGCAGGCAGGCCAGCCGACGCTCTCGATGTTGTCCCCGAGCATCCAGAACGCGGGCCAGATCCCCTGGCCCTTGGGGACCTTGAGGCGCGCCTCAAAGCGCCCGTAGGCCTTGCTGAAGTGCGTGGCGGTCTTGAGGCGAGCCGAGGTGTAGTCGCGAGTGACGCCGTCGGAGCCCGTGAAGGTTTCCTTGAGCACGGCGATAACGAGGTTCCCGTCCTTCTGAAAGGCGTTTTGGGCGCGGCTGGTGTAGTACTCCAGTTCGTGATTGCCCCAGCCATTGCCACCGGTTTCGAGGACCCATTTGCTCGCGTCCGGCGAGGCGCCATTCGTGCCGGTGAACTCGTCGCTCCAGATCAGGGTCCAGCCCTTAGGGGAAGGCTGCTGGGGCGAAGCGCCACAGGCCAGGGAGGCGAGGCAAAGGCCCAGAAGGAGCGCCGCTTTGTGAGTGACTTTCATGTTGCCGACAGGATCGACCGTTCCACCTCACTCGTTTTCGAGCCTACTAAATCGCTTTACTAAATTGAAACTTGATGTATCACTGCACGGGAAATGTTGTCAAGCAAATTTGTTGCGCTAAAGCGCTTTACTGCAGGCGAAACCCCTTGCGCATCCGCTTGAACCAACAGGGTGCGACTCTCGATGCATGCAAATGGGGCCAAGAAACCTCTAATTTTAGTGATGCCAATACGGATAGTGTTATGCTCCCCATCAAAATGGCTCGTTCTGCGAAGCCCCAGAAATCCCGCTCCGGTCCACTCGAACCGACCACCGTGACGTTGAAGTTTCTAGCCGAGTACCTGCATCTCTCCCCGGCAACGGTTTCGCTGGTGATCAACCAATCCCCGGCGGCGAAATCGATCCCGGAGAGAACCCAGGAGAAAGTTCTGCGGGCTGCAAAGAAATTCGACTACCGCCCGAATTTCTACGCGCGCCACTTGAGCAAGAAGCGGACTTTCACGGTTGGCGTGGTGGTGCCGGAAATCAGCGAAGGCTACGCCGCGCTGGTTTTGAGTGGCGTGGAAGACCGGCTGCTGCAGGAAGGCTATTTTTATTTTGTCGTCAGCCATCGTGGACGGCAGGATCTGATCGACGAGTACCCCCGGCTGCTGATGGATCGCGCAGTGGAAGGACTGATCCTGGTGAATACTCCTTTGCACCACGGCTTGTCGGTACCGACCGTGGCGGTATCGCCGCATGGACGACGCAAAGGCGTGACCGCCATCACGCTGAACAATCACCGAGGGGGCTGGCTTGCCCTGGAGCATCTGGCTCATCTTGGGCACAAGCGCATCGCGTTCTTCAAAGGCCACCCGGGCAGCGCGGACACCGACTCTCGCTGGGCCGGAGTGTGCGAAGCGGCGTCGGAGTTGGGGATCGAAGTTCGACCGGAACTGACGTTGCAACTGCAGGGCGGTGGAAAACAGCCGGAGCCCTCGACTCCGGAGGAAGGGATCGTGTACGCCGGGAAGCTGCTCGAAACGGGGCAACGATTCAGCGCGCTCCTGGCGTTCAATGACATGTCGGCGATTGGAGCGATCCGCGCTTTCTGCGATGCCGGCTATCGCGTTCCTCAGGACATTTCCGTGATCGGCTTCGATGATGTGCAAACCGCGGCCTATCTCAACCCGCGTCTGACCACGGTGCGCCAGCCACTGCGCCGCATGGGCGAGGCTGCAGCCGTGTCGTTGCTGGAACGGATTAGCAACGCGGAAGTTCGATCTGAAGACATCGTGGTGGAGCCGGAATTGATGGTTCGGGAGTCGACGTGCGCACCGGACTTAAACGGTTAACCGTAGGAGCTCTCCAGAAACTTGCCAGAGCCGGGCATTCCGGAACCTTCCGCGGCGAAGTGCACTCCGTGGGCGACGGATCGTAGTCCATCGATTCCCTTCAAAACATCTGCGATGTGCGGTAATCTGGACGCTTTCCAAGCCACCCCCAATACTAACTTGCATTTTGCAAGTGATATTGATAAGGTCTCCGTCTGTGCCTGGAAAACCTGAGTCAACCCGCCGTTCGGGTTGTCCTGTAAGCATTTCACTGGAGCGGTTTGGCGATCGCTGGTCGATGCTCGTGATCCGCGACTTGATGGTTCGCGGTCTCCGGACGTTCAAGGATTTCCAGGAATCGGGCGAGGGAATCGCTACCAACATTCTGGCCGACCGTCTAAAAAGGCTGGATGCGGCGGGGATTATCAGTGCGGAGGTCGAGGCGTCCGATGCGAGAAAAGTGAACTACCGGCTGACCGAAAAAGGAATCGATCTGGCACCGGTGCTTTTGGAGTTGCTAATCTGGGGGGCGCGCCACGAAGAGACGGGGGCGCCTGGCGCCCTGATCGAAAACGTGGCGAAGAACCGCGCGCAGGTTCTTGCCGAAGCCCGGCGACGGTGGCAGGAGCGCGATTCGACTCCACTCATCCCGAAATTTGAGGACGGGAGTGTTCGTCCTCGGGCCCGACAAACTGGCAAAAGCAAACGAAATTCAGGAGGGAGAAAAGCATGAGCAAGGTACGAGTGCTGGTGGGCACACGCAAAGGCGCATTCATTCTTACGTCAGACGGCAAGCGCGAAAAATGGGATGTCAGCGGTCCGCATTTTACGGGTTGGGAGATCTACCACTTCAAAGGATCACCGGCGGACCCGAACCGGCTATATGCGTCGCAGACCAGCGGGTGGTTCGGACAGGTCATCCAGCGCTCCGACGATGGTGGAAAAACCTGGCACCAACCGGGAACACCTCCAGGCGAAGCGACCACCGCGCCGGACGGGCAACCCAAGGGTGAGAGCAACAAATTTGTTTACGACACGTCGGCAGAAAGCGGCAAGCCGCTGACTACGCACCAGTGGTACGACGGAACGCAACATCCCTGGGAGTTCAAGCGGGTGTGGCATCTGGAGCCCGCGCTGAAGGATCCGAACATGGTCTACGCCGGAGTGGAGGACGCCGCGATCTTTCGCTCTACCGACGGTGGTGTGAGTTGGCACGAACTTTCTGGATTGCGGGGCCATGGGACTGGACCGAAGTGGCAGCCTGGCGCCGGAGGCATGTGTCTGCACACAATCCTTCTAGATCCCAGCAATCCTCAGCGAATCTGGATCGCGATCTCGGCTGCCGGCGCATTCCGCACCGATGATGGCGGCAAGACCTGGAAGCCGATCAACCGCGGCCTGAAGTCGCAATACATTCCTGATCCCAATGCGGAAGTTGGGCACTGCGTTCACCACATCGCGATGAACCCGTCGCGGCCGGGCGTGCTGTTCATGCAGAAGCACTGGGATGTGATGCGCAGCAACGACGCGGGCGATTCGTGGCGGGAGGTCAGCGGAAATCTGCCCACTGATTTCGGCTTCGTGATTGATGTGCACGCGCATGAGCCGGAGACGATCTATGTGGTCCCGATCAAAAGCGATGGTGAGCACTTTGTGCACGACGGCAAGTTGCGGGTCTATCGCAGTCGCACTGGTGGAAATGAGTGGGAGGCACTCACCCACGGTTTGCCGCAGAGCAACTGTTATGTGAATGTCTTGCGCGATGCCATGGCGGTTGATTCGCTTGACAAGTGCGGCATCTACTTCGGCACCACTGGCGGCCAGGTCTATGTTTCGCCCGATGCTGGAGACAGCTGGGCGCCGATCGTCCGGGATCTGCCGGCTGTTCTTTCGGTCGAGGTACAGACGCTGTCATGATCCGGATCGTTCTGCCGCCCCATCTGCGCGCGCTGGCACACGTGAGCGGGGACGTCGAGCTCGACGTTGACGGTCCAGTCACGCTGTGTTCGGCGCTGGATGCGCTCGAGGCTCGTTATCCGATGTTGCGGGGCACGATCCGGGACCATGGCACGCTGCAGCGCCGTCCGTTCTTGCGGTTCTTCGCCTGCGAGCAGGACTTGTCGCACGACCCGCCGGACAGTCCTCTGCCGGATGCGGTCGTGTGCGGAGCGGAACCGTTGATCGTGCTGGGGGCGATTGCCGGCGGCTAGATTGCGGAATTCGCCTCGCAGTCCTTCGGCTATCAGCCTTCAGGCGGAGGTCAGAGCAATTCCGAATCATACTTTGTGTATACCTTGGCCAATTCGGCCAGGAACTCCGGGCTGCCGTACGGGAGAGGGCGAGCCGTCGCTTCGATATCAGGAAAGAATTTCTCGAAGCCCGCAGGACTACCGGAGGCGAGAAAGCGTGCTCGGCTGCGGTTTCCCAAGGCATGAGGTAGTCGTCGAGGAACTATCGCGAGCGCGCCGGCGGGGAGATTCTGCCAGCGGCCGTCCCACCATACAGAGAGAAACCCTTCCAGCACGTAGAACTGTTCGTCTGCATTGAGGTGAACGGGTAGGGAAGTCTTGCGTGCGGGCTCCGAAATGACCCGAGCGAGCCACCAGTTACCCCCGGACTGTTCGGCGCCGACAAGAATGCGAGCCTCTTCGCGCGCCATGTGTCTACCGGAGCGTCGTCGGGCGGCAGGTAGGCGAGCCTCGCTGAGCGGTGAGCCATTGATCTTACCCATGGTTTGCGCCACTCGCGTCCGCCGTGGACCTCGCGACCATTCATGAAGTTTCTCCGACGGCCAGGGCGAGGGTTCCATTGTGGGTTGCATGTCCAAATAGCTTTGTATGCAGGCGTGCTGGCTCCATGTGTGGTACTGCAGAATGCTCTCCGTGGGGGTCAGGGCTGTATTTTCCACGTCTGTCCGGCGTCGATGGTGATCCAGACTTCGCCGGCGGAAGTGGTGAGCTTCCCGTGGAGGAGGTCGGTAAATTCGAGGGCCGCGACGTCGGCGGTCAGGGTCGCGCCGTTGGCGATGGGCTTTACCTGGGTCCAATGTCCACCCGCGTCGGTGGAGTGGTAGAGCAGGCCGGCCGGGCCTCCGACCCAGAGATCGGGACCGTTGGCGGAGAGCGCGCGGAATGTGGCTTTCTCGGCAACCGCCACCGGCTGCCAGGTCTTGCCGGAATCGATCGAATGCTGGAGTTGGCCGTCCGACGAGATGGTCCAGCGACCGACGTCGGCGTGTTGGCGGTAGAGCTCGGCGCGAAGATTTTCGTGCGCTTCCGCGCTCGCGAGCGCCTTTCCGGTCGGGGCCGCTGCCGGTGGCGTAGCGAAAATAAAACCGTATTGCGACGAAGCTGAAGGCTTCGCCTTCCCAAGAGCCTCGTCTTTCTGAGAGGGAGATTGCTCCGTGTTAACTGGCCCGGCCATCGCTTCGACTTCTACTGTCTCAGTGGTCTCCTTAGGGGCGGAGGAGGCAACCAAGTCAACCGCGTTTCGTCCCGCTGCTGGAAGGTTGCGCAGTTCGGCCGGCTGGCGGGGTGGCGCAGGCGCAGGGTTGGTGACAGCCATAGCTCCAGAGCTAAACCCCAGCCGTTTGTTCGTGACCTCTGGAAAGGCGTCGGCCCCGTTGAGGGGCTTTGCGGATTTCGCCAGAGTCGATGGCAACGCCAGACCTCGTTTTAATTCTGCTGCGTCATCTCGGGTCGCGGAGCGTTCCGCAATCGACAACTTATCGCTCTTCTGTTCCTCTTTCTGGTTGACAGGGCCGACGGTGTTGTTGAGGGGAGCAATCTCCCGAAGGGTCTCTCCTGCGAGTTTTGCTTGTTGGGGCGCGGAACGCGCAGCGGACTCCATCTTCAAGTTGCGCTGCATCAGCACAGCGGTGCCTACAATCACGACGCAGGCCGCGAGTGCGCCCCAGCGAAGGGTCGGCCAGCTCAACCAGGGAGCTTTGGGGACGAGGACGGTGTCTCTACCAGCAACGATTGCGGCGGGCTGTGTGGGCGGAGTCGCCAGCGCAACAACATCGCGGCATTCGGCGCAACGCGCGAGGTGGTCGAGCACTTGGGTGCGCTCGCGATCGGACAGCGCCTGCTCGGCGAAAGCACTGAGCAGGTTGGGATCGGGGTGAAGTTCGGCCGGAGCCGTCTTCAGCCGTTGGCGCACGATATTGGGCAGGTTCGTCATCGAATACAGCTATCTTCCTCCGCGAACTAGTGCCGTCCCTGAAGGAACTCGGTTTCATTTCTACTGGCTAACCCCGGACTTATGTCCGGGGCTAACCTCTCGAGTCGCTCCGCGACTCGAGTCTGGCAAGTTTCCTTATCTCTACTCTGCTGACGGCTTGCCCTGCATCCTACTTCGCTGTCAGCTCGCGTCATATTCTTCATATTTCTTCATTCTTCATGACCACTGACGGGTCTACGGTGCTTGCTCTATTCCCTTCGAATCTCAACCACTTCCGTCACCCGCGGAGGCTTCCACCTTCTTCTTAGGGAACGCGACTTCCGGGGAATCTTGCGCCAGGCGGTCGCGGATATTGAGGGTCAGGTCGCGAACATCCACCTCGAGCGCCTCTTCGGCCTGGCGGCGGCTCATGCCCCGTCGACCCAGTGCTGCCAGGATGTGCTTCCGCAACGACTTAGCCAGCTTGTCAAGCTTTCGGCTGATGGTCGATTCATGCACCGAAAGCATACGGGCAGTCTCCGCGAGGGTGCGCCCGTCCAGATAGTAGGCGGCCAGAATGAAGCGCTCTTCGGCGGGCAAGGCGGATAGCGCCTCGTCGGTGGCAGATTCCAGGCGGACGTCAACTGTCGATTGGGGATCGGGATCGGGGGTCGCAAACTGCGTTCCGCCGTCGGTCTCTTCGTCAAGACTCACCGTGCGCTTCTGACGGCGGTAGCGGTTGACGTGCTCCTGGGCCATCACTGTGCGCAGCCAACCCTCCAGGGAGCCACGGCCGGTGTAGGAGGCGAGCTTGGAGACACGCTGGCCTTCCCGTGCGACCGTTCCATAGAGATCGGCATAGAGCGAATCGGCGAGTTCGCGGGCGGCGGACTCTTCGCGCGCGATTTGTAAGCCGATCTCGTAGAGTCGTTCGCGATAGCGCGCCATGAACGTTTCCCAGGCGCGCTCGTTTCCGTTAGCGCAGGCACGGGCAAGAACCAACTCTTCGATCTTGAGGGAAACACAAAATTCGCGCAGTTGAGCCGGGCCGGCTGCGCTGGCATGTTTCCGCGCTACTTCGGCGAGGATGCTCGCCAGCTGCTCGCAACTGAGGCTGAACTTTTCGGCTCCGCACTTGGCATGGAATTCGGCGGCCAGAGCCTGGAGCTCGGGCGAGAAGCCGGTGGCGGGTTGCGTGGCGCGATCCATCAGGCGTGGCCGTCTTCCGCGATGCTACTCATTTTTTTCGATGCAAGGAAGAATGAATTTTCCGTTCTTCGAACCAGAAAGGGAAGCCCAGGCACCCCGGAACAATAGGATGCGCTCGGAGGCCGGGGGGTCGCTTCACTCCGGGGAGGATAACGATGAAGATCACAGCGTTTTTGGCCACGATGGTCGCGGTGATTGTGGGCGGACTGCCGGTGGGTTCGCGTTACAAGGCCGAGGCTGGCCAGGTGGCGCCCATGGCGGACTATAAGGTGCTCGCCCCCATCCGGCATGGGAATCTGACCGTGTTTCCCGTGGTCGCCTCCACGTCCCACGATACGGGCGGCTTTTTGACTCTGGATGAAGGGCTCCGGTCAGGCGAGGTTGAGGTAACGGAGTCGGGGAGCGTGCGGGGCATGATCCGGCGGCGGCCTCCGCAAGGGGGCGTTCTCAACCCCACTTATCCGGTGCGGGACGGAGCGCAGGTCAACCGACTCGTGCTGGTCAACAACTCGAAGCGTCCGCTGGTTCTGCTTGCGGGCGAGATCGTGACGGGAGGCAAACAGGACCGGGTCATTGGCAAGGATCGAATTGTTCCCGCGGACAGCGACCCGATCGACCTGGACGTGTTCTGCGTGGAACCTGGACGATGGGTGGGGCACAGCGAGAAATTCGTGTACGGGTCGATCAACGGAGCGATGGCGGCACCCTCGGTTCGTGGAAAAGCAATGTCTGAGAAAGATCAGCAGCAGGTCTGGGCAGAAGTGGGCAAGGCGAAGCAGGGTATGGCCAGAGAGCTTCGCGCCGGGGGACTGGCGGCCCCCCCTGCCCCGGTGGCAGCTCAACAGGTTGAATCGACCACTTCGTACGCTCGCGTGATGCAGAACGACGAAGTCAAAACGAGGGTGGATTCGATGGCACGGCCGATTGAGCTGGAGTATCAAAGCACCATTCAACAGCTGCGCGATCGGGATGCGGTCGGCGTGGTGGTGGCGGTGAATGGTGAAATTGTGTGGGCCGACATCTTCGCCAGCACAAGTTTGCTCGAGAAATACTGGCCGAAGTTAGTACGGTCGTACGCGTCGGAAGCCGTGGTGACACGGGCGAAGGGTGCACAGGTGAGCGAGAAGACGGCCCAGGCTTTCCTGGAAAACCTGCATGGAAGGCATGAGACCGTGGATAGCGAGCCTGGACTCTATCGGCACACAGAGGTGAGCGGTGACGGGTTCAAGGCGTTCGAATTGACGTCGTTACTGCCGAAGACCGGGTTCGCGGTGCATGTGGCGAAGATGGCGGAGTAGCAGTGGCTGGTGGTCAGCGGCTAGTCCTCGGTTCTCAGTTCTCAGATGTTGAGATTGATCGTCCCTCCCTCAGGGCGGGGAGAGCTTCGGCTCTCCCCTTTTACTTTGAGGCGAACGAGATGCTTTGTTCCCGTTGCTATTTCAGGCTGGCCGTTTCCTTAAGGGGCAGACTCTGGGAGGATCCGCCTGCCAGAAATGCGTAGTCGCCGGGAACCAGTTCCCAGGCGTTTTTCTCGACGTTGAAGATCGACAGATAGAGACGATCTACCTCCACCCTCACTTCTTTGCTTTCGCCCGCGTTCAACTGGACTTTGCTCCAACCTACCAGGCGCTTGGGTGGTTCGCCCGTGCTGGCTGGCAGGGCGGCATAGACCTGCGCAACCTCGGCTCCCGGGCGGCTGCCGGTGTTCTTCACGGTGAAGGTCACATGCACGTTGTCTCCAGGCGTGACCTTTAGACCGGAATATTCGTAGGCGGTGTAGGAGAGTCCGTAGCCGAAGGGGAACAGGACCGGCTTGTTTTCTGCGTCGTACCACTTGTATCCGACCTTCACGCCCTCGTCGTAAGTGACTTGAAAAGCGGGGAGGCCGGAGGCGATTCGCTTCCAGGCTTCATTCTCGCCGTCCCTCGTTGTGGAATGCACAGGCGGTTTCACGATTGTCGGGTGTGGCAGATCGGCGGCACTGTTGGGGAAGGTGACGGGGAGCTTCGCGCTCGGGTTTACGTCACCGAAGAGCAGGTTGGCTAGCGCTTCGGCGCCACGGCTGCCGGCGTACCAGGCTTCGAGAATGCCGCTGACCTGGCCGGCCCAGGGCATCGTGACCGGACTTCCGGTTTCGAGTACGACGATGGTGTGAGGATTGGCGGCGGCCACTTTCGCGATGAGGGCGTCTTGATTTTCCGGGAGAGAAAGACTCTCCAGATCCATGCCTTCGCCCTCCCACTGGTAGCCGAAGACAATGGCTACGTCGGCGGCTCTGGCCGCGTCGGCGGCGAACGCTTACACCGCGTGCTTTGGCTTTTATGGTTTTCAACGGCGACGTAGGGAACCAGATGTGGTCTTGCCAGTGGGTGCGGCCTTTGCCCGGCGGCATAATCGCATTTCCCCCGGGCGGATCGACCTGTGCGGAGCCACCGCCGGAGATCATTCCTACGTCGGAATGAGCGCCAATGACCACGATGCTGTGCAGCTTGGAGGCGTCAAGCGGTAGTTGATTCTGTTCGTTCTTCAGCAGCACGATGCTTTGTTCAGCAATCTTCTGCGCCACCTCAAGCCCCCCCAGTACGTCGACCACGCTCTTTTCCGGCGGATCGTCTATGACACCAGTGGCGAACATCGAGCGCAAGATGCGATGCACGTGGTCGTCCAGTTCGGATTTAGGAATCTTGCCGGCTTCGACGGCCTTCTTGAATTCGGCACCGTAGAAGATTTCCGCCGGTTCTTCCTGATCGAGACCTGCGGCTGAGGCTTTCGCGGCGCTGTGAGTACCTCCCCAATCCGACAGTACGAAACCTTTGAAGTTCCAGTCTTTCTTGAGGACATCGGTCAGGAGATAGTGATTCTCGCAGGCGTAGTCGCCGTTTATGCGGTTGTAAGAGCACATTACAGCCGCCACGTCGGACTCGCGTATGCCGATCTCGAAGGCCAGGAGGTCGCTCTCGCGCATCGAGCGCTGGTCGATGTTCACGTTCACGGCATTGCGTCCGCTCTCCTGATCGTTCAAGGCATAGTGCTTGATGTCGCCGATGACGTGCTGGTCCTGGGTACCTTTGATGACCTGAGCGACAATTTTTCCGGCGAGGATGGGGTCTTCGCCCATGTACTCGAAGGAGCGGCCATTGCGGGGTTCGCGGGTGATGTTCACTCCGCCGCCCAACGACATGTTGTAGCCTTGCGCGCGCAATTCGCGGCCGATAAGCGCTCCGTACTCATGCGCGGCTTCGAGATCCCAACTTGCCGCGCCGGCCACGCAGGCGGGGAGCGCCGTGGAATAGCGCCCATTCTCGCCACTCATTCGGACTCCGTAGGCGGCATCTGACATCTGAATCGCGGGAATGCCCAGGCGCGGAATGGCTATGACATAGCCCGCGCCTCCGTTGGAATGCACGGCCAACGGGCTCACCGGACCGAGCCCACTCATTCCAGTACCGTGCAGGAGCGAGATCTTTTCGTCGAGCGTCATCCCTTTCACGACCATCGCCGCTCGCTCATCCGGAGAGAGACTGGAATTCAGCCACGGCTTGGGCGTGGTCTTGGCGGAGACTTGGGTTTGTGCTGACGCCGGAACTAGAGCCAACAAAATAACAATGCTGATCAGAAAAGAAGTATTTCGGAGGGTGGAGGTTTGAGTTGCCATATCGTTTCGGCATCCTTAGTTAAACGTTTGAGTAGATGGTTCGGTCGTCTATGTTACGCGCATCGGCGGGTTTCGTCTCATAAGAAATTTGGGGGCATTTTTGGCAGAAACTCAGGTTCTTTTCAGAATCTCCGTCTAGACTGTGGCGGTTCAGTTCTCGCGGATCTCGGAGGGTTGTCCCATGAGGAACAGAGTTGGGTTTTGGATTGTGGCTGCACTTGCACTAGGGATGCCTGCGGGCAACGCCGCTGCTCCCGGCTATCGCCTTGTGCATACCTGGAAGCTCGGCGGCGAGGGGGGATGGGACTACCTCAAGATCGACGCTGACACTCGCAGGTTGTATATCTCGCGAGGAACGAGGGTGGTTGTCATCGACGCGGATTCGGGCAAGCCCGTAGGTGAGATTGCAGACACGCCCGGGGTACACGGAATCGCGCTGGCGCCGGAATTCGGTAAGGGATTCACCAGCAACGGGCGCGAGAACACGATCAGCGTTTTCGACCTCAAAACCCTGAAGACGCTCAGCAAGATCAAAGTCGGCGATCGTCCGGATGCCATCCTTTACGATCCGGCGACGAAGCGAGTGTTCACATTCAACGCGGGGAGCCAGGATTCTACTGCCGTGGACGCTGCCCAAGGCGAAGTGGTGGGAACGATCGCGCTCGGGGGCAAGCCAGAATTTGCCGCAAGCGACGAGCGCGGCACAATTTTCGTGAACCTGGAAGACAAGAACCAGCTCTTTGCTCTCGATGCCAACAAGCTTGAGGTCAAGGAACGCTGGCCCCTGACGGGTTGTGAGTCACCCAGTGGCCTCGCGATCGACCGCAAGAACCGGCGTCTGTTTGCCGGGTGCGACAACAAGGTCATGCCGGTAGTGGATGCGGACAATGGAAAGGTTGTCGCGAGCTTGCCGATCGGTGAAGGAGTCGACGCAACCGCCTTCGACGACCAGACCGGGCTTGCCTTTGCCTCCTGCGGCGAAGGGGTCTTGACGGTGGTTCATGAGGACTCTCCCGACAAATTCAGCGTAGTGGACAATGTTAAGACTCAGCGCGGGGCACGCACCATGGCGCTCGATCCCAAGACACACAGGGTGTATACCGTGACGGCGCAGTTTGGAAAGCCACCGGCTCCGACGGCGGATCAGCCGCATCCGCGTCCGAGCATCGTCCCGAATACCTTTGTGGTGCTGGTGTTGGAGAAATAAAAGTCTGCCGGCGGCCCACCTGATCGCATCTCAACGACCTGTGCTTGCTTTGGGGTGCCGCATTGGGGCGGATGAAATCGAAACTCGTCGGGCAGTCGAGCAGATTGATTTGCGCGTTGCGAACCGGCTTATTTCTTCTGGCCGTTTTCTTCGCGGCCCGTTTATGTCCGGCGTACTCGGTTCTAACCCACGAAGAAATCGTTGACCTGCTGTGGCAGGACCAGATTCAGCCCCTGCTGAAGAAACAGTTCCCTTCCGCGACCGAAGAAGATCTTCGCAAGGCGCATGCTTACGCATACGGTGGGTCCCTCGTTCAGGACATGGGCTACTATCCATTCGGGAACAAACACTTCAGCGACTTGGTGCACTACGTGCGCAGCGGCGACTTTGTAGTGAACCTGATCGCCGAAGCTTCGAACCTGAACGAGTATGCATTTGCTCTGGGTGCGCTCTCCCATTACGCCGCTGACAATACCGGGCATCCGACCATCAACCGGGTAGTGATCATCGAATTTCCAAGGCTGCGCAGGAAATTTGGGGACCGCGCTACTTACGCCGATGATCCCAAGACGCATATCCGCACCGAATTCGGATTTGACATGGTGCAGGTCGCGAAGAACCGGTATACCTCGGACCGCTACCACGACTTCATAGGATTCGAAGTTTCGAAGGAGTTGCTGGACCGCATCTTTGTAAGAACTTATGGTCTCAAGTTGGATGATGTGTTCGGCGATCCCGATCTTGCCATTGAGACATTCCGGCGAGCGATCAGCGTGGTAATTCCAGAGATGACGCGGGTGGCTCTCCTGGCGCGCAAACAGGAAATCGTGAACGACACACCCAACTTCCATAAGCAGCGCTTCCTCTATTACATTTCGCGCAAGAGCTATGAGAAGGAATGGGGCAAGGGGTATCGAAAACCTGGAGTCGGCACGCGGATCCTGGCGTTCTTTCTGAGATTGGTTCCGAAGGTCGGGCCATTCCGGGCGCTGGCCTTCAAGATTCCCACCACGCAAACGGAAGACATGTACATCAAGAGCGTGGATCTTACGATCCAGGACTACAGCAATCTACTGCACGAGACCAAGGTAGAAGAACTGCGCCTGCCAAATAAGGACTGCGACACCGGCCAAGACACCAAGGCGGGGGAATATGCGCTGACCGACAAAGCCTACGAGAAATTGCTCGGGGAGTTAGCCGACAAGCATTTCGAGCACTTGACTCGGGACCTGCAGAAAAACATTCTTGATTTTTATGCAGACTTGAATGCGCCCATCCATACGAAGAGAAATAAGAAAGTGTGGATGGCCACGCTGGCAAATCTGGAGAAATTGAAGGCCGCCCAACCGGTGCCGGAACAACCCGCTAAAATTGGGGTGTTACTGGAACAGGCGCGAGACGCGGAAGACAATCGTCCCTGATGGCCTTCCGGCGAATACGCTGGCGGACCCCTTGCATCTGGTCTGTAATATATGTCATCTCTTACGAGCGTTGTAGACTTAAGGAAATCCTCCATGACCACCCTTGACGACAAGCATTACCGGGCGAAGATCACGAAGCGGATCGATCTGGCGCCTGAATTGTGGATGATCCGCATCGACCCGGGCGCGGAATTCAAGTTTACGCCGGGGCAATACGCGACCCTGGGCGTACACGGCGAGGAGAAGCGCTCGGAACGGCCCTATTCGATCGTGTCTTCTCCGTACGAAAACGAGATCGAGTTTTTCTTTGAGCTTGTTCCCGACGGTGAACTTACTCCCAAGATTTACAGCCTGAACACCGGCGATGAACTACTGATGCGCAAGTCGTCGAAGGGACGCTTCGTCCTCGACACCGTCAGCGGGCGCACCCACCACTTCCTGGTGTGCACGGTAACCGGGGTTGCGCCGTATGTCAGCTTCGTGCGCACGCTGTACAAAGATTGGAACGAAGGCAAGTTCAAGGGAGAGCACAAACTTTTCCTGCTCAACGGGGCCAGCCGGTCGTGGGAGTTTGGATATTCCGAGGAACTGCAGAAATACGCTCGAGAGGTTCCGTGGCTGGAATACGTGCCCACGGTAAGTCGTCCATGGGAAGACACCAAGTGGACGGGCGAGATCGGGCGCGTGGATGAACTGATCCGCAAGTACGCCGACCAGTGGGGCATCACTGCGCAGAACGGCGTCGGATATTTGTGTGGACATCCGGAGATGATCGAACACGGGAAGGGGATCCTGAAGCGGATTGGGTTTGCGAAGGAGTTCTTGCGGGAAGAGATTTATTGGATACCTTCGAAGGCAGTGGTCAGTGCCTAGTGGGCAGTGGTCAGGGTTTGAATGGCTAGGTTTGGTCTTCGGTCGTCGGCCATGAACTGTGACCGATCTTACTGCCTTGTAAATTTCATCCCGAGCGGAGAGAGGCGCAGCCGAACGCAGTCGCGGGACGCTGTGTTTTGAGGGCGGCTTCTCGGCGGGAGGAGTTCTCTCCGGATCCCTGACTTGCCTACGCTTCAGACCTCACGTTCCAGCAGAAAAATATTTCTCCCATGGCCGCCGAGTCTGCCGATTTTTTCGCGAAGCCCGACCTCTCGGAATCCCCAGGACTTGTGCAACGCGATGCTGCTAGTGTTTTCGGGAAAGACTGCAGCTTGCAGCGTCCAGATGCCGTTCTGCTCCGATTGCTCAATGAGAGCTTTGAGAAGTGCTTTGCCGATGCCCTTTCTCCGTACGGGGGCAGCCACGTAGATCGAAACCTCCGCCACGCCTGCCTACACCTGGCGTGGGGGAGACGCGGCTCAGCGCCGCCCAGGCTACGATGTTGGCTTCTGTTCGCACGACCAAACGGGAATGCTGGTGATGGTTGGCGTGCCACTTTTCCCAGCCGGGAGATTCCGTTTCGAAGGTCGCATTTCCAGTGGCGATGCCTTCCTGCTCGATCGCCTCGACGGCGGGCCAGTCTTCGGCCGGCATGGGTGCAATAGGAAATACCATTTGCTACCGTGCTACGAGTTTTCTGCCGGCCCGAAGAAGACGAGAACCTCGAGTTCTTCGCTGATGTCGAAGAAGCGATGGTCGACCCGGGCCGCGACGAAGATCACGCTGCCGGACTTCACGACTTTTTCCTCGGATCCCACCCGTATCTTGGCGTGGCCCCGGACCACGTAATACACCTCGTCTTCTTTATGGGGCTTTTGCGGATCGGTGCCGCCTGCGGGAAGGACGTAGACGCCGGCGCTAAGAGCCGGAACGCGCAGAAATTCCTGATAAAGCTTTCCGGCCTTGGCTCGCTCGGTGGAAACGCTGGGCAGATCGAAAAACGCATTCACTGAAACGCCCCGGCGAACAAGAGCTCAGTGTATTGCGGAATCAGGTCTTGAGCCTGGAGACGGCCCTCCGGTTTGTACCACTGGTAGATCCAGTTGATCATCCCCAGCAGCGCGAGTGCGGCGGCGCGCGCGGTCACGGTGCCTTTTGTTCCGCGCTGTTTTTGCGCGTCGGCGATCACGCCCTCCACGAAATGGATGTAATCCTTCTTGCGGGCGTTGATCTGTTTGCGGAGTGACGGAGGCAGGGGATGGTTCTCGTGCAGCATGACCGTGACCTCGCGATCCCGCACGCTCAGCACGACTTCGATGTGTAGACGAATGAGTGCGCGCAAGCGCTCTTCCGGACTCTGGATGCTGCGGACGGCTTTCACCACACGCTCGTCGGTGATGTCTAGGGCGTGGTTCATGATGTGAAACAGCATCTCGTCTTTACTCTGGAAATGGTGATAGAGGCCGCCTTTGCTGAGTTTGAGGGCAGCGGCGACGTCATTCATGGAGGTGGCGTCGTAGCCGCGTTGCTGAAAAAGGCGGGCGGCGGTGCGCAGGATGTCCTGACGGGAGTCGAGTGTAGCCTCGCGAGTCATCGCTCGACATGGTAATGGGTGAGCGGGAGGATGCCAAGTTTGGGGGACAGGTCTTGGGTGCTGGGTCTTAGGTCTTGGGGTTTTGATGTTGCGGTTGCCGATACCCTTCCTGCCCTGGCATCGTCCTTGACAGGGCGGGTTGGCGTTCGTACCATGGACGTGTACCGACCGACCGGTCGGTTTAACTGGTTCCGACATTTCCGTCCTTCTGTTACCCTGATCGGACAATTTCACAAGGGGCTGAGCTTGCTCCCTTGTCATTCAAAGAGGAGCTTCCGTGACTACTGTTTCTTACGAGAAAGATGCCAACCCAAATGCCCTGAAGGGCAAGACTATCGCGATCATCGGCTACGGCAGCCAGGGACACGCGCAGGCGCAGAACCTGCGCGACAGTGGATACAAGGTCATTGTAGGTCTCGATCCGGATCGTGCCTCTGCGCAGCAGGCCAAGGCTGACGGCATGGTCGTGGTCGCGCCCGACGAGGCCGCGAAACGCGCGGACTGGATCCAGATTCTTACGCCGGATGAGTCGCAGGGCGAGTTGTACGAGTCGGCCCTCAAGCCGTATCTGCATCCCGGGAAGGTGTTGGGCGTCTCGCATGGCTTCAGCATCCACTTCAAGACGATTCAGCCACCGAACGACGTAGATGTAGTCATGATCGCGCCCAAGAGTCCGGGCCACCTGGTGCGGCGCATTTATACCGAGGGGCGCGGTGTGCCTTCCCTGCTGGCAATTCATCAGGATGCGACGGGCCGCGCGCATGAGTACGCGCTGTGTTACGCGTATGGAATCGGTTCGGCGCGCGCGGGCGTGCTGCAGACCACCTTCAAGGAAGAAACCGAAAGCGATCTGTTCGGGGAGCAGGCGGTGCTGTGCGGTGGGTTGACATCGTTGATCAAGAAGGGATTCGAGACGCTGGTCGAGGCTGGATATCAGCCGGAGGTTGCGTACTTCGAGTGCCTGCACGAGATGAAGCTGATCGTCGACCTGATCTACGAAGGCGGACTTGCGCGTATGCGGTATTCGATTTCCAATACTGCTGAGTACGGCGATCTGACTCGTGGAAACCAGGTCGTGGGCGATGAAACGCGCGCCAAGATGAAAGATATTCTTGCCCGCATTCAGGACGGCACCTTCGCCCGGGAGTGGATCGAGGAGAACAAGAAGGGCGGCAAGAATTTCGCGGCATTACGCCAGGCAGAGAAAGAGCACCCGATTGAAGAAGTCGGTGCGCGCTTGCGCGGGATGATGTCGTGGCTGCCGAAGGACGCGAAGAAAGCGAAGCCGGCGCAGGAGCCTGAGCCCAAGGTCGTGAACGCGTAAACGGTCTTCCGGAAAAAGTAGTCTTTGGAGGCAGCGCGCCTCAGCGGCTAAAGCCGCGATTAACTCCCGGAGCTTTACGGCCCGGCTAGAAGCCGGGCCCTTCAGAACGAAGGCGCAGAGGACACGCCGAAAGTCCTGACTTTGTACCAGCATTAGTACCGAACTGAGGTGCTGTTCGGGCGTCTCTTTCTCTTGTAAATCGAGTTCTTGTGAACCGAGATTTCATCTTCTACCTTCTGTTGTCGTAATCTTCTACACCTATGGATCTCAAACATCGCAGCCGCGGCATCACCGACGGGCGGGACCGTGCTCCGTCCAGGGCCATGTTCAAGGCCATTGGATTTTCCGACGATGATCTCCGCAAGCCCCTGATCGGCGTCGCCAACACCTGGATTGAGACCATGCCGTGCAACTTTCACCTCCGGCGACTGTCCGCCAAAGTGAAAGAAGGCATTCGTGCGGCCGGCGGCACGCCGATGGAGTTCAATACCATCGCCATCAGCGACGGCGAGACGATGGGAACGGAGGGTATGCGGGCTTCGCTGGTGAGCCGCGAAGTGATCGCGGATTCGATCGAACTGGTCTGCCGCGGTCAGCTCTTTGACGCGGTTGTGTGCGTGGTGGGGTGTGACAAGACGATCCCTGCGGCTGCCATGGCGCTGGCGCGGATGAATCTGCCGGGCATGGTTCTCTATGGAGGAACGATCGCCCCGGGCGTGTATCGCGGCAAGGACGTGACTATTCAAGATGTGTTCGAGGCGGTCGGCGCCAATGCTGCAGGCAAGATGACGGATGCTGAACTGCTGGAACTCGAAAATGTCGCGTGCCCGAGTTCTGGAGCGTGCGGCGGACAGTACACGGCGAACACGATGTCGACTGTGATGGAGTTGATTGGGCTTTCGCCGATGGGTTTCAACGGCGTGCCTGCCATGGACGCGCGTAAGGACGAAATTGCGTTTCGCTGCGGCGAGGTGGTGCTGAATCTTCTGAAGAAGGGCATCCTGCCCAAAGACATTCTCACCCGGGCAGCCTTCGAGAACGCGATTGCCGGAGTGGCATGCACTGGCGGGTCGACCAATGCCGTCCTGCACCTGCTGGCGATTGCACGCGAGATGGGCGTTGCCCTGGCGATCGACGATTTCCAGAAGGTCAGTGAGCGTACGCCCCTACTGGCCAATCTGAAGCCGGCGGGAAAGTATGTCGCGGCAGACGTTGACAAGGCGGGTGGCATTCCGGTTATTGCGAAACGGTTGCTGGATGGCAAGTACGCAAATGGTTCCACCCTGACCGTGACCGGGAAAACCTTCGCAGAAGAGGCTGCAGCTGCGGTGGAGACTCCCGGGCAGCCTGTCATTGCGCCGTTGGACCATCCCATCAAGAAAACTGGTGGACTGGTGATCCTGCATGGCAACCTTGCTCCGGAAGGCAGCGTGGCGAAGATCAGCGGACACGAACGGCTCACGCATCGTGGGCCCGCGCGGATTTTTGAATCGGAAGAAGACGCGATGAACGCCGTGACCAGCAAGCAGATCAAGGCGGGTGACGTGGTCGTCATTCGCAACGAGGGCCCGAAAGGCGGCCCAGGCATGCGCGAGATGTTGAGCGTGACGGCGGCAATCGTGGGCGAGGGACTGGGGGAAACGGTTGCTCTGCTTACGGACGGCCGGTTCAGCGGTGCGACCCGCGGCCTCATGATCGGTCACATCTCGCCCGAGGCCGCCCTAGGCGGACCGATCGCCGCGCTGCGCGAAGGCGACACCGTTCACATCGACGTGAATCAACGAAAGCTGGAAGTCGAATTGAACGACGCCACGCTGAAGCACCGACTGGCGGAGCGAAAGGCCTCGAAGGCGAAGTATGTCACCGGAGTGTTCGCCAAGTACGCGGTGCTGGTGCACTCGGCTTCGGAGGGGGCGATTACGAAGCCGCGCTAGATTGCCGACGCGACAGTACGCGGGCAGGAGTACCCGCGCTACATAAAAAAACTGCCGAGCTTCGCTCGGCATGGACCCTTCGACTTCGCTTCAGGGCAGGCTCCGAGGGCGGCCGTCCCCACGTGTTTAAGCCTTCTTCTTTACCAGTTCGATATCCAGCTGAATCTTGACGTTGTCCCCAACTACCGCTTCCCCGGTCTTCAAGGTGTTGTTCCACACGACGCCATAGTCCTTGCGATTGATGGTGGTCGTTGCCGAAAAACCGCGCCGAAGGTTTCCCCAAGGATCGGCCAGTTCCGGAGTCGGCCCGTCAACGTCGAGCGTGACTTCGCGAGTCGTTCCGTGCAGAGTCAGATCACCGACCAACTGCAGCTTATCGCCGCTCTTCACGATGCGCTTCGATTTGAACTCAAGGGTGGGGTACTTCTCGACGTCCAGGAAATTGGGACTACGCAGGTCCTTGTCGCGGTCAGGCTGGCGGGTGTCGATCGAAGCGGCGTCGATGGTGGCGTTCACCTGCGATTGGGTGATGTCCTTATCGTCGAGGGTGACGCTACCGCTTACCTTGGTGAAGGCTCCGCTCACGTTCGAGATACCGAGGTGTCGAACCGTGAACTGGGCACTCGAGTGAGCGGGATCGATGTTCCAGATAGAAGTTTGCGCGGCGGGGGACAAAGCCAGCATGACTGCTGTCGAAACCGCAAGGGCGGCCGACTTGACAGGACTCATTTTCACCGTCCGAAGTTAAGTAGTTTTGTTTCAGCCGAATACAGTCCGCAAGGGAGAGAGACAGACTAACCCCTAATCTCCCTGCGGTTTCAGTTTGGATGAGGGGTCATGGGTGCGGGATGCACAAACATAAGCATGATGGTAAGGATTGTCGGGCTTGTGCCCCCATAGCCTCGGAGTAACTGGCCGAGGGCGTCTTTATTCAGTATCATTGAAGGTACCGAGGGTCATCTAAAGCAAGGTCTGCGATCCGATCTTCGAGCGAGCCGATATCAGGAGGGAAGCGCGAGCGCATGGGCGTACCAGTGTCACAGATGTGGACGGTGGCGAGCTACGTCATCGGGCAGAGGCTGAAGGGCAGGAAACAGTATCCGGTCGTGCTGATGCTGGAGCCGCTGTTCCGCTGCAATCTGGCCTGCGCCGGCTGCGGGAAGATCCAGTACCCAGCGCATATCCTGAAGACCGACTTGACGCCAGAGCAATGCTTCGCCGCTGTGGAAGAATGCGGCGCTCCGCTGGTGAGTATTCCCGGCGGCGAACCGCTGATGCATCCGCAGATCGCGGAAATTGTTGAGGGGTTGGTCGCGCGCAAGAAATACGTCTACCTGTGCACCAATGGACTGCTTCTCAAGGAGAAGATCGGTCAGTTCAAACCCAGCAAGTATTTCTCCTTTGTTGTGCACATGGACGGACAGCGGGAACATCACGACTTCGCGGTGTGCCGCGAGGGAACGTACGACAAAGCGGTGGACGGTATTCGGGAAGCGCTGAAGCGTGGCTTTCGGCTCACCACAAACACGACTCTTTTCGACGGCGCCGATTCGAAGAGCGTGCGCGAGTTTTTCGACGAGATGATGGACCTAGGCGTCGAAGGCATGATGCTGTCGCCTGGCTACACCTACGACAAGGCTCCTGATCAGGATCATTTCCTGAGCAAGAAGAAGACGCGCCGCCTGTTCCGGCAAATTCTGAGCAATCGCCGCCCGAAGTGGCGCTTCAACATGAGTCCGCTTTTTCTGGAATACCTGATGGGCCGGCGCGAATACAAATGCACGCCCTGGGGCATGCCGACGTACAACATTTTCGGCTGGCAAAAACCCTGCTACTTGTTGCAGGACGGCTACGCGGATACCTTCGAAGAGCTGCTGAATGACACCCATTGGGAACGTTACGGCACTGAGAGCGGCAATCCGAAGTGCGCGAATTGCATGGTGCACAGCGGGTACGAAGCGAGCGCGGTGAACGACACGTTTGGATCGGTGCGGGGCTTCGCAGCCACAGTGCGAGCCACACTGTTCGATAAGTATTCTGACCCCGATGTAGACGACGATACGCCGATGGCGCCGCGCCGGAGTTCCGGGCCGCTCGTGCAAATCGGTGCTGCACCCGACGCGTAAGTCCGGCCGAACGCACTAAGTTTCCATGCCTGATCCGATTTCAAAACCTGAAACTGACGATCTCGAGAACGCTCCGGGCATGGTGCACGAGAATCTTGAGGGATGGGTTCCATCGCTGGCCAGCGAAGAAGAAATCCGTACGGCTTTTGAGAAGGCCTTTGACTATCGTGGAGACTTGACGATCACGCTCAAGAACGGGCAGACGATCGAGGGATACATTTTCGATCGTAAGAATGATGGGCGGACTCTGAATGACTGCATGGTTCGCATGATGCCGAAGGGCCGTCCCGACAAGGTCAAGATCCCTTACAGTGAAATCGCCGCGCTTGCGTTCACGGGCAAAGACACGGCCGCCGGAAAAAGCTTTGCAGCCTGGGTGAAAAAATACTGGGAGAAGAAAGCGGCAGGCGAAAACAATATCGGCATTGATGCGGAGTCGTTGGACGACGACTGAAGCGCTCAAAACGGGAGTACACTGCGTTGCCCAAAGTCGTCTTGCCCTCAGGCCTTGAGGTTCTGCTGAGTTCTGTGGCGCCGCTAAGGATTAGCGATTCGCCGAACGGACCTCGATGCCAGTGGATGCGACTTCATCTGCGCTGCGGTAATCCAGGATGTGTGATTTCAAAGTGTGAGAGCCCATCATGCGTACGTCTGCTATCGCTTCCATGCCGGTCTGTAACCACGTCCCATCGACCTCGGCAAATGCGAGTTTGACGTGAACCTTCTTCAGCCACCAAGAGGGAGTTTTTGCTACCTCTCCCTCAATCTGACGCGCTACAAACGTATGCTTGTCGACCCACGCTTGTCCCGAAACGAGGTCCGTTTCTTTTCTCCGCGGCTTCAGACCCAGCAGATAACAAGGCCGGCCATCTAGTATCGTTTCGCCCAAGTCGGTGAAATCGTAGTTATCCCTGCTCAGGGCAGTTCGAACCTGATTGCTGTTGGACGCTGCTTCTACTTCGTGTTCCAGGACGCGTCGTACGACTTGCGGTCCCCGGTCGCTGCCCGTCCACCTCCTGATGCTATATGCCTTGCTGGCAGGCGGCCTGAAATCCACTTCCGCAACCACATTGGAATCAGCGCTCGAATTATTCGCGCCGAGTAGCCGATACTCGCGAATCACCTGATAAGAAACCTGTGGACGAATTGCAACTCGCGTTTTTTCCATGGCCTCGACAATCGTCGTGAGAGACATGATTCCCGAGCGGTTTTCTTGGGAGACTCCAACACCGCAGAATGCTGCGATCGACGCTCCAAACGTTAACCACCAAGCCGTGACACGCATCATCACGGGTCTTTTAGAGCACGTGCTGGGCCAAAGCTAAATACGGCGTCAGACGAGCATTGTGCACTGAAAGCTCTTGGACGGGGATGCAATTTGTGACCCATATAAGAAGATTTCTCCTAGAGGAAATGCTTTAGCTGGAAGCGCCGCACCGGCGGAGTCGTTCTAGCCGTGCGGACCATATTCTTGGTTGCGATCCGGAGCATTTTCTCGGGTGCAGCACGGACGGGCTCTGGCGGCCTGGAGCGAACAACGCGGTGTGCGGCTGGAGTTCATTCAGCCAGGCAAGCTCACGCAGAATGCCCACATTGAAAGCTTCAACGGCCGACTGCGGGACGAATGTCTGAACGCGAACTGGTTCGCTAGTCTCAGCGATGCACGGCGAAAGATCGAAACCTGGCGGCAGGATTACAACGAACAACGCCCACACAGTTCGCTGAACTACTTGCCGCCTGCAGAGTTTGCACGGACCAAGCGGAGATGCGGGCATGAGGAAAGCTAGCACAAGGCTGCCGGAGCAGGGAACTCCCCTGCTGCAGACCTCATCCCCGCGTAACATCAACCGAGAACTTACAT
>WNFQ01000917.1_pt1 | contig 44761 bp, 42 predicted proteins | sample 5400171 | NCBI WGS metagenome assembly WNFQ01 (sample SAMN13153356, study PRJNA577476) | soil metagenome | isolation source: 20 cm soil under Madrone tree | place: USA:California | collected 2016-06-14
CGGCGTACAGCCCCACCACCGGGGTGCCCACCATGGTCGCCATGTGCACCGGCCCCGAGTCGGGGCTCACGAGCACGCTCGCCCGCGACAGCAGGGCGAGCAACTCCGGCAGCGTGTCTTTGCCGATCTGGTTAACGAGCCCGCTGCCGCAGGCCTGCTCGATTTCAGCGCCGGTGCGCCGCTCGAGCTCGCTCGGTCCGCCGGCGAGAATCACGCGCATCCGCAAGCGGCTGGCGGCATGCTGCGCGAGCGCTGCGTAGCGCGTGGGCCGCCAGTTGCGCAGCGCATGACTGGAGCACGGATTGATGACCAGCGTCGGCCGGGCGTCCGGAATCAGCCGCTCGGCGTAGGCGCGCGCAGCGCCCGGCAGCGGCAGGTCCCAGCGCAACAGCCGTTCGCCGATGCCGAGTGCGGCGAGAAAGCCGAAAAAGCTGTCGAGCACGTGCTCGCGGGAGTGGGCGGCGATGCGCGCGTTGGTGAACAGCCACTGCAGCTCGCGGGCTCGCGCACGGTCGAAGCCGAGCTTCACGGCCGCCGGCACGCACTGCGCCACCAGGCTCGAGCGCAGCGCGAGTTGCATGTGCAGCAGCGCATCGAAGCGCCGGCCGCGCAGCTGCCTGCGCAGCGCGCGCAGGGCGGTGAGACTTGCGCGCTTGTCCACGGTGATAAACTCGACCCCTTCGATGAGGCTCATGAGGCGCGCTTCGGTCTTGCCGATGATCCAGGTCAGCTGCGTCGCGGGCCACGCCTGCTGTAAGGTGCGCACGATCGGCACCACGTGGCAGGTATCACCGATCGCCGACAGCCTGAGGATGCAGACGCTGCGCGGCGGTTCGGCGAAGGGCAACATCATGGAGTCAGGTTGGTGAACGGGCGCTGGGCACTTGGCCCGGAAGTGAAACACGGCGCCCTCGCGGGCGGCGCCATGCTATATGACGCCTCGCGTGTGGGCAATTTGAGTCCCAACTGGTTCGACCCGAAGTTCTGGGAGGCGCGCGGGGAGCTCGATGGCGTGGCGCGCGGCCGCGGCGCCACCCACCTGGTCAGATCCGCGGGCAAGGGTTACGTGCTGCGCCACTACCGGCGCGGCGGGCTGATCGCGCGCATTTCGGGGGATCGCTACCTCTGGCAGGGCGAGCAGAGCACGCGGCCGTTCGCGGAGTGGCAACTGACCTACCGTCTGCATCGTGCCGGGCTGCCGGTGCCGGCGCCGCTCGCGGCGCGCTACCGCCACAACGGCCTCACCTACACCGGCGACATCATCACCGAGCGGGTGGCCGTAGTCGGGTCCCTGAGCGAGTGCCTGCGCACCGGGGCGCTGTCGGTCCTCACCTGGATTGCCATCGGCCGCTGCATCCGCAGGTTCCACGACCTCGGGGTGTGCCACGCGGACCTCAATGCTCACAACGTGCTGTTGAGCGAGGAAGCCGTGTACCTCATCGACTTCGATCGCTGCGAGCTGCGCCGGCCGGGGTTGTGGTGCGACATGAACCTGGTGCGGCTGCGCCGCTCGCTGGAGAAGCTCACCTGGGCGCTGCCGCCGGAGCGTTTCACCGAGGCGGACTGGCACGCACTGCTGGACGGTTACCGCCAGAACTCTGCCCCGCGCGCGCCGCCGGCGCCTTAGAATGCACCGGGCGCTCACTTGCGATTCGTCTATCTCCTCGCCGTCTATCTAGCCGCTCCGGTCATCTCCGCCGTGTTTCTGTGGCGTGGCCTGCGCGACCGTGGCTACTGGCGCAACTTCGGCGAGCGCTTCGGCTTCGGCGCGCCGGCGGCGCCGCATGGGGTGTGGATCCACGCGGTCTCGGTCGGGGAGGTGCAGGCCTGCGCGCCGCTGGTGGGCGTGCTGCGGCAGCGCTATCCGGACCTGCCGCTCACCGTCACGGCTGTCACGCCCACCGGCGCCGCTCGGGCGCGGGCCCTGTTCGGGGGCGCCGCACAGGTGCGCTACGTGCCGTTCGATCTGCCGGGCGCGGTGCGGCGCTTTTTCGCGCGCGTGCAGCCGCGGCTCGCGGTCATAGTCGAGACCGAGCTGTGGCCGAACCTGTACCGCGAGTGTGGACGGCGGCGCGTGCCGCTGGTGCTGGCGAGTGCGCGGCTCTCGGCGCGCTCGGTCGGCCGCTATCGGCGCCTGGGAGCGCTGTTCCGCGACACCCTGTCGCAGGCGGCCGTGGTGGCGGCCCAGGGAACGGGGGATGCCGAGCGCTTTCAGGCCCTCGGCGCGGATCCTGCCAGCACCCACGTGACCGGCAATCTGAAGTTCGACTTCGAGCTGCCGCCGCAGACCGTAGAGCGCGGCGCGCGACTGCGCGAGCAGTACGCGCCCGCCCGCGCGCTGTGGGTGGCGGGCAGCACCCACGGCGGCGGCGAGGAGCAGACGCTGCTCGAGGCGCAGCGGCGGGTGCGCGCGCTGCACCCGGAAGCGCTGCTGGTGCTGGCGCCGCGTCATCCGCAGCGCTTCGCCGAGGTCGCGGCGTTACTGCACCAGGGGGGCGTGAGCTTCGTGCGCCGCTCGCAGGGCGCCGCGGCTGCGGCGCACACCTGCGAGGTGTTGCTGCTCGACTCCCTCGGCGAGCTGCTGGATTTCTACGCCGCCGCCGATGTCGCCTTCGTCGGCGGGAGCCTGGTGCCGATCGGCGGCCACAACCTGCTCGAGCCGGCCGCGCTCGGGGTGCCGATCCTGACCGGCCCGCACAACTCCAACGGCGAGGAAATCGCGCGCCTGCTGATCGCGAGCGGCGCCGCCGAGGTCGTGCGCGACGCTGCCACGCTCGGCGCGCGCATCGGCACGCTGCTGGCGAACCCCGAGGCCCGGGTCCGTATCGGTGCGCAGGGACGCGCCTCGGTGGACAGCAACCGCGGTGCGCTCGGCAAGCTCCTCGGGTTGATCGAACCGCTGTTGAGCGAGCCGTGAGCCTCAGGGTTTCGCGCCCGGTGGCGGTGAGGTCGGCGGGATGGTGGGCGCGAGGCTTTCGGGCGTCGCCTCCGCCGGCGAGGTCGGCGCGGCCACCGTCAGCCAGTTGTTGATGTCGGTGAGTTGCGCCCGGTCGAGATTGCCGGCCGCCAGGCGCAGCTGCAGCACGCTCACGATGTAATCGTAGCGGCTGCCGGAGTAATCGGTCTGCGCCTGCACCAGGGTCTTGCGCGAGTTGAGGACGTCGACCGCCGTGCGGGTGCCGACCTCGTAGCCCGCCTCGGTGGCTTTGAGCGCAGTGCGGCTCGACTCGAGCGCCTGGCGCAGCGCCTGCACCCGCGCGATGCCGCTGATCACGCCGAGATAGGCGTCGCGCGCCTGGCGCTCGGTAGCCCGTGAGCTCTGCACGACCGCTTCCTTGGCGGCGATCCACAGGTACTGGGTCTGACGTACCTTCGACTGCGTGAAGCCGCCGCTGAAGATCGGCACGGTGAGCTGCACACCGATCTGCCGGTCGTTGAAATAGCTGTCGTAACCGAAGCGCTCGCCCGCGAAGTTCTCGTTGACCCCCTGCCTCTGAAAGGAGCGCCCCGCGACCAGGTCGAGGGTCGGCAGATGCCCGCCGACTGCGACGCGCACGTTGTCGCGCGCGATCTCCGCACCCAGGCGGCTCGAGATGAGCGACAGGTTCTGCTCGAGCGAGATGTTGACCCAGCGGCTCTGATCGGCGGGTTCCGGGCTCTTGAGCGGCATGTCGGTGCCGGGCTTGGCGAGCTGCGGGTACTTCTCCCCGGTGATCTCCTGCAGCTGGTCCTCGGAGGTCGCGAGGGTGCGCTTGGCGGCGATCACCGCCGCGGCCGCGGTGTCGCGTGCCGCCTTGGCTTCCTGGACATCGGTGATGGCGATGAGCCCGACCTCGAAGCGCTTGTTCGCCTGATCGAGCTGGCGGGAGATGGCTTCGAGGGAGGCCTGGTTGGCTTCCAGCCCGTCCTCGGCGGAGAGCACGTTGAAGTAGGCCTGGGCGACCCGCAGGATCAACTGCTGCTCGGCGGCCTGGTAGGTGGCCTCGGCCTGCGCGACCTCCCGGCCGGCCTCCTTGAGTGTCATCCAGTTCGCCCACGAGAACAGGTTCTGGCGCAGATTCACGCCCCACGTCCGGGTGCTGGTATCCAGCGCCGCAGGGGCTGACGTCACCACCGGCGTGTTATTCGCGCCCGTGCCGAAAAAGGGCGTCTCGCCGGCGTTGTGGTCGCCCGTCACGCCGGCGGTGCCGTTCAGCTGCGGCAGCACCGCGGCCAGGGCCTGAGGGCGAGCCTCGCGCGCCGCGAGACGGTTGGCATCGGCCTGGCGGATGACCGGGTCGTTGTGCACCGCGTCTTCGAACACCCCAAGCAGATCCTTCGCGGGCGCGCCGCCCGAAAACGCGAGTAACACCAGTGCGAGAGTCGAGGCATGATTCATGGCATTCCCTTCATGCAAAAGCAGATGCGATCCAGGGTCAGAACGTGAACTGCGCTGGCCGCACGGCGTGCACCAGCGGGTCGATCACCGTCTCGAACAGGCTCTCGGTGCTCCAGGCGTCCTCGGCGGTACGCCGCACCAGGCGTGCTTCCATTATCGGCGCCTCACCGACCACCACGAACAGGCGCCCGCCGGGCGTCAGCATGCGCTCGAAGCGCGCATCGTAGAGCGGCAGCGAGGCGGTCACCGCAATGGCGCCGTAACGCGCGCCGCTGTCGGTGCTGAGGGCATCCGCGTCCAGTACCTCGACATCCCGCATGCCGAGCGCCGCGAGATTGCGGCGCGCCGCGTCCGCCAGCTCCGGAAAGATCTCCAGCGTGCGCACCTGCTGCGCCATGGCGCGCAGGCACGCCGTCACGAATCCGCTGCCGGCCCCGATCTCGAGCACCGCCTCGCCGGCTTCGGGCAGCAGCGCCTGCAGGAGCCTGCCGGCCACGCTGGGGCGTAACATATGCTGCCCGCGCGCCAACGGCACCTCGACATCGGCATAGGCGCGGTAGCGCTGCTCCGGCGGGACAAACAGCTCGCGCGGCACCCGGCGCATGACCTCCAGCACGCGCCCGTCCAGCACGTCCCACGCGCGCACCTGCTGCTCGATCATCTGTTCGCGGACATCCGCCGTGTGCATCGTCTGGGCGCTCCCATTGGACTTATTGCTTGTACGGTGAAAAGGCCGGAGAAGTTAAGGGTTTTCCCTCTCCCTGCCAAGCGGCCTTGCGACGAGATATGGTGAAATGCCGACGGGGCGAGGGGGTGCGTGCGCTATGCTTGCCTGGACCGCAAGCCTCAGGCGTGACAAATCGAATTAGAGTGCCTGACAGGACCGCGCGGTAAAACCAAGCGGAAGGCTTGAAGAAGAACATAGATGATGTCGATTCTTGGGCTGTTGTGCCTGCTGTTGGCGCTCGTCGCCGCTCTGATCCTGGTGCTCTATGGGTTGCAGCGTCGCGAGTTGCGCAACATTGGGCAGCTGTCGGAGCAGCTGCTGCGCATCGCCGCGGGCGGGCCGCTCCCCGAGCGGCTGGGCCTCGACAGCGACAAAGGGGAAATCGGCGGCCTGGTCAACGCCGTCAATCACCTGTTGACTCGCGCCACCCGCGGCGCGGAGCGCGATGCGGCCCAGGCACCCAGGCTGTTCACCGACCTGGGCGATCGCATTCACGAGGCAGTGCTGTTGCACCGTGAGGTGATCCTGTACGCCAACCGGCAGTTCGCGAGCTTGATGGGCGTCGATCGCGTGGACCTCATCGGGCGCCGGCTCGCGGATCTGGTGCCGCCGGAATACTCCGAGCTGGTGAGCGAGAACATCCGCCGCCGCCTGGTGGGGGAACCGGCCGCCGAGCGCTACGAAATCGAGATGGTCGGGATGCAGGGCCAGGTGAGTCGCCTGGAGATCAGCTCCACGCCGGTCGATTTCCACCCCGGCCACGCGCTGCTGATCACCGGAGTGGAGATCATTCCCACTCAGACCAATCCGGCACTGCGCGTGATGGGCGACGGCGCCGCCGAGCCACAGCTGCTGGCGCTGCAGTCCCTGGCGGAGGCGATCATCGCCACCGACAAGGACGGCCGCATCACCTTCCTCAATCCCGCCGCCGAGCAGCTCACCGGCACTGCGGCGGCCGGGGCGCTCGGCAAGGTCCTGGAGGAGATCGTCAGTCTGGTCGACGAGACCGACCGGCGGCTGCTCTCCGATCCGGTACATCAGGCGCTCACCAGCGGCGCGCCCGTCAACTTGGGCCGGCGCGCCGTGCTGCTGTCGCGCGCCAACGGCAGCGAGCGCTCCATCGAGCTCTCGGCCTCGCCCATCCGCAACAGCGCCCAGGAGCTGGTCGGTGCGGTGGTGCTGCTGCACGACGTCACCGAGATGCACGGTCTCGCCCGCCAGATGTCGTACCAGGCGACGCACGATGCGCTCACCGGCCTCATCAATCGCCCCGAGTTCGAGCGGCGCCTGGCGGAGGCGATCGAGAGCGGCCATCGCGGCGATGGTCAGCACGTACTGTGTTATCTCGATCTCGATCGATTCAAGCTCGTCAACGACTCCAGCGGTCACCTCGCCGGGGACAGCATGCTGCGCGAGGTCGCCAAGCTCCTGCGGGATGCGGTGCGCGACAGCGACACGGTCGGGCGTCTCGGCGGTGATGAGTTCGGCACGCTGCTGATCGGCTGTCCGCTGGACAAGGCACGGCAGATCGCCGATGACCTCGCCCGCTCGGTGGGCGAGTACCGCTTCGTGTGGAAGGACAAGATCTTCAACATCGGCGTGTCGGTGGGCCTGGTGGAGATCTCGCGCGAGAGCGGCACGCTGGAGGAGCTGCTGGCCGCCGCCGATACCGCCTGCTACGTCGCCAAGAAGCAGGGCAGCGGACGGGTGGTGGTGTACTCGGCGCGGGATGAGGCGCTGGCGCGCCACACCGGCGAGATCCAGTGGCTGCAGCGCCTGCAGGGCGCGCTCAAGGAGAACCGCTTCCACCTGTACCAGCAGGTGATCGTTCCGGCGCACGGCGCGAACGGCGGACCGGCGCTGGAGGTGCTGGTGCGGCTGCAGGACGAGACCGGTCACGAGCTGGCGCCCGCGGAGTTCATGCGGGCCGCCGAACGCTACCGGCTGATGGGGCTGGTGGACCGCTGGGTGGTGCAGACGACGTTCGCGGCCCTCGGGCGCGGGGCGATCCCGGTGCCGGCCAACCGCAGCGTCGCCATCAACGTGTCCGGTCAGACGCTCGGGGACGCACAGTTTCTCGAGTTCGTGGTCGAGTGCTTCGATAGCAGCGGGGTTGCGCCCGCGCAGGTGTGCTTCGAGATCAACGAGAACGCGGTGATCGCCAACCTCGATCACGCGCGCCGCTTCGTCGGGGTACTGCACGGCATGGGCTGTCAGTTCGCGCTCGATGACTTCGGCTCGGGTGTCGGCTCGTTCTCGAATCTGAAGAATCTGCCCCTCGATTACCTCAAGATCGACGGCACCTTCATGCGCAACCTGGCGCGCGACGCCGTCAATCAGGCGATGGTGGCGGCGATGATCAAGCTCGCGCGCACGCTCAACTTCAAGGTCATCGCCGAGCAGGTGGAGGACGCGGCCGCGGTCGACGTGGCGCGCCGCATGGGCGTCGATTACCTGCAGGGGTATGCGATCGGACGGCCGCAGCCGCTGTTGCTGGCGGCCTGAACGCGCACGCGCCAGGCGCGGGCGGCGGGTGCTCCGGCTCGATGTCTACTTGGCGGGCTCGAACTTCAACGCCACGCCGTTCATGCAGTAGCGCTCACCGGTAGGCTCGGGTCCGTCGGGGAACACGTGACCCAGGTGACCGCCGCAGCGCGAGCAGTGAACTTCCGTGCGGCGCGTGAAGAGACTGCGGTCCTCGCGCGTGCCTACGGCCCCCGGCAGCGGCTGAAAGAAGCTCGGCCAGCCCGTGCCGCTGTCGAACTTGCTGTACGAATCAAACAGCGGCTGGCCGCAGCCCGCGCAGCGGAAGGCGCCGGCGCGTGCTTCGTGATTGAGGGGATTGCTCCCGGCGCGCTCGGTGCCATGCTTGCGCAGCACCTGGTACGCCTCGGGCGTGAGCTCACGGCGCCAGTCGGCGTCAGACTTCTGCAGCGGAAACTGTTCGTCCGGGGACATGGTCCCTCACCCTTACAGCAGCGGCACCAGCAGCAGCGCCACGATGTTGATGATCTTGATCAGCGGATTGATGGCAGGACCTGCGGTGTCCTTGTACGGATCGCCCACCGTGTCGCCGGTGACGGCCGCCTTGTGCGCCTCCGACCCCTTGCCGCCGAAGTTGCCCTCTTCGATGTACTTCTTGGCGTTGTCCCAGGCGCCGCCGCCGGTGGTCATGGAGATGGCGACGAACAGCCCGGTGACGATGGTGCCGATCAAGAGGCCCCCGAGCGCGCGGATGCCCGCACCGCTGCCCATGAGGGTGTTCATCACCAGCACCAGCACGATGGGCACCAGGATCGGCAGCAGCGACGGCACGATCATCTCGCGGATCGCGGCGCGCGTGAGCAGGTCCACCGCGCGCGAGTAGTCGGGTTTGGCCGTGCCCGCCATGATTCCCTGGATCTCGCGGAACTGGCGCCGCACCTCGTTCACCACCGCGCCGGCGGCGCGTCCCACCGCCTCCATGGCCATGGCGCCGAACAGGTAGGGCACCAGGCCGCCGATGAACAGGCCGATGATCACCGCCGGATCGGACAGCGAGAAAATCGCGAGCTTGCCGGCCGCCTCGAGGTTGTGCGTGTAGTCGGCGAACAGCACCAGCGCGGCGAGCCCGGCCGAGCCGATGGCATAGCCCTTGGTAACCGCCTTGGTGGTGTTGCCCACCGCATCGAGCGGGTCGGTGATGTCGCGTACCTGGCGGGGGAGCCCGGCCATCTCGGCGATGCCGCCGGCGTTGTCGGTGATCGGACCATAGGCATCGAGCGCGACGATCATGCCCGTCATCGACAGCATCGAGGTCGCGGCGATCGCGATACCGTACAGGCCATCGAGCGTGAAGGCGCCCCAGATCGCGAGGCACACGGCGATGACCGGCAGTGCGGTGGCCTTCATCGACACGCCAAGGCCTGCGATTATGTTGGTGGCATGGCCGGTTTGCGAGGCGGCCGCCACCTTGCGCACCGGAGCGTACTCGGTGGCGGTGTAGTACTCGGTGATCATCATCATCGCGGCGGTGAGCGCCAGGCCGATGAGCGCGCAGCCGTACAGGGCCGCCAGGTTGCCGGGCATGATCCGGCGTGTAACGAAGTAGAACGCCACGGCGGAGACCACCCCGGAGACGGTCACACCCTTGTAGAGCGCGTTCATGATCTTGCCGCCGGCGCGCGCGGAAACGAAGAACGTGCCGACGATCGAGCCGACGATCGAGGCGGCCCCGAGCGCGAGCGGATAGATGACGGCGGCGAATGCGACGTCCGCACCCCGATCGGCAAACAACAGTCCGCCGAGCAGCATGGTCGCGACCAGCGTGACGGCATAGGTCTCGAACAGATCGGCAGCCATGCCGGCGCAGTCCCCGACGTTGTCACCGACGTTGTCGGCGATCACCGCGGGGTTGCGCGGGTCGTCCTCGGGGATCCCCGCTTCCACCTTGCCCACCAGGTCCGCGCCGACGTCCGCCCCCTTGGTGAAGATGCCACCGCCGAGGCGCGCGAAGATCGAGATGAGCGAGCCGCCGAATGCCAGGCCGACGAGGGCGTGCAGCGCGCCGTCGGCACCGACGGCGGGGAACTGCCGCAGCAGCAGGTAGTAGCCGGCAACCCCGATCAACCCCAGGCCCACCACCAGCATGCCGGTGATCGCGCCGCCACGGAACGCCACGGTGAGCGCGGCGTTCAGGCCCTCGGTGGCGGCCTGTGCGGTGCGCACGTTGGCGCGCACCGAGATGTTCATGCCGATGTAGCCGGTCAGACCCGACAGCAGCGCGCCCACCGCAAAACCGCCCGCCGTCGGCCAGCCGAGCGGCGAGAAGCCCACACCCAAGAACAGCACCACGCCCACCACCAGGATGGTGCTGTACTGGCGGTTGAGGTACGCATTGGCGCCGGTCTGTATCGCGGCGGCGATCTCCTGCATGCGGGCGTTGCCCGCCGGCAGTTGCAGAATCAACCTCATCGAGAACACGCCATAGAGAACGGCGAGTACGCCGGCCGCGATCGCGACCCACAGCCACAGGGCGGCATCCATCGAGAGACCTCCCCCAAAAAAGGCCGCGCACTATAGCATGGCGGCGTCAACGCTCAGCGCCGGCAGCGGCTGCGCCCGCGCCGCAGCAAGCGGGGTCAGATCTTGAACTCGCCGCTCAGCTTGCGGCGCACCGCTACGCCCGCGATGCGCGCGTAGTCGGGCAGCCCGTTCTTGTAGGGTGGATAGGCTTCGCCGGCGATCAGCGGCTCGAGGTAACGGCGGCAGGCCTCGGTGATGCCGAAGCCGTCCGCGCGGATGTACCCGGGCGGCAGCTTCTTCTCCTTGTTGGCGACCTCCGCGAGCGGCACCTGCCCGATCACCCACCGGTACGGCTTCGAGGACTTGCGCACGATCGAGGGCATCACCGCGTTCACGCCCCGGGCGGCCAGCTCCACCGCCGCCTTGCCGACCGCGTACGCCTGCTCCACGTCGACCCGGGAGGCGATGTGGCGCGCGGAGCGCTGCAGATAGTCCGCCACCGCCCAGTGATACTTGTAGCCATGCGCCTCGCGCACCATGTTGGCCACCACCGGGGCGACCCCGCCCAGCTGGGTGTGTCCGAAGGCGTCGCGGGTGCCGGCGTCGGCGAGGAACCTGCCGTCCGCATACGCGGCTCCCTCGGATACCACGATCACGCAGTAGCCGTAGTCGCCGACGCACTGTCGCACGCGCTCGAGAAATTTCTGCTGCTCGAACGGCACTTCCGGAAACAGGATGATGTGGGGTGCTTCGCCGGCGCCGCGACCGGCGAGCCCGGCGGCCGCGGCGATCCAGCCGGCGTGACGACCCATCACCTCGAACACGAACACCCGGGTGGAGGTGCGCGCCATGGAGGCGACATCCAGCGCCGCCTCGCGCGTGGACACCGCGACGTACTTGGCGACCGAGCCGAAGCCGGGACAGCAGTCGGTGGCGGGGAGATCATTGTCCACGGTCTTCGGTATGCCCACACAGGTGATGGGATAGCCGAGCGCCGCGCCGATCTGCGACACCTTGAGCGCGGTGTCCATGGAGTCGTTGCCGCCGTTGTAGAAGAAGTAGCCGATGTCGTGGGCGCGGAACACCTCGATCAGGCGCTCATACTCGGTGCGGTTCTGCTCGATTCCCTTCAACTTGAAGCGCGCCGAGCCGAACGCGCCGGCCGGGGTGTGCTTCAGGGCGCGAATGGTCGCGGCGCTCTCGCGGCCCACGTCGATGAGATCCTCGGTGAGCGCGCCGATGATGCCGTGACGCCCGGCGTACACCTTACGGATGTGTCTGGAGCGCATCGCCGTCTCGATCACCCCGCACGCGGAAGCGTTGATGACGGCCGAAACGCCGCCTGACTGGGCATAGAAGGCATTCCTGCGGACGATCTTTTTCATGGCCGTGAGGCGCTGCCGGCGAGGCTGCTGAGGAGGGTGGCGGGCAAGAATAACGCACGCGCCGCGAGAAGCGCAGGTGCCGGTGGCGCCGATGCGCGTTTGACCTCCCGGGAGGCCGCCGGTAACGTGGCGCACCTCCTGCCACGGCAGCGCTCTCGCGACTGAACAAAACATGCGCATCGTTCTGTTAGGCGCGCCCGGCTCCGGCAAGGGCACCCAGGCCCAGCGTCTGGTGGAGCGGGCCGGTATCCCGCAGATCTCGACCGGAGATCTGCTGCGGGCCGCCGTAGCCCGAGGGAGCGAGCTCGGCCGCCAGGCCCGGGAGGCCATGGAGGGTGGCCGGCTCGTCGATGACGCCCTGGTGCTGGGCATGATCCGCGAGCGCCTGGGCGAGCCCGATACCCGTCGCGGTTTCATTCTCGATGGTTTCCCACGCAACCTCGCCCAGGCTCACGCGCTCGAGCGGCTGCTCGAAGCGTTGGGCCAGCCGCTCGATGCGGTGGTGCAACTCGAGGTCGACTACCGCGAGCTGGTGCGACGCATCTCCGGCAGGCGCACCTGCGCGGACTGCGGGCGGGTGTTCAATATGCTCACTTCCCCGCCGGCGGCCGGCGAGTTGTGTCCCAAGACCGCGGCCCCGCATCGGCTCACGCAGCGCCCGGACGACAACGAAGCGACCGTGGCCGAGCGGCTGCGCGTGTACGACGAGAAGACCCGGCCGCTGATCGATTTCTACCGTGCGCGCGGCCTGCTGCGCGTGATCGATGCCGAAGGGCACGTGGATGAGGTGACGCGGCGTCTGGCACGGGCGCTCGGTGCGCCGCTGCCTGCGCCGCGCCGCACGAGGGGCGCGAGCACCCCCAAGGCGGCGGCGAACAAGCGGGCCTCGGCTGGCGCCGCACGCGCTCGCTCCGGCGGAACGGCGCGCCGCAAGCGCTCGAGTCTGCGCTCCCGCAGCAAGCCCGCCGCGAAGACGGCGCGGGTGGCGCGCGGGAAATCGCGGCGCCCGGGCAGCGCCGGGCGCGGTCGACTCAAGGGAAAGCGCCGCTGAGCGGGCCACCGCGGGCCCGCTCGGCAGCACCCTCTCTAGAGCGCGGCGAGCAGCCGCTCCCCGACAGTCGCACGGCGCCAGCCGCGCAGCACCGCCCCGTCGCGGCGTCCGTCGGCCAGCTGCTCAAGGTCGCGCCGCGTAGCCAACACCTCCGGCACCAGGTTCAGCTCCGCGGCCACCGCCTGGCTGACGGCGCCGAGCTTCTTCACCAGCGCCGCCTTCGCCGGATCGGGACGCGCCCGGCCTGAAACGGGGGGCGCGGGGTCCGGAACCTCGGCGGCGCGTACCTGGGCGAGCAGTTCCTCGCCGCGGCGCTTGACCACCCCCGGCGGCATCTCCGCAATCTGCGCCAGCTCCTGCACCGTGCGCGGCACCTGCACCACGATCTCGCGCAGCAGGGTGTCATCGAGAATCCAGCCGCGCGGGCGGTTGTGCTCCACGGCACAGCGTTCGCGCCACGCGGCCAGAGCGCGCGCCAGCCGCGCGCGCGCCGGGTCCAGGTCGCGCAGCCCCTTGATACGCAGCCACGCGTTGTCGGGCTCGATCGTGAGTGCGCCCGGGTCCTCGAGCGCGGCGAGCTCTTCGGCGAGCCACTCGAGGCGCCCGAGCCGCCCGAGCTGCTCGTGCAGTTGTTCGGCGAGCGGCAGCAGGTAGCGTACGTCATCGAGCGCGTATTCGATCTGCGCGGCAGATAGCGGCCGGCGCGACCAGTCGGTGCGCGTGTGGGCCTTGGCGAGCTCCTGTCCCAGGAGCCTGCGCACGGCTTCCGCGTAGCCGATCTGGGCGGGCAGGCCGGCGAGAGCGGCGGCGATCTGGGTGTCGAACACCGGGCGCACCAGGCCCGTGAGCGGCAGCAGCACCTCGAGGTCCTGGCGCGAGGCATGCATCACCTTGAGGACGGCGGAGGAGGCCAACACGTCCGCCAGCGGCTTCAGATCCGGGAGCGCGAGCGGATCGACGCACGCGGCGTCGTCAGGCGCCGACAGTTGCATCAGGCACAGCTGCGCGCGATACGTGCGCTCGCGCAGGAATTCGGTGTCGAGGCCGATGCGCGCACACGTGGCGAGACGCAAGGCGAGCTTGGCAAGTTCCGGCGCTGTGGTGACGATGGGCCGCAAACGGACTCGGATAATGATCTGTACAATCGGGCGTGCTCATTATGCGAGGCCCGCGCCGGCACCGGAAGTCATGACGGAGCTCATTCAGCTCTTTGCGCAGATCGCATTGCTGCGCCGGGGCCCCCAGGACCTGCCGGCCTCGACGCTGCTGCTCGCGCTGACGGTGAGCGCTTACCTGGGCGTGAATCTCGTGGTGAGCAGCGTGCTGCCGCCGGTCAAGAGCTGGCCCGCGCAAGTGCTGGTCGACACGCTGTTCACGCTCGCCTGGTATGTCGCGCTGCTGAAGCTCGTGGGGCGCTCCGAGCGCATCCTGCAGACCGCGACGGCGGTATTCGGACTGCAGGGGCTGCTGTCGCCGCTGCTGATCGCTTCCGATTGGCTCATGCTGCACTTCGGCGCGGATGCGTTGTGGCAGGTGCCGGTCGCGTGCGCGGGGCTGCTGCTGATCATCTGGCTGGTCGCCGCCAGCAGCCAGATCGTGAAGGCGGCGCTCGAGTGGTCGAGCCCCGCGAGCGTCGTGCTGGTGATTCTGCAGATCTTCATGGGGCGGCTGGTGGTGTTCGCACTGTTTCCCCCCGTCAAGGTCTGAAGGCAGCCCCGATGCACGTTCATATCCTCGGCATCTGCGGCACGTTCATGGGCGGCGTCGCCGCCCTGGCCCGCGCCGCGGGCTTTCGCGTCAGCGGCTCGGATCGCAATGTCTACCCGCCCATGAGCACGCAGCTCGAGGCGCTCGGCATCGCGGTGACCGAAGGCTTCGAGGCCGCGCAACTCACGCCGGCGCCGGACGTGGTGCTGGTCGGCAACGTCATGACGCGCGGCCAGCCGGTGGTCGAAGCGCTGCTCGACAGCGGCCTGACGTATGCGTCGGGGCCCGAGTGGCTGGCGCGCGAGGTGCTCAAAGGGCGCTGGGTGCTCGCGGTCGCCGGCACCCACGGCAAGACCACGACCGCATCCCTCCTCGCGTGGATCCTGGAGCACGCCGGCCGCAACCCCGGGTTTCTCATCGGTGGCGTGCCGGCGAACTTCGGCGTGAGCGCGCGCCTGGGTGCCGCGCCGTGCTTCGTCATCGAGGCGGATGAGTACGACACGGCGTTCTTCGACAAGCGCGCAAAGTTCGTGCACTACAGCCCGCGTACGCTGATTCTCAACAACCTCGAGTATGACCACGCCGACATCTACCCCGACGTCGGCGCCATCCAGCGGCAGTTCCACCACCTGGTGCGCATCGTGCCGGGGGGTGGGCGCATCGTGTGGAACGCCGCCGACGCGTTGCTGCAGGAGACGCTGCAGATGGGCTGCTGGACGCCGCTCGAGGGCTTTGCGCGCGAGCCGCGGCCGCAGGCCCTGTGGAGCGCGCGTGCGGTGCAGGGCGTGCAGGACTTCTCGCGCTTCGAGATCCTGGAGGGCGGGCAACCGCGCGGCACCCTCGAGTGGTCGCTGATCGGCGCGCACAACGTGGAGAACGCGCTCGCCGCGATCGCGGCCGCGCGCCATGTGGGTGTGGAGGTGCCGCAGGCACTCGCTGCGCTGCAGGTATTCCAGGGGATCGCGCGCCGCCTGCAGCTGTACGGCGAGGTCAACAGCATCCGCGTCTACGATGATTTTGCGCACCACCCCACGGCGATCACGACCACCATCGATGGCCTGCGCCGCCGCGTCGGAGCCGAGCGCATCATCGCGGTGCTCGAGCCGCGCTCCCACACCATGCGCGCGGGCGTGCATCGGCTCACGCTCGCCCCGGCACTCGCCGCCGCGGACCAGGTGTGGCTGTACACCGCGCCAGATCTGGGCTGGGACACCAGCGGGGTGCTCGCCGCGCTCGGCGCCCGCGCCCACGCCGGCGGCGACATCGACACGCTGGCGCGCGATCTGGCGCGCGCGGCGCGGCCCGGAGACCATGTGCTCGTCATGAGCAACGGCGGCTTCGGCGGTCTACACGGCAAGCTGCTCGCGGAACTCGAACGCGCCACCGCCAGCACCGGGCCGGCGCGCAGGCGTTAGCCCATGCCACCGGCCGGCCTGGCGCTGTTTCCTCTCGATACCGTGTTGTTTCCGGGCGGGCCGCTGTCGCTGCGCATCTTCGAGGCGCGCTACCTCGACATGGTGCGCCGCTGCCTGAAGGAACACAGTGCCTTCGGTGTGGTGCTGATCCTGGCGGGCGCGGAAGCGGGTGCGGTTTCAGAGGTGGCCGACACCGGCACCAGCGCGCGGCTGGTGGATTTCGACACGCTGCCCGACGGCCTGCTCGGCATCACCTGCGTGGGCGAGCGGCGCTTCCGGGTGCGGCGGCGCTGGCAGCAGAGCGATGGTTTGAATCTGGCCGAGGTCGATTACCTGCCCGAGGAGGCGCCGAGCGCGCTGCCCGAAGCGCTGGCACACCTGGGCGAGCTGTTGCGCGAGGTGCTGCCGCGCCTCGGCGGGGGCTACGCGCATGTCGACAGCCACTACGAGGACGCCGGCTGGGTCGGCAACCGCTGGGCGGAGATCCTGCCGCTCACCGCCGCGGAGAAACTCGAGCTGCTGCAGCTCGATGATCCCCTGGCGCGCCTCGCGCAGGTGGCGGCATGGTCAGAGCGGCAACCCCCGGCTGCGGGCGTATAGCGCGAGGTACTTGCGCCGCACGTAATTCGCCTCGATCAGGGCAAACGCCAGTCCGCGCCAGCCATCCAGAAAGCCCAGTCGCAGCAGGTAGCCACGCACGAAGCGCCATTGCGGATTCACCACCACCGGGGTCAGCCCGCAGCGCCGGCCGCGCTCGTACATCGCCTGCGCCATCAGCCCGGCGTAGCGCTGCATGCGGTTCTGATGGTCGGCGAGACTGCGGTAGGGGTAGTGCTCGAGATGGCCGTGAAGCCGCCCCGTGCGGCCCTGCACCCGGGTATTCTCGTGAACCTCGTAACCGCTCCAGCCGCCGCGGCGGCGGTCGAACAGGCGCACCAGGCGGTCCGGGTAGGCGTTGCCATGACGCAGGAAGCGGCCGAAGTAGTCGGTGATGCGCGGTACGGAGAAGCCGGCGGCTGCCGCGAAGCCCTGCGCCCTGAGTGCGAGAATCTCCGCGCGCAGCGCCGCGCTCACGCGCTCGTCGGCATCGACGCACAACACCCAGTCGTGGCGCGCCGCATCGACGGCGAACTGCTTCTGCGAGCGGTAACCCGGCCAGTCGCGCTCGATGACCCGCGCTCCGAGGGCGGCCGCGAGCTCGCGCGTGCCGTCGGTGGAATGCGCATCGACCACGACGATTTCGTCGCAGAAGCTGACGGAACGCAGGCAGGCTTCGATACGCTCGGCTTCGTTGAAGGTGATAATGCAGGCGGACAAGCCGCTGTCACTCGTCACGCGCACCCCGCCGTCGCCTCGCGCAAAGCCCGTAGAATACTCTCAAAATGAGCTCGGTCCTGTTCTACGACCCGGTGTGCCGGCAGCCTTACGACACGCGCACCCTGCACACTTGCGCCCTGGGCGGCACCGAGGCGACCCTGACACGGGTGGCCGATGTGCTCGAGGCGTTCGTGATCCAGCACAACCGCACCGAGGACTGGGCCCGCTATCGCCGGCCGCAGCGCATTTCCGGCATCACGCACGTGATCGTGAACCGCGACTCGCGCGCGCTGCCGCTGGTACGCAGGCACTACCCCGGCGCCCGCACCTACCTGTGGCTGCACGACCAGTTGAATCCCGGCTCGCGGCGCGCGCGCTGGCTCGCCGGCACCGCCGCGCTGTTGCGCGAAATGGCGGTGACGGTGGTGTGCGTATCGGACTCGCAGCGCCGCGGCGTCGAGGCCACGCTGCGCCGCATCGGCGTCGGCGCGCAGGTGCGCGCGCTCACCATCTACAACCCGGTGGAGGACACGCTCACGCCGGACGGCACCCCGGTGGATGAGCGTAAGCTGATATTCTTCTCCTCTCCCAACAAGGGACTGAACTTCACCCTCGATGCCTTCAGCGCGCTCAAGGCGCGCATGCCTGATCTGCGCCTGGTGGTGGGAAATCCCGGCTACCGGGCCGGCGGCGACGATCGCCGCGCGGGGGTCGAGTTCCTCGGCCCGCAGCCTCAGGCGCGCATCCACGCCGAGGTGCGCGCTGCGCTGTGCACCTTCTTTCCCAACTTCGTGATTCCGGAGACCTTCGGCCTGGTGTTCGCCGAATCCCACGCCGTGGGTACGCCGGTGCTCACTCACGATTGCGGCGCGGCGCTGGAAGTCGTCGGCGACCCGCGGCAGGTGCTGCCGCTCACCCCAGGGTACCGGCTCTACGAGGCCGCTGTGGGCGGCCTGCCGTCGCGCTGGCGGCGGCTGCCGGCGCGACTCGCAGCGAGCGCCGGGCTGTTCGATGCCTATCTCGAGCGCATCCGCGCCTGGCGCGGCGGTGAGCGGCCGCACACCGGTCCCGATGCGCGTTTCCGCCTGAGTACCGTCACGGAGCAGTGGCGCGCGCTGCTGTCGACCTGAGGGCGTCGTCCGCGACGGCCGCGGGTACGGCGCGCGCGTCCGCCGCCGCGCCCAGCGCGCACCACGCCGCAAACACCGTCTCCACGGAAATCTGATCGAGGCGGGTGGACTGCGGCGGTCCGCCTACCCCGATCACCGGCGAGCCGCTCGGGCTGCGCGGCAGCCACTGCTGCTGGGGGTGCGCGCCGAACAGCACCACCAGCGGCAGGCCGAGTGCCGCCGCCGCATGCGCAGGACCGGTGTCGACGGAGATCATGCTGTGCGCCCGGACACACAGCGCCAACAGCCGCGGCAACGGCAGCTCGGCCGCCACCACCGCGGGCAGCTGCACCGCGGCGGCGATCCACTCGAGCAGCCGTGACTCGCGCGGCGCGCCGCACAGCACGATGAGCGCCTGCGGCAGCTGCGCATGAATCCGGCGCAGCAGCGCCGCCCAGCGCTCGAGCGGCCACGCCTTGTCGTCCGCGTCTGAGATGCGCAGCCGCCGGCCGCGCATGGTACGGCGGTTGCCGGGCTGTACCAGTATCAGGGTCCGGTCGCGCCAGCCTTGCCGCTCGAGCCACGCCGCGCATTCGGCGCGCGCCGCGGCCGACACCTCCAGGCGCGGCGCGCAGCGCGGCGCGGGCGCCGGCCACGGGTAGTCTTGCGCGTCGAACGCCGCGGGCGTCATCCGGCCGAAGCTCACCAGGCGGTCTACCCAGTGCGTCGGCGCAAGTTTGGACGCGGGGGGTAGGGTGGTGTCCAGGCCCGCTTGCGCATCGACCCGGTGCGTCGGCGCAATTTTGGACGCGTGGGGTAGGGTGGTGTCCAGGCCCGCTTGCGCGAGAAATACGCAGCGCCCAGCTTCGATGCCGCTGAAGCGCAGCAGGCGTCGGATCCTCGCGAGCTTGCGCGCATCGGTCTCGCAGACATAGACCGGGCCGGCGCGGCCGGCGCGCAGCGCCCGCAGCGTACGCCACCAGGCCGGGTCTAGAGCCCACGCGGTGTAGCGATGCAGGCACGACACGCGCGCCACATCGCCGTGAACCGCGTAGATCTCACCCGGCCAGGTGCCGGCGCCGATCACGTGACAGGGAAGACCGAAGCGCCGATGCAGGATTTCCAGCAGCGCGGACAGCAGGATCAGGTCCCCGACCCGGCCGAACCAGATGACGATCGGCTGCACGGGGGGTGCCGGCATGACTCCTCACCGCAGTGGGAAGCACATAAGCTAGTCGGGTCGGGGCGGCCGTGGCAAGCGAGTCATAGATGCGTGCTTTTGCCTGGTTTCTGGCACTGATGGCGCTGGCGCTGGCGGCCATCGCCGTATTCAGCTACCCGGCGTGGATGCTGCTGCATCCGTATTTCGACTTCCCGTTCCACCGCGTCGGCGAGCGCATCGGCATGCTCGCGTTGCTGGTGGGGTTCCTGCTCGTCGCGCGGCACCTGAGGCTCGCCGACCGGGTGAGCCTGGGTTACGGGCTCGCGCGCCGCGCGTTCCTGCGCGAGATGTCGCTCGCGCTCATCCTCGGCGTGGCGAGCATGCTGGCGGTGGTCGGCCTGATGAGTGCGCTGGGGCTGCTCGAGTGGACGCCGGCCGCACGCCTCAGCGGCACGGATCTGCTGCGCCTGGTTGCGCTGCGCGTCGTCAGCGGCTTCGCGGTGGCGTTCATCGAGGAGACGTTCCTGCGCGGCGCGATGCACAGCGCGATCGAGCGCGAATCCGGGCCGCGCCTTGCTGTGCTGCTGACGGCGCTGTTGTATGCGGGGACGCATTTCCTGGCCAGCTACCACATCGCGCCGGCGCAGGTCACGCCGCGCAGCGGGCTCGAGCTGCTGGCCGGGACACTGCACTCGTGGGCGCACCCGGCAGGCATAGCGGATGCGTTCCTGGCTCTGCTGGCCGTGGGCGTGGTGCTCGGCATGGTGCGCGCGGCGACCGGCAACATCGCCGCCTGCATCGGCCTGCACGCGGGCTGGGTGTGGGTGATGCTGGTCACGCACGAGCTGACACGGCCGGCGCGCGGCGCGCCGCTTGGCTTTCTGCTCAGCCGCTTCGATGGTTTCGTGGGCTGGCTGGTGCTGGCGTGGACCGCCGTGCTGGCGGTGCCGTTGTGGCGTTACTACGTGGCTCGCACTGCGCGCATGGGCCGACTGACTTAGCTGGCCGCAAGCGCAAAAACAGGCTTTTCGGGGCCGCCGCAAGTACTTCCCTGTAGGCTGCGGGCGCGGCGTCGTGCCGCGCACGCCCCCGAAAATCCTTTTTTGCGCTCGCGGCTACCTGTCAGTTCAGCTGCACCGGCGCAAACCCGTCCTTGCGCAGCAGCTCGAGCAACCCTCCCTCACCCACCAGGTGCAACGCGCCCACGATCACCAGGCAGTTGCCCTCGCCGTGCAGGAGCTGCTCGATCTGCGGCAGCCAGCGCCACGATCACCAGGCAGTTGCCCTCGCCGTGCAGGAGCTGCTCGATCTGCGGCAGCCAGCGCTGATTGCGGTCCGTCACCAGCGGGCGATACAGCCCCGGGAAGGCGCGGTATTCGCGCGCCAGCAGGGCGGCGAGCCTGGCCGCGTCGCCGCGGCGCCAGGCTCCGAGCACCGCCTCCATCTCGCTGGCGGACTCCTTCAGCTCAGTGAGCGTCTGGTCCAGCAGCCGCAACTGATCCTCGCGCGACAGCGCCTCGAGGCCTCCGAGCTCCTCGGACAGAGTCTCCAGGCCCGCGGTCGGCTTGCCGTCGGATTGCGCGCGCTGCACGAGCTGCGCCTCGACACCCTGTTGCGGATCGAACCCCAGGTGCAGGTACTCAAGGTCGGCGAGCTCGATCCCCACGATCCAGGGCGACTGGCCGTCGAGGACCTGCATCGAGAGGCCGAGGTCGGCCGCCGCTGCACTCACACGCGTGTAGCGCGACTCCCCGAGCACACCGCGCAGCGTGGTACCCGCCGGCAGTGCGCCATGCTCACTCATCCAGCCGGCCACCTGCAGCGGATCGAGTTGGCCCAGATCGAGCTCCATCACGAGCTTGCCCGAATCCGCATAGGCGCGCTCAAACGCCGGCGGCAGCGCTGCGTCCTGCGCCGGCAGCAAGTGCACGGAACCCGCCAGGTATACGGTGTTGTGTGCGCCGCGGACCGCCCACACGGGGCCGGCGGCGTGAGCGCTCAGGCTGCCGAGCAGGCCGAGCGCGAGGAACCACCGGCGTGCTGTTCGACCCATACGACCTCCGTCAGCAGCGAGCCGTCGGCGCGCAGCTCCAGCGTACGATAGGCCGGCGGGCGGCGGTCCACCGCGAATTCGTCGACGTTCGGCAGGAACTGCGCGCAGGTCGAAGGCGTCGCCAGCAGCCGCACGCCCTGGCGCAGGGCGTCGTAATTCTGATGCACGTGGCCCCACACGATGGCGCGCACGTTGCGATGCCCGTCGATGACGCGCAGGAACTCGGCCGCATTCGTCAGCCCCACGCGATCCAGCCAGCGGCTGGCCATCGGCACCGGATGGTGGTGCAGGCACACCATGCAATGGCGCTTGCCGGCGCTGGTCAAAGCCACCTCGAGCCCGGCGAGGGCCGGTGCGCTCAGGGCGCCGCTGGCCGAGCCCGGCAGGCAGCTGTCGAGCAGCACGATACGCCAGCGCCCCAGGTCGACGAAACCGCCGAGCACGAACGGCTCTCCGGCGAGCTCGCGCTGCATGGCCTGGGGCTCATCGTGATTGCCGGGCAGGCACAGCACCGGCAGTCCCAGCGCACCAAACAGGCGGCGGAAGTGCGGGTATCCAGCCGGGTCATCCTGTACGAGATCACCGGTCACCAGCAGCGCATCCGGTGGCCAGTCGCGCGCACGCGCGTGGGCCAGCGCCGCGGTCAGCGCCGGCAGCGTCGCCACTCCACGCAGCGATTCGTTCTCGTCGCCGTAGAGGTGCGGGTCGGTAAAGTGAGTCAGACGCACTGCGCTCATGAGGGAAGCGTAGCAGAGCCCCTCTGGCGCCGGCAGTGAACCAGGTCGCCGCGCGAGTGGCGTCAGCGACTTGCGACATGGCACCCGAACGCCGGCTGATGCGGATAATGTGAAACAGGCCCGCGCCCAAGTCGCGTATGCGGGAACTTAAGTCGCCTCGGAGCGTACACGGGCTTAGGCCCCGGCTTATGTCCGTGTGATTGAGCAACGGGCGCGACTGGTAGAGAATGCGCGCCCCTGCACCGTGCGCGCGCCTCGAGCCGAAGCGCGGCACCTGCCGTCGGAGACCTGAGCATGCGGCCGAAGCGCCGCCCGAAGAGCCGCATGACTACACGCCGCGAACTCGCCAATGCCATCCGCGCCCTGTCCATGGACGCGGTGCAGCGCGCAAACTCCGGACACCCCGGCATGCCGATGGGAATGGCCGACATCGCTCAGGTCCTGTGGGGGGATTTCCTGCGGCACAACCCGGCAAATCCGCGCTGGGCCGACCGCGATCGCTTCGTGCTCTCGAACGGTCACGGCTCGATGCTGTTGTATTCGCTGCTGTATCTCACCGGCTACCCGCTCACCATCGAGGACCTCCAGCACTTCCGCCAGCTCGGCAGCAAGACGCCCGGCCACCCCGAATACGACCTGCACTACGGTATCGAGACCACGACCGGGCCGCTGGGCCAGGGACTTGCCAACGCAGTCGGTATGGCGCTCGCGGAACGGCTGCTCGGCGCGCAGTTCAACCGTCCGGGCTTCGACGTGGTCGATCACTACACCTACGCCTTCTGCGGTGACGGCTGCCTGATGGAAGGGGTGTCGCACGAGGCGTGCTCGCTGGCGGGTACACTCGGGCTGGGGAAACTCATCGTCTTCTACGACGACAACGGCATTTCGATCGACGGTGAAGTGAGCGGCTGGTTCACCGACAACACTCCGGAGCGCTTCAGCGGCTACGGCTGGCACGTGGTGCCCAACGTCGATGGGCTCGATGCCGGCGCGGTGAGCCGTGCGATCCAGGCGGCGCGCGCGGCGCGCGATCGTCCGTCGCTGATCTGCTGCAAGACCATCATCGGCTACGGCGCGCCTCACAAACAGGGCACCAAGGAGGCGCATGGCGAGGCGCTGGGGGCGGAGGAGGTGGCCGCGGCGCGCCTGCAGCTCGCCTGGCCCCATCCGCCGTTCGTGGTGCCGGAGGAGATTCGCGCCGCGTGGGATCAGCGCGCCAAGGGAGCCGCGCTGGAAGCCGCATGGCGGGAACTGTTGGCGCGCTACGGGCAGGCGTTCCCGCAAGAGGCGCGCGAGTTCGAGCGCCGCAGGCGCGGGGAGCTGCCGCACAACTGGCCGCAGAGCGCGGCGCAGATGCTCGAGACGATGCTCAAGCAGGCGGCGCCCCAGGCGACGCGCCAGTCCTCGCAGGCGGTGCTCAACATCCTCGCTCCCGCGCTGCCGGAGGTTCTGGGCGGCTCCGCGGATCTCACCGGGTCGAACAACACGCTGTTCAAGGGCGCGCGCACCATCACGCCCGCGCAGGGAGCGGGCGACTACCTGCATTACGGCGTGCGCGAGTTCGGCATGACGGCGATCATGAACGGCATCTCGCTGCACGGTGGCTTCATCGTCTACGGCGGCACGTTCCTGGTGTTCTCCGACTACGCGCGCAACGCCGTGCGGCTCGGCTGCCTGATGAGCCTGCGTGTCATCCTGGTGTACACCCATGACTCCATCGGCCTCGGCGAGGACGGGCCGACGCATCAGCCGATCGAGCACTTGAGCAGCCTGCGCGCCATGCCGCACATGAATCTGTGGCGTCCGTGTGATGCGGCGGAGACCGCCGTGGCCTGGACGCTCGCCGTCGAGCGCCCGGGCCCGACGGCGCTGGTGCTCACCCGCCAGCCGCTGCCGCAGCAGCCGCGCACACCGGCGCAGCTGGCCAACATCCGCCGCGGCGGCTACGTGCTGCTCGACTGCAGCGGCACGCCGGAGGTGCTGGTGATCGCTACCGGTTCCGAGGTCGGCATCGCGGCGCAGGCCGTCAACGGCGTGAACGCCGGCGGCCGGCGCGTGCGCCTGGTGTCGATGCCCTCGGCCGAGACCTTTGACGCGCAGGACGCCGCGTACCGCGACAGCGTGCTGCCGCGCGCTCTGACGCGCCGCCTGGCAGTGGAGGCGGGTGCCACCCAGAGCTGGTGGCGTTACGTGGGCCACACCGGCCGGGTGCTCGGCATCGACCGTTTCGGCGCCTCGGGCAAGGCGGCCGACGTGTTCCCGCATTTCGGCTTCACGGCCGATAATATCGCGCAACAGATACGCCAACTGCTGGAGGGATGAGCGCATGGCAATCAAGGTCGGGATCAACGGCTATGGACGCATCGGGCGCAACGTGCTGCGTGCCCTGTACGAGAGCAAGCGCACCGGACAGCTGCAGATCGTGGCGCTCAACGATCTGTGCGATTCCAAGGCCAATGCGCACCTGACGCGCTACGACACCGTGCACGGCAGGTTCCACGGCGAGGTGCAGGTCGACGGCGACTACATGGTCGTGAACGGCGATCGCATCCGCGTGTTTGCCGAGCGCGACCCCGCCAAGGTTCCCTGGGGCGAGGTGGGGGCCGACTACGTGCTCGAGTGCACGGGACTGTTCACCAGCAAGGCGAAGGCCGGCGCACACCTCAAGGGAGGTGCCAAGAGGGTGGTGATCTCCGCCCCCGGCGGCGAGGACGTCGATGCCACCATCGTGTACGGCGTGAACCATAACGTGCTGAAGAACGGCTACACCGTGATCTCCAACGCCTCCTGCACCACCAACTGCCTGGCACCGGTCGCCAAGGTGCTGCACGACAAGGTGGGCATCACGGCCGGCATCATGACCACCATTCACGCCTACACCAACGATCAGGTGCTGACGGACGTCTACCATCCCGACCTGCGGCGCGCCCGCTCGGCGACCATGTCGCAGATCCCGACCAAGACCGGCGCCGCCGCCGCCGTGGGCCTGGTGCTGCCGGAGCTCAAGGGCAAGCTCGATGGTTTCGCGGTACGGGTGCCGACCATCAACGTGTCGCTGGTGGATCTCACCTTCACCGCCAGGCGTGCCACTTCCGTCGAGGAAGTGAACAAGGCCCTGCAGCAGGCGGCGGCGGGTGCGCTGCAGGGGATCCTCGCCTACAACGACGCGCCGCTGGTGTCGATGGACTTCAACCACGATGCCCACTCCTCGGTGTTCGACGCGACCCTCACCAAGGTGATCGAGGGCACGCTGGTCAAGGTGTGCGCCTGGTATGACAATGAGTGGGGATTCTCCAACCGCATGATCGACACCACGCTGGCGTGGTCGCGCGTTTCATGAAGTTATTGCGCATGGCCGACACGGACCTGCGCAACCGGCGGGTCCTCATCCGGGAAGACCTGAACGTGCCGGTGCACGACGGGGTGGTGACCAGCGATGCCCGCATCCGCGCGGCGCTGGCGACCATCCGCTATGCCCTCGACCAGCACGCCAAGGTGTTCGTCATCTCGCACCTCGGCCGGCCGCAGGAGGGGCAGGAGACCGAAGCGCTGTCGCTGGCGCCGGTGGCAGTGCGCCTGTCGGAGCTGCTCGGCAAACCCGTGCCGCTGCGCAAAGCTTGGCTGGACGGCGTCGATTGTGCCGCCGGCAGCGCCGTGCTGTGTGAGAACGTGCGCTTCAACAAGGGCGAGAAGGCAGACGATGAGCAGCTGTCACGTCGCATGGCGGCGTTGTGCGAGGTGTTCGTGATGGATGCCTTCGGCACCGCGCACCGCGCCGAGGCGAGCACCCACGGCGTGGCGCGCTACGCGGCGGTGGCCTGCGCAGGCCCCTTGCTGGTGGGCGAGCTGGAAGCCCTCGAGCGCGCGCTGCAGAAGCCCGCCCGGCCCCTGGTGGCGATCGTCGGCGGCTCCAAGGTCTCGACCAAGCTGCTGGTGCTCGAGTCGCTCCTCGAGAGGGTCGACCAGCTGATCGTGGGCGGCGGCATCGCCAATACCTTTCTCGCCGCGACCGGTATCGCCGTCGGCAAGTCGCTCTACGAGGCGGAGATGCTCGACGTCGCGCGCCGCCTGCTGGAGAAGGCGCGCGCGCGCGACACGCAGATCCTGCTGCCGACGGATGTCGTGGTCGGCAAGGAATTCGCCGCCACCGCGCACGCGGATGTGCGTGGCGCGAGCGAGGTGCGCGCCGATGACATGATTCTCGACATCGGGCCGGACACCGCCGACCGCTGCAGCGCGCTGCTGCAGGCCGCCGGCACCATCATCTGGAACGGGCCGGTGGGGGTGTTCGAGTTCGCGCAGTTCGGCGAAGGCACGCGCGCCATCGCCTTGGGCGTCGCGCGCGGCAAGGCCTTCTCGCTCGCCGGCGGTGGCGACACGCTCGCCGCCATCGAGAAGTACGGGGTCGAAGACGGCATCTCCTACATCTCCACGGGGGGCGGCGCATTCCTCGAGTTCGTCGAAGGCAAGACGCTGCCGGCGGTCGCCATCCTCGAGGAGCGCGCTCGCGCGGCTGTGCGCGCTTAAGCCATGCTGAGACGCACCAAGATCGTCGCCACGGTGGGCCCGGCCACCGACTCCCTGGAGGTGCTGACGGAAATGATGCGCGCCGGTGTGGACGTCGTGCGCCTCAACGCCTCGCACGGCACGGTCGCGGACCGCAGGCGGCGGCTGGCGCTGGTGCGCGAGGCCGCGCAGCGCGCCGACAAATGCATCGGCGTGCTGCTCGACCTCGGGGGACCCAAGATCCGCATCGAGGGCTTTCGCGACGGCCCCGTGCAGCTCGTGGAAGGCGCCGCCTTCACGCTCGACACCGCGCTCGATCCCAAGGCCGGCACTGCCGCGCGGGTGGGCGTCGCCTACAAGGATCTGCCGCGTGACGTGGCACCGGGCGACACGCTGCTCCTGTGCGACGGGCAGATCGTGCTGGACGTCGAGCGCGTCGGCGACACGACCATCGATACCCGCGTGCGCGCAGGCGGGGAGCTCTCCGATCGCAAGGGCCTCAATCGCCAGGGCGGCGGCATCTCGGCGCCCGCGGTCTCGGTGCGCGACCACGAGGACATCCAGTTCGTCGCCGACGAGGGCGTGGATTACATGGCGGTATCGTTCGCGCGCGATGCCGCCGACATGGAGCAGGCACGCGCGCTGCTGCGTGCGGCGGGCGGCAAGGCGCACCTGGTCGCCAAGGTCGAGCGCCACGAAGCCATCGACAATCTCGCCGGCATCATCGAGGCGAGCGATGTGGTCATGGTGGCGCGCGGCGACCTGGGCGTCGAGATGGGCTACGCGGAGCTCACCGGCCTGCAGAAGACCATCATCCATGAGACCCGCACCCACAACCGCGTGGTGATCACCGCGACGCAGATGATGGAGTCGATGATCCAGAACCCGGTGCCGACGCGCGCCGAGGTGAGCGACGTCGCCAACGCGGTGATGGACGGCACCGATGCGGTGATGCTGTCGGCCGAGACCGCCACCGGACGCTATCCGGTCAAGGCGGTGCAGGCGATGGCGCAGGTCATCGAGGGAGCCGAGAAGTATCAGCTCACCCACACCCGCGCCCGCCAGCGCATCAAGGAAGGCCAGTTCCAGGGGACCGAGGAAGCAATCGCCATGGCCGTCATGTACACGGCCAATCACATGAAGGTGCGCGCCATCGTGGCGCTGACGGAATCGGGCGCCACGCCCCTGTGGATGTCGCGCATCCGCTCCGATATCCCCGTCTACGCGTTCACGCGCCACGAAGCGACCCGCCGGCGCGTGACATTGTACCGCGGCGTCTACCCGGTGATCTTCGACGTCACCGGACCGGACAACTCCACCGAGAGCCTGTACCGCGCGCTGTTCACGCGGCTGCTGGAGCTGCAACTGGTCAAGAAGCGCGATCTGGTGATTCTCACCAAGGGCGAACTGTCGGGCGTGCAGGGCGGCACCAACTCCATGCAGATCCTGAAGGTCACGCTGGACTGAAAGAGCCGCGCACATGCGGACGCTGAAGTACCTCGGCGCCGCCGCTGCGCTGTTCCTGCTCGCGGCCCTTGCCCTCGGCTGGCTGCTGTTGCGCGCCTCGCTCCCGCATCTGGACGGTGCGCTGCGCCAGCCGGGGCTCACGAGTGCCGTGCGCATCACGCGCGACTCACGCGGCGTGCCCACCATCGAGGCCACCGACCGCCTGGACCTCGCGTACGCCACCGGTTTCCTGCACGCGCAAGACCGTTATTTCCAGATGGATGTGTCGCGGCGCCTCGCCGCCGGGGAGCTGGCGGAGCTCTTCGGCAGCGTCGCCCTCGAGCAGGACCGCAACGCGCGCCTGTTCAGGTTTCGCTCTGTCGCCCGCGAGGTCCTCGCGCAGGCGGCAGCCGCGGAGCGCGCGGTGCTCGAGGCGTACGCGCGCGGCGTGAATGCCGGGCTCGCGCGCCTTGCCGGACGGCCGTGGGAGTACTGGGTGCTGGGCGCACCCCCGCTCCCGTGGCGCCCGGAGGATACGATCCTGGTCGAGCACGCCATGTGGTGGGATCTGCAGGTGAATGGCCTGCGGCGCGAGATCCTGCGGCAGCAGATCAACGCGCGGCTCGGCGGTGCGCAGTGCGGCGCGCGCTGGAAGTGCGGCCTCAGCTTCCTGTATCCGGCCGGAACCAGCTGGGATGCGCCCGCGGCGCCTGCGTCGCAGGGCGCGGTGAGTGCGGCGCCTGCGGTGCCGCCCGCGGAGGTGCTCGATGTGCGCCACGGCAGCGCGGCGTCGGCCGCGTCCGCGAGCGTCCCGCGCTCGCCGGCAGCGGGCAGCAACAGCTGGGTGGTCGCGGGCCGCCTGACTACGACGGGCGCGGCGCTCGTCGCCAACGATATGCACCTCGGGCAGCGGGTCCCGCCGGTCTGGTATCACGCCCGCCTGCGGACCGTCGCCGGCGCCGGCACACAGGCCCTCGACCTGAACGGCGTCACGCTGCCCGGAGCACCGCTGCTGGTCGCCGGGTCGAACGGACACATCGCCTGGGGCTTCACCAACAGTTACGGCACCTGGCTGGATGTCACCCGGGTGCCGTGCACTGCGGTGGGGCAGCATGAGCTGACGACGCCCGCCGGCCCGGTGGCGCTGTCGGTGGTGCGCGAGGAGATCCGGGTGCACGGCACGCAACCGCAGGTGCTGGAAGTGAAATCCGCGGCCGCGGGCGTGTTGCTGCGCGCCGATGAGACGCAGCACAACTGTTGGTTCGGCTCCTGGCTGGCGCAGAATCCGGCCGCGACCAACTTAGGTCTCATGGCGCTCGAGCGCGCCACCTCGGTCGCCGAGGCGCTGGCGCTCGCCCCAGCCGTGGGCATTCCCCACCAGAACGTGGTGATCGGCGACGCCCAGGGCCACATCGGCTGGACCATCTACGGGCGCATCCCGGAGGACACCGGACCGGCGCGCGCCCGCGGCGGCGCGCCCTGGACCACCGCGGCGGATCACCCGCGGATCGTGGATCCGCCCCTGGGGCGCATCTGGACCGCCAATGCGCGCGTGGATCCGCGATGATCTGCTGGCATTGCAGGGCAACATCACGCCTGCGGACATGTTGCGGATCCAGCTCGATGACCGCGCCGTGTTCCTGGCGCGCTGGCGCACGCTGCTGCTGAGTGTGCTCGATGAGGAGGCACTGCAGGATCACCCGCGGCGCGCCGACTTGCGGCAGCTGGTGGAGGGCTGGAACGCCCGCGCGAGCGTCGACTCGGTCGGCTACCGCCTGGTGCGCGCCTATCGGGAGCGCACCCAGCAGGCGGTGTGGGACATGCTCCTCGACGGGCTCGGCCTCGCGGCGGAGCAGGACGTGCCGCCGCCGGCGCAGTTCGAAGGTCCGCTGTGGCAGCTCCTCACGGCGCAGCCGCTGCATCTGCTGGCGAAGAGCTATCCCGGCTGGCCGCAGTTCCTGCGTGCGCAGGTCGACGCTACCATCGCCGAGCTCGGCGCGAGCTGCCCCGAGCTCGCGCACTGTACCTGGGGAGCACACCACCTGGTGCAGATCCGTCATCCGCTGTCGCGCTCCCTGCCGTGGCTCGCCTCATTCCTCGACATGCCGACCCTGGAACTCCCCGGCGACCACGACATGCCGCGCGTGCAGGACGGGGCGATCTTCGGCGCCTCCGAGCGCTTCGCCGTCTCTCCCGGCCACGAGGAGCAGGGTTACCTGCACCTGCCGGGCGGACAGAGCGGGCATCCACTGTCGCCGTATTACCGCGCCGGCTTCACGCAGTGGGCGCTTGGTACGCCGCTGCCGTTTCTGCCCGGACCCGCCGAGCACACGCTCACACTCACCCCTGACTGAGCCGCACTTCGTAGGAGCCTGCCCTGGAAAGTCCCTTCCGCGACCGCCGTAAATCCGTCCCTGGAGGCTCCGGAAAAAACGTCCTGTTTTTTTACGGTCGCGGAAGAGACTTTCCAGGCGAGTCTCCGCTCGCTGTTCCGCGCATGTTCAGGCGCGCACGGTTAGACTCGCTCTGTATGAGTAATCAACGCTTCACCGGCACCGACCAGTATGTTGCCACCGACGATCTGATCGCCCGCTCGCTGGCGCGCCCGCTGCATGAGTGGCACATCAAGGCGAGCAGCAAGGCGCAACAGGGGTGCGCATCGCGCGCGAGCTCGTGGGTCAACGGATGTTTGCGCTGACGATCGCGGGACTGGATCTCGCCATCAACGAGCTCAAACACTCGTTTCCCGGTGTTGGAATTGCGCGCGCGGCTGCCGCTGCGACTTCCATCACACAGGGTCCGGCGCCGGCGGTTTCATAATAGCCGGCGGGGTGTACTCACCTTATGGATTCCCTCAGCGACACTGCGCTCAGACCCGACCTCCGCCCGACCGTCGGGCTGGTGCTGACCGGCGGCGGCGCGCGCTCGGCGTACCAGGTGGGCGTGCTGCGGGCGCTCGCCGAGCTGTTGCCGCGGTCGCGCAATCCGTTCCAGATCATCGTCGGCACCTCCGCGGGCGCGGTGGCGGCGGGCGTGCTGGCCGCCGAGGCGCATCACTGGCGGCGCGCGGTCGCGGGACTGGAACAGGTGTGGGCGAACTTCCGCTCGAGCCAGGTCTTTCACGTGGACGCGCGGCACATGATGCGCGCCGGTGCCCACTGGGTGCTGGCGCTGATCTCCGGAGGGCTGGTGCTGTCGCCGCCCAAATCGCTGCTCGACAACACCCCGCTGCGCGAACTGCTGGGCGTGCATGTGGACTGCACCGGTATCCGCCGCAGCATCGCGCGCGGGCACCTGCGGGCCCTGGCGCTGTGCTCAACCAGCTACGCCACCGGCCGCTCGGTCGCCTTCTACGACGGCGTCGACTCCATCGCCGACTGGGCCCGTGTGCAGCGCGTCGGCTGCCGCACCGAGATGACGGTCGATCATCTGATGGCGAGCGCCGCCATCCCGTTGCTGTTCCCGCCGATGAAGATCGGTGAGGAGTACTTCGGCGACGGCGCCATGCGCCAGATCCATCCCCTGAGCCCGGCGATCCACCTGGGAGCCGACCGCCTGCTGGTGATCGGCGTGCGTGCCCGGCGCGCCGCCGGCGTGACCGTGGACCGCCTGCACACCGTCATGCCGACGCCGGGGGAGATTTTCGGCTACATGCTCGACACGCTGTTCACCGACCAGATCTACGGCGATCTCGAGCAGCTCGAACGCATCAACACGCTGGTGCACAGCGCGCCGCAGGCCGCCCGCGGCGAACGGCCGATCGAGACGCTGATGCTGGCGCCGAGTGTCGATCCGCGCGAGATCGCGGCGCGCCACGTGGGCGAGATGCCGCAGGGACTGCGGGTACTGCTGCGGGTGATCGGCGGCCGCGACGTATCCGGCTACCAGCTGGCGAGCTACCTCATGTTCGAGGCCGGCTACACGCGCGCGCTGATCGAGCTCGGCTACCGCGATGCCATGGAGGCGCGCTCGGCGCTCTTGGCGTTCATGAGCGGCGAGAAGCTGCCGCAGGTGATGACCGCCGCCGGAGTTGCGCAGGCGACCTGAAAGGCCCGCGCCGGCGACCGCCCACCCCCCCTCCGACACAATCCGCCGCCGCCGCCGATGCTGCTTTGCATGCATTGCCGATTTTCATCGACAATCGCGCCACCCGGGCCAAACCCCACCTGCGCGGGCGGACGGAGGAGAGCTTGCGATTCGAAGACGCCCAACGCGCGCTGCAACAGTTTCTCGCGCCCCTCACGGTGGACGAGTTTCTCGACCAGACTCTGGCGGGCGGCTTTTGCAAGATCGAGGGCGGAGAGACGAGCCCGCGAATCGGACTGCTCGGATCGGACCCGCAGGCGGTGCTGCTGGAAGCGTTTCGCCTGGCGCCCAAGCTGAGCTTCCACTCCGCCAATCCGCTCGGGCCGCCGCCCTCGCTCGAAGCAATCGCCGACGCCGGTGACTTTCGACAGCGCATCGAGCAGTTTCACGCGCGCAACTACTCGGTGCGATTTCCCGAGCTGCGGCCGCTGTCGCCCGCGCTCGAGTACCTGGCGCGGGCGCTGGAGGTTCTGTTGCATCAGCCCGTGAGCGCCTCGGCGTTCTGGAGCCGCGGCGGCATGCGCGCTCCGGTGCATTGCGATGACCATGACCTGATCGTGGTGCAGCTGCGGGGCATCAAGCGCTGGTACGTCTCGAGCAAGCCTTCGGAGCTGCCCAACCCCTGGAAGGGCATACCCGGTGATCCGCCCGACCTCGGGACGCACGCCACGGTCGACGTGCGTCCCGGAGATCTCATGTACCTGCCGCGCGGCACGCTGCACAGCGTGGATTCCGATACCGAGTCGCTGCACCTCTCAATAGGGTTCACGCCGCTGACGGTGCGCGAGGCGGTGACCGCCGCGCTCTACCAGCTGTGCGAGCTCGATCAGACGCTGCGCGCGACCGTGGGCGGTCGGCTCGCGTTCCAGCTCCTGGGCGTGGGATTCGAGCGCTTTGTCCCCCCGGTGGTGGAGGCGGTCGAACGCCTGCGCAGCGCCTGTCGCACGCCGGGATTCCTTGCCTCAGCGATGCAACGACGCTCGGCGCGGGTGATCGCCTCTCTCGAGGCGCTGCCCGCGGTCGAAGCGACACCTCCCATCGATGTGGATACCGTGCTCACCCACACCGACGCGGCCTTCTGTCATTTGAGCGCCAATGCCGAAAAGATCGACTTCAGCTATCCCGGCGGACACCTCTATATCCATCGGGGAGCCGAGAAAGACCTGCTCTACATGGCGAACACCGCGACTTTTCGGGTGCGGGACGTCCCGGGGCAGCTCACCGACGAGGTGCGTGTGGCGCTCGCCACCAGCCTGGTACAGATCGGCTTTCTGCAGGTGGTGCCGGCAGCGGCCGTGGTCGCACGCACCCTCTAGGCGCTCTCTTCGGTCGCCGCCTGCGGGCGCGGCTGGAAGAGCTTGGCGTCGGGCAGACCGCTGTGCCGCGCCGTGACGCTGCGGTACTCGCTGGCGAACACCTCGGCCAGCCGGTCGACGATGTACACCGAGCGGTGCTGTCCGCCGGTGCATCCGACCGCCACGGTGAGGTAGCCGCGGTTGCTCGCCTGGTACTCCGGCACGCGGCCGCGCACGAAACGCGCGATGTCCGCCACCAGGGTCGCCACGTTGGTGTGGGTCTCGAGAAAACGGATGACCTCGGCATCGCGGCCGGTGAGGTTGCGCAGTCCCGGCTCCCAGTAGGGGTTGGGGAGCGCCCGCGCGTCGAACACGAAGTCGGCGTCCCCCGGGATGCCGCGCTTGAAACCGAATGACTCGAAGCTGATCGACAGCCGTCCGGCGCTGCGCTGCTCGATGCGCTTGTGAATGATGTCACGCAGGGCATGCACGCTCAGGCGCGAGGTGTCGATCAGCAGGTCGGCGACCGAGGCGATCGGCTCGAGGAGCGCGCGCTCCATGGTCATCGCCTCGCGCAGGCCGACGTCACTGCGGCTCATGGGATGCTTGCGGCGCGTTTCCGCGAAGCGCCGCAGCAGCTCGTCCTCCGCTGCGACCAGGAAGATCACCTCGCACTGCAGGCCGCTGCGTTTCAGCTCATCGACCAGCTGCGGCACGCTGGCCACCTCGGCCGCGGTATTGCGTGCGTCGAGCCCGATGGCGGTGCGTTCGTAGGTGGTTTCGGGCCTGCGCACCGTGTAGGAGACGAACGGCTTCAGCAGCGCCGCCGGGATATTGTCGATGCAGTAGAAACCGAGGTCCTCGAGCATGTGCAGGGCCACGCTCTTGCCGGAGCCGGACAGCCCGCTGAGGATGATGATGCGCACGTCTCAATGGTTATCCACGGGCACTGCCGCCGCAAGTCCCGCGGCTGCGCAGCGGGCGCGGCTTCACACCCGCAGCGCGCGGCGCCCCTCGGCGGCATGGTGGTCGGTGCGCTTTTCCTTGTGTTTCTTGATGCAGCGGTCCAGCTTGTCCGCCAGCAGATCGATGGCGGCATACATGTCCTCTTCGGTTGCATCGGCGTGGATGGCGCTGCCGCTCACGTGCAGCGTGGCTTCGGCCTTCTGTCGCAGCTTCTCTACCGTCAACACACAGTGCACGTCGATGACCTGATCAAAGTGTCTGCCGATGCGCTCGAGCTTCTTCTCGACATAACCCCGCAACGCCGGGGTGACTTCGACGTGGTGTCCGGTGACGCTGAGCTGCATGGTCCGTCTCCTGTAGCTGTCTTGAGGTGCTTAGGTATTGGCTCACATCTGTTTCAGTCCCGCCCGCCGGCGCTCGTTCGAGGCGGCGATGCCCATCGCTTCGCGGTACTTGGCGACCGTGCGACGCGCCACCGGAATGCCCTCGGCCGAGAGCAGCTCCGCGATGCGGCCGTCGCTCAGGGGGGCGTCTGCGTCCTCTTCCTTGACGAGCTTGCGGATCTTGGCGCGGATGGCGGTGGAGGAGGTGCCCGAGCCGTCGGCGCCTTCCACCTGGCTCGAGAAGAAGTAGCGCAGCTCGAACACCCCGCGCGGCGTGTGCATGTACTTGCCCGAGGTGACGCGCGAAACCGTCGACTCGTGCATCGCGACCGCTTCGGCGATGTCCTTGAGAATCATCGGCCGCATGTGCTCCTCGCCCTGCTCGAGGAACGCCGTCTGGCGCTCGACGATGGAGCGGGCGACTTTCATCAGGGTTTCGTGGCGGATCTCCAGGCTCTTGAGCAGCCAGCGCGCCTCCTGCAGCTGAGCGCGCATGCTCGCGTGGCTGGCGTTGCGCCCGATGAGGTTGGCGTAGCCTTGATTGAGCCGCACGCGCGGCAGGGTCGCCGGGTTGATCTCCACGCCCCAGCCGTGGTCGGTGCGGCGTACGAACACATCCGGCACCACGTACTGCGCCCTGTTGGCGCTCACGGTGGCGCCCGGACGCGGATGGCAGGAGCGCACCAGGGCGAGCGCCGCGTCGAGCTCCTCCTCGGTGGCGCGCAGCTCGCGGCGCAGCAAGGTCAGCTCGCGCTGCGCGACCAGCTCCAGGTGCTGGCGCGCGATCTGCAGCGCGGTGTCGAAGCCGGGCGTGGCCGGATCCAGCTGCCGCAGCTGCAGCTCGATGCACTCGGCCACCGAGCGCGCGCCGACGCCCGGCGGGTCGAGGGCCTGTACCCTGGCGAGCACGCTGTGCACTTCTTCCGTCGAGCACTCGAGCTCGGGCCACAGCGTGTGCCCGATTTCCGCGAGCGATTCGATGAGATAGCCATCGTCGCTGATGGCATCGACGATGGCGCGCGCCACCGCGAGCTCCCGCGGCGCCAGGCTCGCGAGCTCCAGCTGCCACATCAGGTGATCCTGCAGCGACTTGCCGCTCTCGTCGGCGTATTCCTGCTGGCGCTCGTCCTCGTCGCTGCTCCAGGGGGTCTCGGCGGGACCCACGCTGTGATCGCCCCAGCCCTCATCCAGCACCTCGACCGTGCTCTCGGCGGCGTTGTCCGGGGGCTTGGGCTGCTCGGCGGCGGTCACCCGCACCTCGAAGGTGCCGGTCGCCTCGGCCTCGTCGGGCTCGAGCATCACGTTCGTCTCGAGCAGCTCGCGGATGTGTGCCTGCAGCTCGAGCGCGGGCAGCTGCAGGAGCCGGATCGCCTGCTGCAGCTGCGGGGTCATGGTCAGTTGTTGACCCAGCTTCAGCTGCAGAGAGGGTTTCAGCATGGTGGACTTTGCAAAGGGTGGGTGGCCACCCTTCCGGATTCAATTTGCGTAGCTATTTGAAAAACAAGGTATTTGGCCTTAAACAGTCCGGAGCTATCACAGCCGGAACGACTCACCCAAGTACACCTCACGGACTTGGGGGTTGGCAAGGACTTCTTCCGCACTCCCGGATGCAATGACCGTGCCCTGATTGACGATGTAGGCCCGGGCGCACACGCCGAGCGTCTCGCGCACATTATGGTCAGTGATCAGGACGCCGATGCCGCGGTGCGTCAGCTCGCGGATGATGCGCTGGATATCGAGCACGGACAGCGGATCCACGCCCGCAAACGGCTCGTCCAGGAGCATGAAGCGCGGCTCGGCCGCGAGCGCGCGGGCGATCTCGACTCGCCGCCGCTCCCCGCCCGAGAGCGCCATCCCGAGGGTTCTGCGCACGTGGCCGATGCGCAGCTCCTCGAGCAGCTGCTCGAGGCGCTGCTGGCGCGCGGCGCGCTCCAGGTCCGGCCGGGTCTCGAGAATCGCCATCACGTTGTCTTCCACCGTCAGCTTGCGGAATACCGAGGCTTCCTGCGGCAGGTAGCCGAGGCCGAGCTGTGCCCGGCGGTGCATGGGCAGCAGCGTGATGTCGGTGTCCTCCAGGCGGATACGGCCCGCATCGCACGGCACGAGCCCGACGATCATGTAAAAGGCGGTGGTCTTGCCGGCGCCATTGGGCCCCAGCAGTCCCACGACTTCACCGCGCTCGAGCTCGAGCGACAGGTCGCGCACCACCTGACGGGACTTGTAGCTCTTGGCGAGTCCCGTGGCCTGCAGGGCGCTCATGGCTGCACGGTCGGTTGCGCCCTGGGGTCGCCCTTGCCGGCATCCGCCGGCGGCGGTTTCGCAGGTTCGGTCTTGCCCGGCGCCGGTGCCACGTGCGGTGTGATGGTGATGTGCACACGCTGATCCGTGCCCGGGGATGCGGCGGCCTGCACGCGCTGCTCGCGGATGTTGTACACCAGCAAGGGGCCCGAGATCTCGTTCTGCCCGTCCGTCAGCCAGGCGTCATCGGCCAGCCGCACGGTGCCGTCGCTCAGGTCATAGACGATCTCACCGGCGTGGCCGCGCGCCAGCTGCTCGGAGTCGGTGCGCTTCTGCTCGAACTCGGCGGGTTTGCCGGTGACCGTGGCGCGCGCGATGTGGTTGTCCCTGAATTCGATCGTCGCCTGGTCGGAGCGCAGGTTGCCGTGCAGTTCCGCGTCGATGCGCACCTTGCCGTCGAACGTCCAGCGGCTGTTGGCGAAGTTGAGTCCGGTGGCGCGTGCGTGCTCCGCCTGCACCCGGGTGGCTCCCTGCGATATGACGACATCGGTGAATACCAGCGTGTTCGTGCGGCCGTCGACCTCGGTGGAGGCCGCGTCCAGATTGATCGGTTGCTGGGCGGGCGGCGGGGCCGGCGGCGCCGCAACGTCGGCGGCGCCCAGCGCCGGCGCAACTGCCGCGCTCAGGAACGCGGCGGCCAGCAGCGGCGCCTTACGGCACGGAGGAGAACGAGCCATGCACGGCCGATTCTAACTGCACGTGACGCTCCTTCAACCTGGCGATCAGCCCTTGCGCGTGCAGCTGCCGTCCCGACACCAGCAGCGTGACCGGATCGCGCGTCGTGACGATCTGCGACTGGGTGTCGAACGAGAGGTGCTCGGCGGAGATCTCGGCGGGCTCGCCGCTGTCCGGCAGGCTGCCTGCGATCCGCACGCCACCCTCGAGCTGCACGACACCGCTCCCCTGGGTGAGCTGGCCGCGCGCGGCGCGCGCGGTCCATTGAGTGCCGCCCGTGTCGCGAAAGCCGAGCTGCACCTGTTGCAGGTCCACCGTTCCCTGGTTCGGCTGCTGTTGAATCTGCGCGGCGTCGAGTGTGTACAGCGCTCGTCCGTCGGAGCCGGTCTGGATGACGCGCGCCTTGCGGGCCGCGTAACCCGGGTCGTGGAGCGGTGCGACGCTCGCGGGCGCGTTGTTCTCGCGCTGCGGTCCGGAGAGCACCACGATACCGACGATCAGCGCCACCACCGCGAGGATCGCCAGCAGCCGATAGATCATCGCGGGCGCGCCCGGCGCGCCCGCAGCGCGAGCAGGTGATCGCACACCTCGCGCACCGCGCCGCGCCCGCCGCGCCGGCGGGTCACGACATCGGCGGCGCGCCGTACCTCGCGGTGCGCATCCGCGACCGCGAAGCTGAGCCTTACTGCGCGCATCAACGGCACGTCCGGCAGGTCATCCCCGACACAGGCGCACGCGCCGGGCCGCAGGCCCAGGCGCGCGCACAGGCGCGCCAGGGCGGTGAGCTTGTCCGCCACTCCCTGCAGTACATAGCGCACGCCCAGCTCGCGGCAGCGCGCGGCCACCATGGGCGAGCGCCTGCCCGAGATCACCGCCACCTGCACCCCGGCGCGGCGCAGTTGCGCAATGCCGTGCCCGTCGTGCACGTGAAACACCTTGAGCGCTTCGCCACGCGGGCCGAAGTACAGCCGGCCGTCGGTGAGCACGCCGTCCACGTCCAGCACCAGCAGGCTGATGGCGTTCGGCATGGGCGAGCCGGCCGAGCGCTTCACACGACGCCGGCGCGCAGCAGGTCGTGCACGTTGAGCGCGCCGATGAGGCGGCCGTCCGCGTCGCTGACCGGCAGCGCCGTGATCCGATGCACCTCCATGAGGTGCACGGCTTCGGCCGCGAGCTCGCGCGGGCCGATGGTGCGGGCGTGCGCGGTCATCACGGCGCTCATTACCGTCGTGTGCACATCGATCTGCCGGTCGAGCGCGCGGCGCAGGTCCCCGTCGGTGAACACCCCGAGGATGCGCTCGCCAGGATCGACCACCACCGTCATCCCCAGACCCTTGCGCGACATCTCGATCAGGCCCTCGCTCAAGGGGGCGCCGGGCGCGCTGCGCGGCACCGCCGCGCCGGTACGCATCAGGTCCTCGACGTGCAGCAGGAGCTTCCTGCCCAGCGCGCCGCCGGGGTGGGAGCGCGCGAAGTCCTGCCGGGTGAAGCCGCGCGCCTCGAGCACCGCTACCGCGAGCGCATCGCCCATGGCGAGCGTGGCGGTGGTGCTGGCGGTGGGGGTGAGATTCAGCGGGCAGGCTTCCTCGGGCACGCCGACATCGAGCGCCACGCTCGCGGCGCGAGCGAGCGTCGAATCGGTCCTGCCGGTCATCACGATGAGCGGCACGGCGAGGCGCTTGAGATGCGGCAGCAGCAGCACCAGCTCCGGGGTCTCACCGGAGTTGGACAGCGCCAGCACCGCATCGACGCGGGTGATCATGCCGAGGTCACCGTGCCCGGCTTCCGCAGGGTGCAGAAAGAAGGCCGGTGTGCCGGTACTGGCCAGGGTGGCGGCGATCTTGCCGGCGACGTGCCCGGACTTGCCCATGCCGGTGACCACGACGCGCCCGTGGCAGGCGAGGCAGAGGCGGCAGGCCTGCGCGAACGCGGCCCCGAGCCGTGCGGTGAGCGCCTCGACCGCCCGGGCCTCGATGCCGAGCGCGCGCCGCGCGGAGGCGAGCAGCTGCTCATCGTCGGGTGCCGGGCGGGGGGTGGCCACGGCGGCCGGGTGCGAATCCATGCCGGTCATTATAGGCGCGCTTGAGAGGGGCCATGCAGGCGCGTTTGCACGCCGCAGGCAATCGTCTTACAATCTGCGCATCGATAGGAAAAACGTATGACCACCATAACCGTGTCGTCCAAGTTCCAAATCGTGATCCCGCGGGTCATACGCGAGGCGCTCGGCATCAAGCCGGGCGAGAAACTGCACGCGATAGAGTATCGCGGCCGGATCGAGCTTGTACCTCTGAGGTCGGTCAAGGCGAGCCGGGGATCCCTGAAGGGCATTTCGACCGATGTGCCGCGGGAACCTGACCGTGTATGAATGTGGTGGACTCCTCGGCCTGGCTGGAGTACTTCGCCGATGGTCCGAACGCCGGAGAATTCGCCAAGCCTATCGAGACGACCCGTTCGCTCATCGTGCCCACACTGTCACTTTTCGAGGTGTTCAAGCGGATCGCGCAGCAGCGCGGCGATGACGAGGCGCTGCGCAGCGTGGCCGTCATGGAGCAGGGAAAGGTGGTCGACCTTGACCGGGCCACGGCACTCGCGGCGGCGCGGCTCTCGATCGATCACAGCATCGCGATGGCGGACGGTATCATGCTCGCGACCGCGCAGCGCAGCGGCGCGATACTCTGGACGCAGGACGTGGATTTCGAGGGCCTGCCCGGGGTGCGTTTCCTTGCGAAGCGATGAAGCAGCCTAAGCGGAAGGTTTACGCCCATGAACCCTGAAGACGTCGCGGCGCTGATCCGCGCAGGCCTCCCCGGAGCACAGGTGCGCGTGCAGTCGGATGACAACACCCATTTTGCCGCGCACATCGTCGCGCGCGAGTTCGCGCAGCTGAAGAGCGTGGCCCGCCACCAGCTTGTGTACCGCACGCTGGGGGAGCTCATGGGTCGCGAGATACACGCCCTGTCGATCGAGGCGCTGACGCCCGAAGAATCCGCGCAGGATTAGCATGGACAAGCTGCAGATCCAGGGCGGCGTACCCCTCGAGGGCGAAGTGCGCATCTCCGGCGCCAAGAATGCGACGCTGCCGATCCTCGCCGCCGCGCTGCTCGCGGAGGATCCGGTGGTGATCGCGAACGTGCCGCATCTGAAGGACGTCACCACCACGGTGGAGCTGCTCGGCAGGATGGGCGCCACCGTCACCATCGACGAGCGCATGCGCATCGAGGTGGACGGCTCGACGGTGCGCGAGTGCTTCGCGCCCTACGACCTGGTGAAGACCATGCGTGCCTCCATCCTGGTGCTGGGACCCCTGGTGGCGCGCTACGGGCACGCTGACGTGTCCTTGCCGGGGGGCTGCGCCATCGGCGCGCGCCCGGTGAATATCCACGTCGCGGGACTGCAGGCGATGGGGGCGGACATCACCATCGAGGGCGGCTACATCCGCGCTCGCGCCTCACGCCTGAAGGGCGCGCGGCTGGTGCTCGACACCGTGACGGTCACCGGCACCGAGAATCTGATGATGGCGGCGACGCTCGCCGAGGGTGAGACGATCATCGAGAACGCCGCGCGCGAGCCCGAGGTCGTGGACCTCGCCAACTTCCTCATCGCGATGGGCGCCGACATCCGCGGCGCGGGCAGCGACAAGATCGTCGTGCAGGGCGTGCGGCGGCTGCGCGGCACGACTTACGAGGTGCTGCCGGATCGCATCGAGAGCGGCACCTATCTGGTCGCCGGCGCGATCACCCGCGGTCACGTGCGCATCAAGAGCACGCGCCCCGAGCATCTGGATGCGGTGCTGGCCAAGCTCGAGGAGGCGGGCGCCAGAGTGGATGTGGGCGAGAACTGGGTCGAGGTGGACATGCGCGGGCGGACCTTGAAGGCGGTCGACGTGCGCACCGCCCCGTATCCCGCATTTCCGACCGACATGCAGGCGCAGTTCGCCGCGCTCAACACGGTGGCCTCCGGTGTCGGCACCATCACCGAGACCATCTTCGAGAACCGCTTCATGCATATGCTGGAGATGCGGCGCATGGGAGCGGAGATTCGCCTGGAAGGCAACACCGCCATCATTCACGGCGTCGCCAAGCTCACCGCGGCGCCGGTGATGGCGACCGATCTGCGCGCTTCGGCGAGCCTGGTGCTAGCCGGGCTCATCGCCGAGGGACGTACCGACGTCGAGCGCATCTACCACATCGATCGCGGCTACGAAGCGATCGAGGAGAAGCTGGCACAGCTCGGAGCGCAGATCCGGCGGGTACCAAACTAACGCATTCAGGAGTCAGGCGATGCGGATCGGGATGATCGGGCTCGGGCGCATGGGCGCCAACATGGTGCGGCGCCTGCTGCAGGGTGGCCACGAGTGCGTGGCTTACGATCCCAGACCCGAGGCGGTGCAGGCGGTGGCGGCGTACGGGGCGCAGGCGGCGCGCTCGGCGCAGGAGCTGGTGCGGCTGCTCTCGCCGCCGCGGGCCGTGTGGATCATGGTGCCGGCGGCGATGGTCGATGCGGTGCTCGCGCAGCTGCGCCCGCTCCTCGCCGCGGGCGATGTCCTCGTCGATGGGGGCAATTCCAACTATCACGACGACATCCGGCGCGCCGGGGAACTCGAGGCGGCGGGTATCCGCTACCTCGACGTCGGCACCAGCGGCGGGGTGCTCGGGTTCGAGCAGGGCTACTGCCTGATGATCGGCGGCGCGCCGGAAGCGGTCGCGCTGCTCGAGCCGGCGCTGGCGACACTGTCACCGGCTGGCAGGATGCCGTCCGCCGCCGGCGGCGCCGCGGGCGCTGCGGCAGCCAGCCTGGGCTACCTGCACTGCGGCCCGCATGGGGCGGGGCACTTCGTGAAAATGGTCCACAACGGCATCGAGTACGGACTGATGGCCGCGTACGCCGAGGGCCTGAACATTCTGGCGCATGCGGATGCAGGGCTGCGCACCGCGACGGCCGATGCCGAGACCGCGCCGCTCGCGAACCCGCGCTTCTTCCAGTACCGGCTCGACCTGGCCGCCATCGCGGAAGTCTGGCGCCACGGCAGCATCATTGCCTCGCGCCTGTTGGATCTCACCGCGGCTGCCCTGGCGCAGGACGGCAAACTCGCCGGGTTCGGCGGGCACGTGGCGGACTCGGGGGAGGGGCGCTGGACCGTGGAGGCGGCGGTCGAAACCGGCGTGCCGGCCCCGGTGCTGAGCGCGGCGTTGTATTCGCGCTTCGAGTCGCGCGGGCAGGCTGAGTTCGCCAACAAAGTCCTGTCCGCGATGCGCCTCGGGTTCGGAGGTCACGTCGAGGGAAACCATGGAACGCCGTGACTGTGATGCCGTCGTGCTCTTCGGAGCCACCGGCGATCTGTGTTATCGCAAGATCTATCCCGCGCTCTATCACCTGGTACGCCGGGGCCTCTTGACCGTGCCGGTGGTCGGCGTCGCCCGCCAGGGCTGGAAAGCCGCGCAGCTCGCGGCGCGCGTGCGCGAGAGCCTGGAGGCCTTCGTGCCGGCGGCGGACGAGGCGGTCGTGGCCCGACTCACGGGACTGCTGCGCTACGTGGACGGCGATTACAACCAGCGCCCCACGTTCAATGCGTTGCGCCAGGCGCTCGGGGACGCGCAGCGGCCGCTGTACTATCTCGCCATACCGGCGAGCATGTTTCCGGTGGTCATCGAGCACCTGAGCGCCTCGAGCTGTGCGCAGGGCAGCCGCGTGGTGGTCGAGAAGCCCTTCGGGCACGACCTCACTTCCGCGCGCGCGCTCAACCGCACACTGCACACGCATTTCCCGGAAGCCAGCATCTTTCGCATCGACCATTACCTCGGCAAGGAGGCCGTGCAGAACATCCTGTATTTCCGTTTCGCCAACTCCTTCCTCGAGCCGGTGTGGAACCGCAACTTCGTCGCCAGCGTGCAGATCACCATGGCCGAGAAGATCGGGGTCGCGGGCCGTGGCCGCTTCTACGAGGAAACCGGCGCGGTCCGCGACGTCATCCAGAACCACCTCCTGCAGATCATGGCGCTGCTCACCATGGAGCCGCCGGTCAACACCGAGGGCGAGGCGCTGCGCGATGAGAAGGTGAAAGTGCTGAAAGCCGTGCGCCCGGCGTCGCCCGCGCAACTGGTGCGCGGACAGTTCACCGGGTACCGCAGGGAGCCGGGCGTGGCCGCCGACTCGCGGGTGGAGACTTACGCCGCGCTGGCGCTGCAAATCGACTCCTGGCGCTGGAGCGGCGTGCCCTTCTACCTGCGCGCCGGCAAATGCCTGCCGGTGACGGCCACCGAAGTGGTCGTGGACCTGGGGCCCCCGCCCGTCAACGTGTTCGGAGACCTCGGTCCCGAGCAGCCCAATCACCTGCGCTTCCGCGTCGGCCCCGACGTGGCGATCGCACTCGGCGCCCACACCAAGAAACCCGGGCCGGCCATGACCGGACGCCCGGTGGAGCTGTTCGTCGCGCAGCAGCAGGGCGATGACATGGATGCGTACGAAGTGCTCATCAGCGCCGCACTCATCGGCGACACCTCGCACTTTGCGCGCGAGGACGAGGTGGAAGCCGCCTGGGCGATCGTCGATCAGGTGCTCACCGCCGCCGCGCCGCCCGCAGAGTACACCCCGGGCAGCTGGGGACCGCAGCAGGCGGAGGGGCTGCTCAGGGGTCCGTGCGGCTGGCACAACCCGGGCGCGAAGCCGCAGGACTGGACGCGCTCGTGCTCACCGCCGTCGCCGGGCTGAGCAAGCCTGGGGGCTGATCGTGCGCGCAGACACGACGGTTTCCGAGGACGAGATCGTACGCTCTCCGGCGTGGCTGCCACTGGAGGGCGTGGGGGGTGATGCCCTGCGGCTCGTGCATCTGGATGAGGCAGCCTACCGGGAGGCCAGTTTCCTCGATCAACGGATCCTGAGCGGTCATGAGCAAACGACCTGCGGGCTTGCGATCCTCGAGGCTGCGGCTGCACGGCTCGCACCGCGCTCCCATTACATCTTCCACACCGGACACGTCGGTTCAACGCTGGTCTCGCGCCTCATCGGCGCGCACGAGAGCTTTTTCTCGCTGCGGGAACCGGCCCTGCTGCGCACGGTTTCCG
>WNFQ01000375.1_pt1 | contig 44275 bp, 46 predicted proteins | sample 5400171 | NCBI WGS metagenome assembly WNFQ01 (sample SAMN13153356, study PRJNA577476) | soil metagenome | isolation source: 20 cm soil under Madrone tree | place: USA:California | collected 2016-06-14
CTGAGGTTTATCATCACGTGCGCCGTGCGGGCGCCGTGTGTATTGCCGACGAAGTGCAGGTCGGGTTCGGGCGTCTGGGAACGCATTTCTGGGGATTCGAAACGCAAAGCGTGGTTCCGGATATCGTCGTTCTCGGCAAGCCCATCGGCAATGCGTTTCCGCTCGCGGCAGTGGTCACCACGCCGGAGATCGCCAATTCCTTTAACAACGGGATGGAATTTTTCAGCACCTTTGGAGGCAATCCAGTCGCCTGCGCTGCTGGTCTCGCGGTTCTGGATGTTCTTGAAGAAGAAAAGTTGCAACAGCGCGCCTTGCGTGTCGGCTCGCATCTCATCGAGGGCTTGAAGACTTTGCAGGCCCGCTATGCTTTGATTGGTGATGTGCGCGGGTCCGGACTGTTCCTGGGGATCGATCTGGTACTCGACCGTGAAACGCGCCGGGCTGCTTCATTCCAAGCCTCCTACGTCGTCAATCGGCTTCGCGATCGCGGCATTCTCGCCGGCACCGACGGCCCGCATCACAACGTAATCAAGCTGCGAGCGCCGCTGGTATTCTCCGAAGCCGACGCGGATCTTTTCGTGAAGACACTGGATGCCATTCTGCAAGAAGACGCCGCGCAACCTTCGCGCTAACCGGCTGTCGTCATTGTGTATAATGAGAATAACTTCCTGCTTTTCCCCGCGAACTACTTGACAACTCAATTACTCTACGAGTAGGCTCCCTCCAATGCAGCTGGACGCTTCCCTCTCCTGGCTTGCGCTGGGGCTCACTCCCGGCCTGGCTTCGCGTCTGTCTGCAGGGGTGCTGCGGCGATTTGACTCGCCGGATGGAGTGTTCCGCGCCACCCTGCCCGATCTCGAATCCTGCCATCTCCCAGCTCAAGTCGCCCAAGCCATGGTGAAGAAGGAATCCTTCAAGCGCGCCGAGAAGGAATTGGCGAGCTCATCAAGCAGGGCGCCAAGCTCATCACCTGCGCCGCGGACGTGATCGAAGAGCGGCCAACATCTGTCCGCGCGGCCCTCCTGCAGGCCGAGCAACCGGAAGCCGAGCAGCGGAATCTATTAGCCGCCGCGGCTCTGAACGGGTCGCAGAAAAAACTCTATGACTTGCTCAGCACAGACCAGCCGGAGCACCTTGATGACCTCATGGAACGGTCCGGCTTGAACTCTTCTGAAGTTCTGGCTACGCTTTTTGATCTGGAGATGAAAGGCGTGATCCGGCAGTTGCCGGGCAAGCAGTTCAGCAAAGTCTTGCTGTAGAGGCAGATAGGGGCCTTCATCGCCGGCCGCAGGGGCGGCATCCAATGGGCCAAACGCATCCACAAGGGCAATCGCTGCATCAATAGGTAGGCCCGGCGCCGCCGGACCCTTGCATGTAAGGTAGCGAGAAGGACACACGCCGCCGCGTTCGACGCTTCCGGCAGAACATTACGGAGTTACAAAAGCTAGATGGCACGTTCGCTGGTCATTGTTGAATCGCCTGCCAAGGCGAAAACGATTAATAAATATTTGGGACGCAACTTTACCGTCAAGGCGTCCATCGGCCACGTTATGGACCTGCCGAAAAAGACGATCGGGATTCGTCTGCCCGGCGAAGAAGAGGGCGGCAAAAAGAAAAAGCGCAAAGCGAAGAAGGGCAGCAAAAGAGCAAAGCAAAAACCGGCTGGGAAAATAATTGAACTTGATGACGACAAGATTTTTGAGCCGACGCTGCAAATCATCGCGGGCAAGGGCAAAGTCATCAATGATCTTCGCAAATCGGCGCTCACCGCCGATGCTGTCTATCTGGCGGGTGACCCGGATCGCGAGGGGGAAGCCATATCGGCGCATCTCGCCATGGTGCTTTCCAAGCCTTCCAAATTCATCGAGCAGGAACCCAGTGTTTCGAGATTCAAGAAAAAGGACGCCAAACCCGAAGAGCCCGCCAAAGAAGAAGAAGCGGCTCCCAAAAAAGAAGTTGTGGCCATCGATCCCAAGAAGATATTTCGGGTCACGTTTAATGAAATCACGCCCAAGGCTATTCGCGCGGCCTTCGATAACCCCCGGCAGGTGGATACCAATCTGGTGGATGCGCAGCAAGCCCGCCGCGTGCTCGATCGCATCGTGGGCTACAAGGTTTCTCCCATCCTGTGGAATAAAGTTCGCCGTGGGCTTTCTGCAGGGCGCGTGCAGACGGTGGCGCTGCGGCTGATCGTCGAGCGCGAACAGCTAATTCGCGCGTTCATCCCGCAAGAATATTGGACCATTCACGCGATGCTGGATGCGGGCCAGCCGCCGCTCTTCGAAGCCAAACTCTCGAAATACAAAGGCGAGGACATCGAAGTAAAGAATCAGGAAGCCGCGGACAAGATCGTCGCCGCGGTCAGCAAGGCCAAGTGGCAGGTGGCCGGCGTTGCGCAAAAGGAAAAGAAGCGCAATCCGCCGCCGCCGTTTACGACTTCCAAGTTGCAGCAGGCGGCTTATAACCGGCTGCGCTACACCGCCAAGCGCACCATGTCCCTCGCGCAAAAGCTGTATGAAGGCGTGGAGCTCGGCGACGAAGGCTCAGTCGCATTGATTACCTACATGCGTACCGATTCCGTGCATGTTTCAAGCGACGCGCTGACCCAGGTTCGCGAGTTGATCTCCGAGCGCTTTGGGTCAAACTATCTTCCGGAAAAGCCCAACTATTACAAATCGAAAAAGGATGCGCAGGAAGCCCACGAAGCGGTGCGCCCCACTGACGCCCTGCGCGCCCCGGAAGACGTCCGCAAGTATCTCGACGAAGATCTTTTCAAGCTCTACCAGTTGATCTGGCAGCGCTTTGTGGCGTCGCAAATGCTCCCGGCGATTTTCGATCAGACCACGATTGATATTTCCGCCGGCGACTACACTTTTCGAGCCACTGGCACCGTCCAGAAATTTGATGGCTACCTCCGCGTCTACCAGCTGCCCGCGTCGATTGCGGATCGCGAGGACGACGAAAAGGACGACGAAGGCGAAGGCCGGGCGCTTCCTCAGGTTGCGGAGGGGCAAACGCTCCGCCTGGACAAGATTCGCCCTGACCAGCACTTTACCGAGCCGCCCCCGCGATTCAACGATGCTACGCTGGTCAAGGAACTCGAAGAAGACGGCATCGGGCGTCCTTCGACTTACGCTTCGATCATTTCCACGCTGGTCGAACGCGAATACGTCACCAAGAACCAGGGACGCTTCTCGCCCACCATGCTCGGCGAGCGCGTCAGCGTGCTGCTAGTCAAGAGTTTCGAGGACATTTTCGACGTCACGTTTACCGCGCGGCTCGAAGAAGAACTCGACGAGATCGAAGAAGGCAAGCTTCCGTGGCGCGAAGCGGTCAAAGAGTTCTGGGAAAAATTCGTCATTGACCTCGATAAAGCCGACGACGAGATGCTTTCCTACAAAGCCGGCATTCCCACCGGCAAAAAGTGCGAAAAGTGCGGCCAGGGCGAATTGCTCGAACGCATTAGCCGGCACGGTTTCTTTCTCGGCTGTTCGCGTTATCCTGAATGCGACTTCATTCAGGATTTGACCCCTGTTCCCGAAGATACAGGCGGTGAGCCAAAAATCGAGTATTGCGACAATTGCGGCAAGGAAATGACCATCAAGCGCGGGATGTTTGGCACGTTCCTAGCATGTAAGGGTTACCCGGATTGCAAGACCACGCGCCGGCTCGTCCAGGGCACGCGCATCGCCCACCAGCCCGATGAGCCGCTCGCTGAGCTGTGCATGTTATGCGGCAATCACCTGGTGAAAAAACACGGCCGCTTCGGCGAATTCATCGGTTGCTCCGGCTATCCAAAATGCAAGTACACGCGCCCGATCACCATGGGTATCAAGTGTCCGAAATGCAATGAAGGCGAATTCGTGCGCCGCGGCAGCGCCGGTAAAGGTGGCCGTGGGCGCCCGCGGGTCTTCTACGGCTGCTCGCGATACCCGGATTGCGATTTCACCTCGCCACACATGCCCATCGCGGAACCTTGTCCTAAGTGCGGCGCGCCGTTCATTGTCGAAAAACGCACCAAGATCGGCACCGTGCACTCCTGCCTCAAAGAGGGCTGTGATTGGGAGAAGCTTGTGCCTGAAGCCCAGCCGCAAGTGCAACCGGAGGAGGCTCCGGTCCCCGTGGCGGCCAAGTCCTGAGCAACCTGCGTCTAAAGAAAAAGTTTCGCGATTTCGCTTTCGGCGGAATTGCGGTCGCCTATACTGTATGCGGGCCTCTCCCCGGGAGACGTAGTAGCGAATGAAAGCAGCGATTGCGAAGTATCTCGAATACCTCCAGTCCGTAAAGAATTCCTCGCCGCATACTGTTCTGAACTACCGCCGGGACCTGGAACAATTTCTTGTGTATCTTTCGCCGCCGGGCGTCCGGCCGCCTGGACTTGCTGGCGTTACGCATCCCTTGATTCGTGAATTCGTCGCGCATCTCCACGATCAAGGCCTCCAGAAGAGTTCTATCGCGCGGAAGCTTGCAGCCTTGCGCTCATTTTTCAAGTACTGCGTGCGCGAGGGACATCTGAAGGAAAATCCCGCGCGTCTTGTTCCCACGCCGAAATTGCCAAAGCGCATCCCTTCGGTGCTCTCCGCGGAAGAAATGAACGGCTTCCTCAATCAATTGGGCGCGTCGGAGCGAACCGCGCTTCGCGGCCGTGCGGCTTCGAGCAGGGACAGGTTGCTTCCGGAAGAGTCTGGAGCGAATGCGCCAGCCAGACAGAGCGCTTCCGGGCGAACCGGAGAGGGCCTGCTCTTTCGCCGCGACCGAGCCTTGCTGGAACTTCTTTACGCCGCGGGCCTGCGCGTGAGTGAACTCACGGGCCTCAATCTTGTGGACATGGAGCAAAAAGAGCGCATTCTGCGCGTTCGCGGCAAAGGCAATAAGGAACGCATCGTTCCCTATGGGGCCAAAGCCCAGGAAGCCCTCGAGAAATATTGGCCTGTGCGCGAACAGCTCCTGCAGCAAACGGATCGAACCAGCGATAAGCAGAACCCGCATGCGGAAGCAGTATTCCTCAATTATTCGGGCCGGCGTCTCACACAGCGCTCCGTCGGCCGTATCGTCAAGAAATACGTTCGCATGGCCAACGTCAACTGGGACCTCCACCCGCATTCCTTGCGGCACGCCTTCGCGACGCATTTGCTCGCCGACGGGGCTGATCTTCGCGCCATTCAGGAGCTTCTCGGCCACCAGTCACTCTCGACCACGCAGAAGTACACGCACGCCTCCATTCGGCAATTGATGGACATCTACGACAAAGCGCACCCTCACGCTTGATTTGCGCATCCATTCCAGTTTGCCCAAAATGTATGCTCGGATACGCTAGGGTACGCTGCGGAGCTGCCAAACATTGAACATGAGACTGCCGACCGCATTACTAATTGGGTTTTGTGCGCTCGCGTGCATGGCCTTGCCGCTGAGCGCTATCGCGCAGGGGAATTACGAAATCCAGGTTTATCCGTACGAAACCGTTGAGCCTCGCCACACGATGGTGGAGCTCCATTCCAATTTCACGTTTCAGGGTTCCAAATCCACTGATGACGGCACGCTTCCGACAAACCACCAATTACACGAAACGATCGAAATCACTCACGGCTTCACAGACTGGTTTGAGACCGGATTCTACATTTTCACTTCCGCGAAGAGCGGCCAAGGCTGGGATTACGTCGGCAGCCACATCCGCCCCCGCGTGCGCGTTCCTCCCAAGTGGCACTGGCCCGTCGGCGTCAGCCTCTCGAACGAAATCGGCTGGCAGAGCCGCCGCTACTCGGCGGATACCTGGACATGGGAGATTCGCCCGATCGTTGATAAACAGCTCGGCCGGTGGTATCTCTCCTTCAATCCCACGTTTGATCGCTCCTTTCACGGCCCAGGCGTGAATCAGGGAGTCGTTTTCTCTCCCAACTTCAAGTTCAGCTACGATTTCACCAAGAAAATCGCGGGGGGACTCGAATACTACGGCTCCCTGGGTCCGGTCACGGGCTTCGACGCGATCAGCCAGCAGCAACAGCAAATCCTCCCCGCCATTGACCTGAATCTCTCCCCCAAGTGGGAAGTCAATTTTGGCCTCGGTGTGGGTGTGACGCGTTCGACGGATCACTTGATTGCCAAGATGATTCTCGGCTACCGTTTTGATTTCTGAAGTGGAACATTGATGAATCGCCGAATCGAACCGTTAAAACCCATCCTCACCGCGCACCTTTTTCCAAAAATCGACGGAATGCTGATCGAACTTCTCCGCTCGCTTGCTCCGGAGGACTGGGAAAAGCAGACGGTTTCCCCGAAGTGGAAGGTCAAGGACGTTGCGGCGCATTTGCTGGACACTTCGTTGCGCGGAGTTTCCATCGGCCGCGACGGCTACGGGGCGGAGAGTCCAAGAATCACCTCCGCGGAAGATTTGGGAGCCTTCCTCAACCGCCTTAATAGCGAAGGTGTAATCGTATATCGTCGCTTAAGCCCACTAGTCTTAATTAGACTACTGGAAGTGGCCGCGAAATCACTGGCGGAGTTCCACGCTTCCCGCGATCCGTATGCGACGGCTCCGTACGGTGTGAGCTGGGCCGGCGAAGAAAAATCCGCCAACTGGTTTGACACCGCGCGGGAATTCACGGAGCGCTGGCACCACCAGCAGCAGATCCGGCTGGCAGTGAACAAGCCAGGCATCATGACCCGCGAATTCTACTATCCCGTGCTGGATTGCTTTCTGCGCGCTTTGCCGTTCACCTACCGGAACGTCAGTGCGAAGCCGGGTTCATACGCTCAGATCATCGTCTCGGGCGAATGCGGAGGCAGCTGGTATTTGTATCGTGCCGAAGAATCGTGGCAGCTCGCCGAAGAGCCGAGCGGTGAGAAAATTTCTGAAACAACCATTCCCCAGGAAGTCGCCTGGCGCATCTTTACCAAAGGCATTGACCGGGAATCTGCGCTGGGCCGGATAAAAGTCACCGGCGACACCAAGCTAGGTCAGCACGTTCTCGCAATGATTTCCATCGTCGCGTAGGAATCTGATTCCAGTCTGAATTTGCAATTCTTGGCGCAGCACACCTAATTGCTGTTGCGAAGAAATTCTCTCGCCTTTGCGTTGCACTCTTGCCAGGCCTCTTCTTCGCTGTGCGGGCTGTGCTTGCCGGTGGCGATGAATTGCATGGAAGCGCGAGGGAACGCCTCCCGCACGCGGTCCATTTCGCCTGGTTCGGTGCGGGGATCAAGACTTCCGTGAAGAAACAACGCCGGCACCTGGAGCTCGCCCAGCCGCCCGTCATACAGATCCTCGTCCGGGCGCTGCACGCTGTCAGCGATTCGAAACCAGACGGCGCAGTTGCGGCGCAACACGGTTGGCCAGCGCGTTTCACCGTGATCTTCAGCGAGCAGCCGGCGCGTTTCCTCGCCCAATTCCTCGGGGTGCGCCGCGAATCGCTCGAAAAAGGACCGCGATCCGGGTTTCCTTCTTAGGAAGTGGAAGGCCTCCAAAATCACGCCCGCGCAGCGTTCCGGCGCAGTTAGTCCCATCATCGCGGCGATCACCGAACCGTCACTGTGACCCCACAGGGTGGCGCTCTCGATGCCGAGCGCTTCGAGAAAAGAGAATGTCTCGAGCGCCGCTCTGTGGTGAAAATCCAACGGCATTTCGCCGCTGACCTGGGTGGAGTGTCCATAGCCAGAACGATCGGGGACGAGTATGCGAAAATTGTTTTCAAATTCCGCGATCTGACGGTCGAACGGATAAAGCCCATATCCCCAGCCGCCGTGAAGAATGACCAGCGGTTTGCCGCGGCCGAATTCCCGGTAGTGGATGGTGACGGGCTTCGCGCCCGGAGCATGCGGCGACTGAGGCAACTCCAGAGTCGGCACTTAGCCTCGCCTCTCCGGCGGGAAAAATGGCCAGACGCGCGAGGCGCTACTCTTTTCTGCAGGATTCATGGCTCGTACATGAGGATACGGAATTCCGGCACTCAAGGCTCATGAAAAATAAAACGGCTGGCAGCGAATCCTGTCAGCCGTCGTTCTTTTTAAATTGAGAACGCAGGGAAACTACTGGTGCCCTCCGCCGTGGCCTCTGCCACCCCCATGCCCACCATCGCCGCCGTGGAATCCGCCGGAGCCTCCACGGAAATCCCTGCCGCCGTGAAAGCCGCGATCGCCATCTCGGGAACCACCGTGCTCGAACCCTCTGCGCCCTTCAAAGCCGCGATCGCCATCTCGGAAGCCGCGGTGCTCGAGTCTCTCGCGCCGTTCAAAGCCGCGTCCGTAGTATCCACGTCCGTAGTAACCCCGGCCGTAGAATCCACGGCCATAGAAGCCAGGCCGGCTGTAATACCTCGGCCCGTAGTAGCCATGGAACCAGGGGCCCGCGCCGATAAAGACGCCGCTTACAAAGTAGTCTGGGCCGTAGTAGCCGTAGGGCGCACAGGCATAGGGGTAATAGTCATAGTAACCGTAGGTGCAGACCGGAGCAGGACCATAGTAGGCCGGGCCAACTCCCACGCCGACAACCACTCTTTGTGCCTGAGACGGAGCCGCGGCTGCGAACATGCAAATGGCCAGCAAAGCGAAATACTTTAGATGACGCATTTTTTTGCCCTCGTCAGGTCCCGGATGTTGGTGCGAAATCCATCAGGATCTGGGCTTTCAGGTACTTCGGATGTGCCCGAAGCGCCTAGGTAGTTAAACTCCAAAGCGGGCAAAAAGTTGCGGCCTCATGTTTATAGCGCGCCGCGAGATTTGGACAGTATTCCCTATGACGCTATAAAGCCGCACTGGTAGCCTAACCCGCTTCGGCGGCCTCCAGGGCAAGCCGCTGCACATCAATGCGTGTTGGCTTGCGTCGCATTATCTGCCATGGCTGATGTCTGCGCGAGCCGGGCGAGCCAGCGCTCTACGTTTTGTTTCTTCTCGACACCAGGCACAGTCAAATAGTCGCGCAACTCGTTTTCAGCCTCATCTACTGCGCCGCGCCGAATCAGGATCTCGGCAAGAAGCAGTCTGGAATCCGGAAACTCGCGCTTGGTCTCACGCAACATTTCCATGGCCTCAAGAGGGTTGCGTTTCTCCATGGCTAGAATGCAGCCAAGCATATACCGCGAGGTCGCATAGTGCGGATTGAGATCGAGGGCGCGGCGTGCCGCAGCCTCCGCGTCCGGATAACGCTGAAGGAGGAAAAAAGCCACACTTAGATTGTTAAAGGGCTGCATGACGCGCGGGTCAATCTCTATCGCTTTCTGAAACTCTACCGCGGCTTTTTCATATTCATGGAGTTCGACGTAGCGAGATCCTAGATTGTTATGCACCTGTAAAGACCGGGGGTAGATCTGGAGAGCTCTTTCTAGGTGCAGCGCGGAAGAGCGGACGTCACCGGACCGGAGCGCGCTTTGGGATCGCTCGATTTCCCTGACTGCTTTGGGCGGGATCCGCAATTCGCCCATAGAAATGGTGTCTCCAAGCCTCGGCAAGCGAGATTGGTCAGTGGGAACGAGAGCATGAGGCACTGGTCCGGTCTGTGCGCAAACTCTTGAAGTCAGAATCAACAGCAGGGCCCATACGCTTGGTCTCATACGATCCTCCAGCCGCGACGCAGAGGCGAGGTGCATTCGCGGTTGCATCTAAAAATCAAAGCCAACGAAGATGAGAGGGGGTTAAACGAAAAGCAGGCACCCGCAAGGGCAGCGCTTCTCCTGGAGAAGCGCGTCGCTCCGGCCGCCAAACCAGAAGCGAAGTGATCTGTTTAACCCCTTCGAGATTCCGTCTGCTACAGAACTGTGGCGCTTCCCGGCCCAGTAGTTGTTTCGCCGCGAGCGCTTGGTTTCCTCCTTATTCCATTGTTCCTTGGTTGATGTGGATTTCCATGCTCCTTAAAGAGACGATTAAAGACGACAAAAGTTTCCTGCGAAAGGCTCGCCAGAGAGAAAAAGTCAGTTTTCTCTTGACACTTAGACATTCTAGGGATATAAGCATAGGACATCTAAGGATTGTATGGAACAAGAAAAAACGGAAGTTCTCAAAGGCACGCTGGACATGCTGATCCTGAAGGTGGTGGCTTTCGCCCCCATCCATGGGTACGCCATCTCCCAGAGAATTCAGCAGATATCCCGGGATTTCCTTCAAGTGCCGGAAGGCTCGCTGTACCCCGCGTTGTACCGGCTGGAAGACCGCGGATTGCTGCAAGCCAAGTGGGAAGAAACGGAAACGGGCCGGGAAGCTAAGTTCTATTCGCTCACGCGCGCGGGACGAAAGCGCCTGAGCGCTGAGATGGTCAATTGGGAGCGGATGTCTGAAGCGGTGGCGCTGATCCTGCGAACGGTAGAGTAGGAGTTCCGGTGATGAGCTGGCTCCGTCGTCTATTCCACAAACGCCTCACGGAAAAGCGTCTGGACGCGGAGTTGCGTTTCCACCTGGAGCAGCGAGTCAGGGATTTTGTGGCCTCGGGGATGCACCCGGAAGAGGCGCGGCGGCGCGCCCATCTGGCCTTCGGCGGACTGGAACAAGTGAAGCAAGACTGCCGCGAGGCACGCATCGAGAACCACATTCAGGATTTTCTTCGGGACCTTCAGTACGCGCTTCGCAGCCTGGCCAAGGATCGCCGCTTCGCCCTGATCGCCATTTTTGCCCTCGCGCTTGGCATCGGCGCGACGACGGTGATGTTCAGCGTTATCTACAACGTGGTGTTCGATCCCTTCCCCTACCGGGACTTTCAGCACTCCATTGTTTTTGAGATGCGTGATCTGGCGAGCACGGGCGACAAAGGCGAAGGCCTGCGCGACCACTACACCATCCCTGAATTCCTCGCCATTCGCGAGCAAAACCATGTCTTCGAAGACATCGTAGGAAACTATCAGTTGGATGTCCTTTACGCAGACGGAAAAGGCACTCGCCGTTTCCTCGGTGGCTACACCACCAGCAATGGTTTTGACTTTCTGGGAGTTCCGCCGATCCTTGGCCGTGTTTTCTCTCCCCAGGACGTCAAGCAAGGCGCCCCGCTCGTGTTCATGATGAACTATCGGTTGTGGCAAACGGAGTTCAATGGCGACCCCAAAATTCTCGGCAAGACTTTTTTCCTGAACGGCAAGCCACGCACACTCGTTGGCATCATGCCTCAGCGCTTCAACGGATACGGTTCCAGCTTGTGGTTTCCCCTTGCTTTGTATCCCGGCGCCGATGGCACTTCTTTTCCCGTGAGGGACCCCAACGTTATCTGGGCGCTGGCGCGTCTCAAAAGGGGTGTCAGCCTGCAGGCGGCGGCTAACGATCTCGATGCCATTATGCATCGCCTTGCGCAAGCAAATCCCGGGGGGCTTTATCCACAGCGTTTTGGGGTGGTTACGCGTACGCTGCTGGACTTCGTGGTCGGCGATTTCAAGAGCACGCTTTACGCCCTGCTTGCTGCCGTCTTCCTGCTGCTCCTGATCGCCTGCAGTAACGTCGGCAACCTTCTGCTCGCCCGGGCAACCGTCCGCGAACGAGAGATTGCAGTCCGGGCATCTCTGGGTGCCAGTCGCGGGCGATTGATTCGCCAGCTTTTGGTCGAGAGTTTTGCGCTCGCTGCAGCCGCCTGCGTCGCCGGCTGTCTGTTCGCCTATTTGGGGTTAAAAGGCCTGGTAGCCATCATCCCACGCGGTCCCATTCCAGAAGAAACGGTGATCGGTCTGAATCCGGTCGTCCTCCTTTTTGCACTCGCGATTGCCGTTCTGACCACGCTGATCTGCGGTCTTGCCCCTGCGCTCCACGCCGTCCGCGGCAACCTCCAGCTCGGTATGACCAATAGTGGGAAGGGTGCGGGCGGAGGGTTTCGCCATGGGAAGCTCCGCGCCAGTCTTGTAATCGCGGAAGTGGCTCTCTCGATCGTGCTGTTGACGGGTGCCGGGTTGCTGATGCGCAGTTTTTTCACCCTCACTCATGTGGATTTGGGTTTCAATCCGGAACGCATGCTCTACACCCGGATAGTCCCCGCTGTGGACGATCGCTATGACACCGCGGTGAAGAAAAAACTCTTCTTCGAGCAAATCCTCCAGCGAGTGAAAGCAGTGCCTGGCGTGATCAACGCCACAGTCTCCCTGAGCATGCCTCCGTTAGGGGGCGCAGGTAGCTATATAACTATCCCGGGAAAAACGCACACCGAACGGTGGGAGTCCATGGTGGATCTGTGCAGTGAGGGCTACTTCCAAACACTAGGACTGCAACTCCTGCGCGGCAGGCTGCTTTCAGAAACTGACGTCGATTCCGCGCGGCACGTGGCCGTGGTCAACCAGGCCTTTGCACGCGCTTACTTTGCAAGCGAGGAGCCTCTCGGGCAAAAGATCAAATTCGACGTCTTCGACGAATTCCCCGAGACGCCGCACAACGCCTATTTCGAGGTCGTCGGAGTCGTCACAGATTTCAGAAACCACGGCCTGGTGGAACCGCCGGCGCGCGAGGCTTTTCTCCCGCATTCAATCACCGGATTTGGACACCGCGTCATCTTGGCAAAGGCCGCAGTGGATGCGAACGCGCTTCGCGCGAGTGTCCAACGCGAGATTTGGGCTGTGGATTCAAACGCGGCAGTCGCGGACAGCAGGTCGGTCAAAGACTTATTGGCCGAGGAAGCCTACACGCAGCCACAGTTTGGCCTGATTACCATTAGCGTATTCGCGGGAATCGGCCTCGCCCTCGTGCTCATTGGCATATTTAGCGTAATGGCCTACACCGTCGCGCTGCAGACCCATGAGATCGGGGTTCGCATGGCGCTCGGCGCCCAGCGTGGCAACGTCCTCAAGATGGTTCTTTGGAAGGGCCTGCGCCTGATCTCAGCGGGCACTCTCATCGGCGTGCTCGCAAGCCTCGGCCTGACGCGCTTCCTGGAAGGCCAACTCTCAGGCGTTTCAGCAACTGACCCATTGACGTTTTTTGCTGTTGTGACCCTGTTCCTCGCGGTTGGCCTGCTGGCGTCTCTACTGCCTGCCCGCCGCGCTGCCGGTATCGATCCACTCCTTGCCCTGCGTTATGAATGATTTCTGTTGTTTGGCTAGTTGTTTACACAAAAGGGCTGAGTTGCACGGCATTCAAATTAGGAACGCACCCGCGTATTTCGTTCGTTGACGATTCGAGGCACAAACCTCTATAATTAAAGTTTGCGTTTAGCGCTTGGAGGACAGATGTACGCCGTTATTCAGACCGGGGGAAAGCAGTATCGCGTCGCGCCCGGCGACACCATCCGCATTGAGCGGGTCGATGGCAAGGTAGGGGAGAAGGTGAACTTTGGCGCCGTCTTGGCCGTGCACACGGACGACAAGAAGGTGGTAGTGGGCGCCGATGCAGGAAAAGCTTCCGTGAGCGGCAAGATCGTGTCACAGGGCCGCGGCAAGAAGCTTACCGTGCTCAAGTTCAAGAAGGGCAATCAGTACAAGATTTCTCGGGGCCACCGGCAGAATTACACCGCCGTGCAGGTCAGCGATATTAAGCTGTAACTCTTGACATTCCGCCGGGCTTCCACCTGGCGCTTTTTCTTGAAAAGGATTACCTCATGGCACATAAGAAAGGCGGCGGCTCCTCTACCAACGGCCGCGATTCGCACGGCCAAAGGCTGGGCGTCAAGCGCTTCGGCGGGCAACTGGTCAACGCCGGCACGATTCTGGTGCGCCAGCGCGGAACCAAGCACCAGGCCGGAGAAAACGTCGGTCAGGGCAAGGACGATACGCTTTACGCCATGGTTACCGGCTTCGTGAAGTTTGAGGACAAGGGACGTCACGGCCGCTTCATCAGTGTCAAGCCTTCTGAGCAAGCCAAGTCCGCCGCGAACTAGCGGCGACTTTTGGTGGCACAGACTTTAGTCTGTGTTCTTCTCTGCTTCTTCCGCGGTCCGGCCCCGCTGGACCGCGTCTTTTTTTTAGTGCGGCTACTGTGGGGAAACACAGCTCAAAGGCCCGCTCGGGAAGAATTTCTTGTAGGCACTCCGGCCGTGCGCCGGAATGATGGCAAGGCCCGGCAGTTTTTCGTGAAGCTCGCTGAGCCTGCCGACGATCTGGTCTGCAAACGCCGTGTCGTTGTCACTATCTCGGAGAATAAGGGACTTGCCGACGCGTTCCACAAAACCGCGCTCGTCGTCAACGGCATCGCCGACGTAAAACACGCGCCGCGTGGGTGAGAGGTTCACGAAGATGCCCACGCTGCCGGGTGTATGACCGCGCAACGGCACGACGACCACCGAGCCGTCTTTATAGAGATCGGCACTTTCGTCAAAAGTTTCGTAGGGCGCGGGCTCGAATCGTAAAGTGGCTGCGGCAACGAGCGGAAATTTTTGGGTGTGCGCGGCAATCACGTAGCCTTTTGCTTGAACATTCGGATCGGCTGCAAATTGCAGCTCTTCGCGCGTGAGCAGGACGGGCACATGCGGCAGATCCATTAAGCCGCCGGCGTGATCCAGGTGCGCGTGCGAAAGGATCGCCCAGCGCAGCTTTGCCGGATCTTCACCAAGGCGGCGCAGCAAATCCGGAAGAGGCACTTTCGGTTTGAGTTGTCCCGCGAGGGCTTTCAGTTTGAGCCACGTCGCAAACGGATAGCCGGAAATCTCTTGGTCGTAGTGGCTAGAGCTTCCGGTGTCAATGAGCAGATCGCCCCCGGGATGCTTCACAAGGACGCTTCCAGCCGTCGAGCCGAAGGAAAAGCTGCTGAACGTTTTCGCCGTCTCCACCCAGCACGCGGAAATGCCGGGGATAGTGGAAATTACCGGCACAGTGCGCGTGTGAGTTGGCGCAGGCGGCAGTGGTGTTCGCTGGAAGTAGAGCACATACAGTGCGACAGCCGCCACCGCCACGAATGCGAGTAGCAATAGTGCAATGCGTTTGAGCGCGCGGAACATCGTGATGCGGCCTCCGTCCGGCGATTTCAGGTCGCGGTAGTTTGCTTATGTTATCTTTTTATGGAGTTTTATTCCTGTGTTCGTTGATGAAGCCAAAATACTGGTGAAGGCCGGCGACGGTGGCAACGGCTGCATCGCCTTTCGGCGCGAAAAATTCGTGCCACGCGGCGGCCCCTCCGGCGGGGACGGCGGCCATGGTGGCAGCATCTATCTCGAAGCCAACCCCAACGACAACACCCTTCTTCGTTACCGCTACAATCGCGAATTCAAAGCCGATCGCGGCCGCCACGGCGAAGGCTCGAACTGCACCGGGCATTCCGGTCAGGACATGATCCTCGAAGTTCCCGTCGGCACGCTGGCGTTCGACGAGCAAGGCGCGACCATCGCCGATCTCGCCACCGCGGGCCAGCGAGTGCTGATCGCACACGGAGGTCGCGGTGGGCGGGGCAATCAGCACTTTGCCAAGCCCTGGCATCAGGCTCCGCGCGAACATGAAGATGGTTTTCCAGGCGAAGAGCGCCATATCCGTTTGGAGCTGAAACTTTTGGCCGATGTCGGCTTGGTCGGATTTCCCAATGCCGGCAAGTCCACTTTGATTTCCGTGATCTCCGCGGCGCGCCCGAAAATTGCGAACTATCCCTTTACCACGCTGGAACCGAATCTGGGTGTTGTTAACGCTGACGGTGGCACTGGCGGGCACGGCACAGAGCTGGGCCGGACCTTCGTGGTCGCCGATCTTCCCGGCCTCATCGAAGGAGCGCACTTGGGCGCGGGCCTTGGTATTCGCTTTCTCCGCCATGTCGAACGCACTCGGCTACTCGTCCATCTCATCGACACTAGCGACTCCAACGACGACGATCCGGTCCACTCCTTTGAAGTCATCAAGGGCGAGCTCGAAGCTTTCAGCGCGTCGCTTATCGAAAAACCGATGATCGTTGCCGCCACCAAGCTGGACGCCACCACCGATAATTCGCGGATTGAAACTCTTCGCGATTTTTGCAAGCAACGCAAACTTGAATTCCACTCCATTTCTGCTGTCGCCGGTGACGGTGTGAAAGATCTGGTCCGCTCCATCGCCGATGCCTTGGACAAGATTCCACGTCCGGTCCACGCCGAGCAGCAAGACGAACAACCTGTGCCCTCGGCTGTTGACCACCCAGCGGTAGCTGCAAACGAAGAAGAAGTTTCGTGAGAGAATTGCTTAGGTCGTGCGCGATCTGGAGCGAATCCAGGCCGGCAGCACTTTCTTGGGAGCATCATTGACCACAGCGCAAGCGCACCGCACTGCCGCGAAACATCATCCTCGCCGGGTTGCGATTTTTGGCGGTTCCTTCGATCCCGTTCACAACGGCCATCTTTCTGTTGCCCGCGCCGCCGATCGACGCTTCAATTTCGACGAACTGCATTTCATCCCCGCGAGCCGGCCGCCGCATAAATTGAAGCAGCATCTCGCCCCGTTCCCGCACCGCTTTGCTATGGTCTCGCTCGCTTGCACCGAGCATCCGCACTTCGTTCCTTCGCTAGCCGAAGCCGGCGAGGATTTCAGCGGCACGCAACTCCACTATTCCGTGGACACTGTGCGTTACTTCCGCCACGTCTACCACGGCCACGGGGATCGACTTTTTTTCATCATTGGCGCCGACGCTTTCCTGGACATCCCCACGTGGAAGGAATACGAAACGCTGCTCACGCTTTGCGATTTCATCATCGCCAATCGCCCGGGTATCCGCACCGAAGCACTGCGTCTCGTCATCCCGCCGGACTCGATCGCGCGGCCCGATACAAGCAAAGAAGCCGAGCCTCCTTGCCAGGTTGTCGCGCAACTTCACAAAACCATCGTCTACCTCCTGGAAAATATCTCCAGCGACGTCTCCGCTACGGAGGTGCGGCGCCGGGCAAACCGTGGCCAGTCCATCCATGGGCTTGTTTCCTCGCGCGTTGAGGAATACATTCTCAAACAGGGCCTGTACCGGTGAAACTCGAAACCCTGCCGCTGGGCGTACGCCTTGCTGTCCAGGCCGCCCAAGAAAAGAAAGCTGCGGGCATCACCGTGCTCGACCTTACGGCTGCCGGCGCCTTCACTGAATATTTTGTGGTCTGCACGGGATTTAGCACTCCACAGGTGCAAGCTATATGCACTGAAATCGAAGCGCAGCTTTACAAGAAGCTCAGTCGTTCGCCCGAACATCGCGAGGGACAACGCTCCGCCGAATGGGCGCTGCTCGATTTCGGCGGCTTCGTCGTGCACGTTTTTAGCGAGCAAGCCCGGCGCTACTACGATCTTGAGCGCCTCTGGCGCATGGCCCCTAAACTCGAACTCCCCGACCAGCCTGACGGTCCTTCTTCCGAGCCGAGCATGTCTGGTTCCCGCTTTGGGCGCGAACATTTTTCCGGCCAAGCCGCATCCCTCCGGCCCCAGAGTGGTCGTCCGCGGCAATGACCGCGGAACGATTACCGTGGATCGCCGCGGATCCCGCTTCGCGTCATCTGTTCGAACTCGCCGAGAAAGTCGCTAATGCTCCCGCCACGCTTTTGATCACTGGTGAAAGCGGAAGCGGTAAAGACCATCTCGCGCGACTGGTTCATGAGCTCGGCCCGCGCCGCGACGCACCGTTTCTGAAAATCGATTGCGCCAGCCTTCCACCGCAGCTCGTCGAGAGCGAACTTTTCGGCCACGAACGCGGCGCTTTTACGGGCGCGGTCGAACGTAAACTTGGCCGCTTTGAGCTTGGTGGCACCGGCAGCATCGTGCTCGATGAAGTCGCCGCCCTCTCGCCCGGGGCCCAGGGCAAGCTCTTGCGCGTCTTGCAGGAGCGCGCGTTTGAGCGCCTGGGCGGCACGGAAACCCTGCGCATTGAAGCGCGCCTGATCGCTCTCACCAACGCAGACCTTCCCGCCGCCGTAAAATCCGGCGTCTTTCGCGAGGATCTCTATTTCCGGCTGAACGTCCTCATTCTCGCTGTTCCCCCGCTTCGCGAGCGCCGCGCCGACATCCTGCCCCTCGCCGATCATCTTCTCGCGGTACTTCGTTCCATTCATGCCCGCCCGAATGCCCAATTGAGCGATTCGGCGCGCCGCATGCTGGCCGCCTACGCGTGGCCCGGCAATATCCGCGAACTCCGCAACGCTCTCGAGCGCGCGGTGGTTTTCTCGCATCCCAGCCGTGGCACCGCGGCAGCAAAGAATGACCTCATCGAACCCGGAAATTTTCCGGACAATGTGCGAGCGGCTGCCCCGGGCGCCGCCGGTTCGGTCGCCGGCCTTCGTTCCCTTGAGGAAGTCGAGCGTGAAGTCATCGCTGCCACCCTTGAAGCCACGCATTACCAGATCAGCCGCTCCGCCGAAGCCCTCGGCATCAGCCGCAAAACTCTGCTCGAAAAGCGCAAAAAGTATGGGCTGAAGTGAAACTCCGTCTGCTCATGCTCGGAAAAACGCGGCGACCAGAGTTGCGCACCGTACTCGACGACTACCTAAAACGCATCAGCCGATGGTGCCCGATCGAAATCACCGAAGTTCGGGATGGTGCGGCGGCTGGTAAAAAACTCGATGCCGACCGTGCCGCCACCGTCGTTATTCTCGACGCCGCTGGAAAGAATCTAGATTCGAACGCACTTGCCAAGTGGCTCGGCGAACTCCGCGACCGCGGCTCCCGCGAACTCATTTTCCTCTGCGGCGACGCCGACGGCTTCCCGGACTCACTCCGCCAGCGCGCCCACCAGAAACTTTCTCTCAGCCAGATGACCTTCTCTCACGAACTTGCCCGCGTCGTGCTTGCTGAGCAACTCTACCGCGCCTTCGCCATTCTCTCCGGCAGCCCCTATCCGAAATGACCTGCGTGGTGTAAAACCGTACGCACCATGTCCATTCGAATCGCACCCGACAAGAACCAGCCCTCCGCCGCCATTGAAATCCCTCTCGAAAAGCCGCTGGCCGATTACGATCTCCACCAGCTTGAACAGCCCACGCCTCGCGATGTTGATGCAATCCTGGTCTCGCAGGGGTTTCGCGACCTCGTCGACGATGCCCGCGGCGTCTTGACTGACCTCCTCAGCGGCAGCGGTATTGAAATCGCGCAATTCACCGGCGCCATCTGCCCCGGCGATGACGAGACTTACCACCCCGGACTTTGGATCGTCCTTCATGACAAAAATTCCGTCCAGGGCCGCGAGCTCTCCTCCGATTCGCGAACGCGCGTCTCCGCCGTCGCCGAAGAACTCGTCAAACGCTTGCAACTTACCTGAAAATTCCCAGCGCAACTTGACCTTTGTCACCAGACTCCGCAAACTCTAATCCTTTCGTCGCGCAGTGAACTTACTCTCAGAGTCGATTCATCATGCCGGAAGAAAAAGGACTGCTGATTGTTTACACCGGGCCGGGCAAGGGAAAGACCACTTGCGCGCTGGGCACCGCTTTTCGCGCCGTGGGCCAGGGCTTACGCGTGCTGATGGTGCAGTTTATCAAAGGCTCTTGGCACTACGGCGAACTCGACGCCGCCAAAATGCTCGGCGACGAAAAGTTTGAAATCCGCCCCATGGGACGCGGCTTCGTAAAAATCGGCGGGGCCGAAACCGATCCTGCCGACATCAAGCTCGCGCAAGAGTGCTGGCAGGCGGGCCGCGACGCCATCTACAGTGGAAAATACGACCTCGTCGTCCTCGATGAGATCAATTACACCATCAGCTACAAAATGCTCGAACCCGAGGAAGTCGTCGCGGCCCTCAAGAATCGTCCCGAACGCGTCCACGTCATTTGTACCGGCCGCAACGCCCATCCCCAGCTCGTCGAGCTCGCCGACCTCGTCACCGAGATGCGCGAGGTGAAACACCCTTACACCAAGGGTATACTGGCTCAGCGGGGGATTGACTATTAGGCTTACAAGCGCAGCCTCCTTGCGCTGTCATCCTGAGGCCAGCCGACAAGGGCGTTGAAGGATCTCAATCGTCGCGTCTTGGCTGGGTATTCAGGATTCGCGAACTTTCAACTTTAAACTTTCGACTGTCAACTTTTCTATGGCCTGGTTCAAGCGCGACAAAAAATCGATCGAACAATCCACGCCGCCCGAAGAGCGCCGCGTACGCACCGAAGGCTTGTGGGTCAAGTGCGAGTCCTGCCGCACCATCGTCTTCCGCAAAGACCTTGAAGCGAATCTCTTCGTTTGCCCCAAGTGCCAGTTCCATTTCAAAATGAATTCCAAACAGCGCCTCGAAATGCTTCTTGACGGCCGCTGGACCGAGCACGACGCCGGCATGACCTCCACCGACCCGCTCAAGTTCGTCGATACCAAGTCCTACGCCTCGCGCCTCAGAGACGCCAAGAAAAAACTTGGCATGAATGACGCCGTCATCACCGCAGAAGGCCAGCTCAATGGCCGCCCCGTGGTCATGTGTGCCATGGAGTTTGGCTTCATCGGGGGCTCCATGGGCGCAGTCGTCGGTGAAAAAGTTACTCGCGGCATCGAACTAGCCATCGAAACCCGCCAGCCCTTCATCGCCATTTCCTGCTCGGGCGGCGCGCGCATGATGGAAGGCACCATCAGCCTTATGCAGCTTGCCAAAGTTTCCGCGGCCCTTGCGCGCCTGGATGAGGAAAAACTGCCCTACATTTCCGTGCTCACCGATCCCACCACCGGCGGCGTTACCGCCAGCTTCGCGATGCTCGGAGACCTCAACATTGGCGAGCCCGGCGCGCTCATTGGATTCGCCGGCCCGCGCGTCATCGAGCAAACCATTCGCCAAAAACTCCCCGAAGGCTTTCAGCGCTCCGAATTCCTGCTCGAACACGGTTTCCTCGACGCCGTCGTCCATCGCAAGGAACTTAAATCTTTCATCGCCAGCTCCCTCGATCTTCTTCTGACCTGACATGAATTACGACGCAGCGGTTCGCTATTTACTTTCTTTGGGCCGCGAACTCGCCGCGCCAACGCAAGCTGGCGCCGCAAAGTTCGATCTCGAAAACATCACGGTTCTAGCCGAGCGCCTCGGCCGCCCCGACCGCGCGTATCCCAGCGCGCACATCGCCGGTACCAACGGCAAAGGATCAACCGCCGCGTTCCTCGAATCCATCCTCCGGCACGCCGGCTTTCGCACCGCTCTGAATACCTCGCCCCACCTCGAAAAAATCAACGAACGCATTCGCATTAGTGGCGAGGAAATCAGCGACCAAGCCTTCGCCGAAACTTTCTCTCGTATCCAAGCTCTCATCGAGGAGCTTCTCGCCGCTGGCAAGCTCCGCGCTCATCCCACGTATTTCGAATGCGTAACCGCCATGGCGTTTGAATCCTTTGCTCGCGAGCGCGTTGAGTTCGCTGTCTTCGAGGTCGGCCTGGGCGGTCGCCTCGATGCCAGCAATATCCTTTCGCCTGTCGTCACCATCATCACGCGCATCGATTTCGACCACGAAAACTTCCTGGGCCACTCCCTGGCCGAAATCGCACGCGAGAAAGCCGGAATCCTCAAGCTCGGTGTGCCGCTCATCCTTGCCGAGCAGCAGCCGGAGGCCCGTGAAGTGATTCTCGCTCGCGCCAAGAGTCTCGGTTGTGAAGTCATTGAGCCGGCGCAAGTCTTTCGCGTCGATGGCCAAATCACCCAAGACGGCCGTGTCCACGCGCGCATCATTGCAGCGGCCTCCGGCCAAATCTTCGAAATCGCTCCAAGCCTTCCCGGCCGCTTCCAGCTCCAAAATGCATTAAACGCCCTCGCCGCCGCGCGCCTGCTCCAAGATCGGGGTTTTAAAATTCCCGATGAGGCCATCACCCAGGGAATCGCCGAAACCGTCTGGCCCGGCCGCCTCGAAAAACTTCAATCCACGCCCGACGTTTACTGCGATGGCGCGCACAATCCTGGTGCCGCCCGCGAGCTCGCCCGCTTCCTGGAACAGAATTTCTCCGGTCGCAAAATCTTTCTGATCTACGCCGCCCTTCGCGATAAAGCCGTCGACGAAGTTGCCGGGCTGCTCTTCCCGCGCGCCGCCGAAGTCATCTTCACCGCGCCCCGCACCTCACGCGCCGTCTCCGCCACGCAACTTGCCGAAATCGCTGGCCATCACGCCGCGCGTTTTTCCGTGATCCCCGACGCCGAGCGCGCCTTCGAGCATGCCTTCGCCGAAGCCGCGCCCGATGACGCCATTTTCATCACCGGCTCCCTCTATCTGGTCGGCCAACTCCGCCACTACTGGAAAACCCGCGTTCAGGTTCATGCCCGATGATCAAAAATAAATGGTGCGGGCTTGTCTAAGAGTAGGGGCACGATATATCGTGCCCCTACGGTCGAAGAAACCCCATGACTGCCAAATCAAAGCTCAAATCGTCCGCTCATCCCCTCGTCGGCATCATCATGGGCTCCGGCTCGGATTGGGACACCATGAAGTTCGCCTCCAAAACGCTCGGCGAACTCCGTGTTCCACATGAAACACGCGTCGTCTCCGCGCATCGCACGCCCGATCTTCTTTTCGAATACGCTGCCAGCGCCGAAAAGCGTGGCATCGAAGTCATCATCGCAGGAGCAGGCGGTGCTGCCCATCTTCCCGGCATGACCGCCTCAAAAACCGTTCTTCCGGTTCTTGGCGTTCCCGTGGAATCGAAAGCCTTGAAAGGCCTCGATTCGCTTCTTTCCATCGCGCAAATGCCTGCCGGCATTCCCGTCGGCACGCTTGCCATTGGCAGGTCCGGGGCGGTCAATGCTGCGCTTCTCGCCGCTTCCATCCTCGGCGCAAAGCATCGCGCCATCCGCGAAGCCTTCCGCAAATTCCGTTCTGAGCAGACTGGCCGCGTCCTCGCCAATCCCGATCCCTCGGCCGCTCTGCCCCCGGCGAAGAAGAAAGGCAAGCGCGCGTGACCATCGGCATCCTCGGCGGCGGACAGCTCGGCTACATGCTCGCTCTCGCGGGCTACCCGCTCGGTCTGCATTTCCGTTTTCTCGATCCCTCTCCCGAAGCGCCCGTAGGCCGCATCGCCCAGCGTGTCACCGCCGACTACACTGATGAAGCCGCCCTCGAAAAATTTGCCGCCGGCCTCGAACTGGTCACCTACGAATTTGAAAACATTCCCGTTGAAGCCGCCAATTTTCTCGCCGAACGCGTCCCCGTCTATCCTCCGCCCGCCGCTCTGGCAGCCGCGCAGGACCGCCTCGCCGAGAAGTCTCTCTTTCGCAAACTCAGCATCGCGACCACTGAATTCGCCGCCGTCTCGAACTCCAACGAACTCGACGCCGCCGTAAAAACCATCGGCCTTCCCGCTGTCCTTAAAACTTCTCGCATGGGCTACGACGGCAAGGGCCAGTGGATTCTTCGCACCGCGGAGGATGTCGCCAAAGCCAAGTCCGAGATGCCTACTGTCACCCTTATCCTCGAGCGTTTCGTCCCGTTCACTCGTGAACTCTCCGTCCTCGCGGTCCGCTCCCGCAATGGCGAAACCGCTAGCTACCCGCTCGTGGAAAATCATCACCGCAACGGCATCCTCCGCCTGTCTCTCGCGCCCGCCCCGCGTCTTGAGGCCGGCATCCAGCGTTCCGCCGAAAGGGCCGCCCACGGCGTCCTCGAATCCCTGAAATACGTCGGCGTCCTCGCCCTTGAATTCTTTGAACACGAGGGAGAACTTCTCGTTAACGAAATGGCTCCGCGCGTCCACAATTCCGGCCACTGGACCATCGAAGGCGCCGTCACCAGCCAGTTTGAGAATCATCTCCGCGCCGTCCTCGGCCCCCCGCTCGGCTCCACGGGACCCGCCGGCCACTGCGCCATGCTCAATCTCATCGGCGACCTCCCCGAATCCGCCGAAGTTCTCGCCGTCCCCGATGCGCACCTCCATCTCTACGGCAAATCCCCTCGCCCCGGCCGCAAACTCGGCCATGTCACGCTCCGCGCCGCCTCCCCCGAACGCCTCGGCCTACGCCTCTCCGAACTCCCCGCCTTCTTCCACCGGCCCGACTTCTGTCTCGAGGCCGCCCTAGCCCCCTCCGCCTCCCTCCGCGCCTAAACGGCCTTTTTACCCTTTCGGAGGCCTATCGCTGTCTAGCGAACCTTGCATGGTTCAATGGTCGCTTTCCCTCGGGTCGCTTTCCCTCGGGTTGCCGCCCTCTCCTCCGGATGCTACGATTTGGTGTTCCATGATCCCTGCTAACTCCCAACCGAGCACCACCCATCGCCCCCGTGTGGGCATCCCCTGGCGGACTTCTCACGAAGAGGTCAAGCGCATTACGAACAAACTTCAGCATTACTTCGCCGCCGTCGCCGTCGAGGCTGAGCCCGTCCACGTGTCTCTCCAACTTTCGCCAAATGAACTCGCCGCAAAGATAAGAGATTTGGACGCCTTCGTTCTCCCGGGCGCCCCCGCGGACGTAAATCCGGCGCTTTACGGCGCGGCGCGCCACCAAAAAACGCACGAGGCCGACTCGAAGCGGGAAAAAACCGATTTCTCCATCATCGAACACGCCTTCGCCTCCGCTAAACCTGTTCTTGCCATTTGCTATGGATGCCAGAGCCTCAACGTCTGCCTCGGCGGCAGTCTGTACCAGGACATCACCAGCGAGCTGTACACTAAGATTGAGCACAGCAGGGAAGGCTTGCCTTCCGATGCGCCCGACCCCATACATCCCGCGCGAATCGAGCCAGGAGGCGAAATCGCCCAACTTGCAGCCACGGCGGGCCTCGCGAAACGTGACAGCGGGTTCGATGTCCAAGTCAATACTTCGCACCACCAAGCCGTCCGGGATCTGGGCCATGGCCTGCGCGTCGCCGCGGTTGCTCCCGATGGGGTGATCGAAGCTGTCGAGCACGAGCCGCACAAACATTGGGTCGTCGGAGTGCAATGGCACCCTGAACGAATGAAGGGCGACGCGCTTGCTGCATCGCTTTTCCGCGCGCTGGTGCAAGCAACGCGAGCAGCAGCCGCGCACCGCTGAAGGTCGCGGTTTTCGTATTTCGATTTTCTAGTTTCTACTTTGGGGGCTTGATGATTTCTCTTGCAGGCAAGGCGGCACTCATCACCGGCGGTTCACGCGGCATCGGCGCGGCAGCGGTCAAACTTTTCGCGCAGGCCGGCGCCGACGTCGTTTTCAATTACGTTAAAGCCAAGGACGCCGCGCTGCAGGTCCAGCAGGAAGCCGGCAAGCACGGCACGCGCGTGGAAGCGTTCAAAGCCGACGTCGGCAAGCATGCTGACAACCAGAAACTTGTCGAGCACACGATCGCGCGGCTTGGCCGGCTGGATATTCTAGTCGCCAACGCCGGCATCTGGAACCTCGAAGACGCTCCCATCGAAAAGATGACTGAAAAGCAATGGGACGACATGATCCGCATCAACCTCAAGAGCGTGTATTCGATCATTCACTTCGCCGTTCCGCAGATGATCAAACAAAAGTCCGGAAAAATCATCCCTATCAGTTCAACTGCAGGCCAGCGCGGCGAATCCTTCCACACCCACTACGGCGCATCCAAAGGCGGCATCATCAGCCTTACCAAAGGCCTGTCCACCGAACTCGCCCGCCACAATATTCTCGTGAACTCTGTCGCTCCCGGCTGGGTCGCCACCGACATGTCCATTCCCGTGCTGGAGACGAAAGCCGGCCAGAAAATGGCTTCTGCCGTCATTCCCCTAGGTCGCGCTGCCACCGCCGAAGAAATTGCCGGTCCGATTCTCTTTGTCGCTTCGGACCTGGCCAACTTCATGACCGGCGAGATCATCAATGTAAATGGAGGTTCGATCTTGTGCGGGTAAAGCCCATGCATCTGGCTGTCGTCGCTCTGCTTGCCGTTGCGGTCCTCGCTCCCCGCGCTTCCGCGCAGAATCCCGATACTTTGATGCCGGAGCAGAGCGTCGCCAAGGCCAAGCAAATCCTCAGCGATCTCATCAATGCGTTGGGTGGTCCGGGCTACACGGAAGTCCGTGAAAGCCAGTGCGAGGGACGCCGCGTGCTTTTCGGCCACAGTGGCGACGTGATCGGCAATATCGGGTTTACCGAGTTCCGACGCTTTCCGGACAAAGTTCGCACCGAATACATCGGCAAGAGCCACCACAACATCCTCCAGTATTTGATCGGCATCGACGGTTTGGATCTTGCGCACGGCGGCGTGGTCATCACACTTTATAGCGGCGATCACGGCTGGACTTTCGATCGCAGCGGCGTCAACGAATTGCCGGCCGCCTCCATCAGCGAATTCCAGGAGCAGGTCAAGCGCAATATCGACAATCTTTTGCGGCTACGGATCAAGGAGCCGGGCATCGCCATCCGCTTCGGCGGAAACGACATCGTGGACCTCAAGCAAGTGGACTGGGTCGAGATTGGCGACAGCCAGGAGCGTAAGTTTCGGCTGGCCGTTGATCATTCCACTCATTTCTTGATTCGCAGCGTGGTCATCACCAAAGACGAGGAGAATCAGCAGATCAACGAAGACGTCTCCATCTACTCAAAATACCAGTTGAAAGACAGCGTCTGGACGCCATTGCAGATTTCCCGGGAACACAACGGGCTCCGCTCCATGCAAATCTTCTATGACACTTGCAAGTACAATCCTGGTTTCTCCGACGACCTCTTCAGCAAAACATCGCTCTCCAAGCAAGGCTCCCAAAACCTCGCGAAAAAGAACAAGAACTGAGGCAGAGAGAGCACATGCCCCCCCTCTGTTGTGCGTATTTGCCGGAGCTAGGTAGGTTTACTAAGATTGAATATTACTTGCAATGTTGCTGCTGCCGTCTCCATATTTCATTTTGTTACATTCTTACCCATTGCTTGACGCATGGCATAGAATGTAACGGTCTAGCGACAGAAAGTACTATGTTTAGCAGCAGTTGCGCCACACTGTCCCTTGGTACGGCAACTGCACTCATTTTAGTCTCTTAGCCGTCCTTATAGCCTGGTCGGTGGCCTGGCCGCAGAACGAGGGAAGCGATTTTGAGTAAGAGTGCCCCACATTCCCGCACTCGCCGCAGCTGCATTGGTGGCTTCAGCATGGTCGAATTGGCGGTTTCCATGACCGTGCTCTTGATTCTGTCGGCCATCGCTATTCCCGAGCTCATACGCTCGCTTAGAACTTACCAGCTCAACGACGCGGCCACACGCGTTGCGGAGATGCTGAAATTCACGCGATTCGAAGCAGTTCGCCGCAATAAGCAAATTAACTTCCTGATGCAGGCGAGCGCGGGCGGCTGGCTCGTCGGAACCGATTCTGACACCAGCGGCACCATTGACCCAATTGAGAAACAGCAGCTGATTTCGGGATTCGTCACGCTCCTGCCATCCGGAGTGGCCCCGGCTCCGACAGCCATTACAGCAGCCTTGGGCGGCGCCGCTCTCAATACCAAGTCCGGGAGCGCGGGATCCGTCACGTTTGATTCGCGCGGCGCGATTCGCAATGGTATCGGCGGAACTATCTCCAGCAATACCTATGTGTTTTACATCGGTAGTCAGACCAATCCGGAGTACGGGTTTCGCGCTGTAATTCAGCTGCCTTCCGGGAGCACGCAAATTTGGACCGCCCCGCAAGGCGGGCCTTGGCAGCAGATCAGCTGAAGGCCAAACCGGAAACCACGATGCAGCGCTCATTCACAACCTCTCACGCCCGCCAGGAAGGCTTTAGCATCTTGGAGATGCTGCTGGCCACGGTAATACTACTCGTAGGCCTGATTGCGATCGCGCAGCTGGTTCCCGCTTCGATCCTCCTGAATCAGCAGAATCGCACAGACTCCTCCGCGCTTGTTTTTGCGCAACGGGAGCTGGATCAAATGCTCGATCAGCCGCTGTCGTTGAACTCCTTCACCGACGTGCTGGGGAATGTCTGTCAGCTCGGCGATCCCACGAACCCCAACGCTGTCCAAGGCACCAACGTTCTAGTGTTTAACGGCCAGGCGGTCATCGACTTCACGTCCTCAGTCTCCGGCTACAACTTCACCTTCCAAGACCCGCTTGATACCAGTGGCACAGCCTACGACCTTCGATGGGCGGTCATTATCACCGGAAACGGCAGTACGGTCTCCTCGAGACGGTTTATTCTTGGTGTTCGGCAAGTAGGCGGCAACGGTTTTTTCCAACCGGTCACACTTGATACCATGGTGGGAAAATGAATTTAGCCGCCAGCGACAAGCGCCATCTCGGATTCACACTGATAGAATTGCTCGTCGCCCTGGGCATATTTTTGGTGATCACCGGAGCGGCGTTCACTCTGCTGAGCACTTCCCAGCACCGCTACCAGACCGAGTCTCTAGTGCTGACATCTTTTCAGGAAGCGCGGCTGGGTTTGGACCAGATGGTTCGCGATATTAATGACGCCGGGTTTCCGCCACCGGCCTTTGCAGGTATCGACCCGACGAAATTCGCCATTACTCCTTTTGGCTGGAGCACTGGCGCTGGTTACTCCGGCACTCTCTGTCAAATCGGCACGGCAGGAGGTGGAACATGTACCACGGCAAGCGCTACCAATAGCCCAGGCGATTTCGACCTTATCATTGAGACGAACCCCAATATCCAGGATCCCACAAGTAGAGTGCAATGGATTCGCTACCAACTGGTGGGGACTACGCTTAAGCGCGGCGTGGCTGACAAGGCGCCGGGAGGCACAGATCCGGATGCCACTACGGCCGCAGCAGAAGTAACGGTGGGGCCCCCGTGCCGATTTTCTCGTACGCTTGCGACAATTCGTCCCCACCCCCTGCAACAATTCCATGTCTTGGTGCGCCAGCGGACAATTCGCCAACAAAAATTCGGGATGTGATGATAACCCTGGTTGTTGCGGCGCCTCTAGCGGATGCCACGACAGGCATGCCGCGTCTTGTACAATTGAACGGTCGCGGCCGCCGTATCAATCCCAATCAGTAAACGCCGTTGAGGAACAGTGAGAACCGGACGACAAATTCGAACGAGACGGACAGAAAAAGGAATTGCCCTGCTGATCTCCATTTTCATTCTGCTGCTGATCAGCGTGGTGGCGATTGCCTTGATTGTTTCGTCTAGCACCGAGACGGCGTTGGCGGGCAACTACCGTGCGTCCACGGGCGTTTACTATGCGGCGCTCTCGGGCTTGGAGGAAGCCCGCGCGCGGCTGCTCTCAAAGAATCCGGATGCGTTCACGACAACAAACACTTCGAACTTCCTCCCGCCCGGAACAGCCCTCAACATGGGAGACACCTACTATCTGATTAATCCGGTTGGGGGCGAAGCCATCACGCCATGGGATTCCGCTTCTACTTATCCGGATAGTCAATTCGGGGTTGAGTTCGGACTAAGTAGCGGTTTTTTTTCGCCTACGAACCCTTCTCCCACCGCCCTCTCCGTATGGAACAGAAATCCTCTCCAGCCGCTGGGCCTCCCAGGCCCGCTTTACAAGTGGGTGCGCATCAATGCAGTTTCGGAGAAATCATTGGGGATTGACGTGGATGCGGACGGACTTCCGGATTCAACGACTCCTCTCTACTTTGACGGCGCACACTTCAGTAACAGTTCGTCCGCCGGGCCGCAGGTTCTTGAACTTACTTCGTTTGCAACTCTACCCAACGGCAGCCAGAAAATCGTTCAGTATCTCGTCGCTCCCACGCCCTTGAATTTGACATTCAACGCGGCGTTAACGCTGGATGGCAACAATGTGCAGTTTGTCGTGCCCAATACGACCAACTTCTGGGTTAGGGGAAATGATCAATATAGCGCAGGGAGCTGCAATCCCGGGCCGGGCGTCGTAGACGCAGTTGGATATACCAATAATTCGGACCCGAGTCAGACGAACATTACCAACTCAATTCAAACCGCGCCGCCTGTCAGTAAGGAACGGCGGGACAACTACACGAATGGTGTAGCTGCGACCCCAGATGTGAACTACGAAACTTTATCTCCAAATCTGCAGACTGCGGCAGGTCTGAACAGCCTCGTGCAGATGATCACGCAAACCGCGGACGTCGTGGTCAATGGCAACGCGACGCAATCGAATATGCCTTCCGCGATGTCGCCGACGAATCCGATGACCATTGTTGTCAATGGCGATTTGACGTTCAATGGCTGGCACAACACCGGATATGGACTTCTTCTCGTAACCGGGACATTTACGTATGATCCGGACGCAACGTGGAATGGCATAGTTCTAGTCATTGGCCAAGGCAAGATCTACTCGCATCAGGCCGGTACGGGTCAAATCAATGGCGCCCTGTTCCTGGCGAGCACCAATCCTGCTGTGCCCCCTTTCTTCGACTTCACCTCGTCGTCCGGGAGCAATGGTATTTACTACAGCAGTTGCTGGATTCAGGCCTCCCTGCCGACGATGCCTTACAAAATTCTTTCCTTTCACGAAATCTCGCAGTAAGAGTTCCTCGGCGGGAATTCATTTTCGGATAGACTCTGCTGGTGCGAGGTGCCCCGCGCGCTCGTTTGGCCAAAGGAGTTCCTCGCACTTCACCCGTTTTGGCGCGCGCACGCTTCGGGCGCTATAATGGCCGGATGCGGAATCGCCTGGAAAGTACACTGATGCATGGCACGACGGTGCTATGCGTGCGCAAGGACAACAAAGTGGTGCTCATTGCCGATGGGCAGGTGACCATGGGCGATCACGTGATGAAGCACACGGCGCGAAAGACGCGGCGTCTTTACAACGACAAGGTTGTGGCTGGCTTTGCCGGCTCCACGGCCGACGCGATTACGCTTTTTGAGCGGTTCGAAGGGAAACTGCAGGAGTTTTCTGGCAACCTGCAGAAAGCGGCGGTTGAGCTGGCCAAGGAATGGCGCAAAGACCGCGCGCTTCGCCATCTGGAAGCGCTTTTGATCGTCGCCGACACCAAGGGCACTTTCATTCTTTCCGGGACTGGCGATGTGATCGAGCCGGATGATGGGCTTGTGGCTATTGGATCGGGCGGCACGTATGCGCTTGCGGCTGCGCGCGCACTGTTGAAGCACTCGAAACTCACAGCGAAGGATCTGGCCATGGAGGCCATGCGCATTGCCAGCGAGATTTGCATTTTCACCAACGCGAATTTTACTGTTGAAGAACTCTAGCAAGGGTTTGAGAAATGGAGAACCCGTTGGCGACGGCCTGCGAACGGCATCCAAGGGTGAAGTGAAGAAACATTTGAAGTTGGGGTTCTTCGGGCATCCTTGTCGGATGCCCTCAGAATGACATTATTGGGTTATTCTGCACCTTTCCCCGGATCGGGTGTAGAAGCACACCAAGCGGCTTTCGCGCATCAAAAGAACTGAGCAACTCATGACCAGCAAGTCTGAAAAAGAATTAGTCTACGCGCCGGGAGGGAATGGCGCTGAGCCCGTCGAGGGGCAGGAGCTTCTCCCGGCGCTTGACGACATGACGCCACGCGAGATCGTGCTGGAACTCGACAAATACATCGTCGGGCAGAATGCCGCCAAGCGCGCCGTCGCCGTAGCCCTGCGCAACCGCGTCCGCCGCCAGAAGCTGCCGCCGGAAATCGCCGAAGACGTTTTGCCGAAAAACATTTTGATGATTGGCCCTACCGGCGTCGGAAAAACAGAAATTGCGCGCCGCCTGGCGCGGCTTGCCGGTTGCCCGTTCGTCAAGGTGGAGGCTTCCAAATACACGGAAGTCGGTTACGTCGGCCGCGATGTGGAGTCCATGGTGCGCGACCTTGTCGAAACTTCCATCGACATGATCCGCGAAGAAAAACTTGACGAAGTTGCCGACCGCGCCGAGCAGGCCGCGGAAGAGCGTGTGCTCGATCTGCTGCTTCCGCCTCCGCCTCCTCCGGCGCCCGGCACTCCGGAAGGCGAGGTTGCCGCGCAGCGCGAGCAGACGCAGCGCACGCGGGAAAAGCTTCGCGTCCAGCTCCGCGAAGGCAAGCTGGACCAACGCATGGTGGATCTCGAAGTTCGCGAGCGCGCCATGCCCTCGTTCGAAATTGTCTCTAACCAGGGCGTCGATGAGATGGACGTCGGCAAGCTGCAGGACATGTTCTCGGGCATGTTCGGGCAACAAAAGAAGAAACGCAAAATGAGCGTGGCCGACGCTTTCGAATACTTGATTCAGGAAGAAGAAAATAAGCTGCTGGACATGGACCAGGTCACGCGCGTGGCCGTGGAGCGCGCCGAGCAGATGGGCATCATCTTTATCGATGAAATCGATAAAGTGGCCGGGCGCGAATCTGGCCACGGACCTGACGTTTCACGCGAAGGCGTGCAGCGCGACATTCTTCCGATTATTGAAGGAACGACCGTCAACACGCGCTACGGGATGATTCGCACTGATCACATCCTGTTCATCGCGGCGGGCGCGTTCCACGTGACCAAGCCGTCCGACTTGATCCCCGAGCTTCAGGGGCGGCTGCCCATCCGCGTGGAGCTGCAATCGCTGAAAGAAGAAGATTTCATCCGCATTCTGACGGAGCCGAAGAACGCGCTGATCAAGCAGTACGTCGCGCTGCTGGAAACCGAAGGCGTCAAGCTCAACATTACCGAGGACGCCGTCGCGGCCGTTGCGCGCTTCGCCACCAGCGTGAACGAGCAGACCGAAAACATCGGCGCCCGGCGTCTGCACACCATTCTCGAAAAAGTTCTCGACGAAATTTCATTTGAAGCGCCGGACCTGAAGAAGAAAAATGTGAAGGTAGACGCCGCTTACGTCACCAAGCAGCTCGCGGACATCGTCAAGAACCAGGACCTGAGCCGCTACATCCTGTAGTTCCTGATATTGGAAAATGGAAAATCGAAAAGGGACGAGAACATCCATCGAAAAACGTCCCCCGCACGTTTTCTATTTTCTGTTTTCCATTTTCTTGTTGGCGGGTGGGTGCGGTGCCCCCGGCGAGCCCGTTCCACCGACGCCGCCGGTTCCCGTCGCGATCAAGGATCTGGCGGCGCACCAGATTGGCGATGGCGTCCAATTGGCCTTCACGCTTCCCACGAACTCCGTTACTGGGGATCGGCTTCCCGAACCGCCGGCGGTTGAAATCCTTCGCGGCGTCAACCGGGCTGACGGCACACCCGATGCAAAGTCGTTCCGCGTTGTCGATACAATTCCAGGCGCTCTTGTGACGGACTTCGTCACACAAAAGCGCGTGGAATATATGGACATTATTTCACCACGAGACCCGGAAACGAGTGCGGGCGCTACTCTCGTCTATCGCGTGCGCACGCGAGTTTCCAGGAAACGCGGCTCCGCGGATTCAAATACTGTTTTTGTACTAGTCGCTCCTGTACCACAAAGAATTCTTGCCGTGGAGAGCAGGGTGACGGAGTCCGCCATCGAATTGAACTGGGCGGCGCCAACGACTACGTCGTCAGGAGCACTGCTAACCGCGCCGCTCAGTTATCACGTTTATCGCGCCGAACTAGATCCGGCGGCGCTTAAGGCTGACGAGGAGAAGCATTCGCTCGCAGAGGTCAAATCGCCGCCGGTGCTCTTGGCCACGGTGATGACCCCGAGTTACCAGGACACCGCATTCGAATTCGGCAAGTCGTACCTTTATTTCGTCCGAAGCGTTATTACCACCAATGAAATTGCGCTCGAATCCAGCGATTCTCAACACCTGGTAATCACTCCGCGCGATACGTTTCCTCCTGCGACCCCGCAGGGCCTTGTGGCAGCATTGCTCGCCGGCTCGGCGCCAGGCACGTTTGTAGTTGAGCTCTCCTGGTCGATTAACCTTGAAACCGACCTGGCGGGATATCGCGTCTATAAGAGTGAGCAGGAAGGCACCAAGGGACAACTACTCAATGCAGATTTATTGCCCACGCCTGCGGTTCGTGATACCTCTGTAGAGCCCGGCCACCGCTATTGGTACACCGTGACTGCTGTAGACCGCGCGGGAAACGAAAGCCCGCCAGGCGCGCCCGCCGTGGTCGAGGTCACGCAACCATCGCCGTAGATCCGGGGTAAAGGGTTGCACGCTTCTTGGGAGCCCAGCACGTTATGTTGCTACGTCCGCATTTGCCCGGCTATCGTTGGTTCCATGTTTTCCGCAACGCGGCAATCCGCACCGGTGTTTATGTTGGCGTTTGTCTGACGCTGGTATTCACCGCATGGCTGGTGATTGCCAATCACGCGCCGTTTCTGGATCGCTTTGCGATGGAACGCAATATCGCCGCCGCCGCGATCCTGTGCTTTCTCGCCGCGGTTCCCGTTTTTCGATTTCTGCGCTTGCCCGGGCATCTCATGGCCTCGAGCCTTCTCGGCTGGCTGATTTTCAGCGTGAGTTATCGCGCGCTGTGCTTCATATTCCGTGGTCTCAGCAACAGGCTCAGCACGTTCCACGTTTTTGTGTTGGGAGCGGTCGTATATATGATACTCACCACGCTCTGCTGGATTGTTGGCGTGATCTGGAGAGCCCGTGAAGCGCATGAGTCTCATCCCAACCACCACGCGAGCTGAGCATCAATGAGAATCTGCCGTTATATGCAGCGAGAAGCTTCCTCTCCGGACTCCCCTTCGCCCCGCTATGGACTGATCGAAGGCGAAAATGTCATCGAGATCTCTGGGCCGCCCTGGGTCAGCTGGTCGCGCGGTTCGCATTCTTCGCGACTTACTGAGATGCGGCTGCTTGCCCCCGTCGAGCCTTCCAAGATCGTATGCATCGGCCGCAACTACGCAGCCCATGCCGCGGAGTTGGGCAACGATGTCCCGAAAGAGCCGTTGATGTTCCTCAAGCCGCCTTCTTCCGTCATCGGCCCGGAGGAAGCGATAGTCTTGACAAAATATTCACAGCGTGTAGAGCACGAAGGCGAACTCGCGATGGTTGTGGGCCGCCGCTGCGCGCATCTCAGCGATGCCGACGACGCTTTGTCGTTTGTAATGGGATATACCTGCCTCAATGATGTGACTGCGCGCGACCTGCAGAAAAGCGATGTTCAGTTCGCGCGCGCAAAGGGGTTTGACACTTTTTGCGCGGTTGGCCCGCACATTGAGACGGCTCTCGATCCATCCAATGTGCTGGTCGAAACGCACGTCAACGGCGCGCGCCGGCAGTCCGGAGAGACTTCGCTGATGATCTATCCGCCCGCGTTTCTGGTTCGCTGGATTTCACGCATGATGACGTTGGTGCCCGGCGACGTCATCGCCACTGGTACACCGGCCGGCGTTGGGCCGCTGCTGGCGGGAGACACTGTGGAGGTCAGCGTTGCCGGTATTGGCGTGTTGCGCAATCCGGTGCACCCTCCACAAGCGTAGATTCACGCCGGCGCCGTGGTTTCGGTAGAATACGCAGGAGTGGGGCATTGGCGGATGAAGGAAGCTGTTCCGCCGCATTGCGTGCACGCGATTTCCAGCCTGGCGCGCTTCCACCCATTTGAGAATACGGAGTTTTCCCGTTGAAGGAATTACTTGCCGATTGGAAATTTGTGCTTGCCATGGGCGGCGCAGCAATCGCCGCCATAGCCATGATTGCCTATGCGTTCTTTCGCCCCGCTTTGAATCCTGAAGAAGAGGAACGCAAGCGTCGGCTGCATCTGAATCAGATCGGACGCATTGCCGAAGGGCAAATCGTCGAGCTCGTCGAGCGGCCGCCCGAATCAGGAGAGGTGCGCAAGGGTTTGTTTGGCGCGAGCGCCAAACCGCTGAAAGACATGCGGCCGCGCCATTTGGTTTCCTACAGTTACTTGATTTCCGGCGTTACCTATCAGACCGCGCAGGACATTACCGGGCTCGAAAGCCAGGTACGCCTGGAACGGCTCGTCGCCGGTATTGCGGGGCCGGCGCTGATTGCTCTCACCGCAACCTACCGTCTTCTGCATTCTGCTTTCCCTCCGGTTGCGCTATCCTTTTCCTTGCCGGTTCAGGGCGGCTCGATTCGCGTGCCATGAAAATGATTCTCGCTTCCGTTCTTACGACTATCCTCATCGTGGCGATGACCCTCGGAGCAATGTTTGTGCTTGTTCAGGCCACGGAATATGTGACCTCCTTGGATTCGCCTCTGCAGCGCGCCGTGGCCATGGGAGCGGAACTGCTCCTCGGCGTGGTACTGCTTCTCGGAACTGTCTGGCTCGCCACGCATCTCGCGGTGCGCATTTTTACCCCCAATGAATCTCCTTCCCAGGGAGGACCCGTTGTCTGAGCCCAAGCGAAGTTTGATCCCGCAAGCCCGGCATCGCGACCGCATGGAGGAGCTTCGTCGTATTTCCGAGGAAGCCGAAGCTGGTGGCGGACCCGAGCGCCGCGAGCGCGAACACAAGGCCGGCAAGCTCACGGCGCGCGAGCGCATCCATCTTCTTCTGGACGAAGGGAGCTTCGAGGAGCTGGACAAATTTGTCCGGCACCGCTGTGTCGATTTCGGAATGCAGGAGCAGCGGCCCGCCGGCGACGGCTTCGTTACCGGTTTCGGCCGCATCGATGGCCGATTGGTTTACGTTTTCGCGCAGGACTTCACCGTGTTCGGCGGATCGCTTTCCGAATCCAACGCGCTGAAAATCTGCAAGATCATGGATTTGGCCATGCGCGCCGGAGCTCCTGTCATCGGCCTCAACGATTCCGGCGGCGCGCGCATCCAGGAAGGCGTCGCCTCGCTTGCTGGTTACGCCGATATTTTCCTGCGCAACACGCTCGCCAGCGGGGTCATCCCGCAGATCAGCGCCATCATGGGTCCGTGTGCGGGCGGCGCCGTCTACTCGCCGGCCATCACTGATTTTATCTTCATGACCCGCGAAACATCCTACATGTTTGTTACCGGCCCTGACGTCATCAAGACCGTCACGCACGAAGAAGTCACCAAGCAAGAGCTTGGAGGCGCGATGACCCACAACGCCACCAGCGGCGTGGCACACTTCGTCTCGCGGGACGACACCGATTGCCTGGCCATGATCCGCGAGTTGATGAGTTTTCTACCCTCGAATAATCTGGAAGATGCCCCGCGCCGGGCCACATCAGACTCCCCCGCTCGCCGCGACGAATCGCTGAACACTCTTGTCCCCGCTGATCCCCAAAAGCCTTACGACATGAAGGACGCTATTCACTCGGTGGTTGACGATGGATATTTCTTCGAAGTCCACGAACATTACGCGAAAAATCTTGTTGTGGGTTTTGCGCGCCTCGACGGCCGCCCTGTCGGGGTTGTCGGCAATCAGCCGGCCTTTCTCGCGGGAGTCCTTGATATTAACGCTTCCGTGAAAGGCGCGCGTTTTGTCCGCTTCTGCGACGCCTTCAATATTCCCTTGATTACTTTTGAGGATGTTCCCGGCTTCCTCCCTGGCACCCAGCAGGAATTCGGCGGCATCATCAAACATGGCGCAAAGCTGCTTTTCGCCTTCGCCGAAGCTACCGTTCCGAAAATCACCGTCATCACGCGCAAGGCTTATGGCGGCGCGTACTGCGTCATGGCCAGCAAACACATCCGCACCGACGCCAACTTCGCCTGGCCCACGGCGGAAATTGCCGTCATGGGTCCTGAAGGCGCCGTAGATATTGTCTACAAACGCGAATTGGCGAAGGTTGCCGAATCCGGACGCGAAAAACTCCGCCAGGAGAAAATCACCGAATTCCGCGAGCGCTTTGCCAATCCGTTTGTCGCCGCCGAACGCGGCTACATCGATGCCGTCATTGAACCCGCTGACACACGCGCCCGCGTGATCACTTCTCTCCGCGCGCTCGAAAACAAACGAGACACGAATCCCCGCAAGAAACACGGCAATATCCCGCTGTAGTTTTCAGACACAACGGCCTCTTGAAGGCCCTTGAATCCACTGTTAGACAAATTTACGGAATCTCGCCGTTCGCTGCGCTTCCGCAGGGGACACCTATACCGGTCGGTCTCACGGTGCGCTATCAGGTCGAAGCCACAACGTTACCTAAGCTCATCAACATCATCCACGACGCACTGCGGCTGAACGCGGTCACAGTGGTGCCCCGCGGGATCCCGGCCGCCGCGCAATATGAGGTGCGCATCACCCTGGGCGGCTAGCGGACAAGCTTATTTCAGTAGATATTCCCGCAGAAATTCAACCGTCGCATAAAACTGAAAATCCTGGTTCGGCTTTTTGCGGTAGCCGTGCCCTTCGTCCTTCGCGATCATGAGCCAAACAGGCGTACCTTGCTTCTTTAACGCATCGGCGATCTGCTGGGATTCGCTCACCGGCACGCGCGGATCGTTTTTTCCAGCGATTACAAACATGGGCTTTCTGATTTTCTGGATGTTGTTCATCGGCGCGATTTTCTCTAGGAATCCGCGCATCTGGGGGTCGCGTTCGTCGCCGTATTCCACGCGCCGCAAATCCCGGCGGTACGTTTCCGTGTGTTCCAGGAACGTCACCAGGTTCGACATGCCCACGATCTCCACCGAGCAGCGAATGCGGCCGCTGTAGAATGTCGAAACCGCAAGCGTCATGTGCCCGCCGTAACTCCCGCCGGTCACTGCGATCCTATCGCTATCCAACCTCGGCTGCGTTGCGATCCAATCAAACAGCGCGTTTATGTCCTTGTACGTATCTTCACGCTTAAACCCGTTATCCAGCAGCGAGAAGGTCTTCCCGTACCCCGTCGACCCGCGCACGTTCGGATAGATCAGTACAATTCCCAGTTCGTTCAGCAGATAGTTGGCGCGCCCGAGAAATGTCGGCTGCGACTGCCCTTCCGGTCCGCCGTGAATCACCACTAGCACCGGGCGCTTTCCCGCAAATCTCTCCTCCGGCGGTTTGTACAAGAACCCAGAAATCGTCTTTCCGTCGAAGCTCTTCCATTTCACCAGCTCGGCTTCCGGAAACCCATCCGTCTTCACCGCGGTTTCGCTTGTAGTCCACCGTTCCACCTGCGCCGTGGGCACATCCAGTGAATACACGTCACCAGGCCCGCGCCCATTGTTCAGCGAAAATGCGAGCTCATGCCCATTCTTATGCCAGCGCACAGACCCCATTACGCCCTTCGGCAGCTTTGGCAGTGGCATTTGCTTCTTGGTGTCTGTGTCCATCACGTGCAGGACGCTTAGGCCATCCTCATCCGACATGAAAGCAATCATCTTTCCGTCATGAGTTACGTCGAACGACTCCACCTCCCATGGAACGCCGGTCGTCAGGTACTGTGGCTGCTTCGTTGCCAAATCCAGATAGGCCAGCCGGTGAAACTCCGATTCCTTGTCGGTGGTGACGTAGATCCCTTTGCCATCCTTGTTGAACCGCCCTTCGCCGTAAGAAACTTTGTCGGCCGTATTTCTCGGTATCAGCTCGGTCTTCTCGCCGGTGGCCGCATCCACGAGCCACAAATACGACTCATTGATGGAAAGCTCTTCCTCCAGCAGAATCTTCTTGTCATCCGGGGACCAATCCAGCGGCTGCCATCCGCCCCCGGCTAACTGCGTCAGCAAACGATCCGTCTTTGGATCGCTCGGATTCATCACCCACAAATCCGTATCTTTCCCCGTGCGCCGAGTGGACATGTAAGCGATCTGATCGCCGCTGGACGACCACGGTCCTGGCAAATTCCGCGACTTCCCGTCCGTCAGCAGCGTCACGTCGCCCGTAGCCACGTCGTAGCGATAAAGCTGGTACCACTCTCCGCCGCCAATATCCTTCGCGAACAAAATGTAATCCCCGCCATGGGGATGAAATCTTCCGCTGCCAACGGAGTCCGCGAAAAACGTCAACTGCTGCCGCTCTCCGCCCGGCATCTTCACCAGATGAAGCTGCGGGGTGTCCCCAAACCGGGTGGCAATCAGCATCTCGCGCTTCGTGGGATGCCAGTCCGCGAAGCTGGCACTGCGATACGATGCGTATCGGCCAGCCGTCTCCGCCAGCGACGCCGGTATCTTCGGCACTCCATCCACGATCAGATTGTCGGCAGGAGCGATGACGGGATCCTGCGCGTGTACGGGCGAGAGCAAAAGCAACGCGAATGCTAGCGAAGAGTAAAAGCGCTTCATCTTTGGATCTCCTGTATATCGTTGGCGCGAGATTCTTTGTATACACCATCGAGGCCGCGACCGGCGAAGGATTCTTTAAATGGCTTCAGAATCTTTTTGCCGATCGTGCTACTCTCAATTTCCCAAAACTCTTCCGTGGAGCTTCCTATGCAGTATCGAATGGTTGCTGCCGCCGTCTTGTTCCTGGTATTCGCCGCGGGAAACGCGCGCGGCCAGAATAAAACCGTCGCTGAGCGCCTGGGCTATCCGCCCGCTGCGAAACTCCTCATCATTCATGCTGACGATCTTGCTGTGGCCCATTCCGTGGACGCCGCCAGCTTTGACGCGCTCAACAAGAATGCGGTTACTTCCGCCAGCATCATGGTGCCCTGCCCAGCATCATGGTGCCCTGCGCATGGCTCACCGAAGTCGCTTCCTACGCGAAAGACCACCCGGACGCCGACCTGGGCTTGCACCTCACCCTCACCAGCGAATGGAAAACCTATCGGTGGGGTCCAATAGAATCCAAAGATAAAGTTCCGAGTTTGCTCGATTCTGCGGGCTATCTTTGGCCGGAATCTCCCATAGCGGCAGCCCATATCAAGCCCGAAGAAGCGGAACGCGAACTCCGGACACAGATCGAACATGCCATCGCCGCAGGGATCCACCCGACTCATCTTGACACTCATATGGGAACACTCTTTAACACTCCCGAACTGTTCGCGGTCTTTGCCAAAGTTGCGCATGACTATCATTTGCCGTTCTTGGCGCCCAGATTGCCCGGCGAGCTGAGCAAGCTGCTATCGCTGCTTTCCGACAAAGATGTGGTTGTCGATTCCTTCATAATCGCCAACCCTTCTGTTCATGTTGGCGACTGGAAAGACTTTTATGTCAACGCGGTAAGAGACTTGAAGCCGGGCCTGACGGAAATGGTCGTCCATCTCGGCCACGATGATGCCGAGCTGCAAGCCGTCACAGTAGACCACCCCGATTATGGAGCGGCTTGGCGGCAGCGCGATTATGATGTGATGACCAGCCCGGAATTCAAAAAAGTTCTGCAGGAGAACAACGTCATCCTCGTCAAGTGGAAAGACTTGAAGAAGCTCGTGAATTAGTTTCGACGAAGCACAAGAACCCGGCAGTTTCGTGGAACCCGCTTCCCTCCATGCTAAACTCCCATCTCGCTCTACTTTTTCATGTTCAAGAAAATTCTAATCGCTAATCGCGGTGAAATCGCTGTGCGCATCCTGCGCGCTTGTCGCGAGTTGGATATCCGCTCCGTCGCGGTCTTTAGCGACGTCGATCGCAAATCGCTGCACGTCCGCCTCGCCGATGAAGCTTACCCCATCGGTCCGGCGCCTTCCCGCGAAAGCTATCTTTGCATTGATAAGCTCATAGACGTGGCGCGCCGCGCCGGATGCGATGCCGTACATCCGGGCTACGGGTTCCTCGCTGAAAACGCCGCGCTACCGCGCGCCTGCGTTGACGCCGGCTTCACGTTCATCGGGCCGCCGGCTGATGCTATGGAAGCTCTTGGCTCCAAGACTGCCGGCCGCCAGCTTGCCCGCAGCATCGATGTGCCAACGGTTCCCGGGACGAACGAGCCTATCGAAAAACCTCCCGAAGCGCAGGCCCTGGCGCAGCGCATGGGCTATCCCGTTCTGCTAAAGGCCGTCGCTGGTGGCGGCGGCAAAGGCATGCGCATGGTCGACAGCGACGCCGAGTTCGATTCTGCATTCCGCGATGCTTCCTCCGAAGCCATGAACGCTTTCGGCGACGACCGTCTGTACCTCGAAAAATATCTGGACCGGCCCCATCACGTGGAAATTCAAATTTTTGCCGACGCCCATGGCCGCGTTGTTTCTCTCGGTGAACGCGAATGCTCCGTTCAGCGCCGTCACCAAAAAGTGATCGAGGAAGCGCCCTCCCCCATCATTACGCCCGACCTGCGCAAGAAAATGGGTGACGCCGCGGTGCGCCTGGCGCGCGCGGGCGGCTACGTCAACGCCGGTACCGTCGAATTCCTTTTGGATGCCAACCTCAATTTTTATTTTTTGGAAGTAAACACCCGCTTGCAGGTCGAGCATCCCGTCACGGAGCAGGTCACCGGCCTCGACCTGGTGAAACTCCAGATCGCCATCGCCGCGGGCCACCGCTTACCCTTCGCATGGGAGTCCATCACGCCGCGCGGCCACGCCATGGAAGTTCGCCTTTACGCCGAAGATCCTGAGAACAATTTCTTTCCCTCGCCCGGAAAAATTCTTTCGCGCCATGTCCCCTCCGGCCCGGGGATTCGCCTTGATGAAGGCGTCTACGAGGGCTGGACCGTGCCCAACGATTACGACCCGCTTCTCAGCAAGCTCATTGCCTGGGGCAATAGCCGTGAGGAAGCCATTGCCCGCCTTCGCCGCGCCCTCGACGAATACGCCATCACTGGCATCAAGACCAACGTCGGGCTTTTCCGCCGCATTTTGGTTGAACCAGATTTTCTCCGCGGTGAGGTCCATACCAAGTGGCTGGACGAATTGCTGCGCCGTCCGCTTCCCCCCGCATCTCCTGCCGGCGAGCTTCAGACCGCAAGCCCAGCTTCCGATGCGGCCGCCATCGCCGCTGCCATCTGGCAAGCAAACCAGTCTGACAGACATTCCTCCCTGTCCGTTTCCGCCACCGAACAGCCTTCCCGCTGGAAGCAAGAAGGCCGCCGCGAGCAACTGGACCGCCTGCCATGAGGTACGAAGTCAAACTCTCGTCTTCCACCTCCGAGGAAAAAAAGCGCCTTGTTGAACTTGAACGGAATGCTTCCGGCTGGCGCGTCACGCTGGATGGTCTGGTTGTGGCAGTCGACGCCGCCGAGGTCTCTCCCAATACGCTCTCTATCTTGCTTGACGGCCAATCCTTCGAAATCACTGTGACGCTTTCCCCAGATGGCAAATTGCAGCTTCACACTGGAACGCGCGAATTCATCGCCGAAGTCATTGATCCACGCGCATGGAGCGGACGCCGCCACAGTAGTGTCGAAGCCGAAGGCCGCCAGCAAATCGTTGCACCCATGCCAGGTAAAGTCGTGCGTCTGCTGGTCAAGGCCGGAGAGCACGTCGAGGCCGGCCAAGGTCTGCTCGTTGTCGAAGCCATGAAGATGCAAAACGAAATCCGCTCGCCCAAGAGCGGCACCGTCGAGCGCATCCTGGCCCAGGAAGGCCAGCCGGTAAACGCTGGCGAAGTTCTCTGCGTAGTCGCGTAGACCGACTGCTCCGCCTTGAACCAAACGTAAGGGAGTTAACGGATAAAGGAAGGACGACAAATATAGGGCTGCATTCGCACCGCGCACGAATCACGAAACACCAACACTATTGGGCTCGATATCTTAAGATCCAGGGTTAATGCCCGATGGACTTTTGCGGCATGGTGGTTTTCGCCGCGTCTGGTAACTTGCCCGCCGCTTCGATCACCTGCTCGGCCAGGAAATTTGTCACGCGCGCCCCGTCACGCGCGATAGCCAAATACGCGAGGCGCAGCAATTGTTCCTTGCGGTTGCGCAGCGTATCGCGAATGGTTTGTTGCACCTGCGGGTCACTGATGCCGCGCAACCCAGGTGACTCGCGCGTGATCAGCTTGAGGATTCGGTAGCCTTCTTTCAATTGAATCGGTGGGCTGACCTGTCCCGGTTTCATTCCAACCACCGTCTTCTTCAGCGCTGGGTCGGACTGGTTCAGCGCCGATTCCGGAACGTAGCCCAGATCTCCGCCCGTTCCCGCGGTATTCAAGTCTTCGGAATAATCCATCGCCAATTGCGCAAAGTCCGCGCCGCTATTCAGGCGGTCCATCAGCATCTTTACCTTGCGCTGGGCTTCGGCTTCGTTGGTGGCGTCGTCGTTCTTGCGGTTGCGGATCTGTGGTTCTTTTCTGGGTGTAACTACGATCTGCGCAATATGATACTGAGGTTCTGCGACGTTGAATTGTGCTTTGTTGGCGTTGTAGAAATCCGTGACGTCCTGGTCGGTGATGGTAATTTTCGCCACCACTTCGCGGTTGAGCAATTTTTGAATCGAAAGCTGGCGCCGCAACTGAAACTTTAGATCTTCCACTGTCATTGCTTGATCGCTCAGCCGCCGCTGAAATTCGTCTTCGGTGTAGGGGCTCTTCATCTCCGTGAATTTGTCTTCGACTTCGCCGTCGCTGGCCTCGAGGTTCAACTTCTTGGCCTTTTCGAGCAGAATCTCGTTGTAGATCAGTTCGTCGAGCACGTTCAACTTCTTGGACAGCGATTCTTCCAGCGCAGGCTCTTGCCCCTCCGGGTTTACCTGCGTCCGATAATACTTGTCGACCTCTTCCCGCTTGATCTCTTTCCCATTTACCACCGCCCACACATCGGGCGCATGCTGTACTTGCTTGTTGCAGCCCACGGCGGCGGCGAACGCCATGGCCGCCAAAGGTAGCCATGCTGCAGCGCGCTTCGCTCCCTTTGAGTATTTCATCGGGGGCCCCACGGATCGCAGGTTTGCAACGGTCAGATTCAAGGTTGGAAGCTCAGGCGGCTTTCTTTACTTTGCCGGCGCGGATGCACGCCGTACAAACGCGGACTTGCTTCCGCACGCCCGCCACCACCGCTCGCAAGCGCTTCAAGTTAGGATTCCACCGGCGCCGCCGCGTGTTGTTCGCGTGGCTCACCACGTTTCCGTAATGCGGCCCTTTGCCGCAGAATTCACACT
>WNFQ01000177.1_pt1 | contig 43816 bp, 45 predicted proteins | sample 5400171 | NCBI WGS metagenome assembly WNFQ01 (sample SAMN13153356, study PRJNA577476) | soil metagenome | isolation source: 20 cm soil under Madrone tree | place: USA:California | collected 2016-06-14
ATCGGTGTCAGGGATAGGGAAGAAGACCGCGGAGCGGTTGGCGCTTGAACTGGCCGACAAGCTCGGCGAGTTTGAGGAGGTCGTTGCCGCGGACGCCGCCCCCCGCGGGGGAGCGGCCGAGGCGGCGCTGCACGCACTCGAGCGGCTCGGGTACGCGACGGCCGAAGCGGACCGGGCGCTGCGCCAGGCGCTCGCGGCAAACGGCGGTGGTGACGCGGAGACGCTGGTACGCCAGGCCCTGCAACTTCTCACCCACGGATGACGATGCCGGCAACGGCCGAATGGATCTGTACGCGCTGCGGCTCGACCAATCGCAGGCTGGTGTCCGACAGCGCGACGGTGGCCACGGACGAGTGCGTCAGCTGCCACACCCGGCATGCGCTCGAGCGGGACGCGCGCCCGGTGCGGTGGCGGGCGCGACCGTTGGGGAAGAACGCGGCATGAGCGACCGCGCGCGCGCGCAGGTCACCACACCCGACGCCCTCCCCGACGAGCGGCTGACCGATGCCGCCCTCCGCCCCTCGCGGCTCGATGAGTTCGTCGGCCAGGCGAAGGTGAAGGAATCCCTGCAGATCGCGATCGACGCGGCGAAGCAGCGGCGCGAGCCGCTGGATCATACGCTGTTCTTCGGGCCGCCCGGGCTGGGCAAGACGACCCTCGCCCTCCTCATGGCGAAGGAGCTGGGCGTCAACATCCGCACGACCTCGGGCCCGGTGCTCGAGCGCCCCGGCGATCTGGTCGGCATGCTCACCTCGCTCGGCGCGGGCGACATCCTGTTCATCGACGAGGTGCACCGCCTGCGACCCGTGCTCGAGGAGTTCCTCTATCCGGCGATGGAGGACTACCGCGTGGACGTCCGGATCGCCGACGGGGCGCACGCGCAGACGATCCCCATGGCGCTGGAGCGGTTCACGCTGATCGGCGCCACGACCCGGTTCGGCCTGCTGACGCCGCCCATGCGCGCGCGGTTCGGCCTGGTCGAGCGGCTCGCCTACTATCCACCCGACGACCTGGCCCAGATCATCGGCCGCTCGGCCGGCATCCTCGACGTCCCGACCGACGCCGCGGGCATCGCCGAGATCGCCCGCCGCAGCCGCGGCACGCCGCGCGTCGCGAACCGGCTCCTGAAGCGGGTGCGCGACTACGCGCAGGTGCGGGCCGGGGGCAAGATCACGGCCCAGGTCGCCGCCGAGGCGTTGAAACGGCTCGACGTGGACGAGTTCGGACTCGACGACATGGACGGCCGGATCTTGAAGACGATCATCGAGCAGTTCGAGGGCGGGCCGGTGGGCCTCACTACCATCGCCGCCGCCGTGGGCGAGGATCCGGGCACGCTCGAGGAGGTGTACGAGCCGTTCCTGATGCAACAGGGTTTCCTCGCCCGCACGCCGCGCGGCCGGTGTGCCACAGGGTCCGCGTACCGACATTTCGGATTTACTCCTCCCCGAACCGCGGACCAGCCCACGATCTTTGACGGCTAACACGGAACGCGGAAGCCGGAACGGGGAACAGACGAGCTTGCTTCTGTTCCGCGTTCCCACTTCCGCGTTCCGCGTTTCTCCCATGCGCACCTCCGACTTCGAGTACGACCTCCCCCCCGAGCTCATCGCCCAAGAGCCGCTCTCCGACCGAGCGGCGAGCCGGCTGCTGGTGTTGGACCGGGCGAGCGGTAGCGCCCGGCACGCGCGCTTCCCTGATCTCGTCGATCTACTGGCGCCCGAAGACGTGCTCGTCCTCAACGTGTCCCGGGTGATCCCGGCAAGGCTGCACGGGAAACGGGAATCGGGAAATGATGCGGAGCTGCTGCTGGTGCGCGAGCTGCCCGACGGCACATGGCGGCGGACTCCGGCGCGTGAAGTTTGTCGGTGAGCTCGACGCCGCGGCCACGCTCGCGAAATACGGCACCGTGCCGCTCCCGCCCTACATCCGACGGCCCCCCCGACCCGAGGACCGCGAGCGCTACCAGACGGTGTACGCCGAGCACGACGGCAGCGTCGCCGCCCCGACCGCGGGACTGCACTTCACACGGGAGTTGCTGGAGCGCGTCAAACGGCGGGGCACGGGGCTCGCTACGCTCGACCTGCAGATCGGCCCCGGCACGTTCAAACCGGTAGAAGTGGACGACCTCGCGGACCACCCGATGCACGCGGAGTGTTACCGAGTGAGCGATGAGACGGCGGAGCTCATCAACGGGAGACGGCGGGCCGGCGGGCGCGTGTGGGCGGTCGGGACCACTGTGGTCCGTACGCTCGAAGCCGTGGCGGCGCCGGACGGCACCATCCGCCCGGGGGCCGGTGACACGAGCCTCTTCATCTATCCCCCGTACACGTTCCGCGCGGTGGACCGCCTGCTCACGAACTTTCACCTGCCGCGCTCGACGCTGCTAATGTTGGTGTGCGCGTTCGGGGGTTATGAGCGGGTCATGGGGGCGTACGGTGAAGCGGTGCGGGAGAAATACAGGTTCTATTCCTATGGCGATGCGATGGCGATCGTGTGAACGCGGAACTCGGAACGCGGAACGTGGAACGGAAGGACGAGCATATGTTCCGCGTTCCGACTTCCGCGTTCCGCGTTGAGTCGGGCATGTTCGATTTCACGATCGACGCCACCTCCGGCCCCGCCCGAGCCGGCACCCTCACCCTCCCCCACGGTACGGTCGAGACCCCGGTGTTCATGCCCGTCGGGACGCAAGGGAGTGTGCGGACGCTTTCCCCGAACGACCTCCGCGCCACCGGCGCGACGCTGGTGCTCGCGAATACGTACCACCTGCACGTGCGGCCTGGCGAGCAGGTCGTCGAGAAGCTCGGGGCCCTGCACCGCTTCATGGGTTGGGATCGTCCGCTCCTCACCGATTCCGGTGGCTTTCAGGTGTTCTCGCTCGAGGGGTCGCGCCGCCTGGACGAGGACGGTGTGGAGTTCCAGAGTCACGTGGACGGCAGCCGCCGCACGCTCACCCCCGAGCGCGCCACGGAGATCCAGTGGACGCTCGGCGCCGACATCGCGATGGCCTTCGATCACGTGGTGCCCGGGGGAGCGGATGAACCAACTGCCCGTGACGCCCTCGAGCGGACGCTGAGATGGTTGGAGAGGTGCCGGAAGCGGCATGCGGAGCTGTCGCACGGGCGGATGGGCGGACAGACCCTCTGGCCCATCCTGCAAGGGGGCGCCCATTTGGACCTTCGCACCGAAGGTGTCCGTCGCATCCTCGATCTCGGCGCCTGGACCGGTCTCGCCATCGGCGGCCTCTCGGTCGGAGAGCCCAAGGCCGTGATGTACGACATGCTCGAGCGGCTCGAGCCGAAGCTCCCTACCCTGCCGCGTTATCTTATGGGCGTGGGGTTCCCGGAGGATCTGGTGGCGGCGGTGGAGCGCGGGGTGGACCTGTTCGACTGCGTCGCGCCGACGCGCAACGGCCGGAACGGCTCGGCCTTCACGGCCGACGGCCCCGTAAACATCCGCAACGCTCAGCACCGTGAAGACCCGCGGCCGCTCGATGACGCGTGCGACTGCGAGACCTGCACCACGTTCTCGCGTGGCTATCTCCGCCATCTGTTCATGGCCGAGGAGCTGTTGGGGCTCCGGCTGCTGTCGTTGCACAACGTTCGTTACCTGATCCGGCTCGCGGAAGCGCTGCGGGCCGCGATCCGGCGGAACACCCTCGGCCCCTGGGCCGCGGAGTGGCGCCGCCGCTACCTGCACACGGGATCCGCATGACCGCGCACGGACTGTTCGCCCTGCTGTTCGCTCCCTCCGGCCAGAGTGCCGGCGGCGGAATGACCGTCTTCCTGGTCCAGATCGGCGCCCTGATCGCGATCTTCTACTTCATGCTGATCCGCCCCCAGCGCCGGCAGCAGGAGCGGCAGCGCCAGCTGCTCGCGTCGCTGCAACGCGGCGACCGCATCGTCACCTCAGGCGGCATCATCGGCGAGGTGGTGCACCTGAAGGACGACGAGGTCACGGTGAAGAGCGGCGAGTCGCGCTTGATCGTCCAGCGCTCCAACATCGCGAACATCCTCAACCGCTCGGTCGAGGCCGCCAAGCCGCAGTGACCATCCGCCAGCTCCACCTGCTCGGCTCGCCCGTGCTGCGGCAGCGCTCCGCCCCCGTCGCCGCGGTGGACGACGCCGTGCGCCGGCTGGTGGACGACCTGTTCGAGACGATGCACGCCGCCAAGGGTGTGGGGCTCGCGGCGAATCAGATCGGCGTCGCCCGGCGCGTGGCCGTCGTCGACGTGGGCGAGGATGCCCCGCCGCCGCTGGTGCTGATCAATCCACGCATCGTGCCGGCGAGCGACGTGCTGGAAACGGCGGAGGAAGGGTGTCTGTCGATCCCCGACGTCTACGGCGACGTCGAGCGTCACCTCAGCGTGAGGCTCGAGGCGCTCGATCGCGAGGGCCGCCCCTACAAGGTCGAGCTCTCGGGGTTCAAAGCGCGGGCGGTTCAGCACGAGATCGACCACCTGGACGGTGTCCTCTTCCTCGATCACCTCAGCGCGGTGAAACGAGGACTGCTCCTCGCCAAATGGAAGAGGTCGCGCAAGGGACAGACCGGGTACCTGAAAGACGTGACGCCGGAGCCGGCGGGCGAGCTCTGAGTGCGCGTAGTCTTCTTCGGCACGCCGGAGTTCGCGGTCCCTTCGCTCGAAGCCCTGCTGGGAGAAGGATTCGACGTCGTCGCGGTGGTCACGCAGCCGGACAAGCCCCAGGGGCGGTCCCGCTCGACCGCGGTGCCGCCGCCCGTAAAGACCGCGGCCCAAGCGGAAGACGTGCCGGTGCTGCAGCCCGACCGGCCCAGCGATCCTGCATTCGTCGAGCGCCTCCGCGCGCTCGCGCCGGACGTCGGTGTAGTCGTCGCATACGGCCACATCCTCAAGCCCGAGCTGCTCGCGCTCCCGCGGCACGGCATGATCAACCTCCACCCATCGCTTCTCCCAGAGCTGCGCGGCGCGGCGCCGGTGGAATGGGCGATCCTCAATGGCTTCCAGCAGACGGGCGTCACGATCATGCGGATGGAGGAGGGGTTGGACTCGGGTCCGATTCTTCTGCAGATCCCGCACGACATCGACCCCGAAGTCACAGGCGGCGAGCTGTCGGAGCACCTGTCCGAGATGGGCGCCCAGGCGCTGGTCGAAGCGCTGGCCCTGTTCGACACGAACGGCCTCGAGCCGCACGCTCAGGAGCAGGCGCGGGCGACTTACGCCCCCAAGCTCACGCGCGAGACGGCGCACATCCGCTGGGCCGACCCGGCGGAGCGGGTCACACGCCTGATCCGCGCCCTCGACCCCAGGCCCGGAGCGTGGACCGAGCTCGAGGGCCGCGAGATCAAGCTGTTCGGCGCCCGGGTCGTGGAGGGCCGCGGCGCGCCGGGAGAAGTCCAGCAGACGGGCGACGGATTACGGATCACGACGGGAGAGGGGGCGGTGCAGGTGGAGGAAGTCCAGCCCGCGGGCAAGGCGCGCATGGCCAGCGCGGAGTGGGTCCGCGGGCGCGGCGCGCAGGCGGGCCAGCGTTTCGAGTGAAGTCCGTCCCGGCCCTGCCGCGGCTGCACGCCATCACCGATGAGCGGATCGCCCGCCGGCCGGACCTCGAGGAGATCGCGCAGCGGCTCGCCCTGGGCGGCGGTGATCGCATGGCCTTCCACGCTCGCGGTCGCGCCCTCTCGGGCTTGGAGCACTTCGAGCTCGCCAGCCGCCTCGGCGCCTATGCGCCCACGCGCCTCTTTGTAAACGACCGACTCGACGTCGCACTCGCCGTCGGCGCGGCGGGTGTCCAGCTGGGGCGGGGGAGCCTCACTCCTGAGGACGCGCGCCGGGCCGCGCACGCCGGCGGCGCCGACTATCTTTTGGTAGGGCCGGTGTTCCCGACCGCCACCCATCCCGACCGCGCGCCGCTGGGGCTCGCCCAGCTGAAGGAAATCGTCGGGGTCGGATTGCCGGTCATCGCCATCGGCGGGGTGACGCCCGAGCGGATTCCGGAGCTCATGGCCGTGGCGACGATCTACGGTGTGGCGGCGATCAGGGCGCTGTGGCACGCGGCCGATCCGGCGGACGCCGCGCGGCGGATGGTCCAGGAGCTGAACAGATGAACGACACGATCGACGTCACGGTAAACGGCGAGCCTCGCGCGGTGGCGCGGGGCGCGACGTTGCTGGCGCTGCTCGAATCGCTCGCGCTCGACCCGCGCGCCGTCGTCGTGGAGCACAACCGCACGATCGTGCGGCGTCCGCGGCTCGCCGCGGTGACGGTCGCGCCGGGCGACGCGATCGAGCTGGTGCATTTCGTCGGAGGAGGGTGAGCGCATGACCACGGCCGTAGAGACGATCCGGGACGTGCCGTTCACCATCGGCGGGCGCTCGTTCCATTCTCGCCTCATGGTGGGCACGGGGAAGTACCGCGACAACGACACGATGGCCCGCGCGATCGAAGCGTCCGGCGCCGAGATCGTCACCGTGGCGGTTCGGCGCGTGGACCTGGACCGCACGAAGGAGGAGGGCGTCCTGTACCACCTCGACGCGAAGCGGTACTTCCTGCTCGCCAACACCGCAGGGTGCTACACCGCCGAGGATGCCGCCCGCTACGCTCGCCTCGCCCGCGAGGCGGGGTTCAACGAGTTCATCAAGCTCGAGGTTATCGGCGACCAGGAGACCCTGCTCCCCGATGTCCAGGGCCTGCTGGTCGCGACACGCACGCTGGTCGCGGAGGGCTTCAAGGTCCTCGCCTACACCAACGAGGACCTGGTGACCGCGCTGCGCCTCGAGGATGCGGGTTGTGCCGCCGTCATGCCGCTCGCCTCGCCGATCGGGAGCGGGCTGGGTCTCCTCAACCCGTTCGGCGTGCGCACGATCAAGCGACGGCTCACGGTGCCGGTGGTGGTCGACGCCGGCGTCGGAACCGCATCGGACGCGTGTCTCACCATGGAGCAGGGCGTCGACGGCATCCTGATGAATACGGCGCTCGCCGCGGCGCGGGATCCCGTCGCCATGGCCCGCGCCATGCGACTTGCGGTCGAGGCCGGGCGCACGGCGTACCTCGCCGGCCGCATGCCGAAGCGCGAGGTGGCGGTGCCGTCCTCGCCGCTCGAAGGGATGCTGGATTAGGGACGCCACGGCCGCCCGGCGCGCGGCACTGCAGATGCTCGACGCAGTGCGCGGGGGTGCGACCCTTCAGGGCGCCCGCGACGGAGCGCTCGCGAACCTGATGGAGCGGGACCGCCGCTTGGCCTACGAGCTGGCGGCCGGCGTGCTACGGCGCCGCGCCCAGCTCGACCGGATGCTCGAGCTCGCGACCGCCGATCCCCGCCTCCACGACGTCCTCCGCCTCGGGGCCTACCAGCTGCGCGCGCTGGCGCGAGTGCCGGTGTACGCCGCGGTGTCGACCAGCGTGGAGCTGGCGCGCGAGATGGCCGGCGAGGGTGGGGCTCGCTATGTCAATCGGGCGCTGCGCAGCCTGGCGCGGGAGACGGGAGGCGGGAGCCAAGGGGCAGGGCTCACCCACCCGAAATGGCTGGTTGACCGCTGGCGCCGTCATTTCGGGGACGAGGACGCAACGAAGCTGCTCGCGTGGAATGACACCCGACCGGCCGTCACGTTGCAACCCGCCGGCTGGGGCATCGAACAGCTTACAGCCCGGTTCCAGGCCGAGGGGTTCGGGGTACGAGTAGCACCATATGGAGCGGGTCTCCAGCTGCTGGTGCCTCCCGGCTCCCGGCTCCCGCCTCCCGCGCAACTGCCGGGGTTCGCGGAAGGTGGCTTTATCGTCCAGGACCCCGCCCACGCGCTCGTCTGCCGCTTCGCCGCGATCCCGCCCGGCACGGTCGTGTATGACGCCTGCGCCGCTCCCGGGGGCAAGGCCGTCGCGCTGGAGCGCGGCGGGGCGCGCGTGATGGCCGGCGACGCGCGGCGCGAGCGCGTCGGGCGGCTGGTCGAGACGGCGCGGCGCGCGGGAGTGGAAATTCGGGTCGCAGTCGCCGATCTTCTGGCGGCCCCGTTCCGGTTGGAGGCGCTGGCTGCCGTGCTCGTGGACGCCCCCTGCTCCGCCACCGGCACCATGGCCCGGCACCCGGACGCCCGCTGGCGCGTGACGCCGCGGACCATCGCCCGGGCCGCGGAGCGCCAGCGGGCGCTGCTCGCCGCCGCGGCGGCGCTGGTGCGGCCGGGCGGACTGCTCGTCTACGCAACGTGCTCACTCGAGCCGGAGGAGAACAGCGACATCGTGACCGAGTTCCTGGCGCGTCACCCCGAGTTTGCCCGTGTACCGGCGGCGGGCGCGGTGTCTCCCGCGCTGCTCACGTCCGCCGGCGACTTCCAGTCGCTGCCGCAGCGCCACGGGACGGACGGCGCGTACGCGGCGCGACTCGTCCGAGTGCGCTGATGCGGTTCCGCCGGCATATCCCGCCAGTCCGGGAATGGAGGCTCCCGACACTCGACACGCTGGGCGCACGCCGCTGGGGTCTCGCGCTGCTCGGTGCCTTGCTCGCCGGCTACCTGACGGCGTACCTGCTCCTGTTCCCCGCGCCCGTCTTTGCCGGACACGGCGTGGTACCGCGCGTCCTGGGGCTGTCGCTACAGGAGGCGTCGGACCAGCTCCGGAAAGCCGGTCTCCAAGTGCAGGACGGAGGCAGCGAGCCGCACCCCACCGCGCCCCAGGGCACGATCGTGTGGCAAGACCCGCCGCCCGGCGTGAGTGCTCCGGCGGGGTTGCGGGTCACCCTGGTGGCGAGCGAGGGCCCGCCCAAGATTCCGGTACCGGATGTGGCGGGCCTGGACGGTGAGCTGGCGCGGCGCCTGATCGCGGCGGCGGGGCTCACGGTGGCGCAGGTGGAGTCGGTCCAGGCCGCGGCGCCGCGGGGCATCGCGATGCTCACGCGCCCGGCCGCGCCCGCGGTGCTCAGTCCGGGGGCGCCGGTGACGGTGGTAGTGAGCCGCGGTGCTCCCACGATCGCGGTCCCCGACCTGCTGGGACTGTCGCAGGCGGACGCCCGCACCCGGCTGGAGCTGGACGGCCTCGACCTGGGCACGGTGACCCGACGCCGGACGAGCGACGCGAACCCCGGGACGGTCGTGGGGCAGAAGCCGGCAGCGGGCACCCTGGCCGCGCCCGGCACGGTGGTGGACATCGTCGTGGCCCGGAGCCCATGATGACCAATGGGGGAGGAATTCGCATCGCGCCCAGCGTCCTGTCGGCGGACCTGACCCGGCTCGCCGAGCAGGTGGAGCAGGTGCTGGCGGCGGGCGCCGACTGGTTGCACGTGGACGTGATGGACGGGCGGTTCGTGCCGAACCTCACGTTCGGGGCGAACATGATCGCGGCGCTACGCGGCCTCACCGACAAGCCGATCGACGTGCACCTCATGGTGGTCGAGCCCGAGCGCTACCTCGAGTCGTTCGCGGCGGCCGGTGCATCCGTCTTCACGTTCCACCCGGAGGCGACGGTGCACGCGCAGCGACTGCTCGCCGCGGCGCGCGGTCAGGGCATGCTCGCCGGACTCGCCCTGAACCCCGGGTCGCCGCTGCAGCTCGCGGAAGAAGTCGTCGCCGACTTGGACCTGCTGCTCATCATGACCGTGAACCCCGGGTTCGGCGGGCAAACGTACGTCCCCGCCTCGAACCACAAGATCCGCCGGGCGCGTGAGCTGCTCACCGCGCAGGGCTCCCGTGCGTTCCTCGAGGTGGATGGCGGGATCACGTCCCACACCATCGCGCCGGCCCATGCAGCGGGGGCGGACACGTTCGTGGCGGGCAACGCGATCTTCACGAGCGGCGACCCCGCCCGTGAAGTCCGGGACCTGCGGCGGCGCTGCCTGGTGACGGTATGACAGCGCCGCGGCAATGGACGGTCGCGATCGGCGTGGTGATGGCGCTGGTGTTCGGCACCGCGCTCGCCATCAAGATCCGGCCGCAGGTCGATCTGCTTGGCGTGGGCTCCACTGCACCCGCGTTTCACGCCACCAACCTGCGGACCGGCCGCCCCACCACCCTCGCCGACTATCGCGGCAAGGTCGTGCTGCTGAACGTGTGGGCGACGTGGTGCCAGCCGTGCCGCGTAGAGATGCCGTCGATGGAGCGGCTGTACCGCCGGCTCGGTCAGGGCGAGGAGTTCCGGGTGGTGGCGGTGAGCATCGACGAGCAAGGCGATTCCGTCGTGAGCGCGTTCGCGCGCGAGCTCGGGCTCGGCTTCGACATCCTGCACGACCAGACGGGCGCGATCAAGCAAGCCTACCAGGCGACGGGCGTGCCTGAAAGCTGGGTGATCAATCGCGACGGCGTGATCGTCAAGAAGGTGATCGGCGCCTCGGAATGGGACGGTCCCGTGAACGAGACCCTGATCCGGCGGCTGATCGATGACCGTCCGCGCTAGCCTCGGGCAGCTGTTCGTACGCAACTGGCCGATCAAACTGGCGGCCATGTTCTTCGCGATCATGCTGTACGTGGCGGTCGCGGCGCAGCAGCCCCTGACCCAGAGCTTCGCTCTGCGACTCGCGATCACGATCCCGCCCGGCCGGACGGTTCGGCAGCAGCCGTCGGGCGTCACGGTCGTGATCGCCGGGACGGGCAGCGAAATTCTCAAGCTGCGCTCCTTCTCGCGCGTGATTCGCAAGGTCATTCCCGACACGTTCTCCGCCTCACTGTGGCGCATCCAGCTCACGGCCGCCGACGTGGAGCTGCCCAAGGGGATCGGCGTGACGGTGGCCGACATCCGGCCGCGCGATATCGAGATCCTGCTCGACTCCGTGTCGCGCAAGGACGTGCGGATCGTGCCGCGGGTAAAAGTCGAAGCCGAGTCGGGCTACGTGCTGCGCGGTCTGTCGATCACGCCCAGCCTGGCCCACCTGGTGGGACCGGAAAAGAGCCTCGCCAAGCTCGACTCGGTGACGACGCTGCCGACCGTGATTTCCAGCGTGAGCGGCCCCTTCTTCCAGACCGTCCCGCTCGACACAGCCCCTCTGGGCACCGTCCGGATCTCACCCAAGGCCGTGCGGATGGCGGGCGAAGTGACGGCGATTATCGAGCGCTCGATCGACGGCGTGCCAATAACCACGGCGGCCTCGGGCTTCACCGGCTTCCTCTTGTCCCCCGAACGGGTGTCGGTGACGGTGCGCGGTCCGGCGTCGCGGGTGAACACGCTCACGCGGGACAGCGTGCGCGTGGTGGCGCACCTGGTCGGCAAGGCGGGGCCGGGCGGGTACGCCAGGCTTACGGTGAGCGGGCCGCCGGGCCTCGTCGCACGCGCCGTGCCCGATTCCGTGTCTCTCAAGCGGAAGGCTGGGCGTGGCTGACGTCGTGCTGGGTATCGAGACGTCCTGCGACGAAACCTCGGCCGCCGTGCTCGTGGGCGAGCGCCGGCGCCCCGAGCTCGCGGGGCTCGTCATCCTCTCGCAGGACGTGCACAAGGTGTTCGGCGGCGTGGTGCCGGAGCTGGCGAGCCGGGCGCACCTGTCCGCGCTGCCGGCGGTGGTTGACCGGGCGCTCGCCGAGGCGGGACTCGCCTGGAGCGCAGTGGACGCGGTAGCGGTCACGCAGGGGCCGGGCCTCGTCGGCGCCCTGCTCGTGGGTGTGGTGTACGCCAAGGCCCTGGCTTACGCCGGGGACCGCGAGCTGATCGGCGTGCATCACATGGAGGGCCACCTGTTCGCGCCCGCACTCGAGGATCCAGAGCTCGCGCCGCCCTTCGTCGCGCTGCTCGTGTCGGGCGGCCACACGCTGCTGCTGGATGTCCCCGCCTGGGGCCGCTACCGCCTGCTCGGCGCGACCCGCGACGACGCCGCCGGCGAAGCATTCGACAAGGTGGCCACGCTGCTCGGCCTGGGCTATCCGGGCGGCCCCGCGATCGAGCGGCTTGCGGCCCAGGGCGACCCCCGGCGATTTTCGTTTCCCCGCCCGATGCGGGACGAAGGCTTCGAGTTCTCATTTTCCGGCCTGAAGACCGCGGTGCTGCGCGCCGTGCGGGCGAGCGACGACGTGGAACGCGACCGGCCGCATCTCGCCCGCGCCTTCCAGGACGCGGTGCTCGACGTGCTCGTGACGAAACTGGAGCGGGCGGTCCGAGCCACCGGCCATCGCACCGCCGTCCTGGGCGGCGGGGTGGCGTGCAACCGTGCGCTCGCGGAGCTCGCGGCGCAGCGGCTTTCGGGGCTGGCACGCGTCGCCGTCGCGAGCCCACGCCTGAACGCCGACAACGCCGCCATGATCGCCCGCGCGGGCTGGCACCGTCTGGCGCTGGGTGAGCGCAGCGATTGGACGCTCGACGCGCACGCCGATCTTCCACTGCCCGGTCTCGAGACCATGGACACTCCACAATCCGCGATGCGACATCCGCACTCACCATGACCATCTACCCGCTGACCTTCCACCTCGGCCCGCTCACCATCACCGGTTACGGCCTCATGATGATGGTCGCGTTCCTCATGGCCGGCTGGGCGATCCAGGTCGATCTGCGGCGCCGCGGCATGAACGAGGACTACGCCGCCGATATCGTGTTCGCGGCCGTGGTCGGGGGGATCGTCGGGGCCAAGATTTGGTACGTGCTCCTCACCGGGGAATGGGACGCGCTGTTTCGGCGCGGCGGGTTCGTATGGTACGGGGGGTTCCTCGGGGGCGTGGCCGCGGTCCTCGGGCTCGGCTGGTGGCGGCGGGTGCCCGCGCGCTGGGCGATGGAGCTTACCGCAGCTCCGCTGGCGCTCGGCTACGCGCTCGGGCGCGTGGGCTGCTTTCTCGTGAACGATGATTATGGTATCCCGTCCACGCTCCCCTGGGCGATGACGTTTCCCGAAGGGCTCCCGCCGACGACGGTGGGCCAGCTGAGCAGCAACCTGCACGTGACCACCTTCCCGCCCGGCACCAACCTCGCGGACTCCTCGACGCTGGTGGCCGTCCACCCGACGCAGATCTACGAGACCGTGCTGATGATGGTCGCGTTCTGGTGGTTGTGGCGCCTGCGCGACCACCGGCACGCCGTCGGTTGGCGGTTCGGCGTCTACCTCGTGCTGGCGGGCGCGGAGCGGTTTCTGGTGGAGTTCGTGCGCGCGAAGGACGACCGGCTGCTTGGACCGTTCACACTGGCGCAGCTGACGAGCGTCCTGGTGATAGTCGCCGGTGTGTGGGTGATTGCGCAGTTGCGCGAGCCCGAGGCCGCCCCTGTGGTGCCGGCCGGGCTCACGGGAACGACGGCCGCCGACGATCTGGCTCGGCGCCATTGATCCGGTTGCGCTGGAGCCACACGACCGCGACGAGCAGCAGAACGATCAGAAGGAACTGGAGCGACAGGGACTGGACCGTGGGGTAGATGCCGAGCAGCGGGATGCGCGGCGCCCACGAAACCACGCTCGTGCCCAGGATCCCCGATTCCTGGAGGTCGGCGATCCCCTTCCCCGCGAACACGAAGGCCATGTAGTAGAGCATCGCGCTCGTCACCGCGAAAAACGGCTTGAGCGGCACCTTCATCCCGAAGCGGCTGATCGCGATGTAGACGATCACGAGCGCCACGGCTCCGAGGAGGATGCCCGCCGCCACCGGCCCGGCGGCCGCGCCACCGGCGCCCGATCCCGCCGACGTCAACAGCGCCTTGTAGAACAGGATGGTCTCGAAACCCTCGCGATACACGGCCAGGAAGGCCACCGATGCGAGCGCGAACCCGGAGCCGGTCGAGAGCGCCTCTTCCATCCGACCCTTCACGAACGCGTTCCACTTCGCCACTTCAATCTTCGACAGCAGCCAGTAGCTCACGTAGAAGAGCACCGCGGTGGCGAGCAGCATGGTGACGCCTTCGAGCGCTTCGCGCTGGCCCGGCGTGACCTCAAACAGCAGCTCGACCACCGCGGCGGTGACGATGCTCGCGCCCACCGCGGCCCAGGCGCCCTGCGCCACGTGGCGCCTGCGCTCGACCGCCCCGGCCTTCGCGAGGAAGGCCATCAGCGCCGCGACGATCAGGATGGCCTCGAACCCCTCGCGCAGCAGCAGCACGAACGATTGCATGAGGAGGTTCGCGCCCGAGCTCCGGTCGGCCACCAGCCGCTCGGCGCGCTCGAGTCCCGCCAGCAGCCGGGCGTGAATCGCATCGAGCTCGTCGCTGCCCGCCCCCGCTCCGGCTCGGGCGCGCAAGCTGGCGAACGCGTCCTCGAGCTCGCTCGCGAGCGCGGCGTTCCTGGCGCGCACATCCGTCTCGACCTGCTCGAACGTGAGGTACGCATCGAACGCGATCTTATCAGAGCGCAGCGCCACCGCCGAGTCCAGCTGGCGCCGCACGGTGGAGAACGCCGCGGCCGCAGGTGAGGTCTCGTGCCGCTGCCGCTCCGCGGTTGAGATCACTCGAAGGAAGGCGACCAGACTGGCGACCTGCCCAGGATCGAGCATGGGGGCGAAGCCCGGCATCGGCGTGCCCGGCCGGCCCTGCAACGTGAGCCGCGTGAGCTCCTGGTCGGTGAAGCGCCCGAGCACCGCGAGGTCGGCGAGCGCCGGCGGCCGCACCGAAAGAGACCGCGCGAGCGAACCGTCGCCTCCACCCGTGGCTCCATGGCACGACGCGCACTGCGCGGCGTAGAGCCCCTCGCCTTCGCGCACCATCCCGTCGTCGGCGCGGAGCGTCGCCACGTAGCTCGCGACCGCCCACCGGTCTTCGGGGGACAGCGTCTCCTCGAACTGCGGCATCGCGGTGCCCGCGACACCGATCGTGAGCTTCCGGTACACGTCCACGGGGGACACGGTGCTCATCGCCGCACGGTCGGCGAGGCTGGCGGGCGCCGGTCCCTGGAGCTGGCGCGCCTTGGGCCCGTCGCCCCGGCCCGTCGGGCCGTGACACTGCACGCACTGCTCCCGAAACACCGCCGCCCCCCGGGCGAGGGACGGGGGCCGCTGCGGATAGGGATCGAGCGCCCCCCCCGCCGCTGCGGCGATCCGCTGGATCAACGTTCCCGCTCGCTGGGACACAGAGTCGGGCGGAGCCACGCGATCGATCATCGCCTCCAGAGCCGCGAGGTCCGAGTCGGCCACCGCCCGGACGGCGGTGGGCAGGGACCCCACGTCCAGCCGCGCCTGCTCCAGGAATTGTCTCGCCTCCGAGACCTCGTCGGGCACCGTAACGCGGCCGCCCCGGGGCGCGACCCCGATCGCGTATTCCTTGGCGGCGAGCGAGGCTGCCGCCACGATGCGCCGGGAGACCGACAACGAATCGGTCGCCTGGCCTGCCGCGCCGACTGCCACGCAGGTGCTCAACAGCAAGCCAAGCAGGGGCTTACAGTAGATGGGAATGATTCTCAATAAGGGGGTGTCAAATACTAGAGTAAAATAGTCGGGAATTCAAGCGGACGGATCACACCCGCTCCAGCACGACCACGGCGACGGCCGCCTGGTGGGTATGCGAGAGAGACAGGAGCACGCGCTCCACGCCTAACTGCTCAGCCCGGGCCGCAGCGAACCCGGTGAGACGGACATCGGGCCGGCCGTCGGGCGCGCGGATCACCTCGATCTCCCGCCAGCCGATCCCCCGCGCCGCCTCGCTTCCCTGCAGCGCCTTGTAGACCGCCTCCTTGGCGGCGAGCCGCACCGCCACGTGGGTCGCGGGGTCCGGGCGACTCTCGCAGTAGGCGCGCTCGGTGGGCGTGAGCAAGCGCTCGAAGACGCGCGATCCCTTGTCGGCGATGATGGCGGCGACACGGGACACTTCGACCAGATCGACACCGACGCCGATCGCGGTCACGGCCCGCCGCTCAGAAGCCGAGGCGCGCCGCGAGCCATGCGGGGGCAGGGAGGTAGCCGCCCAGCACCAGTCCGAGCCACACCAGCGCCACGCTGAGCGGCGTCCACAGCGCCACCAGGGGCCAGAGCGACGGTCGCCAGCGGGTAACCACGTCGATCTCGCCGGCCCAGCGGCGCTCCTCGTCGGCGACCTGCGTCTCGAGGGCGAGCCACGCCGCCTCGAGGCGGCGCGCGGCGGTGCGGAGCGCTTCCTGCCACTCGGCGTGCGCCCCCTTGTCGAGCACGCTCGCCTCGCGCACGCGCGCGCCGACCGCATCGAGCGCATCCAGGGCGGCCACGAGTGTTTCGCCGCCTGCGGCGAGCCGAGCGGCGATCGCCCGCTTCTCGGACGCGGCGAGCAGGAGGCGGCGGCGCGGCCCCCGGGGCATCCGTACACGACGCGCGGCTCGCTCGATCTCGCCGTCGAGCGCGGCGGTCACACGCTCGCCGGCCCGGCGGACCGCAGCTTCCCACGCGGCGAGCCAGGCGCGCCGGCTCACCGCGTCGAGCACGCGGTCGCGATCCTCGCGCGCGCTGGCGGCCCGCGCTTCACCCGCCAGCTCCATCACGCGCGTCGCGAGCTCCTCGCGGATGTCGTCGAGCGGAACCCACGGCTCCTCCAGGCGGCGGGGCACGAGGACGCGGCCGAGCGAAGGCGCGAGCTCGGGGACGCGCAGCGGCATCGGGATCTTCACGGGCGCGCTCATCGGGCGATGAGGGCGGCCCGGCCCGTCCGGGCCTCGTACTGGGCCACGAAGTACGGCAGCGACTCGGGAAGAAACCGGTCCCGGGCGAGGCCCGTGGCGGCGATCGCGCGCTCGATCTCGGACGGTTCGCCTTCGACCTCGAGCAACACGTCCATCGCCGGATACCACTCGAGGCGCAGCACGGCCTGGCCCAGCCGATACACCTCCACGCGACGGTCGATGCGCAGCGAAACCGCGAACCCCAACTGTTCGAGGATCGTCACGACCGAGTCGGGGCTCGCGACGCGCGCCTCCGCTTCGGCGCGGTGGCGGTACCTCCCGCGCTGTGAAGTGGGACCCTTCCACCCCAACACCCCGTAGGCCGGGGTGCCATCGACCGGTCGGAACTCTCGCAGGCGCAGCACGTGGTCGCGGTCCGCGAGCGTACGGCCCCGATCGAACCGTCGGTCGATCATGTCGCCACGAAAGTCGAGCGTCGCCCCGGCGCGCACCAGCGCGGCCCGCAGCCCGTCGGGATCGTCGACCCGCGCCTTGACCTCGAGCTCGTCCGCCGGAGAGGCTGAGAGGTGGCTCACGCGAAGATGGCGTCGAGCACCGCGGCCGTGTCGGCCAAGGTCTCGAAAACGTAGGCCGCACCGGTCGCGCGCAGCGCGGCGGTATCGTAGGAGCCGGTGGCGACCGCGAGGGTGCGCGCGCCGATCGGCCGGCCGCAGGCCACATCGTCCGGGGTGTCGCCCACGATGATCACGTCCGATCCCGTGAAGGTCGCACCCGTGAGCGCCGCCGCGCGCGCAGCGGCGACCGCTGGGAGCTCGGCGCGCCGGGCGGAGTCCGAGCCGTACGCCCCGACCCGAAAGCGCGCGGGGTCGAGTCCGGCCGATCGGAGCTTCAGGACGGCCCCCGGGGCGACGTTGCCCGTGAGGAGGCCGACGAGCGCCCGGCGACGAGCCTCGTGCGGCTCGAGCGCGGCCAGCAAGTCGGCGATCCCCGCCATGAGCCGGGTCGCCTGTGCCGGCCGCTCCAGCTCGGTGCGGAGATGATCCACATAGCGCCGGCAGACGGCCTGGATCACGGTCGCGTTCTCCGCTCCCGCATGCCCCGCGAGCGACAGGAGGTCCTGCACGATCTGCGGGTCGGTCTTCCCGTCGAAACGGTAGCGGTCGATGGGCCCGGCGGTACCGGCCTCGTCGACGAGCGCGCGCTGGATCGCCCGGCGCCCCGCGCCGTCGGTCCAGAGGAGCGTCCCATCGATGTCGAACAGAACGAGCTTCATGAGACAAAAATAGGCGGTCGGGCGGTCGGTCGGACAGGCGGTCAGCGTTTCGGAACAGCCAGGCGCCGCACCGCCACCAGCAAGTCACGCAGCCGCTTAGCGCCGGGCGTCTCGCCGAGCAGGTCGTCTGATCCGACGCCGCCCCGCGACAGCGCGGAGTGCACGATCCGACCCGCTCCCGCCCACAGGGCCACATGGGAAACCCGGCGCCCGTCCGCGAAGCACAGCAGGTCGCCCGCCTCGTAGCCCGATCCCGCGGAGTCGATCTTCACCTCCCGCCCCACGAGCGACTGCAGGTCCGAGTCGCGGGGGAGCGCGATCCCCCGGGCCGCGTACGTTCCCTGGACCAGGCCGGAGCAGTCGACGCCCCACTCGGTGCGCCCGCCCCACAGATACGGGGCGCCCGAGAACCAGCGCAGCGCCCATTCCGGCGGCGCGAGCCGGCGCGCCTCGGCTCGGAGCTCCGACTCCCGCCGGACAACGCCAGCGCTCACATTCCACCCGCGTCCATCCGCGGTCTCGACTTGCCCGTTCCGGCGCAGCGCGACGCGCGCGCCCACTGCAAGTCGGAGGCGCTGATCCTCGAACTTGAGCTCGGCACCGAGCGAGCGTCCGGTGGCCCGCGTGCTCCAGTCGTCCGCCCATTCGCTCGGTCCGACGGCCAGATAGCCGGCGGGGGTCCACGCGTGGTAGCCGTCGCCCGCGCGCACGCGCAGCCATGCCCCTCCCTCCTCGCGCCGCTCGAGCAGCGCGAGCGACTCGCCGTGCAGCGCCTCGCTCGCTCGGTCCGCGGCGATGCGCGGCTCGCGCAGCAGCGGCGCGACGGCGGCCGTGACCACGGCCGCCGGCTCGTCACGGACAGAGCCGTCCGGGAGGAGCCGGACGTCGGCCGCGCGGCCGGCGTCGGCCGCAATGCGCCGCAGGGCCGCCAAGGCGTCGCGGCTGGTGGTGCAGCCGGCCAGCCGCCGCGGCTCGACCGTAACCTCGAACACGCCAAGCCGCGGGTCGGGCACCCACTTGCGCGCGACGTCGGCGATATCGCGCTCGAGACGATCGGTCACCGGCCACCGTTGTCAGCGAGACCCGGGATGTCCATGAGTCCCCGCGCGAGCCGCACGGCGCGCTCCACCGCGATGGGCACGGCGAGCGCCGCGAGGGCCTCGGCTTGCAGCGGGGTCGCGGGCGCCGCGGCGGCGGTGCTCACCGCGAACACCACGTCGCCGTCGAACAGGGTGCCGTAGGGAACGATGCGCCGCGCCAGCGCGTCGCCCGCCGCGTGGGCCAGGGCCTCGAGGCCGGTGCGGTCCAGCGTCGCGTTCGTCGCAACCACGGCGAGCGTCGTATTGCGCGCCCCCCCTGCTGCGCCGAACGGGGCGCCCCCCCGGGCGAAATGCGCCAGGGCGTCCACCAACTTGCCATCCGCGCCGCGGGCTCCCGCGAGGATCGCCCCCGAGCCATCGAGGATGTTGCCGACCGCGTTCAGCACCACCAGCACGCCGACGACGATGTCGCCGCCGGTCGCGGCCCAGCTTCCCACGCCGCCCTTCATGGCGGCGCGCGGCCCCAACGCCTTGCCGACGGTGGCTCCGGTGCCCGCGCCCACCGACCCTTCGGCGACGTCGCCCTCTCCCGACGCGGCGGTGCAGGCGCGATAGGCGTCGTCCGCCGTCGGCCAGCGGTCCGCCTTGCCCCCGGGCGCCAGGTCGAAGTCGAAAATCACGGCGGTCGGCACGATCGGCACGATCCCGGCGGACCCCACCGGCAGGCCGCGCCCGCGTTCCTTGAGCCAGCGCATCACGCCGTCCGCCGCCCCGAGACCGTAGGCCGAGCCGCCGGTCAGCAGAATGGCGTCGATGCGGTCGACCAGGTGGCGGGGATTGAGCGCGTCGATCTCGCGGGTTCCAGTGGCGCGGCCGCGGATCGCGCAGGCGGCGCGCATCCCACCCTCCGGCCCGAGCACCACGCTGCATCCGGTGGCCCGTTCGAGGTCGGTCCAGTGCCCTACGGAAATGCCTCGGACGGCGGCGAGGTTGGACGAAACGGAGGACGCCATGGGAGCGCGAAGCATAGCTCGGCTTGCTCGGGTTGTGGAGGGCACATACGTTAGCGCCATGCCCAACCCCGACCCGCAGAGCCCCCCTACCACCGTGCTGGTGGTCGATGACGAAGACGGCATCCGCCAGGCACTCGATCGGTTTCTCACGCGGCTCGGCTATCGTGTGTTGCAGGCCGCGAGCGGCGCCGAGGCGCTGGATCGCCAGGCCGCGGAGCAGCCGCAGATGATGCTCTCCGACATCCGCATGCCGAACATGAGCGGCGTGGAGCTCGTACCCAAGGCGCTCGCGGCCGACTCCGACCTCGCCATCATCATGCTCACGGCGATCGACGAGCCCCGCACGGCCATCGAGTGCCTCAAGCTCGGGGCGTACGACTACCTCATCAAGCCGGTGGACCTGGACGAGCTGGAGATGTCGCTGCAGGCCGGGCTGCGTCAGCGGCAGCTGGAGATTGACCGCCGCGAGCTGGAGCAGTGGCTCGCGCGCGAGGTCGCCGTGCGCACGCGCGACCTGGAGGAGCGAACGACGGTGGTCGAGGACGTCGCGCTCACCGCGCTCGCGGCGGCGGGGGACTGGCCGGGAGCGAGCGACGCCATCGAGAAACTGGCGAAGGAGCTGGGCACCTCGCCCGACGACGTGACGCGCGAGGTCCGGAAGCGGCGGGGAGCGGGGGGAGCGGGTTAAGCCTTCTGCGAGGCCTTGGCTTTCTCCTCGCACGTCTTGCAGCGCGTGACGCCACGGAAGGAGCAGATGAGGCAGATGAAGGTACCGCAGTCGGCGCAGGGATAGCCTTCCGAGGCGCGCTCCTCATTGCCGCAAGAGCGGCACACCATCGCGTCGTGCTCCATCAGCTTCGGCTTGTCGGTCATAATCCACCTCAGATGTCGAGCCCGTAGACCTTAATCTTATTGATCAGCGTCGCGCGCGAAATCCCGAGCTCTTGAGCCGCCCGCGTGCGGTTGCCACCGTGGAACCTGAGCGTCTTCTCGATGTGCACCCGCTCCACCTCCGCGAGCGCCAGTGGCTTATGGCGCCCGTCGCCCCCTCCGGCGCCCCCGGCCCCCCCGGCCCCCCTAAGGAGCCGGTCCAACGCTTCGCGCAGCAGCGCGTTCTGACGTGCCAAGCCGACCTTGTCGCACACGCGCGCCGTGGCGGCGGCGAGGTGGTTCAGGTCCACGGGCTTGGTGACGAAGTGCTCGGCGCCGAGCTGCATGGCGCGCACCGCGGTCTCCATGTCACCTTGGCCGGTGAGGAGAATGACACAGCCTCCCTGGGACCGCAGCCGCTCGAGGACGTCCAAGCCGCCGAGATCGGGAAGGTGCAGGTCGAGGATCACGACATCGGGGCGCATGCGATCGAACGCCTCGAAGCCCGCCTCGGCGGCATCGGCGCGCCCCACTTCGTAGCCGATCCCCTCGAAGTAATCCCCCACGGCGCGTAGCACGTCGGCGTCGTTGTCGATCAAGAGGATGCTGTCAGCCACGGCGTGACGCGCCGAGCGGCGCCCTAGCGGGATCCACGATGACAGGGAGCGCGGCCGGGAGCAGCCGCGCCTCGAAGGGCGCGTCACCCCACGGCTCGCCATCGAGCTGCATCGGCCGCGGGGGGCCCTCGAGCACTTCGACGCGCACGGTGCGGCCGCGGCCGAACCACAACCGTCGCGTCCCATTCGCCGGCCGGAGCGCCAGCTCGAAGAACGCGCTCAGACTCTGAAACACGCCTTCAGCGCGCAGCGCGAGCACGTCCAGCCAGCCGTCGTCCGGCGCGATGTCACGCCGTAGCCGGAGGAACGGCGGCACGAGCTCCCCGCAGTTCGCGACGAGCACCATGGCCGCCGGCAGCTCATGCGCGACTCCGTCCACGGTCACGCGGTGGAGCGGACTCGTGACGGTGGGGAGCGCGGCGAACGCCCGCATCACGTACGCCGCCATCTTCCAGCGGTGCTTCTCGGCGGCCGCCGTGCCCGCCATCAGCTGGGCGTCGAAGCCCGTGCCGCCGCACACGGCGAAATAGTGCGTGCCGTCGGCGCGCTCCACGCTGCCCAGGTCGATCGCCGCGGTGCGGCCGGCCAGGATCACGCGAGCCGCCGCCGCCGGGTCGCGCGGCAGCCGCAGGTTGCCGGCGAGCAGGTTCCCCGTGCCGCCCGGGACCAGCCCGAGCGGGATGCCGCTGTTCACGGCGCCGGCGGCGATCTCCATGGCCGTGCCGTCGCCCCCGTAGCAGACGAGGGCATCAAAGCCCTGGGCCCGCGCTTCGCGGGCGAAGCGTCGCGCGTCGCCCGCCCGAGCGGTGGCGAGCACCTCCACGGTCCAGCCGCCGCGCCGCAGCGTGTCCCGGACCGTGGCGACCGCGCGCGCCTCGGTGCGCGCCGCCGCAGGGTTGGCGATCAGCAGTGCGCGAGCCATGGTCAGTAGCGCTTCTCCCAGAAGAGGTCGAGACCGACCTGCCGCGGCACCGTGTTCCCCCCCGTCGCGTTCGCATCGATGAAGCACGTCTGCACCGGCGCGAAGCTCGCTTCCGTACGCCACTCAGGGCTGATCCGGAACTGCAGCGACAGGCCGAGCATGTTCTGCACCCCCACTTGGCCTCCCGAGCAGAACCCCGCGTTCACCACGAGGAACGTCTTGGGGCCGAGCTGACGCCCCACGGCCAGGTTCCAGGGGACGACGGCGGCTCCCTGCCCGCCGCCGCCGGGGCGGATCTCGACGTAGTCCACCGGCACGCCGCCCGACACGATCGTCTGCTCGATTTCACCCGACAGGATCGCAAGGGCGCTCTGCACCACGGCTCGCTGGTCCGCGATTCCCTGGTCGCCCGCCAATTCCACGATCCTCTTGCCGAACAGGGTCAGCGCGATGATCTCGGTCTGCGAGAGGTCGTACTTCTCCGCTTCGAGCGTGACCTTCGGCACCAGCAGCGTGCCGCCGATGTGGGCCACCACCGTGATGTCCTCAGGCTGACCCACTGGATGGACGACGTGCTTCGCCTTGATGTCGAGCGCCGCGTCCTGATCGGGAGTGCCGAAGTACCGCACCGTCCCGTCGGTGACGACAAACTCGCGCGACACCGGCCCCACCTTCAGCCGATAGGTCCCCCGCACCGCCTGCAGCGTGCCGCTCACGAGGTACTGATTGCGCTGCTTGGTGAGCCGTAGGGAGCCGGCCAGCTGGATGTTCGCCTCGTCCGAGCGGAGCCACACGTCGCTGCCCATTTCGAGCTCGAGGTCGTCGATCCGCAGGCTGTCGAGAAACACGTTCTCGAACTCGGGGCCGAGCCGCTGCTGCTGAATCAGCGCTGCGAGCGACGTGTCCGCGAGCTCGTCCAGGTTCACGATCCGCTTCTGCACCAGGTCGGCGAAAAACAGAGCGCCCGACGTCACCTCCGCGTGACCGGTGAGCCTGGAGCCGAAGACCGGCCCCTTGAGCGACAGCCGGCCGCTGGCGGTGATCGCCACGTTGTTCTTCAAGTCCAGCGCCTTGAACTGGTCCGCGGCGATCTGCAGGTCGAGCACTGGGTGCGTCAGCTGCTCGAGCCGCACGATGCCGGTGAAGTCGGCCCGGCCGCGCTCGCTTCGGGCCGACAGCGACTGGATGGCGATCGTGTCGCCCGAGAAGGTGAGACGCCCGTTGACGTCCTCGTAGCGCACGCTCAGGGTCGGGATGGTCGCGGCCGCATTGGCGATCTGCAGGTCGCCCCGCAGGCGCGGCGCGTCCCACGTCCCCGCGATTCCCAGATCCGCCGAGAACACGCCGGTCACGCGCTGCAGGGATGGCGTGAGCGCCTCGAGAACTGAGAGGTCCACGCTGTCCGCCCTCGCACCGACCGACAGGGTGTCGGGAAGCTGGCGGCGCGGCACGGACTCGAGGGCGAGGTCCAGCGGCAGGTACGCCTGGACGTCGAGGATCTGCTGGCCCGAGCGCCACAAGTGGAGCGCTCCGCGGAGACGCCGCTCGTGGTAGTCGAACGTCCCGTCCACAAACGGCGCCCGGAACTCGCCGAATACCCCGTTCGAGAGCGAGAACGACCCACTCGAGACAGGGCTGGCCCGCGTACCCGACAAACCGGCGGTGGCCGTGACCGTCCCACCCACGCCCGCCGTGTCCTCCTCGAGCAGCGCGTACAGGCCCACCAGCGGGAACGCCTCCAGCTGGAGGTGGGCGTCCGCCCGACCGCGCGTCGGTAGGGCGCCCTCGAGCACCAGCTTGCCGGATCCGTACGCGCTCTGAAGCACCAGCCCGGTCACCGTAGCCGCAGAGTCGGTCACCGTCAGCTCGGTGGGCCGCTCGAGCACCCACACATCGCCGGGGAGCTGGACGGCCAGCGAGTCCACGCCGATCGCGAGCGCGGTGCTTCCTGCTAGGTCGGCGCGGCGGGCGAACCGGCCCCCGGCGAGAAACGCGCCGCCCTCGCCGATGCGCGCGCGTGTCAGCCAGGTGAGCGAGTCCGGCGTCCCGCGAGCCGCGGCGAACGCCCCGGAGAATCCGAACACGCCGTGGGCAATCGAGTCCAGTGTCGCGTCGAGCGCGAACGTCGGGGCGGGACCCGGTTGCCAGGTGAAGTGACCCCGGCCGGCAGGGACCTGCCACCCACGCCACGCAAGCCGCTCGACGCTGGCGCGCGCGTCGAGGCCGAGCGAGTCGAGCGAACCCTCGAGCCTGAGGAGCACGCGCGCCGAGCCGGCCAGCGGCGCGGTTCCCTCGACGCCTCCGCCGGGGCCGGCCAGCGCGTCCGGCGCATCGCCCGCGAGCCACCGGACGAGCGGGTCGAGCACGTTGAGGCTGTCGGCGTCGAAGTCGAGCGCCAGCTGGCCCCGCGTCCCGCGAGTCCATCCCAGCGAGCCCGACCCCGTGGTGATGTGACCCGGCTGCGCAACGCGCAAGGAGTCCACGTACAGCCGCCGGTCGGCGAACCGCACGTGCACGGCCCCCGAGTCTATGCCGGCGCCGGCGAGCCGCGAGGGCTCGAGGATCGCCTGCACCGTCCCGAGCGGCGGCACCGCGCTGTCGCCCGCAAAGTCTGCCCGGATCGTGAAATTCAGGCGTGACGGGGGAGCCACCCGGCCGAGCCAGTGTGCCAGGTCGAGGTCGCGGGCCGTGACCTGCATGTCCTGCGCGCCGTAGTGCGGCAGGTCGAGCATCAATGTCCCGTCGCCGCGCACATCGCCGCCGGGCGAGTGCAGAACGACGTGCGTCTCCAGCGCGTCGAGCGGGCCGGCGAGCTTCACGGGCCCCCTCACGGCGCCTTGGAGCGGCAGCGTCGGGAAGCTGCCCCGCAACCCGTCGAACGACACCGAGTCCGCCGTCACATCAGCGTAGATGCCGAGCGTCTCACTCCGCGTGTCGAGACGCATGCTTCCCGTCAGCACGCTCGGGGGCAGCTCCCCATCCCGATGCTCGAGCGTACCCGCGAATTGCGCGTCGCGCAGCGGTCCGTTGAGCGTCCCCGCGACAAGGAGCGTTCCGTGCAGTCGCACCGCCGGCGCGAGCTGTGCGACCGTGCCCAGGTCGACGCTCGACGCCTCGACCGAAAACGGTTGAAATCGCATGCCGTCGGCGGCCTTGAGGTTCACTTGGCCCTTCCCGCGGATGCGGCTTTGGGGCCATCCCGGAACGAGCGAGTCGCGGAACGACCAGTCGGCCTCGAGGGAGAGGCCCGCGAGCGACCCCGCGGCGATCGTATGTCCGGTGAGGCGTCCCGCGAAGGGCAGCGTATCGAGGAACGGCCGGGCGAACTCGAGGTCGAACTCGCGGGCGTCCAGGTCCAGGTCGCGCAGCGCGACGAGCCCCGAGTCCGGGGCGCTGAACGCGATGAGCCGGCCCCCGACCGTGCCGGCCCCGTACGCCAGGCGCAGCGGGTCGAGCCCGACCTCGAGCACCCGTTCGCCGTGCGAGCGCAACCGCACGTCGCCCGACACCACGCCGCCGCCCGGAACGCCGGCGAAGCGGCGATCGATGAATTGAAAATCGTCGAGCGTCGCCGAGTCCGCGTGCAGCCGCAGATCGAAGAGCAGGGGGCCATGCGGCCAGCGGACCGTGCCGCGCGCGTCGCGCAGCGCTGAGCGCGGCAGCCCCACGCGCGCGAGCTGCACGTCCATCGAGTCACCGATCACCCGCAGCCGTCCCGCCGCGTCCACGACCTGCACCCCGGGGTCCGAGCTCTCCATGGCCAGTCGGGAGATGTCGATGCGGATTCCCCGCTCGCGCGGGGAGGACACCTGCAAGGCGGAGAGCCGCGCGTCGAGGTGCTCGAAGCGGCGGACGCGCAACCGTCCGTTGGGGTCATCGCTCGCGATCTCGAGGCTCGAGTCGCCCGGCTCGGGCCGCTTCGCCTGCAGTCGCAGCGTCACCGTCCCGTCCGTGATGCGGACGTTGCGGAACAGGATGAGTGTGGCCGGCCCGTGCGGGCCCTTGTCCGGACCCCCGAGGCGCAACAGCTCTTCGATGTTGAGCCGGCCGTTCGGGTGCTGCACGATGTTGATCACCGGCCGGCGCAGGTCGAACTCGAAGAACACGACTCTGCCGGCCGCGAAGTCGAACGGGTTGTAGCTCAAGTTGGCCTGCGGCAGCCAGGCCACGAGCGTCGTGTCCGCGTCGAACAGCCGGACTTGAGAGAGGGTCAGCCCGGTGAGGAGCGACCCCCGCACGTCGCCGATCTCGACCATCCCGGTGAAGGCCTGACGCAGCGCTCCCTCGGTGACGCGCGCCAGCAGCGCGCGCCCGGCCCCCGTGCCGACGAGTGATGAGAGCGCTCCCAGAAAGCCAGCGAGCAGGCCCACCAGCGTCCACAGCGCGGCCCCAAGGGAGCGGCGTATCATCTAGAAAGCCTGGCCCACGGCGAACTGCACGACCACCCGTCGCCAGAAGCCCGACGGCAACCCGGGACGCACCGTCCTCCCCGTCGCCGTGATGCTGTTGTCCGCCTTGTTCAGGAAGTACAGCGTGCCGGGCTCCTGCGGGTAGCCGTTATAGGCGGCGTCGAGCCGCACCGGGCCGAGCGGCGTGATGAATCTCAACCCCAGCCCCGGAGTGACGCGGATGCCGCTGACCGTCGTGCCGGTGTCTCCGCGCTCCCACACCTGCCCCACGTCCACGAACAGGCCCAAGCGCACGCGGTCAGGAAAGACCGGGCTGGGAAAACGCAACTCCAGGTTGGCGGTGAACACGGTGTTCCCACCGGTGGGTGACGCTTGGATACTCTTGTACGTGGTGTCCGTCCCACTGACTTCCAGGCTGTCGGACACGTACACGCGCGGGCCCAGCTCGTTGCGGGCGAACCCCCGCACGGAATTGGGGCCACCGGCATAGAAGCGCTGATCGGGTGGGACGAATTTCAGGCTCTGGCCCAACAGGCTGAGGCGCTGGGGCAGGATCGTGCCGCCCCGGACTCGCCAGGCGAGCACGCTGCGGCGCGAGAGCGGATAATACTTCGAGACCTCGAGCTCTCCGCGATTGAACTCGTACAAGGTGTCCGAGAGCACGTAGCGCGACGCGTGGATCAGGGTCACCTGCGTCACGCTCCCCACCGAGGGATCGAGCACTGAGTTCACCCGCGCGCGCACGCCCGAGATCGTGATCGCCCCGAACGGCCGTCGGTTCGCGAGGAACGCCCGGTCGGAATCGTTGCACACCAGGAACCGCTGGCAATACACCCCCGGGTCCGCGGCCGTGCGGCCCACCGAGTAGCCGTACGCCACTGTAACAGGAACGTCGCGCCGGGCGTTGAAGGTCACCGCCACATTCGCGCCCACCGCCTGGCGCGTGTACGCCTTGAACTCGGAGCGCCGCTCGGCAAAAACGGCGAAGCTCGCCGTGTGGCGGGGGGACAGGAACGCAGGTTGGCGCAGCGTCACCGTGGCGTTGTAGTTCGCGGTATCGGACTGGTCGTCGTCGCGCAGGAAGCCGCATACGTTCCGCTTGAAGTTCGCGTTGGTCGGGTAGCCGACGCCGATCTTGGAAAGCTGCCCGGTGAGATCGAGTGAGCGGGCGCCGCCGAGGAAGTCGTAGGCCGTCCACCCGCTCTGCACCCGGAAGCAATCGAGTGAGGCGTACCCCGCCCCGACCCGGATGCGGTGGCGCGGCGCCTCGGCAACGCGGACCACCACCCGCACCGAATCGCCGGGGGGCGGAGTGGTATCCGCGAGCACCACGTTGACCGAGCGGAACATCCCCAGCCCGTACAGGTCGCGCTGCGTCACGTACAGCTGATCCTGCCGAAACCAGTCCCCGGGCTTGACCGAGAGCATACGGCGCACCGTCGCGGTGTCCACCTGGTCCGCGCCCATGATCAGCACCTGCCCCACCCGCATGCGCGGGCCGGGAAGCGCCTCGAGTGTCGCCACCGCGCGCAGCGCTGCGACGTCCACATCGTAGCTGCGGAGGACGTCGGCATACGGGTACCCGAGGTTCTTGAGCCGGCTCACGACGGTGTCGGCGGACGCCTGGAACAGCGCGCGGTTGAACGGGTCGCCGACCCGGAGCGGCAGGGCGCGCTTCAAACGCTCCACGCCGAGAATCGAGTCGAGACCCAGCACGTCGAGCGCGGCGAGCCGCACCGGATCGCCCTCGTAGATCCGGAACTTGACGTACACGTCCCGGCCCTCACGGCGCACCAGGGTGTCCACCACGGCGTTCATGTACCCGCTCTGGCGGTACAACAGCATCAACCGCACGACGTCGCGACGGAACTCGAGCTCATTGAAGGACCGCTTCTCGCCCAGGCCCAGCCAACGGAGGAAAGGGCTGGTCGCGAACGCGCTCGAATTCGTCGTCGCGATCGCGGTGCTCAGGGTGTAGTCGTCGATCGCGTGATTGCCCTCGAAGGAAAGACCGCGGACCACCCGCTGCTGCTCTTGCTGCGCGGCGAGGGGAGCCGCGGCGAACACGGCGACGAGCAAGGTCAAACGGAGCGCGCGCAATTGACGCAGTCGGGCTGCATCCCTATGTTGGCTACCTCCCCCCGCACTGTCAACCTTTTCGACACCTGATCCCATGCGCGTGCTCCTCGGTCTTGCTCTCGCCGCCCTCACAGGAGCCACGGCCTGCGGGGAGAATAGCGCGACCGCGGGACGAGGCCTCACGTATTACGAATCCTACGACCCGCGCTCTCTCGATCCCGCCCTCTCGACCGACGTGCCGACCGGTGAGATGGTGACGCTCGCGTTCGACGGACTCACCCAGTTCGACGCGGATGGCCGCCTCCTTCCAGCGCTGGCCGATCGCTGGACGGCGGGAGAGGACGGGAGTGGCCGGCGGTACGTGTTTCACCTGCGACCGGGCGTCAAGTTTCACGACGGGACCCCGCTCACGGCCGCCGCGGTGCGCGCCAGCATGCTGCGCGTCTTGTCCCCCGCGACCAAAGGCGGCCGGCCCTGGCCGCTCTACCCCATCGCCGGGGCTGAAGCGTACGCTGCCGGGCGCTCGGCCGACGTGAGCGGCATTACCGTCCTCGGGGACTCTAGTGTCGCGTTCACCCTCACCGAGCCGCTCGCCATCTTTCCCAAGTTCCTCGCGATGCCGGTGGCAAGCGTGGTGCCCGCCTCACCCCCCAGCGACCTCGGGCAGCGCGCGGTGGGCACGGGACCGTGGCGCTTCGTGGCGTGGCAGCACGACGACTACCTCCTGTTCGCACGCAATCGGAGCTACTGGGGCGGCGCCCCGGCCGGCGACACGCTCATGGTCCGGATCATCCCGGAGCCGCTCACCCGCGCCGCGGAGTTCGAGGCCGGCCGGCTCAGCGTGATCGAGGTGCCGTTCGGGGAAACCGCGCGCTGGCGCCGGGAGCGGCCCGACCAGCTGGTCGAGAAGCCCGCGTTGCGTGTGGTGTACGTGGCCCTGAACAACCGGCGCGGCCCGCTGCGCGACCCCCGTGTGCGACAGGCGATCAACCAGGCCGTGAACGTGCCGGAGATCCTCGCCACGGTGTACGGTGGTCGGGGCGTCCTCGCGCACGGCGCCATCCCGCCGGGGCTCGCCGGGAGCGACACGACGCGGCGGGGGCACGGCTACGATCCGTCGGGGGCGCGAGCGCTCATCGCCGATGCGGGGTATCCGGGCGGGATCGACGTGCGGCTGTGGCGCACGGGAACGAACGTGGAGTTGTCGCGGGTGGCGCAGGCCATCCAGGCGCAGCTGGCGGGTGTGGGGGTGCGAGTGGAGCTGGTCGAGCGCGACGCGTCGAGCCAGCGCGAGGCGGCGCGCAAGGGTGAAGCCGACATGGTCATCCTCGACTGGTGGGCCGACTACCCCGACGCCGACAACTTTCTCTACCCACTGTTCTACTCCGCGAGCTTCGGCCCGGGGGGCAACTATGCGTTCTACGCCGACCCGGGCACGGATTCGCTGATCCTCCGCGCCCGCCGCACCACGGACGACGCCGCGCGTACGGCACTGTACCGCCGCATCGACGAGCGCGTGTACCGCGCCGCGCCATGGCTGTTTCTCTGGTTCCCCACAGACCTGTGGGCCAGGCGGCCAGAGGTCCTGGGTTGGGATCTGCCGGTGATTTTCAACGGGCAGCGCTGGACGGGCGCACGGGTCGCACCACGGTGATGCGCCTCGTCGGCCGCCGGTTGCTGATGACGGTGCCGACACTGTTCGGGGTGCTGGTGGTCGCGTTTCTGTTGTTGAACGTGGTGCCCGGGGATCCGGTGGCGGCGATGGTGGGGGAGCGCGCCGACACCGCCACCATCGCGCGACTCCGGGCCGAGCTGCACCTCGATGATCCCCTCCCCGCCCAGTTCGGGCGTTATCTCTGGGCGGTGATGCACGGCGATCTCGGGCGCTCCTACATCACCCAACGGCCCATCGCGCAGGACCTGGCTGCGCGCTTTCCCAAGACGGTCCAGCTCGCGCTCGCCGCCATGGCGCTTGCCGTGCTGTGCGGGATCACGCTCGGCGTGCTGTCGGCGATCCGGCCGGGGGGAGTCGTCGACCGCGTCGCCATGCTCGTGTCGTATCTTGGCGTATCGTTCCCGGTGTATTGGGTGGGACTGCTCCTCATCCTCTTGTTCGCGGTGGCGCTGCGCTGGCTCCCGCCGTCGGGCTCGGGCGGGCTCGCCTATCTCGTGCTACCGGCGCTGACCCTCGGCATGCGCTCCATCGCGTTCCTGGCACGCATGACCCGCGCCGCGATGCTGGACGTGCTGTCCAGCGACTTCGTCCGCACCGCCCGGGCCAAGGGGTTGAGCGAAGCGGCGGTGATCCTGCGCCACGGCTTCCGCAACGCGCTGATCCCGGTGATTACCGTGATCGGACTCGACACCGGGAGCTACCTCACCGGCAGCATCCTCACCGAGACGATCTTCGGATGGCCGGGCCTCGGCCGCTACGTGTTGAGCGCGATCGAGAAGCGGGATCTCCCCGCGATTCAGGGGAGCATCCTCTTCATGTCCCTGGTGTTCCTGCTGGTGAACCTCGTGACGGACCTGGTCTATGCGAAAGCTGATCCTCGCATCGCTTACGATTAGCTCCGCGGTAGCGGCCCAGACGCCGGCCGCGCGGCCGCGCACCGCGCCGCTCAAGGGATCGCTCGAGCAGCGGCTCGCCCAGCTGATCGACGCGCCCCCGTTCAACCGCGCCACCTGGGGCATCTACGTCGTGGACGACCGCGGCCGGGTGCTGTATCAGCGCAACGCCGATCGCTTCTCGGTGCCCGCCAGCAACACCAAGCTGGTCGTCACGGCGGCAGCAGCCGTGCTGCTCCCGGCGGACTATCGCGTGACCACGAGCCTGTACGTGAACGGCCGGGTAGACGCCGGGGTGCTGCAGGGTGACCTGATCTTGTACGGGCGGGGCGATCCCACGTGGTCCGCGCGCTGCTACGGCGTCGACACCCTCGCGCCGGGCGTGTGCGATTCGAGCTTCACGGCCATCGACGCGATCGCCGACTCGGTCCGGGCCAGAGGGATCCGACGGATCACGGGAAAGCTCGTGGGCGACGGCTCCTATTTCGAGCCCACCATGATTCACTACGGGTGGAACGCCTGGGACCTCACCTGGTGGTACGCGGCGCCCGTGTCGGGGCTCGGCTTCCATGACAACAGCGTGGACTTCCGAATCGACCCCGGTCCCGCCCTCGACGCGCCGCCGGTGATCGTCTGGTCCCCGGACCTCGGACTGATCACGTTCGAGAACCGCGCCCGCACGGTCGCGGCCGAGTCGGCCTCCACGATCGGCGACAACTTCTTCCGGACGGGGGGCGGCTGGAGCATCCGGGCGGAGGGAACGGTCGCGCTCGGGAGGAAGACCCGGGTGGAGAGCGTGGCGCTCCCCGACCCCAATCTGTACGCCGCGCGGGCGCTCACGGCCGCGCTCGCCCGCCGCGGTGTGGCCGTCGAAGGGGGGGCAGTGGGCACGACCGATTCGCTCGCCTACCGCACCGTGCGTTGCTGCTCCTCGCCGCTCGTCGACTTCCGGGGTCGGCCGCTCCCGGACATCATCTTCCCGATTCTCAACTCGAGCCAGAACTGGTTCGCCGAAATGCTGCTCAAGATCCTGGGCCGGGAGCTGAAGAGTGCGGGCTCGTGGGAGGCGGGGCTCGGCGTAGAGCGCGGGTTCCTGACCGACTCGGTGAAGATCGACTCGACCGCGTTCGCCCTCGAGGACGGCTCGGGGCTTGCGGCGGGCAACCTCGTCACGCCGCTGGCGTTCGCAAAGCTGCTCGCGTACATGCATCGCCACCCCAACGGCGGGCCGTTCGTCGCGAGCCTGCCCCACGCCGGGCAGCCCGGCTCGCTGCTCAAACGCTTCGTGGGCACACCGCTCGAGGGCCGCGTGATCGCCAAGACGGGGAGCATCGACCGCGTGAACAGCCTGTCAGGCTATATCGAGCGGGCGAACGGGGGGGGCCGGACGATCACCTTCAGCGTCCAGGCGAACGGGCATGCGGTGCCGTATCAGCAGATGCTCAACCAGATCGATTCAGTGGTCGTACAAATCGGGCGGCCCTAGTCTTCCGTCTGCCCGAAGAGCGCCATGTTCGAGCTGTGCCCCGGCTCGACCTTGGCCGCTGGATTGATGAAGTGCACCGCGTGGTTCACCGCGACCGCTGCCTCCGCGGCGCCGGTGGCGATCAGCTTGAGCTTGCCGGCGTAGGTCGTGATGTCGCCCGCCGCGAACACGCCGGGGATGTTCGTCTCCATCGTCTGCGACACCTTGATCTCGCCCTTCTCGATGTCGAGCCCCCATTGGGCGATGGCCCCAAGCGAGGAGATGAACCCGAGCTGCGGAATCACGCAGTCAACGGCGACGCGCTCCTCTTCCTTCGTCTTGTTGTTGAAGATGGTCACGGCCTCGATCGCGTCGCCACCGTGGATCGCCTTGAGCTCCCAGAAGGTGCGGAGCTCCATTTTCCCCGCCGCGCTCAGCTCGTGAACCTGCCGCACCGTGGCCGCATGAGCACGGAAGCCGTCGCGCCGATGGATCATGAGGATGAACCCGGCGATTCCCTGGAGGTTGACGGCCCAGTCGAACGCCGAATCGCCGCCGCCCACCAGCAGCACGCGCTTCGCGGCGAACACCTTCGGGTCGAGGATGCGATCGTGGAGGCCCTTTCCGTACCAGCGATCTGCGTCCTTGAGCGGCAGCTTCCGGGGCGTGAAGGCGCCGATCCCGCCCGCGATGAGCACGCTGCGCGACGGGTACTCGTCCCGCTCCGTGACGATCGTGAAGCGCGGCTGCCCGTCCTCCGAGTCGTGCTTCAGATCCATCACCTTTTCCCCCAGATGGACGGGCTGCTTGAACTGGAAGGCTTGCTCGGCCATCCCCTTCACGAGGTCCTTGGCGAGCACCTTCGGGAAGCCCGCCACGTCGAAGATGTACTTCTCCGGGTACAGCGCCGTGAGCTGCCCGCCCACCTGGTCGAGGTTGTCGATCAGACGGCAGGAGGCCCCGCGCATTCCCGCGTAAAAGGCGCCGAACAACCCTGTCGGGCCGGCGCCGATAATCGTGATATCTTTGACGTCCTGCATGGGCTTCAATCGTAACGGAACCCCCGGGGAGAAGGGAGAGGGGAGCGGTTGAAGATCTACACCAAGACGGGGGACGACGGAGAAACCGGTCTTTTCGGCGCCGGTCGTGTGTCCAAGGATCACCTCCGGGTCGATGCCTACGGACAGGTCGACGAGCTCAACGCCGCGATCGGCCTTGCCATGGCGCTCGACCCCGGGACCTTCTGCCGCGAGCTGCTGGAGACAGTTCAGCGAGACCTGTTCACGATTGGAGCCGAGCTCGCCACTCCAGACGCGGCGAAGCTCGCGAAGGCGCTGCGAGGGCCGCCGGTCGGCGTTGAGCAGGTCAACGCGCTCGAGCACGCGATCGATCGCTACGAGACACAGGTCCCCCCGCTAAAGCAGTTCGTCCTGCCCGGGGGCGTCCCGAAGGCGGCCGCGCTGCACCTGGCCCGCACCGTCTGTCGTCGGGCCGAGCGCGCTGTGGTCCGGTTTCAGCGAGAGCACCAGGCCGGTGGCCTATCATCGGTCCTCCCGTACCTGAACCGCCTGTCTGAGCTGCTGTTCGTACTCGCCCGAGTCGCAAATCATGCAGCGGGGGCGTCCGAGATCGTATGGTGAAGCTCCGAGTCGCCCTCTCGGAGCCGCGCGACGCCTCGTACGACATCCTGATCGGTCGCGGACTGCTCGCGGATCTGCCCGCCTTGGCGAAAGCCGCGTGTCCCGCCAGTCGCTACGCGGTGATCACGGACTCGCACGTGGCGAAGCTGTACGGCGAGACGCTCGTTGCACGATTCCGCGACGCCACGCTGCAAGTCCAACTATTCGAGTTCCCGGCGGGGGAGTGGAACAAGACGCGGGAAACGTGGGCGACGCTCTCCGACCGCATGCTCGCGGCTCAGTTCGGACGCGATGCGGCGGTAATCGCGCTGGGCGGCGGCGTGGTCGGCGACCTGGCGGGCTTCGTGGCGGCGACCTACCTGCGGGGCATCCCCTCCATCCAGGTGCCCACCACGCTGCTCGCCATGATCGACTCCTCGATTGGCGGCAAGGCGGGCGTGGACGTCCCCGCGGGAAAGAACCTGCTCGGCGCCTTCCACCAGCCGCGGCTCGTGGTGGCCGACCTGGACGTGCTCGGCTCCCTGCCTCCGCCCCAGCTCGCAGCGGGAATGGCCGAGGCCGTGAAACACGGTGTGATCGCCGACCGACGGTACTTCGATGCCCTCGAGCAGGAGCACGGGGCGGTGACCGCGAGGGAGGCGGGAGCGCTCGAGCGCGTGGTGCGGCGCTCGGTCGAGATCAAAGCGGAGGTCGTGGCGGCGGATGAACGGGAGACGGGGCGCCGGGCGATCCTGAACTTCGGGCATACGGTCGCACACGCGATCGAGGCGACCACCAAGTTCGCCACGCTGCACGGCGAGGCGGTCGCGATCGGCATGGCCTACGAGGCGCGTCTCGCGGAAGCGCTCGGGATCGCGGAGCCGGGCACCGCGGACGGGGTGCAGCGGCTGCTGGAACGCTACGATCTACCGCTCGACCTGCCGGAGTCGGCGACGGTGGACGACCTCGTCGCGGCGATGCAGCTCGACAAGAAAGCGCGCGAGGGCACGGTGCGGTTCGCGCTGCCGCAGGCGATCGGGCGCATGTACGCCGACGGGAAGGGCTGGACCGTCGCGGCACCGGAGGATGTCGTGCGAGACGTGCTGGGAACCCGGGGTAGGCGGGCGTAACGACATAGGGGCGCAGCATGCTGCGCCCCTAGATCGAATCACGTGACGTCCGACCTTACTGCACGTGCTGTTGCGCGCGCTGTTTTCGGATACGGTAAATCCCTCGGCCCAGGATCAGCACGCCCACCACAGCGAGCGCCTTACCGCTGTTGGTGCCAATCAGCGCGAGCTGGCCCGAGAGCCCGCCCACGATGAAGATGAGCCCGATGATGACGCTGCTCATGCGTCCTCCGAGGGGATTGGGGGAGGGCCACGATAAGGATCTGGTTCGGCGCCGGGCTAGGTCGTCCATCACTTCCTGACATAATCACATACCCGTCAACAACTTCCCACACAGGTATGCACGTCTCCACATGGGTAGGCGGAAAGAATCAACCTCGGATCAACACCAATTTCTCCACACACGATGTGGATAGTGGACAAACGGCGAAGTTATGCAGCAACGTCACTATTTGTGATGTGGAAAAATGTATAGATTTGCACCATTCACGGGTGATTCCTATATTTGGCGCCGTTGGGGGAGTTTCCCCACGTACGCTCACCCGTCCATGTTGGAGCCCTAGCTATGGCGCGGTCGAACGGAAGCAAGGCGAAGTCGTTCTTTCGAGCCAATCCTTCCGGAGCATTCGACCAGTACCTGCAGGACATCCAAAAACTCCCGCTGATTAAAGATCCCGCTGAAGAACGTCGCTTGGCGCGACGCGTGCAGCGGGGTGATGAAAAAGCCGCCGAGCGACTCGTCACCGCCAACCTCCGATTCGTCATCTCCTACGTCAAAAAATATCAGGGTCACGGCCTCGACCTCTCCGAGCTGGTCGCCATCGGCAACGAAGGGCTGCTCAAGGCGGTGAAGAAGTTCGATCCCGATCAGGGCGTGAAGTTCATCTCGTACGCGGTGTGGTGGGTGCGTCAAGCGGTTCTGAAGGCGCTCGCCGAGCAGACCCGCAGCGTCCGCATCCCGCTGAATCAAAACTCGCAGCTCATCCGCATGAGCCGGACCGAGACGTACCTGTCGCAGGAGCTCGGCCGCGAGCCGACCGACGACGAGATCGCGATGGCGCTCGAGGACACGGTCGAGAACGTGCGCACCGCGCGTCGCATGACGGCGGCCGAGCTGTCGCTGGACGCGCCGGTGGACCGGAGCGACAAGGACGCGGCGACCCTGGGCGAGCGGTTCGCGGGCCAGGAGGGCGGAGAGATCGAGGAGAAGACCGACGGCAAGCTGATGCGCGAGTTCATCGACCGCATCTTCCAGAAGTACCTGACGCCGCGTGAGCGCAAGATCCTCTACCTCTACTACGGGCTCGAAGAAGGCAGCGAGGCCATGACGCTCGAGAAGATCGGGGCGCTCATGGGAGTAACGAGGGAGCGGATCAGACAGATCAGAGAGCGCGCATTCGAGAAGCTCCGAGAGTCGCCCGATGGAAGGGCACTGAAGGGCTTCTGGCGCGCGGCGTGAGGACCGGCAACGGCTAGACGCACACACGCACAGCGGTAAACAGTAAGAGGGGTCAGGGAGACGTCTTCCTGGCCCCTTTTAGCTGTTCTCCCCTGTGCGTCTGTGCGTCTGTGCGTCTGTGCGTCTAGTCGTTGCACTTCCGGTATACTATTTAGCATGGCTCGAGAGCTCCCCATCTTTCCGCTACCCATCGTTCTCTTTCCGGGAGCTCCACAGCCTCTTCATATCTTCGAGCCCCGCTACCGCCAACTGCTGCGTGACTGTCTCGCCGGCGACCAGCGGTTCGGCATCGCCTACGTCGCGCCCGACCCCACACCCGGTGCCGATCCCGTGCCGAGTCCAGGCGACGTGGGGTGCGTCGCTCTCATCCGGTCGAACCAGCCGCTCCCCGACGGGCGCTCAAATGTCCTGACCGTCGGCGAGCGTCGCTTCGTGCTGCGGTCCTGGGTCTCGGGCCCGCACCCGTACCGCGTCGCCGAGGTCGAGGAATTCGACGACGACCCGACCGATGCCGCCGAGGTGGGCACTCTCGCCGCGGATGTGCGCGAGGGATTCGAGCGCCTCGCACGAGCGCTCGGCGTGCTCACCGAGCGGGAGGACGAGGAGGTCGAGCTCCCGAGCGATCCCCAGCGCCTGTCGTTCCAGGTGGCGGCGTCGCTCGAGCTCGACGCGCCGGCGAAACAGGTGCTGCAAGCGATCCGGAGCACCAGCGCCCGACTCCGCCAGCTCGCGACCGTGCTGGGTCCCGTGGCAGCCGACGCCGAGCGCCGGGCGGCAGTGCGCCAACGGGCGCGGGGCAACGGGCGCGGCGGCCTCCACCCCGAGATCGAGCGCGCCACGTGACCAGCGCAACAGGGGGCCGAGAGAGGTCCCTGGCCGCGGCGCTCAGCGAGATCGTCGGCGCGCGGCACGTGCGCACCGCGCTCCCCGAGAGGGTCACGTACGCGCGCGACGGGTTGCCGACGCATCGGCGGGTACCCGGCGTGGTCGTGCTGCCGGGGACCCGGGACGAGGTCGTGGCGGTCGTGCGGCTGCTCGCCGCGCTCGGCGTGCCGTTCGTGCCCCGCGGCGCCGGCACCGGCCTGTCGGGCGGCGCGCTCGCGGACGACGACGCGGTGCTGATAGTGCTCACGCGGCTGAACCGCATTCTGGCGATCGACCCCAAGAACCGGCTCGCGGTGGTCGAGCCCGGCGTCGTGAACGTGCGCCTCTCGGCCGCGGCGGCGCCCCATGGCCTGCAATACAGCCCCGATCCATCGAGCCAGACCGCCTGTACCATCGGCGGCAATGTGGCCGAAAACGCGGGCGGGCCACACTGTCTCAAGTACGGTGTGACCGTCAACCACGTGCTCGGCCTCGAGGTCGTGCTCGCGGACGGCCGCATCGTCGAGCTCGGCAGCCCGGGAGGCGAGCCGTGGGGGCCCGATCTCGTGGGCCTGTTCGTCGGCTCGGAGGGCAACTTCGGGATCGCGACGCGGATCAGCGTGCGCCTGCTGCCGGTGCCGCGCGCCATCCGCACGCTGCTCGCGGATTTCAGCGCGTTGCGGACGGCGGGCGAAGCCGTGTCCGCCGTGATCGCCAGCGGCATCGTGCCCGCCGCCCTCGAGATGATGGACCAGTCATGCATCAATGCCGTGGAGGATTCGGTGTATGCGGCGGGCTATCCGCGCGATGCCGCGGCCGTGCTGCTGCTCGAGCTCGACGGCTGTCGCGACGAGGCGGTGGCGGCAGATGCGGAGACCATCGCCGAGATCTTGCGCGCGCACGGCGCGCGCAGTGTGGTCGGCGCCGCGGACGCGAAACAGCGAGAGCGGTTGTGGCAGGGCCGCAAGAAAGCGTTCGGCGCCATGGGCCGTCTGTCGCGTGACCTGGTCGTGCAGGACGCCGTGGTCCCCCGCTCTGCCCTCCCCCACGTGCTGGAGGCGATCGGGCGGATCGCCGCGGGCTACGGGCTCACGGTCAGCAACGTATTCCACGCGGGCGACGGCAATCTGCACCCCAACATCTCGTTCGACGGACGCGTGCCGGGCCTCAAGGCGCGGGTGGAGCAGGCGAGCGGCGAGATCATGGCCGCGTGCATCGCCGTCGGCGGTACCATCACGGGCGAGCACGGCGTGGGGCTCGACAAGTTGCGCTACATGCCCCTGATCTTCGACGGCGATGCGCTCGCCGCGATGCGGGCCGTGCGGCGGGTGTTCGATCCTCTCGAGCGGGTCAACCCGGGGAAAGTGGTGCCGGTCCACGCGTGTCGGGAGTGGTCGGGAGTGCGGAACGCGGAACGCGGAACGCGGAACGAGGGCGCGCGCCCCCGTTCCGAGTTCCGCGTTCCGACTTCCGCGTTGGAATCATGAGCCTCGTCGACCGCGTGCGCGCGCTGCTCGGTGACGACGCCGTGGACGTCGCCGCGACGCCCGACGGCGTGCCGCGCGTCGCTCCCGGCTCGCCCGACGCCGTGGCGCTGCTGCTGGGCACCGCGCGCGAAGAGGGGTGGCGCGTTCGCGTCGAAGGCGCGGGCACGTGGCTGCCGGCCGACGCCCCCGCCGACCTGGCGCTCACCACGCGCCGCCTCGACAAGGTCCCAGCCATCGAGCCGCAGGATCTCTCGGCGACCGCCGAGGCGGGCATCGGCTGCGATCTGCTGCGCCAGCAGCTCGCCGACCGCGGCACGTGGCTCGGGCTCGATCCCCCGGGACTCGCCGGCCGCACCCTCGGCTCGGTGGTCGCGACCGCGACGGCGGGCCCGTTGCGCCATGGGTTCGGGGCAGTGCGCGACCACCTGCTCGGCGTCACCTTCGTCACCGGCGACGGCCGCCTCGTGCAGAGCGGCGGGCGCGTGATGAAGAACGTCGCGGGCTACGATCTGACCAAGCTCGCGGCCGGGGGGTTCGGGGCGTTCGGCGTGATCGTGCTGGTGCACCTGCGGCTCCGCGCCCTGCCGCGCGCCGACCAGACGCTCGTGCTGGAAGGGTCGCGCGAAGACCTCGCCCGGGTGGCCGATGACATCGCCGCGGCGGCCGTCCAGCCCGCCGCGCATGAGCTCATGTCGCCGGCCCTTGCGCGGCGCGAGCGCTGGATGCTGGCGGTCCGCTTCGCCGGCTCGGCAGCCCTGGTCTCCGCCGAGGAAGCGGCGCTCCGCGCCGCCACCGGGGGACGCTTCACCGCACTGCGCGCGGACGAGGCGCACGCCCTGTGGATGCGTGCCGCCGAGAGCTTCGCCACTCGGCCGGTGACGTTCCGCGTCGGCGGCCTGCCCGACTCGAGCGACGAGCTCATGGACCTGCTGCAGCATCAGGTGGGGGACGAGTGGATCTCGGCCAGCCCCGGCGTCGGCGCGATCCGGTGGGGCGGCGAGACGACCGTGGACCGCCTGCGGCGGCTGCGCCGCACGCTGGCCGGGCTCGAAGTACCGCTCACGCTGGAGCGGGCTCCGTGGGCGGTGCGCGCCGCCGTCGGTCACTTCGGCGCCTACCGCGAAGGCGTGGGCCCGCTCGTCGCCGGGCTGCGGCGCACGTTCGATCCGGGCGAAGCGCTCGTGGTGGCCGTCGAAGGCACGGAATGACGGATCGGGGCGGCTTCGAAGGGTTGGACTCCTGTGTTCATTGCGGCTTCTGTCTCCAGGCCTGCCCCACCTTCCTCGCGACCGGTGACGAATCCGACAGCCCGCGCGGCCGCATCGAGCTGATGCGCGCGCTCGAGACGGGTGAGCTCGCTCCCGCCGATCCGGGCGTCGCCTTGCACCTCGACCGATGTCTCGGCTGCCGCGGGTGCGAGCCGGTCTGTCCATCGGGGGTGAGCTACGGCCGCGGCCTCGAGGCGGCCCGCGCGCTGCTGACGGAGCACCGCGGCGTGTCGCCGCTGGTGCGCGCGGCGCTCGGGGCGCTGACCAGCGCGGACGTGTCACGCGTCGTGTACGCCATGGCGCGGCTTGTGAGGGCGACGGGAATCCCACGGCGACTGGCGGGATGGGGACGGGTGCGATTCGCGATGGGGATGCTGGCGGCGACAAAGCCAGTGCGGAATGCGGAATGCGGAGTGCGGAATCGAAGTTCGCGCGTCAATTCCGCACTCCGCACTCCGCATTCCGCACTAACCCCCGTCACGTTGTTCCGAGGATGCGTAATGGAAGGCCTCTTCTCCCACGTACACGACGCCACCATCCGCACGCTCCAGGTGAACGGCTACGCGGTGCGCGAAGTCCCGGCGCAGGTGTGCTGTGGGGCGCTGCACGCACACGCCGGTCTGCGGGACGAGGCGCGACGCCTCGCCCGGACGAACGTCGCCGCGTTCGGCGACGACGACACGCCCATCGTCGTCAACAGCGCGGGGTGCGGGGCGATGCTGAAGGAATACGGCCACCTGGTCGACGCCTCGGGGGATGGGGAGCGGTTCGTCGCGCGCGTGCGGGACGTGAGTGAGCTGCTGGCCGAGCGGGGCCCGCGGCCCGGCGCGCCACTCGATGTGACCGTCGCGTACGATCCTCCCTGCCACTTGCTGCACGCCCAGCGAATCGCGGAGCCGCCGCAGCGGATGCTCGCTGCGATTCCGGTGCTACGCGTGGTCTCCCCGCCCGACGCCGCACAGTGCTGTGGCAGTGCCGGACTGTTCACGCTGGTGGAGCCCGCGATGTCGCGCGCGGTGCTCGCGCCCAAGCTCGCCTCCCTCGCCGAGGCCCGACCACAAGTGGTGGCGACGGGCAACCCGGGGTGCCTCATGCAGCTCGGAGCCGGGCTCGCCGCGGCGGGCATCCCTGCCGCGGTGCGTCACCCGGTCGAGCTGCTCGACGAGTCCTACAAAGCCGCGGGCTATTATGCTTGAGGGATGACGGAAGGGCTGCCGCAGGTCGCGCGGGTCGAGCCTGGTGAGGTCACGCCGGCGCTCGTCACCGCGCTGTACACCGGCGCGGTCGTCTCGCGCGTCGAGGTCGGCGTGGTGGCGCTCACGGGGCCCGGGGCCGTCACATCCTTTCAGGGCCTGCTGACGAACGACGTCGAGCTTCCGGGCGACGGCTCATTCGTATATGGCGCGCTGCTCACTCCCAAAGGGATGATCGTCGTGGACGGCTGGGCGGCTCGGCTCGGGGCCACGGTGAGCTATACCGTGCCAGCGGTCGAGGGGGGACGCGAACGCGCGCTCGGGATCTTCACGCGCTCGGTGCCCCCGCGCCTCGCCCGCGTGAGCGACCGCACGACCGACGTGGCGGTCTATCGCCTGGCAGGTCCGGGCGCGCTGGCGGTGGCGATCGCGGCGGGCCTGGACGTGCCGCCCGCCGCCGGCCGAGTGCTCGTGCGGCCCGACGGCATGGAGACCGCGCGGGCCACCGAAGCAGCGCCGTTCGTCGTTCAGGTGACGGCCCCCGAAGCGGCCGGCGCGCTGCTCGCCGCGCGCTTGGAGGCCGCCGGCGCGGTCGCGGCCGGCCCCGCCGTGCTGGAGCTGAGCCGCATCCTCGCTGGTTGGCCGCGTCTCGGCGCCGAGGTGGACGAGAAAACCATCCCCCAGGAAGTCCGCCTCGACGAGATCGGCGGCGTGTCGTATACGAAGGGCTGTTACACGGGCCAGGAGACGGTCGCCCGCCTGCACTTCCGCGGTCACGTGAACCGCCAGGTCCGCGGCCTGCTGTTCGATCCGGAGCCGCCCGCCACCCCTGCTGGCGGCTGGAGCGTGGTCACCTACGTCGATCGCGACGTGGGCCGGGTGACCAGCCTCGCGTTCGTGCCCGAGACCGGCGTCGCCGGCGCCGGGCACTGGATCGGCCTCGCGCTGATCCGGCGGGAGGTCGGGCCCGGCTCGGTGGTGCGCGCGGCCGGCCGCGATGCGCGCGTGGTCGATCTCCCCTTCGCCTTCCCAATCGCCTCGCCCGCATGAGCGTGCTCGTCACGGGCGCGAGCGGCCTCGTCGGCAGTCACGTGGTCGAGGCCCTCGCCGCGCGCGGCGAGCCCGTGCGCGCGCTGGTGCGGCCGGCGAGTCGCGCCGCCGTGCTGCGGCTCGGGGCGGAGACGGTCGTGGGCGACGTCACCGACCCGGTCGTGTGGCGGGCTGCGGCGCGCGGCGTCCGCGCCATTGTGCACGCCGCCGCCATCGTGCAGCGGCGCGCCTCGTGGGAGCAGTATGTCGCCGTCAATGTCGATGCGACCCGACTCGCCGTCGCCGCGGCCCGGGCGGCGGGCGCGCGGTTGATCCATATCTCGTCCGTGGCGGTGTACGCCGGCTCGGCGGCCTATCCTGCGATACCCGAGCGGCGGGATGAAGACTTCCCCCTCCAGCCGATCGCGGCGCCCGACTTCTACGCCCGCAGCAAGCGAATGGCGGAGGACGTGGTGCGCGAAGCGGCGACGCATCGCGACCTCGCTGTGACGGCGCTGCGCCCGACCGTCATCTACGGAGAGCGGGATCGTCTGTTCACACCCCGCGTGATCCGCGCGGCGCGGCTCCGGTTCGTACCCCGGATCGGTCCCGGCACGAACCGGCTGTCGTGCGTGTACGCGGGCAACGTGGCGGCCGCCGTCGTCGCGGCGCTCGAGGCACCGTTGCGGGGATTCCGCGCGTACAACGTGACGAGCGACGGGCCGCCCGTACTGACGCAGCGCGAGTTCTTCGCGGCGTTCGCGGTCGCCCTCGGCCGGCGCTATTGGTCGATTCCGATTCCCACACCGCTCGCCGGCCTCGTGCTCGGCCTGTTCACCGCCCGCCGGCTGGCGCACGCGGCGGTGTCCTTCGTGTCGGGCGAGAACCCCTACTCGGACGCGCGTATCCACGCCGAGCTCGGGTGGCGGCCACCAACCCCGGCCCCCGAGGCGATCGGGTGCACGGTCGCCTGGTTTCTCGAAAACGAAAAGCCCGGGCACTAGTCCCGGGCATCGTCACTGTCCTGCGTACTTACTTACGCCCGCTTCTTCTTCTTGGCAGGCGCGGCGGGCTTGGC
>WNFQ01000288.1_pt1 | contig 43775 bp, 41 predicted proteins | sample 5400171 | NCBI WGS metagenome assembly WNFQ01 (sample SAMN13153356, study PRJNA577476) | soil metagenome | isolation source: 20 cm soil under Madrone tree | place: USA:California | collected 2016-06-14
TCGAGCGCGAATGCGGTGCTGAATGTGCCGCTGATCACGGGGAAACTCGCGATCCGGGGCGTCTTCTACAGCGAACGTCGGGGCGGCTACATCGACAACGTTCCGACCGCGTTCACCCGCAATCGGAACGTCGATCGCGGCCCGAGCGCCTACAGCTCGTCGTACCCCGCCCAGCTCGCCACCTACTACAACTACAATCTCGTCCAGCGCGCCCAGAACCCGACTACCTACCAGGGACTGCGCCTGGCGGGGCTTTACCAGATCAACGACGACTGGAACGTCCTGGTCCAGGAGAGCTACCAGTACCTGGATGCAGAAGGCATGCCGGTGCAGCTCCCGGTGAGTCTCGGTCTCACGCCGCTGCAGCCGCTCCAGGAAAGCTCGTTCATGCCGGCGTGGAACCGGGACAAGTTCAACAGCACCGCCTGGACCGTGAACGGCAAGTTCGGCGACCTCAAGGCCATCTACGCCGGCGCGTACCTGAGCCGCCACGTCGATGCGAACATGGATTACTCGAACTACACCCGCACCGCGGGTGGGTTTTACTACTCGTGCACCGGCGGCGGCGGGTCGGGCCACGGCCCCAACGGCCCGCCAATCTGCTACTCGCCGGTCATGGGCTGGAATGACTATTTCGAGAACACACACATGAGCCACGAGTTACGGCTCTCGACGCCGGACGACTGGCGGCTCCGCGGCCTGGTCGGGGCATACTGGGAGAAGTTCGAGATCAAGGACAACATGAACTTCCTGCAGAAGACGATCCCGTCCTGCACGCCCGCGAATCTCGCGGCCGCGCTGGCCGGCGGTCCGCCCTGCCTGGGAAACGTGACCCCGGTCCAGGCGGCACTTGACCCGAGCACCCGCAACGACAACACAAACTTTGGCGAGGATCTGCGGCGCGGCTACAAGCAGACCGCGGGGTTCGCATCGGTCGACTTCGATCTGATTCCGAAAGTGCTGACGCTGACCGGCGGCACGCGCTGGTACCGGTACACCGAAGACGAGGTCGGCTCGCAGTACTCCACCCCGGTCGGCTGCACGAATATACCGAACGGCCAATGCATCGCGACGCCCATCAACTTATCCGATCACCACGCGACCTACACCGGATTCAAGAGCCGCGGCAACCTGACCTGGCACATCACCCCGGATGCGATGCTCTATTACACGTACTCGCAGGGCTATCGTCCCGGCGCGTTCAACCGTGTGACGGGCGGTCGGACGCAGATATGGGTCGGACCAAATGGACAACCGTTGGCGAACGGTGTTGTGGCGAATCCCGCTCCGTCTGGCTGCGCCCTCCCGGCCTGCGATCCTTCGATCTACGACTACAGGGCGAGGCAGTTCAATAAACCCATCAGCTACGCTCCCGACTCGCTGCTGAACAATGAGATCGGCTTCAAGTCGGAGTTCCTGCAGCACCGCCTGCTGGTCAACGCCTCGCTTTACCAGATGGACTGGAAGGACGTGCAGACGCTGATCTACAACCCGCCGGTGTACGGCAACACGACCTTCGGACTCACGGGCCCGACCTACCGGATCAAGGGCGGCGAGCTGCAGCTCGCATTCAAGGCAACCGAGGCCCTGACGCTGGCGGGAAATATGTCGTACAACGATTCCAAGCAGTCGACCTCGCCGTGCATTCGCTCATCGGGCGTGACTCCGACGACGTCGACCAATCCCACGCCGTTGGGTGCGTGTATCACCCAGGTGCGCGCGGGCGACCATAACGTCGTGGTCCAGAACGCGCTGGGTGCGATCGGTTCGACCCCGGCATTCTCGCCGAAGCTGCAGTACAACCTGCGCGCTCGCTACGACTGGAGCGTGTCCGACTACAATGCGTTCCTGACGGTCGGGATGAGCCACGTCGACGACATGGCCAATGAGCCGAGCAGCTTCGACTCGGGCGAAGGCGTCGTCGTCCCGACCACGACGTGGTTGCGCTACAAGATGCCGGGCTACAACACCTATGATGCGTCGTTGGGCTTCGCGAAGGGGGCGTGGGACGTGCTGATCTTTGGCCAGAACCTCTCGAACAAGAACGCAAGCACCTTCACGACTTCGGGTCAGGACATCAAGGCCGAAGTGCCGCTGCGTCCGCGGGTGCTCGGCGTGAAGGCCGGCCTGAAGTTCTGACGGTTGCGGTACAATCGAAGGGCGGACAGCAATGTCCGCCCTTTGTTTTTCGGGTGCTGCCATGACCGTGATGTCGCAGCCGGTGGCGGCGCCAGCCAGCGTGGAACTCGAGATTGAGAGGATCCGCGGCCTCCTGAAGGAGCGCCGCTTCCCGCAGGCCGTCAGCGCCGCCGCAGCCTTACGCACGCCGTATCCCGAGAACCGGGACGTCCTCTACCTGCTCGCCCTCGGACAGCGGCAGTCGCGTCAGATCAAGGACGCCCTCGACACGCTCGCTGACATGGAGCGCCATCACCCCGGTGCGAGCCAGCTCTATCAGGAGCGCGGTCACTGCTACGTCGCGATCAAGGAGGCGCGGCGCGCGATTGAGGCGTACGAGCGGGCGGTTCAGATCAACCCCGCTCTGCCCGCCGCCTGGAGCATGCTCGAGGGGCTCTACAGGATGGTCGGTGACGAAGAACACCGCCGGGTGGCCGCCGCGCACGCGAAGAAGCTGAAATCGATGCCGCCAGAGGTCATCACCGCGACGGGTCTGTTCTGCGAAGGCGAGCTGGCGGCCTCCGAAAAGCTCATCCGCGCGTTCCTGCTGCGCCACGGCGATCATGTCGAGGCGATGCGCCTGCTCGCCCGCATCGGCGTGGCGCGCGACATACTCGACGATGCCGAGGTGCTGCTGGCCGCGGCGCTCGACATGGCCCCGGATTACACCGAATTGCGGCGCGACTACGCCTGCGTCTTGCTCGACCGCCACAAGCACGCCGAGGCCCTCGCCCAGCTCGATGGGCTGCTGAAGCTCGACCCGAAGAACATCGACTACCGGACGCTGCGTGCGACGGCGACCGTCGGGCTCGGCGACCACGAAGGTGGCGTCCGCGGCTTCAGCGACGTGCTCGCGGACACGAGCCCGCAGTCGCACCTCGCGGCCGACCTGCACTTGTCGATCGCGCACTCGCTGAAGACGCTCGGCCGGCGCGTCGAGTCGATCGACGAGTACAAGAAAGCGATCGAAGTCCGGCCGAACTTCGGCGACGCGTACTGGAGCCTCGCGAACCTCAAGACTTACGAGTTCTCCGCCGAGGAGATCGCACGGCTCGAGGCGGCCGAGGCGGACCCATCGACCGCGCTGATCGACCGCTCCCACCTGTGCTTCGCGCTCGGCAAGGCGTACGAGGACCGCAGGGTCTACGACGTGTCCTTCCGCTACTACCAGCGCGGCAACGCGCTGAAGCGCGCCGAGAGCCGCTATCGGCCGGAGCTCCTGGAGCAGAACACCGCGAACCAGAAGCGAATCTGTACGCGTGAGTTTTTCCGCGAGCGCGCCGGCTACGGCGCGCCAAGCCGCGAACCGATCTTCATTTTAGGGCTCCCGCGCGCAGGCTCGACGCTCCTGGAGCAGATCCTCGCCTCGCATTCACAGGTCGAGGGCACGCAGGAACTCGCGAACGTGCCGCGCGCGGTGCTCGACCTGCAGGGCTATAACCCGGACCTGAACAACCCGCGCTATCCGGGGTGCCTGCTGACGATGTCAGCGGACGACTTCCGCGCCCTCGGCGACAAGTATCTGGCGGACACGCGGATCTACCGCGCCGGCCAGCCCTACTTCATCGACAAGATGCCGAACAACTTCCGCCACATCGGGCTGATCCACCTGATGCTGCCGAACGCGAAAATCATCGACGCACGCCGCGAGCCGATGGCCTGCTGCTTCGGCAACCTCAAGCAGCTCTTTGCCCGTGGCCAGGAGTTCTGCTACAGCGTCGACGACATCGCCAGATACTACCGAACCTACCTCGAGATCATGGCGCACTGGGAGGAAGTCCTGCCCGGGCGGATCCTGCGCGTGCACTACGAGGACGTGGTCGGGGATCTGGAGGGCAGCGTTCGCCGGATCCTCGACTACTGCGAACTGCCGTTCGAGCAGGCCTGCGTTGAGTTCCACAGGACCGAGCGCAGCGTCCGAACCGCGAGTTCCGAGCAGGTGCGCCAGCCGATCTATCGCGAGGGACTGGACCTCTGGCGGCACTACGAGCCGTGGCTCGGTTCGCTCAAAGACGCGCTGGGCGACGCACTGGTCAGTTACCGTCGCTAGAGCGGGTGCCGCGACGTAGGACGCACGCACGCTAGCCGACGCGCGTCGCGAGCAGCCGCCCCTCATCGAGCGCGTAGCCCATCCCGGGTGTCTCTGCGAGGTTGATCCAGCCCCGCGCGTCGGCCGTGAGGGGTGCGGCCAGCATGTAGTCGCGCCGCGCGAGGCTCCACTCGGGCGGGTCGAAGGGAAACTCCAGGAACGGTGCGTCGGCGAGGCCCGCCACCAGGTGCGCGTTGGCGGTCACGCCCATGCCGTTGGTCCAGGTGTGTGGCGTGAAGGTGAGGTGATGCTCCTGCGCCAGGATGGCCACACGCTTGAGTCCCGTGATGCCGCCGACCAGCGCGGCGTCCGGCTGCACCACGTCGACGCAGCCGCCGGTGATCAGATCGCGCAGCTCGTGCAGCTGGCGGGTCATCTCCCCGGCGGCGATCCGCACGTCGGTCGCCTCGCGCAGCGCGCGCATGCCGGCGTGGTCGGCGCGGTGCAGCGGTTCCTCCATCCAGTACACGTTCAGCCGCTCCAGCTCGCGCGCCACGGTGAGTGCATCCTTGAAGCTCCAGGGGGCTTGGGTGTCCCACGGCAGGCGCCACCCCTGGTTGCAGTCCACCAGCAGCTCGAGCTTCCCGCCCACGCGCGCCCGCACCGCTTCCAGCGCCCGCACATCGTCGCGCCAGTCGCCGCGGTGAAAGCGCAGCTTCACCGCCGGGAAACCCTGCGCGAGGTAGCGCTCGGCGGCTTCCGCCTGGGCCGTCGGATCGCGCAGCGTCCCCGATGAGGCATAGGCGCGCACTCGGTTTGAAAGGCCCCCCAGCAGCTTCCAGCACGGTTGGCCTGTGATCTTGCCGGCGAGATCCCACAACGCCAGATCCAGCGGCCAGCAGCGGCCGTAGTGAAAGTCGATATTCGACAACACCCGGTAGTGACGTTCGAGTGCGAGCGGATCGTGCCCGATGAACAGGCTCTCGTGACCTTCGAAGCCGAGCATCCGGTCGCCCGATCCCACGCCCACGAGCCCGGTGTCCGTGCTGACGCGCACGATCGCGGCGTCGAAGTGCACGCGTGGCTTGGTGTCCCAGCTGGCATTGAATGCCGGCGCCAGCGGCAGGCGGTGGTGGCTGATCGAGACCGCCGCGATCTTGTGCCCGGAAAGGGCCGGCAGGGATTTGAGGGGGCGTGCGCTCATGGAGGGGCCTGGTCGGTCCAGGCCGCAGACTTTCATAGTTGCGCAGCACCGCAAAGCCGAGAAATTGTCTAGCCGCATCGAAAAAAGGCATTGGAAGCCGGGGGTCCCTTGGCGCGACGCTGCACTCTGGGTGAGTATGTCGGTGCACGAGGCCCCGAGGCCTCGCCCGCTTCGGGAGCTTTGCCATGCAGAGAAGAAGCATCGACCGGCGCTGGCTGCCGCTGAACGCGCTGCGCGCCTTTGAGGGGGTCGCCAAGCACGGCAGCTTCACTGCGGCGGCGAATGCCTTGTTGATTTCCCAGAGCGCCCTGTCGCGGCACGTCATCGCGCTCGAGCGCCTGACGGGCGTGCAGCTCTTCGAGCGCCGCCCGCACGCGCTCACCCTCACCAAGGCCGGCCAGCATCTGCTGCCGGCGGTGGTGAAGTCCTTCGACCGGCTCGAGTACGCGCTCGATGACATCCGCAACGAGGGCGCGCCCGGTCAGCGCACCCTGCGCGTGCAGATGCCGCCGAGCTTTGCGGTGCAGCTGGCGGTGCCGATCCTGCGCGACTTCCGCCGCCTGAGCACGGAAGTGGACATCGACCTGATCAGCCCCTACGGGGTCGGTCCGCCGCTCGGGGATGTGGACGTGGCGGTGGTCTATTCGAGGCCCACCGTGAGCGATCTGGTGACCGATCTCTTGTGGCCGGTGCGTCTGTCGATTCTGTGCCATCCCAACATCGCCGCCGCCCACCGCGGCAAGGACCTGGCGGCCTTCATCGAGGCAAACGAGATCGTGCATGTCAGGATCGCGGATATGCCGCGCCATCAGTTCTGGTCGCAATTCGTGCGCCACAACAACCTCGCGTGCGTCAACATCGAGCGCGGCCTGGTGTTCGACACGGCGGTACTGGCGGTGCAGTACGCGCTCGGCGGCGTGGGGCTGGCGCTGGTCGACACCAACCTGTTTGCGGAGGAGATCAGCGCCGGGCGTCTGGTCAAGCCCTTCGAGGTGACCCTCGACGACGGGTACGGCTACTACCTCATCACCCACCCGGAAGCCCTCGGCGATACCGCCATCGCGCTGTTCCGCTCCTGGCTGATCGAGCGCTTCGGTAAGGGGACGGCGAGCGCGAGTCCGCCGGTGCAGCTGGCGGTGTCCAACGAGTGACACACAGGAGGAGGCTCCGTGAAGAGCGATGCGAGGGTGGTGGTGATCGGCGGGGGAGTGGTGGGCGCGAGCGTCCTGTATCACCTCACCAAGGCGGGTTGGAAGGATGTGCTGCTGATCGAGCGCGGCGAGCTCACCTGCGGCTCGACCTGGCATGCGGCCGGCGGCATGCACACCCTCAACGGCGACCCGAACGTCGCCCGGCTGCAGCAATACACCATCAATCTCTACAAGGAGCTGGAAAAGATCTCCGGGCAGTCGTGCGGCCTGCACATGCCGGGCGGCATCATGCTCGCCGGCACGCGCGAGCGCTTCGACTGGCTGAAAATGGCCAAGGCGCGCGGCCGCTATCTCGGCATGGAGCTCGAGCTGATCTCGGCCGACGAGGCGGCACGCGTATTCCCGATCATCGACAAGAAGCATTTCGTCGGCGCCCTGCTGGATCCCATCGAGGGGCACGTGGACCCCTACGGCGTGACGCACGCCTATGCGAAGGCTGCACAGATCGGTGGGGCGCAGGTGGTGCGCCATACGCGGGTCACCGACCTCAAGGCGCGCGGCGACGGCTCCTGGGACGTGATCACGGAAGCGGGCAACGTGCACGCGGAGCACGTGGTGAACGCCGCGGGGCTGTGGGCGCGCGAGGTCGGCCGCATGGTGGGCCTGGAGCTACCGATCCTCGCCATGCAGCACCAGTATCTGATCACCGAGGATCTGCCCGCCCTCAAGGGGCAAAAGGAGCTCCTGACCTGCATAGACTTCGAGGGTGAGATCTACACCCGCCAGGAGCGCGGCGGGGTCCTGCTCGGAACCTACGAGCGCGCCGGCGTACCCTGGTCTCCGCTGCAGACGCCCTGGGACTTCACCCACAGTCTGCTGCCGGAGGATCTCGAGCGGATTGCACCGAGCCTCGAGGTTGGTTTCCAGCATTTCCCGGCGCTCGCCGAGGCGGGCATTCGCAAGGTCGTCAACGGTCCGTTCACCTTCGCGCCCGATGGCAATCCGCTGGTGGGACCGGTGCGCGGCCTGAAGAATTTCTGGGTAGCGTGCGGGGTGATGGCCGGTTTCAGCCAGGGAGGGGGAGTGGGGCTGACGCTGTCGCAGTGGATGGTCGAGGGCGATCCGGGGGCGGACGTGTGGGGGATGGACGTGGCGCGCTACGGGGACTGGGCGACACTCGCCTACACCAACGCCAAGGTGCGCGAGAACTATTCGCGGCGCTTCCGCATCCGCTTCCCGAACGAGGAGCTCGGCGCGGCGCGGCCGCTGCGCACCACGCCCGTCTACGAGCGCCTGCAGGCCGAGCACGCGGTGTTCGGCGATTACTGCGGGCTCGAGCATGCGCTGTGGTTCGCGCCCAGCGCGGCCGAGGCGACCGAGGACATCACCTTCCACCGCTCCAACGCTCACCCCCATGTCGCCGCGGAATGCCAGGCGGTGCGCGAGGCGGTGGGGCTGCTGGAGATCTCCAACTACGGCAAGTTCGAAGTCACCGGTCCCGGCACCAAGGAGTGGCTGTCGTACGTGATGGCCAACCGCGTGCCGAAGGTGGGCCGCATCGCGCTCACTCCCATGCTCAACGAGCGCGGCAAGCTGATCGGGGATTTCACGCTGTGCCGGCTGGCGGCGGAGCGCGTGTTTCTCATCTGCACCTACGCCGCGCAAGAGTATTACCGGCGCTGGTTCGAGCGCCATGCACCCCCGCCGGGAGTCACGCTGCGCCCCTGCGCGATGGAGTATGTCGGCCTGTCGCTCGCCGGCCCACGCTCGCGCTCGCTTCTGCAGGGGCTTACGCGCGAAGACCTGTCGAGCGCTGCGTTCCCGTTCCTCTCGTTCCGGCGGCTCGATGTCGGCATGATCCCGGCGCTCGTCGGGCGCATCAGCTTCACGGGCGACCTCGGCTACGAGATCTGGGTGACCAGCGAATACCAGCGCGCGCTCTACGATCTGCTGGTGGGCGCGGGCGCGGAGCAGGGGTTGAAGCTCTTGGGCGGCCGGGCACTCAACACCCTGCGGATTGAGAAGAGCTTCGGCACCTGGGCGCGCGAATACCGGCCGATCTACGGGCCTTACGAGGCAGGCCTGGGGCGTTTCGTGGACCTCGAGAAGGGCGACTTCGTCGGCCGTGCCGCGGCGCTCGAGGAGCGCGACGGCGGCGGCGCACTACGCCTGGTGAGCTTCACGGTGGATGCGAGCGACGCGGATGCGAGCGGGGACGAGCCCGTCTGGCACGACGGCAAGGTCGTCGGTTGGGTGACCTCCGGAGCGTACGGCCACAGCGTGCGTCAATCGCTCGCGCTCGGCTACATCCCGGCGGCCCTCGCCGGCGAAACTTCTGGTTTCGAGATCGAAATCATCGGCGAGCGGCGCAAGGCCCTGCGCCAGTCTGCGGCGGTCTTCGATCCTGACGGGAGTCGGATGCGCGCCTGACTGCCCGCCGCTCTAGCGTGCGCAGGGCTGCTTCACGCCATGAACATGGCGAGCACGCTCGCGATCAATGCCGGCTTGGATTCACCCTCGATCTCCATGGTGTTCTCCATGGTGACCAGGTAGCGTCCGCCCCCCTTGTGCTCGACCGCCGCGATCTTGATGCGGTTGCGCACGCGCTTGCCCGAGCGCACCGGCGCGACGAAGCGCACCTTGTCGAGTCCGTAGTTGACGACCGATTTGGGCGCGATACGTGCCAGCAGCACCTCGAACCCCGTGGGCGCAAGCAGCGACAGTGTCAAAAACCCGTGGGCGATCGTGCCGCCGAAGGGGCTCTCGCGCGCGGCGCGCCCGGCATCCACGTGGATCCACTGGTGATCGCCCGTACAGTGCGCGAACTCATCGATACGTGCCTGGTCGAGGGTCGTCCACGAGGAAGCGCCGATCTCTTCCCCGACGTGCTTCGCGAGATCGCCCACCGGCATGATGCTGTCAACCATTGCGTCGCACCCTTGGCGTCACCACGACCGTTCGGGGATCTTACCAAGTAGCGGTGCGGCTCTCGTCATATTGCAGTGCATACAAATTGTGCCGCCGACGCCGCGAGCCGTTCGCCTCACCGATGTTGGTACCTCGACGCTCTTGACCTCAGACTCGGCGGCCTGAGCAGCGCTTTCATAGTGCTTTCAAGACCTGCCTCATTCATGGTGTTGTAGTGTGCGCGGTTGTAGCATTGCGCGATGGACACTCAGCGATGGACGCGCAGGCAGGTGCTCGTGGGCGGTGTGATTGGCATGGCGGGTCTCGTGGCGCCGCCTGAGGCGGCGCGCGCGCAGTCGCGCCCGGCACCACCGGCTGCAGCGGCGGGGACTCTCAGGATCGGCGGCGACCTCATGGTCAATCGCATGGGCTTCGGCGCCATGCGCATCACCGGATCTGGGATATGGGGCGAGCCCAAGGATGCCGCCGAGGCACGGCGCGTGCTGCGTCGCGCCGTGGAGCTCGGTGTCGACTTCGTCGACACCGCGGATGCCTATGGACCGGAGGTCAGCGAGCGGCTGATCGCCGAGGCACTGCACCCTTATCCGCAGGGACTGGTCATCGCGACCAAGGGCGGGCTGGTGCGCCCCGGGCCCTCGTCGTGGGTGCCGGACGGCCGCCCCCAACACTTGCGTGAGGCGTGCGAGGCAAGCCTGAAGCGCCTCCAGCTTGCGCGCATCGATCTATACCAGTTCCACCACATCGATCCGAAGGTGCCGCTGGAGGATTCGATCGGGGAGCTGGCACGCCTGCAGAAGGCGGGCAAGATCCGCCACCTGGGGGTGTCGAATGTCACCGTCGAGGAGCTCGCGCGTGCGCGCCGCGTGACGCCGATCGTCTCAGTTCAGAACCGTTACAACATCGCCGACCGCACCTCGGCGGATGTGCTTGCGGTCTGCGAGCGCGAGGGCCTGGCGTTCATTCCGTGGGCACCGATCGCGCGCGGCTCCCCGGATATTCTCGAGAGCAGCGCCGCGAGCAAGGCACTCGATGCACTCGCGAAGGCGCACGGCGTGAGCGTGTTTCAGGCGGCCATCGCCTGGCTGCTGGCCAAATCCCCGGCGATGCTGCCCATCCCCGGTACTTCGTCCGTGGCGCACCTCGAGGAGGATGTCGCCGCCGCGCGCATCAGGCTCAGCGCCAGCGAGCTCGCGGCGCTCGGTTAAGCGGGTGACCCGCGAGGGGTCACCCGCTCTGCATCGCTACCTCTGGCATCGCGGCCGGCGTTGCCGCTAACCGTGTCGCTGGTGCGCTGAATACACCGCGGCCAGTCGCGGGCTATTCACATCGCGCACCGCGTGCGCGATGGCCTGCGCCTGGCAGACCTGCCCGGCCGCAACCTCGGCGAGGATGCGGATATCGCTCACCGCGCACACTTTGCGCGCCGCCAACACGATGCGCTCGTAGAGCGCCTGCGAGCCCTGCTCGGTGGCGAGATTCAGATCGTGGTAGTTGACCCGCGCGCTCGGGGCGGGGTCGGCGGGGGCCGCGTAGGCAGTCGCGGAGGCGCCGAGGATGAGGCAGGCGGTCAGCGCTGCCGAGGCGCACAGCAGATCACCGATGCGGGAGGTGGCTGAGGTCATTGGGTTTCTCCTTGCCGCTGTTGTGCGGCGTGGCTATGAGACTCCGGTCCGCCCCGCGTGCGAAGCCGGCGCGACCCGTGTTGATCCCTGCCGCTGACGCGTTCGTACCGCGGGGAACGTTCGACCGGCGTCGCGAATGCGAAGGCGCGCGTTGGCGTGCGCGGCTCGCGCTGGTGCGTTCCCGAGCTCGTCCCTCGGAACAACGCTCTCGTCCCGGATTGCTCGTGGGACCTGAGCACGCCCGGCGCCGTTGGGCGTAGGCTATGGGTATGAGCGTCTCACCGTTGGATCACATCACGCCGCCGTTTGCCGTCCCGGCGAGGCACGACAGTGCACTGCCGGAGCCCGAAGCGCTCGCAGCCGCACACGGCTTCCGGACGCAACTCACCGTCCTGACGGCATTCTGGATCTACGTCGCGCTGTCGAACGTGCTGTACGCCAACAGCATGCAGGCGAGTTTCTCGAGCATGAAGATGGAGCGCGTATTTGCACCCTGGGATGCGCGGCTGATCCAGCATCTGCTGCTGTATCCGCTATTCCTGCTGTCCATGTGGAGGTCGCTGCGCACCGGCTGGCGCCCGCTGTGGAAGACCGTGCCGATCCAGCTGCTGTGCGCCGTGGGCTTCGCGGTGCTGGCGGCGCCGGCGCTCGCGTTGGGCGAGCGTCTGGTGGGGGATTGGAACCACGGGCATAAAGCCGGCTCCGCCCACGCCTGGACCGGATTCATTGGCGGCCCGGAACTGCCCACCTGGATCGCGAGCGCCACCAACTTCCTGGTGACGTACGGCTTCGGGCTCGCGCTGGTCACCGGGTTTGCGTTTTACCAGCGTCTGCGCGACTCGCAGCTGCGCTCGGCGGCGCTCGAGCGCGCGCTCACGCAGGCGCACCTGGCGGCGCTGCGCATGCAGCTCTCCCCGCACACGCTGTTCAACCTGTTGCACACCATACGCGGACAGATCACCTGGGATCCGCCCGCGGCTCAAGCCATGGTGGTGCAGCTCGGGGACCTGCTGCGACGGCTCCTGAGCGCCGGGGAACGGGAGTTCTCGCGGCTGTCCGACGAGCTGCAGTTCGTGGCGCTGTACCTGGAGCTGCAGCAGAAGCGCTTCGCGGACCGGCTGACCATCACGGCGCCGGCCCCTGAGGAGATTCCGCGCACCTGGGTGCCGAGCCTGATCCTGCAGCCGTTGGTGGAGAACGCAGTGGTGCACGGTCTCGCCGGACACGAAGGCGCGGTCACCATCCGCGTCGAGGCGAGTGTCAGCGGTGAGACGCTCAGCTTGCGGGTGCTGAACACCATTGCACCGGGCAAGGGCGGCATCGGGGACACGGGGATCGGTCTGGCGAACGTGCGCGAGCGGCTGGCGGTGCAATTTGGCGAGCGGGCGAGCTTCGAGGCGGGCCCCGCTGAAGAGCGTCTGTGGAGGGCGCAGATTCACATGCCGCTGCTGCGCGACGGGCCGGACAGCGCGGCGGCGCGGCCTGCTACCCGGGCCGCGCTGTGATGGAGGTGATGATCGTCGACGATGAGCCGGGGGCGCGGCGCAGCGTGCGCGAGTGCTGCGAGCGCGAGCCGGACCTGAAGGTGGTCGGCGAGTACGGGGATCCGAGCGCCGCCCTGGAGGCCATCCGCCAGCAGGCCCCGCAGCTGCTGTTCCTCGACATCCAGATGGACTCCATGTCGGGGCTCGCGCTGGCGCGCGCGCTCGACCCGCTCGCTTTGCCGCTCATCGTGTTCGTGACCGCTTACGATCAGTATGCGCTGGAAGCGTTCGAGGTGAGCGCGGTGGACTACCTGTTGAAGCCATTCGATGACGCGCGCTTCAAGGCGACGCTCGCGCGCGTGCGCCGCCGTCACCAGGCGCACGGCCCCCTCGACCGGCGCAGCGCCCTCGAAGCGCTTCTCGAGCAGCTGGAGCGCGGAGCACGGGTACGCGCAGAGGCGCAGCCGCGCGTGCTGGCGGAGGCGGGCAGCCGCATGCATATGCTGGACGTGTCGCAGGTGGAGGTGGTGGAGGCCGACCGCAACTACGTGCGCCTCACCATCGGCCGCGAGACTTTTCACGCGCGCAGCACGCTGCAGCAGGCCGAGAAAACCTTTCAGGCGCAGCCGATGCTGCGCATCAGCCGCTCGTGTCTGGTGAACATGAGTCACGTGCGGGAAGTGAGCCGCACCCCGCGCGGGGACTTCATCCTGGTGGTGGCCGGCGGCACCACCATCACCAGCAGCGAAGGGTTTCGCGAGCCGGTCCGGCAGTACCTCGAGCGTCTGAAACTCGCGCCCGCCTGAGAGCGCGGGTAGAGTCCCGCGCGGGCACCACCGCATCGGGAATTTCACACTTGGGCATCGCCGCACCAGCGCCGCGCTCGGCCATCCGGGCGCTCAGCGTCCTCACTGCGATCAACCTGCTCAACTACCTCGATCGCTACGTCGTGTCCCCGCTGGTGCCGGATCTCAAGGGGGCGATGGCGTTGTCGGACGCGCAGCTCGGCTGGCTGGTGCCGGCCTTCATGCTGGTGTACATGCTCGCCGCGCCGGTGTTCGGGGCGTGGGGCGATCGCGGCTCACGCACGCGCCCGATCGCGCTCGGGGTTTTCCTGTGGAGCCTGGCGACCGTGCTGTCGGGGCTGGCGCGCAGCTATCCGCAGCTGCTCGCCGGGCGGGCACTGGTCGGCATCGGCGAGGCGGCCTACGTCGCCATCGCGCCGGCGCTGCTGGCGGATCTCTTCCCGGCGAGCGGGCGAGGCCGCGTGTACTCGGTGCTCAATATGGCGATCCCGGTGGGCTCGGCGCTCGGCATCGTGCTCGGTGGCCTGATCGGCCATCACTTCGGGTGGCGCGCGGCGTTTTTCGTGGCCGGAGCACCCGGGATGCTGCTGGCGGCGGCGGTGCTGCGGCTGCCCGATCCGCCGCGTGGAGCGCAGGACCCGTCCCCCGCGGGCCAAGGCGCCCCGCGGCCCGTTGCCGGCCGCACCCGCGGACCGCTTGCCGTGTACCTGAGCTTCCTGCGCCGTGCGCCTTACATGCTGCTGGTCATCGGCTACGCCGCCTACACGTTCGCACTCGGCGGCCTGGGCTTCTGGATGCCGACCTTCCTCGAGCGTGTGCGCGCGGTGCCCGCGGTCGAAGCGACGACCGGCCTCGGCGCGATCCTGGTCGTCACCGGCTTCCTCGGCACCTTCGCCGGGGGCTGGCTGGGGGATTACTTCCTCAAGTTCTCGCGCCAGGCGTACCTGTGGTTCGCAGGTCTCACCACACTGCTGGCGGCGCCCTTTGCGCTGCTGGCGCTGAGCGCGCCGGCGCCGGGGGTCTACTATCCGGGGATCGTGGTGGCGGAGCTGCTGCTGTTCATGTCGACCGGCCCCATCAATGCCGCCATCGTCAACATCGTATCGCCGCTCGAGCGCGCCTCGGCCATCGCACTCAGCATGTTCGCCATCCATCTGCTGGGGGATGTGCCCTCGCCGGTGCTGATCGGCTACCTCTCGGATGTGGGGTCCCTCGGGCGCGCGGTGCTCATTGTGCCCGTGGCGATCGCGATCGGCGGCATCGTGTGGCTCGCCTGCGCGCGGGTCAGCGCGCGCACGCCCGCGGCGCCGGCATGAGGCCGGCGGCCCGGACGCGAGCAGCCCAGTCCCCCGCGGCGCGTCCGCTCGCGGGACTGCGCAAGCCGGACATCGAGCGCCGCCTGGCGGCGGCGCTGCAGCAGGGCGAGGGTGAGGCGGGCGCGCACTGCATTCACGAGCTGTGGATGCGCGGTGAATTCGCGCTCAACATCGAGGCGGCGCTCGCAGCCTTGTGGTCGCGCGCCGCAGCGTCCATTCCCGACTGGCTGCCGATGCGCCATATCGAGTGGCTCCCCAGCGTCTACGAAGTGGCGCTCACCTTCAGCTGCGCGCGCCCCGGTCGCAGCAACCTCTATCTCGTGCTGCTCGACTACCGGGACCGCAGAGGCGGGCCGCACGGCCTGTACGTCGGCATGAGTCACTACACCCCGGCGCAGCGCTTCGATCAGCACAAGGCCGGCATTCGCGCGGCCGGCAGCGTTCTTCAACGTGGGCTCGAGGTGCTCAGCGGGCCGACCCTGCATCTGCAGCGTATCGCCCGCGCCGAGGCGGCGCGCATCGAGGTACAGCTGGCGGACGCCCTGCGCGACGCCGGCTTGCTGGTCGCCGGCGGGCACTGATTTGATTGGCTGAAAGCCGCCTGCGGCGCTTTCAGCGGACAGCCCCGGCGCCCGGTTCGGCGGCGGGCGAAAGGCGTGGCCCTCGCCCGCAAGGCAAGCCGTTTCGGCTAACGCGTCACGAAGGCGCGTTCGATCACGTAATCGCCCGGCTCGCCGATGTGCGGCGAGAGGGTGAAGCCGCGCGCGTCCAGCAGCGCGCAGGTGTCCGACAGCATCGCAGGACTCCCGCACACCATGATCCGGTCCGCCCCCGGGTCGAGGGCCGGCAGTCCGAAGTTTCGAGACAGGCGCCCCGACTGGATCAGCGCGGTCAGGCGCCCGCAGTTCACGTTCGGCTCCCGGGTCACCGTCGGAAAGTAGTGCAGTTTGGCGCGCACTGAAGCGCCGAGCAGCTCGTGGGCCCGGAGCGCCTCGATCCGATGCCTGACGACGGCGGTTTCCCGCGCCCAGCGCACGCCGTGGACGAACACCACGTGCTCGAAGCGCTCATAGACCTCGGGGTCCTTGATCAGGCTCATGAACGGGGCCGCGCCGGTGCCGGTGCTGAGCAGATACAGCCGCTTCCCGGGCCGCAGATCCTGCAACAGCAGGGTGCCGGTGGGCTTGCGGCTGACGAGCACTTCATCTCCGGCGCGCACGTGCTGCAGGCGCGAGGTCAGCGGGCCGTCCGGTACCTTGATGCTCAGGAACTCCAGGTGCTCCTCGTGGTTGGCGCTCGCGATGCTGTAGGCGCGCAGCACCGGCCGGCTGTCCACGGCCAGGCCAACCATGACGAACTGCCCGTTCTCGAAGCGCAGCCCGCGGTCGCGCGTCGTCGTGAAGGTGAATTGAGTGTCGGTCCAGTGCCGCACGTTCAGTACGCGTTCGGTTCCGATTGCAGCCAAGGTCCTCGCCCTCGTGGAGACTTCCCGCGATGGTAGCTGGCGCGTCGGCGGGAGTTGGATGTTTCAGGGCATGGACTCATAAGCGCCCGTTATGTATCCGAAGCGCTGGAGTCGGGGTTAGACTCGCCCAGCCAGGGGGGTCGTGCGCTTTTCCCGCTACAGGGGTCGACCGTATGCCGAGGGCCAGAACGACGGCGGGCGCCACCGCCGCAGCGGCATTGAGCCTGCTGGGAGGCATCGCGGTCGCAGCACAGAAGCCCGTCAACCTGCAGCTGACCGCGGGCGCGCGCGTCGCGGTGGTGAACCTGCTGGATGGCGAAGTCACCCATTTCCATGCATCCCGGCACGTGCAGAACAGTTTCCTGAAGACCTACACGGTGGAGTGGTCCGTCAATGCCATGCTGATGGAGGCGCTCAGGGAGCGCCTGACGCAGATGGGACTGGTGCCGGTGGCGGCCGCCGCAACCGAGGCCCTGCGGCGCGCGCGCGAGGCCTGCTTCCTCGACGCCGCGCTCGCGAAGGGACTGCCCAAGGCATGCGGGCCACTGTTCGCGCAACTCGCCGCCGCCGAGCGCGCCGACGCCGTCATCGTGCTGGGGCCCGGCCGCAACGACTCCGCGCACGGCACACGGCGACGGGAGTTGCCCGAATACCTGCGCGGCTGGTGCCTGGTGACCGAGGCGCGCGGCGAGGAGGGTGCGGCGGAGAAGGTGCCGGTGCTGCTCAATCTGAGCGAGCTGCTGCTGATTGGTCTGGCCGCCCCGAGCGCGGAAATCAACGCGCGCCAGTGGGGCGGGGATCAGCTCCAGACCTGGACGGGCTTCAAAGCGCCCCCCGATCTGAAGGACATCCCTGAGCAGCAGCTCGGTCAGCTGCAGCCGCTGTATGTCGCCATGCTGAAACAGCAGGCGAGCGGCGTGCTCGCGCACCTGCAGGTCACGCGTTAGCGATCGCCCACGCGCACACGATCACGCCCGCGAGCCCGAGCAGGAAGTACAGGCCGGCGAACAGCTGCTCGCGCTTCTCCAGTTGGCTGGCGCTCAGCGGTGCGATCAGAAAAGGCTCGCCGTTGGCAGGCTCGGAAATGACGCTCTCCCGCGAGATCGCCGACTGCAGCGTCTGGGTCTGCGATTCGCGCGCCGCCGCCAGCCGCGCCGCTTCCCATTCGGCCGCGTCGAGCTTGCCGTCGTGGTCGGCATCAAAGCGCGCCAGCAGTGCCGCCTGATCCTGCTTCCACTCGTGCAGCTTGGCGGCGGCGCCGGCATTGACGTCGCCGAGCTCGGAATGCGAGCGCAGCTCCCCCATGACACACAGCCGCGCGCCGACACCGAGCAGACGCTCGGTGTAGCGCCAGCCGCCCGAGTGCAGCAGCGGGCTCGAATCCGGGGGCGGACCCGCGGGGCGAGCCCCCGAGCCGTACCAGACGTTGCGCACCGTGGGTGTGATCTCGGCGCTCACCGGTCCGACGAGGCAGCGCGAGCCGTCGTCATCGACCAGGGCGAACAGCTCGACGCTCGCGGCGCTCTCGACCGTGCGCCAGTGGGCGTTGCCCTTGGAATCGCGCTGCTCCTCGGCGATCTCATAGGCCCACCACACGCACGGCCGCGAAGAGAGCGGGGCGGCCGTTGCGGCCGGCCCGGCCGGCAGTGCTCGTCCGGTGACCTTCACGTATCCCTGCGCGGCGGAGCGGATGCGCGCCGCCGGGGTGTCGGCCACCAGCCGGTCGCGGCGCAGGCGCACGAAGAACCTGAACAGCGCGAACAACGCCAGCAGCGCCGCCGCGGCGGCGATCAGGGGATAGGGCAGGGCATGCGGCGCTGTCACGGGAGCAGCCGGAGCGCGCTCTTCGGACTCGCGTTCTTCAGCTGGAGAACGCCGCCTTGAGATCGACGTCCGCCTTCTGGTCGGCCTGGAAATGCAGCAACTGCGCCGCAGGGAAGTCGCCGAGGCGTGCGACCAGCGCATCCGGGAACGCGTCGATGCGCACGTTGTTGGTGTTGACCGCATCGTTGTAGACCTCGCGGCGGTCGGCGAGCGCGGTCTCGAGGCCGCTGATGCGCTCCTGCAGGTGGCGGAACGGCTCACTCGCCTTGAGGTCCGGATACTTCTCGGCGACCGCATACAGTCCGGTGAGGCCGCTGCGCAACTCGCGCTCCGCGTTGCCGAGGGTGCTCATGCTGCCGGAACTGCGTGCCGCATCGACCCCGGCGCGGGCGCGCATGACGCGCTCGAGGGTGCTGGCTTCGTACTGCATGTATTGCTTGCAGACTTCGACCAGCTTCGGCAGCTCATCGTGCCGCTGCACGAGCAGCACGTCGATGTTGGACCAGGCGAGCTTCACGGCGGCGCGCACGCGCACCAGGCCGTTGTACACGCCGATCAGGTAGCCCGTGAGGGCGACGATCAGGAACAGCAGGACCAGCACGGTCAACATGATGACACTCCGCAGACAGATGCCGAGCTCGCGGCGAAGCATACGCGCTCAGCGCGCGCCGCGGCTGCGGTGAGGGGGCATTCGGAGACCTGGGTCACGCGCGCCGCCCCGGACGGGTGCGCAGGGCGCCTCAACCGGCGCTCACCCGCAGCGCGAGGTCAATGCCGGCGATCTCGTAGCCCTTTCTGAAGTCACGGATGTGGCGTGCCATCCAGTCCTGCGCCCCGTCCTCGTCGCGAGCCTCGAGTGCCTCGAGCAGGCGCCGGTGAGCCGTGGCGATGCGCGCGCGCGCCTGCGGCACCTTGTCGATCATGACGCGCAGCGAGGGCTCGAGCAGCTGCAACAGCGGCTCCTGTGCCAGTCCCAGCACCGGATTGTGAGTCGCCTGCCCGAGGCAGCGGAACACCTGCGCGCTGCGCTGCACCGCCTGCTCGGTATCGCCGCGGTCGGCGATGAACGCCGCGGCGGCGGCCACGATGCACTCCAGGTCCTGCGCGCTGCGCTCGCGCGCCGCGGCGCGCGCGATCGGCGGCTCGAGGATGGTGAGCGCCTCCCACACATCGCGCACCGTCACGTCGTGCAGCAGCAGGGCGTGGCTCACGCCCTCGGCGACGGTCCCGTGGTGCGGCCGGCTGACCGACATGAGCTTGGAGCCGGGGCGGCGCTGCACCAGGCCGCGGCTCTCGAGCTCACGCAGCGCTTCGCGGACCGTGGAGCGGTTGACCCCGAACTGCCGTGCCAGCTCGGTCTCGGAGGGCAGGCGCTCGCCTTCACGCAGCGCGCGGCTCAGGACCCGGGCCCCGATCGCCGCCGCCACCTTGCGATAGGCGGGCTCGATGAGCAGCGGCGCGAACTCGACGCTCAAGCGGCCGCCTCGAACAGCTCGCGCCCGATCAACATGCGGCGGATTTCCTGGGTGCCGGCGCCGATCTCGTAGAGCTTGGCATCGCGCAGCAGCCGTCCCGCCGCGTAGTCGTTGATATAGCCGTTGCCGCCGAGGGTCTGGATGGCCTCGAGCGCGGCGTGCGTGGCGCGCTCGGCGGCGAACAGGATGCAGCTCGCCGCATCGCGCCGGCGCGCGGTGCGCGCGTCGCACGCCCGCGCCACCGCATACACGTAAGCACGCGAGGCGTTGAGCGAGGCGTACATGTCGGCGACCTTGCCCTGCATCAGCTCGAAGGTGCCGATCGGCTGGCCGAACTGCCGGCGCTCGCGGATGTAGGGCAGCACCACATCGAGCGCCGCCGCCATGAGCCCCAGCGAGCCCCCGGCGAGCACCACGCGCTCGTAGTCCAGGCCGCTCATCAGCACGCGCACGCCGCCGTTCTCGGGGCCGAGCAGGTTCTCCGCCGGCACGCGGCAGTCATCGAACAAGAGCTCGCAGGTGCCCGAGCCGCGCATGCCGAGCTTGTCGAGCTTGGGCGCGGTGCTGAAACCGCGGGTGCCGCGCTCGACGATGAAGGCGCTGATACCGCGCGCTCCGGCGCCGGGCTCGGTCTTGGCATAGACCACGAACACATCCGCGTCCGGGCCGTTGGTGATCCACATCTTGCGGCCGTTCAGCACGTAGCCCTCGCCGCGCCGCTCGGCCCGCAGCTGCATCGAGACGACGTCCGACCCCGCTCCCGGCTCCGACATCGCGAGCGCCCCGACGTGCTCGCCGCTCAGCAGCCGGGGCAGGTAACGGGTGCACTGCGCCTCGCTGGCATTGAGCCGCAGCTGATTCACGCACAGGTTGGAATGCGCGCCGTAGGAGAGGCCGACGGCGCCCGAAGCGCGCGAGATCTCCTCCATGACGATGACATGCGCGAGATAGCCGAGCTGCGCGCCGCCGAAGCGCTCCGGCACGGTGATGCCAAGCAGCCCCTGCTCGCCGAGTGCCGGCCACAGGTCGCGCGGGAATTCGTTGCGGCGGTCGATGTCGGCGGCCCGCGGGGCGATGCGCTCGGTGGCAAAGCGCCGCACCTGCTGGCGGATCTCCTCGAGCTCGGCGCCCAGGCCGAAGTCGCTGTCGGTGCAGTCGAGCGTGCTCATGGGCTTGCCTTCTCCTTGGATCGAATCGTATGATTGTCGGACAAACCGGCAACCGTGGCAAGTACCCCATGCCCCGCATCTGCACTCGGGTCGATGTGCACTCCCAGGAGTTCCAGGACAACGAGCGCGCCACGCGCGCACTGGTCGAGGATCTGCGGCGCGCGGCGGGCCGGGCGGCGCGCGGCGGCTCGCAGGCCGCCATCGACAAGCACCAGGCGGCCGGCAAGCTCACCGCGCGCGAGCGTATCCGCGTGCTGCTCGACACCGGCAGCGCGTTCCTCGAGTTCTCGCAACTCGCCGCGCACGGCATGTACGGCGGGGAGATCGCCGGCGCGGGAGTGGTGACAGGGATCGGGCGCGTACAGGGCCGCGAATGCGTCATCGTCGCCAACGACCCGACCGTCAAGGGCGGCACCTACTATCCGATCACCGTCAAGAAGCACCTGCGCGCCCAGGAGATCGCGCGCGACAACCGCCTGCCGTGCGTGTACCTGGTGGAGAGCGGTGGGGCGTTTCTGCCGGCGCAGGATGAGGTGTTTCCCGACCGCGACAACTTCGGCCGCATCTTCTACAACCAGGCGACGCTCTCGGCCCTCGGCGTGGCGCAGATCTCGGTGGTGCACGGCTCGTGCACCGCAGGCGGCGCGTACGTGCCGGCGATGTCGGATGAGAACGTGATCGTGCGCAACCAGGGACGGGTGTTTCTCGGCGGCCCGCCGCTGGTGAAGGCCGCGACCGGCGAGGACATCGACGCGGAGTCCCTCGGGGGCGCGGACGTGCACTGCCGCGAATCGGGCGTGTGCGACCACTACGCGGAGAACGACACCCACGCACTCGCCATTGCGCGGCGCATCATCGCGCGCCTGAAAGGCGCCACCGCCAGCGCGCCACCCCGCACCGCCGCCGAGCCGCGCTACGATCCGGTGGAGCTCTACGGCGTGTTACCGGCGAACCTGCGCAAGCCCTACGACGTGCGCGAGGTGATCGCGCGCCTGGTCGATGCATCCGAGCTCGATGAGTTCAAGCAGCTCTACGGCACCACCCTGGTGTGCGGGTTTGCGCACCTGTGCGGCTATCCGGTGGGGATTCTCGCCAACAACGGCGTGCTGTTCTCCGAAAGCGCGCTCAAGGGCACCCATTTCATCGAGCTGTGCGCGCGCGAGGAGATCCCGCTCCTGTTCCTGCAGAACATCACCGGCTTCATGGTCGGGCGGCGCGCGGAAGCGGGCGGTATCGCCAAGGACGGCGCGAAGCTCGTGACGGCGGTGGCCTGCGCGGGGGTGCCGAAGCTCACCGTGATCATCGGCGGCAGCTACGGCGCGGGCAACTACGCCATGTGCGGCCGGGCCTATTCGCCCCGGCTGCTGTTTCAATGGCCCAACGCGCGCATCTCGGTCATGGGCGGTGAGCAGGCCGCGAGCGTGCTCGCGACCGTCAAGCGTGATCAGCTGCGCGGCGCGGGTAAGGACTGGCCGGCGGCGGAGGAGGAGGCGTTCAAACAGCCGATTCGCGAGCAATACGAGCGGCAGGGACATCCCTATTATTCGTCGGCGCGGCTGTGGGACGATGGCGTGATCGATCCCCTCGAGACGCGGCGCGTGCTGGGGTTGTCGCTCGCGGCGGTGCGCAACGCGCCGCAGGAGCCGACGCACTTCGGCGTGTTCCGGATGTAGGCGAGAGCGGAGGGCGGCGTGATCAAGAGTCTGCTGGTCGCCAATCGCGGCGAGATCGCCTGCCGCATCTTCCGCACGGCGCGCCGCCTGGGGGTGCGCACCATCGGGGTGTTCTCGGACGCCGACGCCGGCGCGCGTCACGTGCGCGAAGCGGATGAGGCGGTGCGGATCGGGCCCGCCGCGGCGCGCGACAGCTACCTCGACATCGCGCGCCTCATCGAAGCCGCGCGCGCCAGCGCGGCGGAGGCCATCCATCCGGGCTACGGCTTCCTGGCCGAGAACACACAGTTTGCCCAGGCGTGCGTGGATGCCGGCCGTATTTTCGTCGGCCCTCCCCCCGCGGCCATCGCCGCCATGGCTTCCAAGATCGTCGCCAAGACGCGCATGCACGCGGCCGGCGTGCCGGTGCTGCCGGGGTACGCCGGATCCGAGCAGGGCCTGGAGCACCTCGCGCGCGAGGGACAGCGCGCCGGACTGCCGCTCATCGTCAAACCCGCGGCCGGGGGCGGCGGCAAGGGCATGCAGATCGTGCGCGAGCTCGCGGAACTCGCCCCGGCGCTCGCCGCCGCGCGGCGGCTCGCCGAGAGCGCCTTCGGGGATGGCACACTGCTGCTGGAGCGCTATCTGCCGGCACCGCGGCACATCGAGGTGCAGGTGTTTGCCGATGGGCACGGCAACTTCGTGCACCTGGGCGAGCGTGACTGCTCGATCCAGCGACGCCATCAGAAGCTCATCGAGGAGGCGCCCGCTCCGGCACTGCCCGAGGAGCTGCGCGCACGACTGCGCACCGCGGCGCTGGTGGTGGCGCGCGAGATCGGCTACCTGAGCGCCGGGACGGTCGAATTCCTCTACGACGGCGCTGAGTTCTACTTCATGGAAATGAACACGCGCCTGCAGGTGGAGCATGCGGTCACGGAGGCGGTGACCGGACTCGACCTGGTCGAGTGGCAGTTGCGCGTCGCCGCGGGTGAGCCCCTGCCGCTGTCGCAGAGCGAGGTGTGCTTTGACGGGCACGCGATCGAGGCGCGCGTCTGCGCCGAGGATCCGGAGCGCGGCTTTCTGCCGAGCGCCGGACGGCTGCGGCTGCTCGAATGGCCGCACCTGCAGTCGGTGCGTGTGGATGCCGGCTTTGCCAGCGGCGATACGGTTCCGGATTGCTACGATTCACTGCTCGGCAAGATCATCGCCTGGGCGCCCACTCGCGAGCAGGCGGCCGCGCGGCTGGCAGCGGCGCTGACGCAGACCCTGATCGCCGGCGTGCACACCAACGAGCGCTGGCTACGCCGCATCCTGCGCTCGGCGCGCTTTCTGGAAGCGCGGCACACCGTCGCCCTGCTCGATGAGAGTGCGGCGGAGTTCGCCGGCCCGCTCACCGCCGCCCCCGAGGCGCTCATCCTGGCGGCCCTTGCCGTGCACGGGGACGCGGCCGGCGCGGCGGCGCGTGGCACCGGCGCGGCAAGCCCCTGGGACCTGGCCGATGGCTTTACGCCCAACCTGCCGGGGCTGGTCGCCTACAGCTTCTCATGGCGCGGGCACGCGTACGCCGTGGAGCTGCAGTTCCTCCACGGCGAGCCCGCCGCCGTGACGGTCGATGGGAGCGCGCGCGTGCCGCTCGCGGATGTTACCTGTAGCGGCGCAGTGGTCGCGGCACGCATCGAGGCGCGGCGCCGGCAGGCGCGTTACCACCTGGACGGGGCGCGTGTGTATGTGTGGACTGCCGATGAGCAGTACGAGCTGCAGCGGGAGGACCCGCGGACCCGCGAGTTCGCGGTGAGCGCTGCCAGCGGCACCCTGACGACGCCCCTGCCGGGGGTGGTGGTGTCGGTGCCGGTCAGCGTGGGACAGAAAGTCGCCGCCGGGGAGGTGCTGATGGTGATCGAAGCGATGAAAATGGAGCACACCATCACCGCCCCGTACGCAGGCACCGTAGGTGTGATTCACTTCGCCCGCGGCGAGCGCGTGCCCGAGGCGAGCGAGCTGTTGGAGTTGGCGCGCGAGCCGGCGAACGTCCCCTGAGCTAGGGGTGTTTGGGCGTGCCCTTGGCGCGCGCTTCGGTCTGCACCTGGGCAATCAGTCGGTCGGTGTTGGCGAGCATTTCGGCGAAATTCTTGCCCATGGCCTGATACTCGCCGTTGACCGCCATGGTCGGAACGGCGTCGGCGTGATACTTGTCCGCCAGCTGATCGGCCTGCACCGTCTGGTTGTTGACGCCGAAGGAGCTGTAGGCGGCCGCGAACTGCTCGGCATGGCCGCCGTTCTTGCTCACCCAGTCCGTGAGGCTCGACGCGTCGAACAGCTGCAGGTGCTCATCGTGGATCGCGCGAAACAGCGCCTCGTCGAGCTTGTCCAGATCCCCGCTCACCTGCAGCGCGTAGTAGGCGCGCGCGAGATTGACCCATGCCGGGCGGTTGAAGCCGACCGGCACGCGCCGGAACACCACGTTCTTGGGTAACTGCGCCGCCCAGGTGCTGACCAGCGGGTAGAACTCCTTGCAATGCGGGCACATGTAGGAGAAGAACTCGATGACCTCGATCTTCCCCGGGGTCGTGGCCGGCTGCGGCGACTCGATCTTGCGGTAGTCGGTGCCTTCCACGCCCTGCGCGTGTACGACCGGGATCCCCGTCCCGGCGCTCGCGAGGACACACAGTGCCATGAGGACGCAGTTGCGGATCGACATTCGGTTTCCTTTCGTTCCCGTGCGCAAGCAGGCGCGTAGTTTAGGCACAGAGCGCTCGCGATTTCAGTGCGGCGCGCGAACGCTCGAGCGTCGTACGTTATCCCGGGCTGCGGCCGGCGCGGCAGATGCCTTCGGCCGCCGGCGCGCCGCAGCGGTGGAAACATGCACCGAAGCGCGATCGAAGAATCGCCACGGCCGCCGCGCCCATTCGCCGGCGTAGTCGACCCCGATGCGAGGACTGCGCGCGATGCGCAGCGGCGGCGCTCGAGCAGGCGCGCGTTCCAGCCACAATACCTCGCCGGCGAGATCGACGCCGTTCAGACCCCGATCGATGTGCAGCGCGCGGCACAGGAGCCCGGGACCGCAGGTGCGCCCGGTGACGCCCGCGAGCGGCTCGAGCGCGCGCAGCAGCACCGCGTGTGGCACACCGGGAGCGCCGGTGACCACGTTCAGACAATTCCAGAAGCCGTAGACGAAATACACATACGCGTGCCCCGGCGGCCCATACATGACTTCGGTACGCGCGGTGCGGCCGCGGGAGGAGTGCGCAGCGAGATCGCGCGGCCCGAGATAGGCCTCGGTCTCGACGATGCGCCCCGAGCGCACCGCACTGCCATCGTCGTGCACCAGGTGCATGCCGATGAGCTCGCGGGCGATGGCCAGCGTGCTGCGCGCGAAAAACGCGCGCGGGAGTTTTTCTGCACGGCTCACCGCGCGCGATGGTAACGGAATCCTCTACAATAGGCGGCGGCGCGAATCCCCCGACGGGCGCTGTTTTGTAGGTAGAGTTACAGTCTAATCAGTGTGTTATATATTCTTTACAGAAATCACATGAAGCAGGCGTGGAAATCGGCAGCGGTACTGTGTGCGCTCGCAGGGCTTGGCCTGGCAACCCGCGGCTGGGCGAGTGTCTTCCCCCTGCCAGCGGACGGCTCCCCGGTGGTGGGGAGCGACGAGAGCATGCAGACGGTGTACGAGGACACGTTGCCCGACATCGCGCACCGCTACAGTCTCGGCTATTACGAAATCATTCGCGCCAACCCCGGTGTCGATGTGTGGTTGCCGGGGGCGGGCACCAGGCTGGTGCTGCCCGGAAGGCGCATCCTGCCCGCCGGTCCGCGCGCAGGCCTGGTCGTGAACCTGCCCGAGCACCGGCTGTACTACTACCCCAAGCCCCGCAAGGGCGAGCAGCCGGTCGTCATCACCTACCCGGTGAGCATCGGCAAGATGGACTGGCGCACGCCGCTGGGTGAGACGCACGTCATCGCCAAGATCAAACACCCGGCCTGGTATCCGCCGGAGTCGATCCGCAAGGAGCACGCGGAGAATGGCGATCCGCTGCCGAAGGTCGTGCCCTCCGGACCCGACAATCCACTCGGTGATTTTGCCCTGCGCCTCGCCGCGGGCAACGGCGAGTACATGCTTCACGGCACCAACAACCCGACCGCGGTGGGCATGGCGGTCACGCACGGGTGCATTCGCATGTATCCGGAAGACGTGGCGGCGCTGTTTGCGCTGGTGCCGGTGGGCACCCCGGTGCGACTGGTCGACGAGCCGGTGAAGGTCGCCTGGGTCGAGGGTCAGCTGCTGCTCGAGGCGCATCCGCCGGTGGACGCCGAAGGCCAGAGCATCGAGCCGGACGTGCAGCTGTTATCGCAGAAGCTGGATCAGGCGCTCGGCAGCAACACCGCGGCCATTCACTGGGATCTGGCGCGTGCCACGCTCGCGGCCGCCAGCGGCATTCCGACTCTGGTGGGTCTGGCGGCGGACCCCGAAGCGCCGGCATCCGCCCCTCCCGCGGCGAGTGTAACGCCGCCGAGCCGCTGAAGCGGGGGCCCGCCCTTCGGCGCTCGCTCAGGGCTGCGCGCCGCCCGGGCGCGACGCGCGCGCGTGCCCGATGAGACGCAGCAGCTGCGCGGCGCGCGTGACTAACCCCACGGCCGAACGGATGAACACCAGCAGCGACAACACTTCGCGCGTGCGCCTCATCAGCATGACAGCGCCCAGCACCGCGATCCAGGCGACTGGGTGGCGCGCGACGTGCTGGCCCGCGGCGCCCGCGGCTCGCGGCTGCTGCGGACGCAGCGCCGCCAGTCGCTCCCTGAATTCCACGCGCTGCTGCGCGCAGCGCGCCAACAGTGCGCGCCGCCGCTCCTGCAGGTCCGCCATGCGCGTCACGACCCGCCCCCGCCGGGGCGCTGGTCTTCGCGCAGTTGCCGGAGCGAGCCCTCCAGAATCGGTGGCTGGTTACGCAGGGTGCGCGCACCGAGCACGCCGAACAGCAGCGCCAGGGCGAGGAACACCAGCGTCCCGCCGAGCAGAGCGAGTGTGCGATGCGTGTCCCACAGCGCCACGACCAGCGTGGTGAGAGCGAAGGCGAGCGCGAGCAACGCGCACGCGACCGCACCCACCAGGCACACGAGCACCCGCAGCAGCGCCAACAGGTGAATCTCCAGCTCCACCGCCGCGAGGTCGAGGCGGGTCCTCAGCCCATCCAGGGCCGCGCCGAGCAGCCCGCTGAACGCCGAGCGCAGCGGCTGATCGGCGCCCGCATCCGGCGCTGGGGATCCGGGCGCGTCCATCAGCGGCGGCCCATGAGAAGTCCGAGGAGCAGCGCAACCCCGCCCGCGACCGCCACCGCCTGCCAGGGGTTGGTGCGCACGTAGCTGTCGATATCGCGCGCCCGGGCGGTCAGCTGTTCCTCGAGTGCACTCAGCCGGGTACGCAGATCCCGCACCGCGGCCTCGGCGCGCTGCTGCATTTCCCCGCCGTCCGCGCTGCCGCTCGCCCGCAACAGTGCTTCGGCCTCGCTCACCAGCGAGCGCAGCTCCTCGGCCAGCTTCCCGGCATCGAACGACTCGGTCATGGCGGTGTTCCTCGCACCTGAAGCCTCCGCCCTGGATTTACGCATATCCGAACCGAAACCGCGAGACTCGCGCTGCCGGCTGCGCTACTCTCGCGCAAGAGTGCCTCCATGAACGCGCCGGTGCCCAATCCGCTGCTCGAGTTGCGCAAGCTCGGCGAGAGTGTCTGGCTCGATGACATCAGCCGCCGCATGCTGCAGGACGGCAGTCTCGCGCGCCTGATCCGCGACGACGGCGTGGCCGGCCTCACCTCCAACCCGGCGATATTCGCCCACTCCATGATGACCGACCCGCAGTACGCGCAGCCGATCGCGCAGCTGCTGCCGCAGATGTCATCGGGCATCGCGCTGTACGAGGAGCTCGCCCTCGAGGATCTGCGCGCGGCCGCCGCGCTCCTGCGCCCGCTCTACGATGCAACTGCCGGGGGCGATGGCTACGTGAGCATGGAGGTGTCGCCGCACCTCGCCTACGACGGTCCCGGGAGTCTCGCGGAGGCACAACGCCTGTGGGAGCGTCTGCGACTTCCCAACGCGCTCATCAAGATCCCCGGCACCGAAGCCGGGTTGCCGGTGATCCGCGCTCTCATTGCTGCGGGCATCAACGTGAACGTGACGCTGCTGTTCTCCCCTGAGCGTTATCGCGCCGTGGTGCGCGCCTACATGGAGGGCCTGAGCGCACGCGCCGCGGCCGGCCAGCCGCTCAGCCGCGTCGCCTCCGTGGCGAGCTTCTTCCTCAGCCGCATCGACACCGCAGTGGACGCTCTGCTCGATGGCCTCGCGGCGCGCGGCCAGCCCGCAGCGCGCACCCTGCGCGGCAAGACGGCGATCGCCAGTGCCTGTCGCGCCTACGAGATTCACCAGGAGCTGCTCGCCGGCGCACAATGGCAGGGCCTGGCGGCGCGCGGTGCGCGCCCGCAGCGGCTGCTGTGGGCATCGACCTCGACCAAGGATCCGGGCTACAGCCCGATCAAGTATGTCGAGGAGCTGGTGGTGCCCAATACGGTCAACACCATGCCGCTCGAGACACTCGATGCCTATCGGCGCCTGGGCAGACCCGAGCTGCGTCTCGAGCGCCACATTGCCGAAGGCTGCGATGCGCGCGAAGGCCTGGAGCGGCTCGATGTCGATCTGGAGGCCGTCGCGGCACAACTCGAGCGCGAGGGCGTGACGAAGTTCATCGAGCCTTTCGACCGGCTGCAACAGTGGCTCGAGGAACGACGCCGCGGCCGGCGGGCATCCTGAGGTTTGCGGGGGAGCGAAGTGGATACCAAGGCGGTACGCGACCGACTGCTCAAGCGCCGCGACGAGCTGCGCCAGCGCGCCAGCGATGCGAGCGCTGATCTGCGGCACGAGGCGGACCCGCTGTCCGCCGACTTCGCCGAGCAGGTGACGCAGCGCGAGAACGACGACGTGCTCGGGGCCATCTCCCACTCGGCCCAGGAAGAGCTGCAGCAGGTCGAAGGGGCGCTGCGGCGCCTCGCCTCTGGCCGCTACTCCACCTGCTCGGTGTGCGGCGAGGACATCGAGCCGGAGCGGCTGGAGGCCGTGCCCTATACCGATCGGTGTCGCTCCTGCGCGGAAGGCGGCCGTGCGGCGGGCGGCCGCGGTGCCCGCAGCTGACAGGGGCGCGCGCGCAACGCGCGATGAGCCCATGAACGCCCCGAGCGCCTCAGGGGTCATCACCATCACCACCGACTTCGGCCACCAGGGACCGTTCGTCGGTGTCATGAAGGGCTGCATGCTCACGCGCTTCCCGGCGGCGCGCATCATCGATCTCACGCATGAGATCGTGGTGCATTGGCCGGCGGAGGCGGGCTTCTGGCTGGCGCATGCCTTCGGCTACTTCCCGCCGGCGACCGTGCACGTCGCCGTAGTCGATCCGGGCGTCGGCACCGCACGCAACATTCTCGCCGTGTATGCCGGCGGACACTATTTCCTGGCGCCCGACAACGGCCTGCTGGCCCCGATTGTCAGCCGCACGCGCGATGCACTGATCGTGCGCCTGGGGACCGCGGAGCTGGCGCGCCTCGGAGTGCATCGTCCGAGCGCCACCTTCCACGGCCGGGACATTTTCGCGCCGGTCGCGGCCGAGCTGGCCGCCGGGCGCTGCCAGCTGCGCTCGCTCGGCGAAACGGTGAGCACCCTGGTCCCGGCCTGGGTGGAAGACCCTGCGGTCGAGCCTCGCAGCGTCACCGGCGTGGTCATCAGCATCGATCACTTCGGCAACCTCATCACCAACATCGACGCCGCACTCATCGAGCGCTTCCGGCTGCCGCTGGTGCACGCGGGGAACCATTCCTTTCCCCTGCTGCGCACCTACGGCGACACGCGTCCCGGGGAGTATCTCGCGCTCGTGAACTCCTTCGGGGTGATCGAGATCGCCCGCGCCGAGAACAGCGCCGCGGAGGGGCTGGGGCTCAGCCGCGGTGCCCCGGTGGTAGTCCGGGACCGCACCGATCAGCCCTGAAGCGAGCGCCGGCGGGGGCGGGTTCAGGGCCCCGGCGGCTGGCCCGGACGGCATGGGGGCCAAAAGTTGATCGGCGGCGCGAATCGGCTATAGTTCGCAGCCTTGCTCCGTGCCGTAAAGGCACGTTAGCTGTTGAATTAATTCGGGATTTGCGCCGCCAGATGTCGGAACGAGACAACGAGACTTTCGATCTCGACGATGAATTCCTGAGCAGTCCGACCGAGGACGGCACCGATTACGACCGGCTGCTCGACCGGGTGGACAAGCGTGTCCGTAATCAGGGCAAGCGCGGCAAGGCCGCGTGGAGCCGCCTCGAGGAAGTGCTGGCGGACAAGAAGCTCGAGAAAGATCTCAAGGACTTCGACGACGAGCTGTAGAGGCGAGCCGGCATGCGGCGGCGTGGCTGAAGGAACAAGCAGTGACCCGCACGCCCTCGGCCTGGATCGTCCTGAAGTTCGGCGGAACGAGCGTCTCGACGCTGGCCAACTGGACCAATATCGCGCGGGTCGCCGCCGCGCGCCGCGCCGGCGGCGCGCGCCTGCTCATCGTGCATTCGGCCGTGACCGGCGTCACCGACCGGCTCGAGCGGCTGCTGGATGGCGCCACGGGCGAGGCGCAGGAGGAGCAGCTGCGCGCCATCGAGGAGCGCCACCGCACTCTGGCGAGCGAGCTGGGCGTCACCCTCGGGGAGGAGATCGAGCGCCTGCTCGCCGAGCTGCGCGAGATCGCCGCCGGGATCGCGCCGGCGCGCGACGTGAGCGACCGCACGCGCGCGCACGTCTTGGCCGCCGGTGAGCTGATGGCCACGCACATCGGCGTGTGCTTCCTGCGCTCGCGCGGACTCGAGGTTGCATGGGCCGATGCGCGCACCATGCTGCGTGCCGAAGAGCGCGCCAGCGCCTCGGCCAAGGCGAGCGTGCTCTCGGCGGTGTGCGGTTTCGCGCCCGATGCGGCGCTCGAGCAGCGCCTGCAGGGGCTCGCACCGGTGGTCGTCACCCAGGGATTCATCGCCATCGATGACGAGCGCAACACCGTGCTCCTGGGGCGCGGCGGCTCGGATACCTCGGCGGCCTATCTCGCGGCCAAGTTGCGCGCCCAACGGCTGGAGATCTGGACCGACGTACCGGGCATGTTCAGCGCCAACCCACGCGCTACGCCCACCGCGCGACTGCTGCGCGCGCTGCACTACGAAGGCACGGTGCTCAGTGCCGAGAGCGACGGCGGCGCGCAGGTGAAGGCGGTGTGCAGCCGCAAAGGCATCACGCTCATTTCGCTGGAAAGCCCCGGCATGTGGCACCAGGTCGGCTTCCTCGCCGATGCCTTTCAGGTGTTCAAGCAGCACGGCATGTCGGTCGACCTGGTGTCGACCTCCGAGACCAGCGTCACGGTATCGCTCGACCCGGCGGCCAACTCACTCGACAACACACGCCTCGCCGAACTGGTCGCCGACCTGGCGCGTCTGTGCCGCGTGCAGGTGATCGGACCGTGCGCCTCGGTGAGTCTCGTGGGCCGCAACATCCGCGCGATCCTGCACCAGCTCGGAGGCGCCTTCGAGTTCTTCGAGGAACAGAAGATCCACCTGGTGAGCCAGGCGGCCAACGACCTGAATTTCACCTTCGTGGTCGATGAGGACCAGGGCGACCGCCTGGTGCAGCAACTGCACGAGCTGCTCATCCGCCCGGTGCCGGGAGACAAGGTGCTCGGTCCCACCTGGCAGCAGCTGTTCTCGCAGCCGCAGGACTCGGGCAGCGCCAGCGTGCCGTGGTGGCGCGCCAAGCGCACGCAGCTGCTCGAAGCCTTCGGGGAGCATGACGCGGCCTTCGTGTACGACCTGGAGGCGGTGCGCGAGGCCGCACGGGCGCTGCGCACACTTACGGCACTGGCGCGGGTGCATTACTCCATGAAGGCCAATCCGCACCCGCAGCTGTTGCGCACGCTGCGCGCCGAGGGCATCGAGTTCGAATGCGTATCACGCGGCGAAGTGGAGCGGCTGCGGCAGCTGTTCTCCGATCTCGACCCGCAGCGCATTCTGTACACGCCGAACTTCCCGCCACGCGCGGAAGTCGCCTGGGCGCTCAGCGCGGGGGTGCGCGTCACGCTCGACAACAGCTACGCGCTCACCGAGTGGCCGCAGCTGTTCCGCGCTCACGAGATCTTCGTGCGCGTCGACACCGGCGTCGGCCGCGGCCATCACACGCACGTGCGCACCGCCGGGACGCGCTCCAAGTTCGGTGTGCCGCTCGCGGAACTGCCGGAAGTTGCGCGCCGCGCGCACGATGCCGGGGCGCGCATCGTGGGCCTGCAGGCGCACGTGGGGAGCGGGGTGTTCGACGTGACCAGCTGGGAGCATACGGCGCGCCTGCTGGCTGGGGCCGCGCAGGGCTTCGCGCAGCTGCGTGTCATCGACGTCGGCGGCGGCCTGGGAGTGCCCGAGAGTGCCGACCAGCCAGGCGTCGATCTCGCCAAGCTCGATACGCTGCTGCTGGCGGTGCGCGCCGAGCACCCGCAGCTGGAGGTGTGGCTCGAGCCCGGACGCTACCTGGTGGCGACGGCCGGGGTGCTGCTCGCGCGCGTGACGCAACTGAAGGCCAAGGGCGGAGTGCGCTTCGTCGGCGTCGCGACCGGCATGAACTCCCTCATCCGTCCGGCGCTCTACGGGGCGTACCACGAAATCGCCAACCTCACGCGCGTGGCTGAGCCTGCCACCGAGCTGGTCAATATCGTCGGCCCCATCTGCGAGAGCGCGGACGTCCTCGGACACGATCGCCTGCTGCCGGTGACCCAGGAAGGGGACGTGCTGCTCATCGCCAACGCCGGGGCCTACGGGCACGCGATGAGCTCGCATTACAACCTGCGCGCTCCGGCCGCGGAGTTGTTCATCTGAAGCGCGCGGTGCTGCTGGCCATCGGGATCGCCGCGCTGATCGGCATCCTCTACGTTGTGTATCTGGATCGCCTGGTGACGCGGCAATTCGAAGGCCGGCGCTGGACGCTGCCGGCGCAGGTGTTCGCGGCGCCACTCGAGCTGTACACGGGACTGGCGCTGTCAGCGGCGCAGCTCGAGCAGGAGCTGCAACGCCTGCACTACCGCCGCGCCGAGCGTCCCGAGCGTCTGGGAACCTACCGCGTGCAGGGTGCGCGCTTCGACGTCGCGCTGCGGCCGGCGCGCTTCGCGGACGAGACGCGCAACGCGCAGCTGCTGAGCATCGTCGCCGGCTCCCAGGGGCTCGAGAGCGTGCGCGACAGCGCCGGCCATGACGTGCCGGTGCTGCGGCTCGAGCCGCTGCTCATCGGCAGCATCTTTCCGATCCACGGCGAGGATCGCATCATCGTCACACCGCAGGAGGTGCCCTCACTCCTGCCCGCCGCGCTCAAGGCGGTCGAGGACCGCAAGTTCGACAGCCATCACGGCGTCGACCCGGTCGCGATGCTGCGCGCGCTGTGGGTCGACCTGCGTGCCCGCCAGATCGAGCAGGGCGGCAGCACACTCACCCAGCAGCTGGTGCGCAGCTACTTCCTCAGTTCGCGCCAGACGCTGTCGCGCAAGGTGCGTGAGGCGATCATGGCGATGGCGCTGGATGCGCACTTCACCAAGGCCGATCTCATGAACGCGTACATCAACGAGATCTTCCTCGGTCAGGACGGCGACCGCGCGATTCACGGCTTCGGCCTCGCCAGCCAGTTCTATTTCGGCAAGCCGCTCGCGGAGCTCGACCTGTCGGAAGTGGCGCTGCTGGTCGCGGTGGTCCGCGGACCCTCGTACTATGATCCGCGGCGCCACCCCGAGCGCGCGCACCTGCGCCGCGACCTGGTCCTCAAGATCATGGCCGATCAGGGTATCGTGAGCGCGCGGGAGGCGAGTGCGGCCGCGCACGAGGCGCTCGGTGTCACCGGCCGGCCGGCGGGTGCGTATTACCCCGCGTACCTCGACTTCGTGCGCCGCACCCTGCGGCGCGACTATCACGACCAGGATCTCACCGAGGCGGGCCTGCGCATCTACACCAGCCTCGAGCCGCGCGCCCAGGAGCAGGCCGAGCAGGCACTCGACCGCGAGCTCACGCGTCTGGATCGGCAGCGCAGGCTCGCGCAGCAGCCGCTCGAAGGCGCGGTCGTCGTCACCTCACCGCAAAGCGGCGACGTGATCGCCATCGTCGGCGGGCGCAACGTCGGTTACGACGGCTTTGACCGCGCCCTGGATGCACACCGCTCGATGGGCTCGCTGGTGAAGCCGTTCATCTATCTCACCGCGCTGGAGAGCGGCCACTACAACGCCGCCACCGTCGTGCAGGACGAGCCCGTCGACGTCAAGCTGGCAAACGACAAGCACTGGCGCCCGGAGAACTTCACCCACCAGACCTATGGCCCGGTGCCAGTGGTACGCGCGCTCGCCGAGTCGCTGAATCTCGCCACCGTCGGTGTGGGGCTGGCTGTGGGTGTGCCGAAGATCGCGCAGACGCTGCAGCGCTTCGGATTGTCACAGTCGCCCGCGCAGGTGCCGGCCATGCTGCTGGGCGCGCTCGACGTCACGCCGCTCGAGGCGACACAACTGTTCAACGGGCTGGCCAACGGCGGCTTTCACAACCCGCTGCGCGCGGTGCGCGCGGTCATCAGCACCGACGGCAAGCCGCTCAAGGCCTTTCCCCTGGAAGTGACCCAGGTGGCCTCGCCCGAAGTCGTGTATCAGCTCGATCGCATGCTGGTGCAGGTCATGGAGCGCGGCACCGGTCGTCCCGCACGCGGGCTGCTGCCCGCAAACCTGGTGGTGGCGGGAAAGTCGGGCACGTCATCGGAGTTCCGCGACAGCTGGTTTGCCGGCTTCTCCGGCAGTCACCTGGCGGTGGTGTGGGTGGGGTACGACGACAACGAGCCGACGGGGTTCACCGGCTCCGCCGGAGCGTTGCCGGTGTGGGCGCACGTCATCGCCGGACTTGGCACCGACTCCTGGGACGCGCCGATGCCGGACAACCTTGCCGACGTGCAGATCGAGTATCCGACCGGACTGCGGGTCGTGCCGGGTTGCGCGGACGACATCGTGGCGGTCGCCGTGCCGGCGGACGCCGCACTGCCTTCCAAGCCGGGCTGCGGCTTCCCCGACAACGCGAATCCTCTCACCATCATATTGGACCGCGCCCAGCGGTGGCTGCGCGGCCGCACGCATTGAGGCGCGCGCTATCATGGGCGCATGCACATCCGCCTGTTGACCCTGGTCATCATCGCCGCCGGGTTCTCGGCCTGCGCAACGCGAGGTCCGCTGCCGCCCGGGGCGCCGCCCTCGGGCGCACCACCCTCCGGCACCGCGCAACCCGAGCCTCAGATCCCCGGCCAAGCCGTGCCGGCGCCGCCGGAGCGGCCCGCGCCGGGCGCGCCGCGGCAGTTTCACATCGGCCCGGCGGCCAGCTCGCTCGTCACACAGGCTCGCACCGAGGCCGGCGGCGGGGAGTTCGGTCCGGCGGCCGCGACGCTCGAGCGCGCACTGCGCATCGAGCCGGGCAATCCGCTCCTGTGGATCGAGCTCGGGCGCGTGCGGCTCGCGGAGAACAACGCGGCGCAGGCGGAAGCCATGGGCCGCAAGGCGCTGGCGCTCGCCACCGGCGATGCCGGAGCGCAGGCGGCGGCCTGGCACCTGATCGCCGATTCGCTGCGCGCGCGCGGCCGCGACCCGGAGGCCGCGGAGGCCGAGGGGCGGGCCGGCACCCTCGCGCCGCGCTGAAGCGCCGCACGCGGCCGGGAGCGCCACGGCGCTCAGGGCTTTGCGGGGTGGCGCGCGCGCAGCTCATCGATCACGCGCTCGAGCGGCAGGCCGCGGACCCGCAGCAGCACCAGCACGTGGTAGAGAAGATCGGCGGCTTCCGCCACCAGCTCAGCATCGCTCCCGCCGGCGCCGGCGAGCGCCACTTCGAGCCCTTCCTCGCCCACTTTCTGCGCCACGCGTCTGGCGCCGCGGGCGACCAGGCGCGCGGTGTAGCTGCCTTCGGGGCGTGCGGCCATACGCTCGCCGATGACCTCATCGAGGGTGTCGAGAAAGGCCAGCTGCTCAGCCGGGGTGCGCGCTGCGTCACCGAAGCAGCTCGCCGTGCCGAGGTGACACACAGGGCCGTGCGGCCAGGCGCTCACGAGCAGCGCGTCGCGGTCGCAGTCGGCGCGGATCTGCGCCAGCTGCAGCACGTGACCGGAGGTCTCGCCCTTTTCCCACAGGCGCTGGCGGCTGCGGCTGAAGAACACCACGCGCTGCCGCGTCAGGCTCGCCCGCAGCGCCTCGCGATTCATGTAACCGAGCATCAGCACCGCACCGCTCCCGGCATGCTGCACGATCGCGGGCATGAGCCCGGCGTCGTTGCCGAAGTCGAGGCCGTCGAGATCCGCGAGCTGCAGTGCCCGCTCACCCGCCGCGGCATCGAGCGGGCGGTCAGCGCCCATCGGTATCCCTCCCGCTCGCCTCAGGCAGGCGCGTGGTACCGCTCAAGCGCACTGGCACGCCGGCGGCGTGCAGCTGGCGCTTCAGATCCGGAATGGAAATCGAGTTGGAATGGAACACACTGGCGGCGAGTGCTGCGTCCACTCCGGCCTGACTGAACACCTCGCTGAAGTGCGCCACGGTGCCCGCACCCCCGGAGGCGACCAGTGGCACCTGACAGATGGCCCGCATCGCCTTGAGCTGTGGCACGTCGAAGCCGCCGCGGGCACCGTCGACACCCATGCAGTTGAGAACGATCTCGCCGGCACCGCGCGCCTGCACCTCGCGCACCCAGGCCGGCACCGCGCGTCCAGCATCGCGCGCGCGCCGCGGATCGCCGCTGAAGAGCCAGGCCCGATCCCCCGCCGTGGTGCGCAGACTGTCGATGCCCACCACGACGCATTGGGAGCCGAAACGCCGGCTCAGATCCCCGATAAGAGCCGGGTTCTGCAGCGCCGGGGAGTTGACGGAGACTTTCTCGGCCCCGGCGTTGAGCACCTCCTCGGCGTCGGCCACCGAGCCGATGCCGCCGGCAACGCAGAACGGTATGTCGAGGAGGCGCGCCACGCGCCGCACCCATCCCCGATCCACCGAGCGGCCTTGCGGGCTTGCGGTGATGTCGTAGAAGACGAGCTCATCGGCGCCGGCGTCGCGATAGCGCGCCGCGAGCTCCAGGATGTCCCCGGCAACGCGATGGTCGCGGAAGCGCACGCCCTTTACGACCTGGCCGTCGCGTACGTCGAGGCACGGGATGATGCGGCGGGCAAGAATGGCCGTAACTCCTCATCGCTGATGCGTTGTTCCAACAGTGCCCGACCGCTCACGGCGGCTGCGACCCCAATCAATGCCAGCTCGGCGAGATCGGCGGCGTCGCGAACGCCACCGGAAGCCTGCCACGCCAGATCAGGGAAGCGCGCGAGCGCGGTGCGATACAGATCGAGGTTGGGACCGGTCAGGGAGCCGTCGCGCCCGATGTCGGTGCACAGAACGTGGCGGATACTGCCGCCACGGTAGCGGCCGAGCGCCTCCCACAGAGAGAGGCCGCTCGCATGCGTCCAGCCCCGCGTGTGCACGCGCGGCTCGGCGCCAGCTCGCGCACGCACGTCGAAGGCGAGGCACAGGCGCTGCGCGCCAAAGTGAGCCAGCCAGGCGGCCACTTCCTCGGGGCACTCGAGGGCGGCGCTGCCGATGACCACCCGTGCAACGCCTGCGTCGAGGAGCTCGCGGATGGCCTGCCGGCAGCGCACGCCGCCCCCGACCTGCAGCTGCGGCGTCCCGAGGGCGGCGAGAGCGGCGATCACTGGGGCATTGGCGCGCGCACCGTCCCGGGCGCCGTCCAGGTCGACCACGTGCAGCCAGCCTGCGCCGAGCGCCCGGTAGCCGCGCGCCAGCTGCTCGGGATCGGGCGCGTAACGGGTCTCGGCCGTGAAGTCTCCCTGCAACAGGCGCACGCAGCGCCCGGCGCGCAGGTCGATGGCGGGGATGAGCTGCATGCTCTAGAGCCTCAGGAAATTCTCGAGCACGCGCGCGCCGGTGGCCGCCGAGCGCTCCGGGTGGAACTGTGTGCCCCAGAAGTTCCCGCGCCGCACGACCGCGGATAGCGCGGCGCCGTACTCGGCACTCGCGAGCGTGTGCTCGGTCAGTGGCGCGGCGTAGCTGTGCACGAAGTAGGCCCAGGCACCCTCAGGCACACCCTCCAGAAGCGGGTCGGGCCGCAAGCGGCACAGCTGGTTCCAGCCCATGTGCGGCACGGGATGCCCCGGCGCGCCGCTCAGGCGCCGCACCGCGTACGGCAGGAGCCCCAGGCACTCGGTGCGGCCTTCCTCGGACAGCGCGAACAGCAGCTGCATCCCCAGGCACACGCCCAGGACCGGCTGGGTGAGTCCGCGCAGCACGCCCGTGAGGCCGGCGCCGTGCAGGCGCTCCATGGCGTGTGCGGCGGCCCCCACCCCCGGCAGCACCACGCGCGCGGCGCCCGCGATGGTGCGGGCATCGGCGCTCACCTGCGCGCGCGCCCCCAGGCGCTGAAGCGCGTAGCACAGCGAGGCGAGGTTGGCGCCGCCGCTGTCGACGATGACGGCCTCCATCAAGACAAGATTCCTTTGGTACTGGGCAGCTCGGTGCCTTCGCGCCGCAGCGCCTGGCGCAGGGCGCGGCCGACGCCCTTGAAGCAGGCCTCGATCATGTGGTGAGTGTTCTCGCCCGTCACGCTCACGTGGAGCGCGGCACCGAGCGCTTCGGCGAGTGAGCGGAAGAAATGCGGCACCAGCTCGGTCGGCAGGGCGCCGACGGTTTCGCGCGGAAAGTGCCCCGAGAACTGCGCGAACGCACGCCCGGACAGGTCGAGGGCGACGCGCGCCTCGGCCTCATCCATCGGCAGCAGGAATCCGTAGCGGGCGATGCCCGCCCTGGAACCGAGCGCGCGGCGCAGCGCCTGCCCGAGCGCCAGCGCGCAGTCCTCCACCGTGTGATGCTCATCGACGTGGAGGTCGCCGCGGCAGCTGAGCTCGAGCGCAAACCCGCCGTGGCGCGCCAGCTGCGCGAGCATGTGATCGAAGAAGCCGATACCGGTGCCGATCTGCAGGGGGAGCGCGGCGTCGAGATCGACGCGCACCTCGATGCGGGTCTCATTCGTTTCCCGCACCAGCTGCGCGCGGCGCGCGATCAGCTCCTGCAGCGCCGCTGGCCAGGTCTCGTGCGGCGCGCCGTGGCGGCGCACGCTCAGGGCGCGCACCTTCAGGTTGGCGGCGAACTGCCGGTCGGTGTCGCGATCGCCAATGACCGCGCTCGTTTGCGGCTCGACCTCGTGCTCGCGCAGGTACGGTTGCACCAGGTCCGGACACACCAGCACCGCCTCGAAGTCGACGCCCTGGGAGCTGAAGGTCTCGAGGATGAACTGCTGTGCCGCGCTGCCGAGTCCGTCCTGGTCGGCGACCATAACGAGGCGGTAACCACGGCGCGAGGCTTCCGCCAGCGCGGCGAACACCCCGGGCATGAAGCGCACCCTGGCGAGGCTCTCGAGCGGGCGCTCGGTAGGCTCCTCGATGAGCGTGCCGTCCCGGTCGATGAACAGCGTCGCGGCGCTCACCGCCACGCCTCGAGCAGCTGCTCATTCTGTGCCGCCGTGCCCACCGTGATACGCAGCGACTGTGGCAGCCCCGGATAGGCGCGCGCATCGCGTACCAGCAGCCGCGCCTCGCGCGCCCGCTCGAGCGCCGCGGTCGCGTCGCTGAACTGTGCCAGGAGGAAATTCGCATCGCTCGGCCAGACGCGGGTCACGCGCGGCAGCCGCGCGAGCGCGGCGAGCATGCGCGAGCGCTCGGCGCGCAGCAGCGCGATGCGCTCACCCACGGCAACGAGCGCCGGTGGCTCGAGCAGCCGCAGCAGCGCCTCGATCGCCAGCTGCGGAACCGCGTAGGGCGCAATCACCTTGCGCAGCAGGGCGATGACTTCGGGGTCCGCGATCAGCGCCCCGCAGCGTGCGCCGGCGAGGCCGTGGGCCTTGGACAGCGTGCGCAGCACCGCGAGCTGCGGCCGCCGCTGCACCTCGCGCGCGAGGCTCTCGCGGCCGGCAAACTCGATGTAGGCCTCGTCCACCACCACCAGTGCGCGTCCCGCGAGCGCATCCGCAATGGCGAGGATCGCCGCCTCGCTCAGGAGGTTGCCGGTTGGGTTGTTGGGCGAGCACAGGAACACGAGCCTCACTGCCGGCGTACAGCGCGCCAGCACGGCATTCGCATCCAGCGCGAAGCCCGCGCCCGGGCGCAGCGGCACGCTGAGGAGCTGCGCGCCCTGGATGCGCGCCGCGGCGGCGTACATGCCGAAGCTCGGCGTGAGAGTGAGCACCGCGTCCTCGCCCGCGCGGCAGAACGCGCGTACCAGCAGGTCGATCGCCTCATCGCTGCCGCGGCCGACCAGCACGGCGTGCGGTGCGACCCCGTAGAGCAGCGCGAGGCGCTCGAGCAGCGCCCGCGGTTGCGGCTCGGGATAGCGGTTGAGGCCGGCGTGTGATTCATCGCCGGGGCTGCGCCAGGGAAGCTCATTCGCGTGCAGGCGGGTGAGCTCGGGTTCCCAGGCGGCAGGCTCGTAGGCCTCAAGTGCCACGATGTCCGGCCGTGCGATCTGACTGACCCAGCTCATGAGAGCGGTCCGGCGAGGGCGCCGAGGCGGCGCGTGACGGCCTGCGCGTGCGCGTCGAGACCTTCGAGCAGGGCGAGCGTGACGGCGGTGGGGCCGAGGGCGCTGAGACCTGCGGGCGACAGCTCCTGCACCGTGATGGTCTTGAGGAAGTCGCGCACCGAGAGTCCACTGAGCGTGCGGGCGTATCCGCCGGTCGGCAGGACATGGTTGGCTCCGGTGCAGTAGTCACCCAGCGGCTCGGGCGACCAGCTGCCGAGAAACACCGCGCCCGCGTTACGGACCCGTGTCAGCCAGTGGCGCGGCTCGCGCACCTGCAACAGCAGGTGCTCGGGGGCGTATTCGTTGGCGACGGCGAGTGCGGTGTCCAGCTCCGGCACCAGGATGCAGCGGCAGGCGGCGAGGGACTGCTCGAGAATCGGGCGGCGCATGAGCCCCGGCAGCGCGCTCGCGAGCGCCTGCGCCACGCGCACCGCGAGCTCGCGGCTGTCGGTCACCAGCAGCGCCTGCGCTTGTGGGTCGTGCTCGGCCTGCGCCAGCAGGTCCGCGGCGACGAAATCCGCGCGCGCGCTGGCATCGGCAATCACCAGCACCTCCGAGGGGCCGGCGGGCAGGTCGCAGGCGGCCCCAAGCGGATCGTTCGCCACCAGCTGCTTGGCGGCGGTGACCCAGGCGTTGCCGGGACCGAAGATCTTGTCGACCCGCGGGATGCTCTGTGTACCGTAGGCGAGGGCGGCGATCGCCTGCGCACCGCCGACCTTGAACACCGTGTCGATGCCGCACAGCTCGGCCGCGACCAGCACGGCGGGGTGGGCGGCGCCGTCGCGCTGCGGCGGCGTGCACAGCACCCGTGTGGGACAGGCGGCGATGCGCGCCGGCACCGCCAGCATGATCACCGCCGAGGGCAGGGGCGCGCTGCCCGCGGGTACGTACAGTCCCACGGCGCTCAGGGGTCGCAGGAGCTGCTCGCACCGCACCCCGGGCTCGATGTCCAGCGCGAGCGGCTGCGGCATCTGGGCGGCGTGGAACGCGTGCACGTTGGCGAGTGCCCGCTCCAGGGCGGCGATCTGGCCGCGCTCGAGCACCCGTCGCGCCCGCGCGAATTCGCGTGGAGCGACGCTGAGCGCATCGAGCTCTACCGCATCGAAGCGCCGTGTCAGGCGGTGCAGGGCCTCATCGCCCAGGTGCCGCACGCTCGCGATCACCTCGCGTGCCACCCCGGTCGGCTCCGCGAGCGACTGCAGCTGCGGGCGCGCCAGGGCCGCGCGCCGCTGTCCGGAGTCGAGCCTGTCCCAGTCGAGGATGCGCATGCGATCAGGCGAGCATCTTTTCGACCGGCAGGACGAGGAGCGCGCTCGCGCCCACGCGCTTGAGGCTCTCGAGGGTCTCCCAGAAGACGTTCTCGCGGCACACCGCGTGCACGGCGACGCGGTCCGCGAAACCCTCCAGCGGAATGATGGTCGGGGACTCCGAGCCCGGCAGGAGCCGGCGGATCTCCGGCAGGGCGCTGCGCGGGGCGTGCAGCATGATGTACTTGCTCTCGCGCACCTGCTGCACACCATCGATGCGCATCAGCAGCCGCTGCACCCACTCGTGCTTGGCCGCGGGCAGATCGAGCGGGGTGCGGATGAGCACCGCGTGACTCTCCAGCACCGTCTCGACCTCGCGCAGGTGATTCGCCTGCAGCGTCGAGCCGCTCGCGACCAGATCGCAGATCAGATCCGCACGCCCGAGGCGCGGCGCAATCTCCACCGCGCCCGACAGGGTCACGATCTCGGCGTCGATGTCGCGCTCGCGCAGGTAGTGGGCGAGCAGGAACGGGTAGGTAGTCGCGATACGGCGGCCGCGCAGCGAGCGCGTACCCTCCCACGCGTTGGCCTGCGGAATCGCGAGCGCCAGCCGGCAACGGCCGAAGTCGAGCGTGCGCAGGCACTCGAAGCGGGCCGGGTGCCCCGCCGCGGCGAGCTCGAGGCGTTTCTCCTCGAGCACGTTCAGGCCCACCAACCCCAGGTCGCAGACGTCCTGGCGCACCAGATCGGGAATGTCATCGTCGCGCACGAACAGCACATCGAGCGGCAGGTTCTCGCCGTAACCCACCAGCTGGTCCTTGCCGCGTGAGAGCTTCAGCCCGCAGCGCGCCAGCAGATCGACCGACGGGTCGGCCAGGCGCCCGGACTTCTGCACCGCGACCTTCAGGCGCAGCTCATCCATGGCGGGCGCTCTCCGCGCGCTCGCTCGCGTCGAGGCGGATCTGTGCCAGGCGGCGTGCCGCGGTGTCGTAGCCGCCGTGGCCGGCCGCGAGGAAGCGCGCCACGCGGCCGATGGTCGTGACGCTCACGCCCGTGAGGCGGTGGATCTCGCGGTAGGGCAGGTCGCGCTTCAGGCAGTCGACCACCGTCCAGCGGTCCGCCATCGCCTGCAGCTCAGCGGGCGTGCACAGATCGCGCAGGAACGCGCGGCACTCCTCCGGGGTACGCAGGGCGGCGAGCGCGGCGCACAGGTTGCGCTCGGCGAGTGCTTCCTGGCGCGCGGTGATGTTGTGGTGGGTCTTCATGGATGGCATCCAATGTATTAGCGCGTTAATACATTACCACGAGGGAGCGGCCCCCGCCAGACGCCCCAGTGACGCGGCAGCCGGAGCAGGGCCTTTTCGCGCCCGCGCCGGCCACGCCTGCGTGCAAGCGCCCGGAGCGCTTGCACGGCGCGCCGCGGCATCCTAAACTGTTGATTACTCATCGAGACCGGCTGAGGGATAGGCCCTTAGACGCCGGGGCAACCGCCAGGTCTAACCAACCTGGAAAGGTGCCAACTCCTGCGACGTGCCTTCAGGCGTCGAACAGATGAGCGGTCAGCG